>Ga0181582_10000505_pt1 | contig 27725 bp, 11 predicted proteins | sample 071ome_32_FD_132438 | JGI IMG/M metagenome (GOLD analysis project Ga0181582, IMG submission 132438) | Coastal salt marsh microbial communities from the Groves Creek Marsh, Skidaway Island, Georgia - 071405AT metaG (megahit assembly) | ecosystem: Environmental > Aquatic > Marine > Intertidal...
GCGGGAACGGCGCGGGGGGCTTTCGCGCGGGAGTGGGGGGGGCGGGGGTGGCTGACCCTGCCCTCTACCAGTGGGAGCCGGGCACTGGGGAGGGGGGAGGGGGCGGGCCCCCGAGGACCAAGAGCCCGATGAACGGGGAAATGAGCGACACGAGCCCGGACTCGATCGCGGACATGATGGCTAGGGACGATGAGGATGGCAACGTGGAAGATAGCAATGCTTGAAGTCGCGCCGCCTCTGCCACACGCTGCTGGGCCAGCGAAGGTGCACGCGGTCAGGTGGCCAAGGATGGTCGCCGACCCTGGCTGGGTCACCCAGCTCGAGGCCGGGTCGGGACTCTATTTCAGCCCTGGCTCAGATCAGGTTGTCATTTCTGCAACGCGAGTTCCTACGTCCGTGCAAGGTGCAGTAGTACCCGTCCAGGAGGAAGGAAATACCAGGAGGAGGTGGAGAAACCGGAAAGCGGGTGCGGGTGAGCGAAGGGGCCACCGAGGGGGAGCGCGGAGGCATGGTGCGGTTCGATAATGACCCGTTCTTGAGCGAGCTCATGAACATGCTCAAGAAAAACAGACAGTCGGGGAGCGTGACGGTCACGATGAAGAGGTCCTCCTGTTTGGTGAGTGGGGGGGCTTCTTGGCCGGGCAACGAGCTCCTTTGGCCTGCATCCACCTGATCTCGCGGGCCATTAAATGAACTGTACGAAGACGACCCGGTGTACCGGGTGCATGCACTGACGCGAGGGACGGTCACGCCCCGTGCGGCCCTTTTCCCGGGCGGCCCCCGCGACCCAGTGCCCCTCCCCCCCCACTCCCCCAGCCACCAAGCAAGCGCGGGAACGCGACGGAGAGCGACTTCGTGTGCCTCGTGCGGGCCACGGATGGTAAGAGACGGATATCCACCACGGTGCCGGCGTCGAAGCAGGTGAAGTTCCAGGACGCCTACTCGACCGTCATGAAGGCAAGCATGGACTCGCTCAGGCGTCCTGTCGTGTCCACCAAGAAGAAGTGACGGGTGTGGTTTAAGCAGAAAGGCGTCATTCTGGCGCGCGGGTCTATAACTCTCATGCGCTGCCCCCACGGAGGGCGAGGACAAGGTGGAGCACGGAGCCACCCTCAATGTTGTACTCACGGGCCTCCTTCTCGTCATTGAGGGCCTTGCCGGCATAGATGAGGCGCTGCTGGACGGGGGGGATACCTTCCTTCTCCTCGACCCGCTCCTTGATCCGCTCGATCGTGTCGCTGGGCTCAATGTCCACCTCGATCTCCTTCCCCGTTAGCGTCTTGACCTTGATCATCATGCCCCCGTGGAGGCGGGCGCGGACGCGGAGCGTCGAGTGGGCCGAGAGGCCCGCCTCAGCCACGGAGCACGAGGGGTCCATGCAGCGTCCCGCCACCGCGAACGACGCGCCCTCGCCGGACTGCGGGGGGTGTCAAGGGGCGGGGAGTCTCGCCGCGAGGTTGTCCCCAACGCAAGGGCTAGAGATGGGGGCACCTGCGGGTCACGTCGCTCGGTGCGCCAGGAGCAACAGCGATCCCCGAATGGTGTGATACAGAGATGTAGATCTCGACGACAGAGGTAAGAAAAACGACGAGTTCCGGGTCGTCAAGGCCCAATCTCGATGGAGTCGCGGGCAACACCGATCCCCGCCATTGGTGTGAAAACGCGACGTTCGCGGTGTAGACGGAGGGTATTATCGCACTATATCTCGCTCCATCCCACAATGTAGACCCAGTGTGCCCAATATCTAGCGGAAGACTGTGACAGATGTGTCAGGGCGCGGGAATCACCTCGAGGACACACCCAGCGACCGAGGCGAGGCTGAAGGAGCCCTCGACCATAACTGGCCGCGAGGGCTCCCCACAGGCCTGGACGAAAATCTGCATCGGCATGGTGAATAACGTTGTGACCAAGGGAATCCGCTGATGGAAAGCAGGCGTGATAGAGCGACAAAAGGCGCTCCAAGTTTTGCTACTCCTTCGGGTCCTGTCCTCTTAGTCTGGGCGAGTCCCGCGTGGTGTCAAGCAGTCTCAGAATTGTGCCACGCCCGGGCCGTCGCGCCGCCCTTAAGCTGCATCGGGCAGTTCAACGCGTGCCCTCACCGCTTCGGGCTCCCGGCGGGACTCCCGAGGGGCCAGTGGTCGGACGTGGGCGTCCCGAACTGCGTCTCTGCCAGGGGCACGGCCGTCCCCGGGTTCCCGCCCCCCGCCACGAAGAACCTGGGCGCAGCTCCACCGCCCTTGGGCGTCGTGCTCAGAGACCGGAGCCCGCGCAGCGCCAGCCCGCCGTCCCCCGGGCCGTGAACCGAGCCCACCCGGACAGCCCCGTGGTATGAGGCCCCATGGGATGTGCCGGGCGAGGACGACGTTATCGACACTGTCCGGATCTGCCCCTCGATCACCACGTTCTCCATGGGCCCAGCCGCCCCTCTCCCCCCCCCGGGCCCATCCACATGGCCAAATGACAACTGACGGAGGGCTTCCCTGCTCCCCCGGATCTTCTGCCCAACGGCAGACTTGCCCCCCGGGGGGGGCGCAGGGCTGCCCGCCTCCACGGGCCCGCAGACCGCCGCTGCAAGCGCCGCCCCGATCACGGAGGACGCATCACACGTGTGAAAGTGGACCCGGGCACCCAGGCCGGGAAGGACGTCCTCCAGCGCGCCCGTGACGCCGTCGCGGAATGGCCTCGAGTTCCGGAACAGCGACCCGTCGACACCAACGGTCACCCGCCCCCCCGCCTCAAGCGCCCCGGCGTAGTCCAGCGCTGCCGCGAGCCCCACTCCCGCCATCCGCCCCGCCCGCGCCAGCACCAGCCGGCAGACGCGCTGCACGGGACGAAGGACCCAGGCGGGCGGGTGGAGACCAAGGGCGTCCCTTAAGGCGTCCCGGACCGCCAGGAGCCCCTTGGAAGAGTCGTCCGCGATGGCACCCACGGTTGCCGTCGGGAGCGACCCTCCTGTGGCCAGTCCCCCCGGCGCGCCCAGATCCGCGGCCGCCCACAGGCGCCGCAGGAGCCGCCGAGCCACCTCCCCCAGGTGGAGCCCGGAGACGAGCTTCTCGTACCTCCCGCGCCCCGGGTTCAGGCTCGCGGCGTCCAGGTCCGCGTCCTCGTCAAGCTCCGCGGCGGCCATCACGGACGCGTCCCACCAGTTGCTCCACTCGCTGTTCACCAGCATGCCCGGGCCGGCGCCGGGGGGCACCCCCGGGACTCGCCGCGCGTCCTCCACGTACGACATGTTGGTCCCCGTGCCGAAGATGGCCGCCACTCGCGTCCCGCCCCCGCAGTACTGGCTACTCAGCAGCGGCCCCAGGGCGTCGTTGAGGATGACGTCCACCGTCGCGGGCACCCCGGCCTCCTCCAGGGCCCGCTGGAGGAGAGGGACAACGCTCTGGCCCACGGCGCCCTCGCACGCGTACCCCTTGGTCCAGTACATGAGCTGCCCGTCCCGGCACCCTGTCTGTCGCATGGGGAAGGAGAAGCTGAAGCCCACCCGCGCGGGGCCCTCTCCGCGCCAGCGCGCGGAGACCATCTCCCCCAGCCGCTCAGCGAGGAAGGCGAAGAGCGCTGCTGCAGGACCGGCGAGCAGCCGCGCGGGGACCGTGGACTCCTCCACAACCTGCTCCTCGATCACCCCGTGGCCCTCCCCGAGCCGCACCATCGCGACGCGGAGGTTGGTGCCCCCCAGGTCGAGCGCGAAGAAGGTGCCCGTCTCCGCCCCAGTGGGGAGCTTGGTGATGTGTGACGGGATGCAGGCCAGCTTCGCCCCCGGCTCGCCCCGGATGCCTGCGTCTATGGCCTCGCTTATGGACATGCCGATCCGACGAAGAACGTGCGCAGGGACCCCCATGCGATCCTCCAGCTGCGTGCTCGGGGGCGGTCACGTGCCTTGTCGCCCAAGTGGCCCCAGTCACGTGCTCCTCCCCGGGAGCCCCGCAGATTACGGCCGGGCCCTCGACGGGCGATGGACAGGGTGCAGTCGGTTTGTGCCTGCCATTGGAGTCAGAAAACGTGCGCAAAGCCGGGTCGGGCGCCTCCCATCCCGAACATCGCGCTTACCTCGTCCAGGAGCTCCTGGGCCGCCTGCTTCTTCGCCCTACCCCGTCCGATGCGCCGGCCGATGGCCGTGGAGACCCCGACGGCTGCCGCCGTGGCGAGCACCACAGCGGACGGGGGCAGCATCCCGACCAAGGCCTGGGCTTTCAGATCCCGTTGTCTCACCAGCGGGCGCGAAGACGCAAGGAGTCAAGCTCCTCTCCAGGAGGTGCTCGCTTTGGGTGGTGCGCGCAGAAGCCGTCCGGCGACAGGTGTCACGACGGGAGTCGCTTAGTGGTCTTTATCCGTCCGAGACCCGAATTGGAGACACGGAGTTGTCGGTTCGTGAAGAAAACATCGGCATTGCCGGGCAATGCCGTCCTGCACGGCAAGTACTGGCAGAGCAGAAGCCTGTCGACGACCGAGGAGGGAGGCTCGCGGGTGAAATATCGGCGCTCGTAGTCGGTTCCGCAAAACAAAACTCGAAAGAATCGTCAGAGGGGCGCAGACACCCTCACCAGCGACATTCCATCGAACGGAGAACCGTTCCTGCGTCCTCCGGACCTCGGACTCCCTGAAGCGATCCAAAATGAGCGCTGGGATGCCTGTCGGTGTTGGTGGGGGTGCTCCTCTGGATCCTGAGCTCGCGAAGGCAAGTGTAAATGCGGCCGCTGCGGAATCACTGCGCTCGAGATGTTCAACTTTTTCCGCCGCCCCGATGGCGAGGGAGCTGGTCTAGATGGCTGCGATTATGGGACGTTCTGGCGGACACGCGCACTTGTCGCCCATCGCTACCGTCCTCGCAGCATCAGTGACCGGGACGGCTCGCGTCGCGGACGTTCACTCCCCCACCCCCGCCCCACCCACCTCGACCCTCTCGCCGTTATACTCACGCGCTGGCATCTTTCTCCCATTGCAGGCGGCTGCCGAGTCAATGGCTGAGAACCCGCAGCCGGTGGCGCGCAGGAGCGCGCTCCCTCTTTACGAGGACGCCAGCGCGGAGGTGAATGCTTCGGAGGTGCGCTCTCGTCCACCCCCCCCCCGCCCCGCCAGCCCTGGAGCCCCCGTGCGCGTGTCGATCGGACCCAACGCGCTATGTCGCCGGCGCACATCGGCGCGCCCCATCGATCGCGCCGGCAGGCCGCCCTCCTGGACGGCACGCACGGCGCTCCCACCTGGACCGGCACGGGTCATGCCGAGGCGCCAAGACGGCCTCGCCCCCCCGCCCCCCCCCTTACGCAGCCCGACGTGATGGAGGGCTTCTTCGTGCGCGCCATGAAGGGCGTCGGGAACAACCTCCTCCTCAACCACCAGCTCGTCTTCACCCAGGTTCCCGTGCCGACGTTCGGTGGCGAGCCGCAGCGCAAGGCGCACTCGACCTACAGTTTCGGGGCCATCCTGGTGCCCGGGTCCACGCCCGGGGGGCAGACGATGGCGCGCTGCGACGTCGACGACCAGCTCAACGTGACCCTCCGCGGGGCCCTCGAGCTCTCCCCCTGGGCCCAGCTCAAGGCCAACCTGCAGCTGGCGCAGGCGCCGCGGGGGCAGGACCCCTCGATGTACGAGGTGGCGGTGCAGGCGCAGCGGGAGGCGTGGAACGCCAAGGCGAGCGTGGCGAGCGGGAGCGTGTTCCAGGCGAACGCGCTGCGGCAGGTCACGCGGGCGCTGGCCCTGGGCGGGGAGGTCTTCTACGTCGGCGGGGAGCAGGACATGGGCGGGTACACGGTCACGGGGCGGCTGACGCACGCGGACCACACGGTCACGGCCAACTGGTCGAGCATGGGGGCGCTGGGGCTGACGTGGCTGCGCAAGTACGGGGACAAGGTGAGCCTCTGGTCCAGCTTGGACGTGGTGAGGACGCCCAACCGGAGCGAGAGCGTGTGCCAGGCGGGGTACGACGCGTCCTTCCGCATGGCGCGCGTGCGGGGGAGCCTCGACTCGAACGGCGTCGTCAAGCTGTGCCTGGAGGAGCGTATCACGCCGGGGACGACGCTCACGCTCTCGGCAGAGATCGACCACGCCCACCAGTCGCACAAGTTCGGCCTGGGGGTCGCCTCCGACCCCATGTCGGGCTGAGCGCGGGTATGCCCCCCCCCCGCCGGGGGGGCATGCGCTACCCGCGCGCCCGCGCTCGTGCCCCGTTCAAGGTGCCTACTCGGTGGCCCCCGGCCCCCTCTGGAACTCGAGGGTGACGTCGTTGATCCCCCACCGCGGGTTGTTCGACCCGATGGCAGACATGACGGTGTTGAAGTCCTCGCCGCGCTGCGTTCGGGTGTCCGGTCGGGGGGGTCGCGGGTCAGGAGGGCGGTCCCGGTCGCCGCCCACAGGGGGACGGGCACGCGCGGGGCGAGGGCGTGGCTCCCGGGACCGCCCCGCGGGGGGCGGCCTCGGGCAGGGAACCCCCAGGCGGTCGGGGGGGGGGCTCACGCAGTCGAACATGAGTTGCTCCCAGTTGTCGTAGGGCCGGTCACCGTAGCCCTCCGCAGCGCTGACGACGTCCTTCCCGCTCTTGAGCACCGTCGCGCTGCACCGCACCAGGACGTCCCCGACCTGGACAGTACCGTCTCTCGCGGCGTTCCCATCGGTGACCAGCTCCTCCACGAACACCACGCCCCCGCTGCCCCTCTCCCCGAAGATGATCCCGAGAGGGCGGCGGAGGGTGACGCCCACCAGGTCCTCCGGGAGCGGGCCCTTACCCTGCGTAGAGGGGCAGGCGGCGGCTGGGCCCGCGTGGCAGGGTTGTCGTGGCGTCAGACCGTGAGGCAAGCGCCCACCATTGCCCATGGTCGTGGACTCACCTCGCTCGCCGTCCTCGGGTCCTTCGGCCCCTCCTGCTCCACCGCGCGGGCCCTCGCCCTACGTACCACCGGCACATACCGGAGGGGCATGAAAAGCATCGACTCGCGCCGCATCGCGCACGCGGTGGGGCCGTGGGACGAGGAGGGACCCACCGAAGCAACGCGCGTGAATGCCATCGCTTGTGCCATTGTAGCCGGTCGTCCCGGTGATATAAGAAGACGTGATATGTCAAGGGACTCGCGGGCCACAAGTTGTCTTGGAAGCGTTCCCGTGGGCTCGGAAAAGCGACTCGCAGCGACTCGCTGGTGTGTGTCCGACGTGCTGCGAGGGGTTCTTGGCTGCCAGACGCGGGAAAGAAGGGGGCGGCGAGGGCCACGTGGGAGACGTTCAAGCAACGGGCGCGGGGCGGGCGAGTCACAGCTCCCGGGGCCCAGCCGAGTGCTCCCACATCCCCCGCAGCAGCGCGACGAGGAACTCGAGGGCGTCGGGCACCCCGTCCCGGTCCCTGTCCTCGAGCGTGACGACACACACCCCAGCGAGGGCGACGGCAGCAAGCCACGCCCCGGACCACACCCGCCGCGCCATCCCCCGCCGCGATCGCGGCATCACCCACCCCATCCCGGGCACCTGCCCGCCCAGACCCTGCAACAGACGCCCGGCCAGCTCCCCGGCAAAAAAGGGCTCCAGCGTCCGGGCGCTCGGCGGGAGGCGCCACGCCCCGTCGCTCCCCCGGACAGCGAACGGCGCGTACAGCGGCGCCGTCCGGGCCCGCGGCGGGGGCAGCATCGTCAGCACCTCGGGCGGAAGGCGCCCGAAGAGCGCGGCCGCCTCCCCCACGAGCGCGCCGGGGTCGGGGGCGACGGCAGCCAGGCGGACCTTGGAGAGGTGCCCGTGGACGTCGGGGAAGCCGGCACCGGACCGGACCAGGGCCAGAACGCCCTCCCTCGCGCCCCGGAGCACGCACGCGGCCGCGTACAGGGGCAGGAGCGGGTGCCCTGCCAGGAACGCGTCAAACAGGCGGGCGGAATGGGGGAGGCAGTGGGGGCCGGCGGCCGAGTGGGAGAGCCAGGTGAGGACCCAGGGCATGGCGAAGAGGACGTGAAGCCCCGGGGGCCACTCGAGGGATGCCAGGGCGCGGAACAGCCGCCCGTCGTGGAACCGGACCAGTGTTGTCAGCAGCTCGAGCGTTGCCATCGCGGGCTCCATGCGCTCCCGGGTCAGGTCCCGCAAGTGGCCCCGCACGGCCCGCCGGAGCACCAGGTACGCCCGCTCCTCCCCGACCGTCATCAGCAGCACCGACGCGACGCTGTGCAGGCCCTGGTAGTAGAACACGCCCTCCCGCGCCGGCGAGGGCCGGCCCCCAGTCCCCCCGTTCTCGCTCCGTCCCCCGCTGTCCGACCGGGCGTCCCAGAAGCTGCCCTCGGGCGTCCGGCCCAACGTGTCCGCGCCTCCCGACCCCTGCGCCGCGGCCGACCCCGCCGATGGCCCCGCCGCCTCGGCCTGCGCGTGGACGATAGCCGCGTCAATGACGCGCCGAAGCTGCGCCCGGAGGGCCCGGCGCTCCTCCTCCCCCGCCCCCTCCGTGAAGGCCCAGAGGGACCGGTTGACGTCCGCCTCGACTGTCATCTTGTCTCGGTGCTCGCAAGACGCCAGCAAGTCCATCTCCCGCCGCACTGCTGCCTCGTCGATCGCGTCAGGGTCTACGCCTACCAGCGCCGGCCATGCCCGCCGGCGGGCCTCGGACGTGCCGAGCCCCTGCGCGACGGCCAGGGCGCGGAGCCCCGGCATGTCTCTCGCCTCCAGGGCACGTGCCACCCCGGAGGCGGACGCCGCCAGGTCCCCGGACGAAGCCCACGGGAGGGGTAGCTCCTCCATTGCTGGGAGCTTGGAGGGGAGGAGCGGACCCTCGCCCGTCAACGGAAACTGATATGAGTGCGTACTTCCCTCTTGATACGTCTTGATGATGAATCCAACGGCGAATTATGTGGACATCGCTGCGGAGGGACGAGACGGTGAGGCGGGAGAGCCTCCCCCCCCCCCGATTCTCTCAGGCTCGTTCACACCCGCTACGCCTCACAGTCCCGCGCGTGGAAGAGATTCCGAATTGGCTGCTCAACTGCCACGCAGCGGTGCGGCTCCGTTTCAGATTGCGAGCCAGACGAGCAGCGGCGCGGCTGTCGTCGAGCAGTCCAACTGTGTCACGACCGTGCCGAGCGGCGCCCACACCCGTTGTCCGCGGGCCTTGCGCGTGGGATCGCCGTCGAGTATCGGAGCAGCGATACTTTCTGCGTCGGCATGCGCGGGCTTCCCTTCGTACCCGTGTCCCTCGTCCCGGTACCCCGCTCTCGCCCCGGGCGCCTGTCCCCCGGGGGGTTCCCTCGGCCTTGGCCCCTGAGCCCGACGAGCCAAGAACGTCGCGTCCTTGGCTGGTCGCCGTTGCCAGCGGCCCTTAAGGGGGCGAGGAGTGTGATGGGGTATGAATGCGCCCGGGGAACCGGAGATCGGTGACCAGAATGAACGAGCCCGCCGAGAGAACGCCGCATTTGCAAGCCCCTCACGTACCCCTAATTGTGCCGGCACGCCCTTTCGAGCGCCGTAGTAGCGCTCCAGGCAACCAGTGACGACATCATGTATGGAGCAGAAGGCGGGGGCGCTCCGCTCCGGTGAGGGCGGGCCCCGGGCAACGCGAAGGAAACCCCGAAGAAATGAAGCATGGGGGCGCATTTCCCCGCACCCTTTCTGGTCGCTTCTAGGCCTTCGCCTAGCGGATTCGCGACCATGCTACAGTATTGATCCCGGCGAAGTCGTGAAAGTCCCGTCCCGCTGTGGCGCTGCGCTTCTAAGCGATATAGCAGCAAAAGTGGCCTCAAAATTCTCCCACCCCGCAGGGAGCTCATGACCGGTAGCCTCGGGCCAGAGGCGGAGAGGGGATTTAAGCTTCACGGCAAGATGATGATCACCGCCTTCGCCGCCATTGTTCCCGCCGGGCTCCTGCTCGTTCGGCATCGCGAAAGCATCCTCCCCAGTGCCGGACCGCTGCGGAAGGTCCCCACGCCCTGGCTCTGGGCGCATCTCACCTGCACACTGACGGCGGTGGTCTTGTCCATCGTGGCGTACATAATGGTCCGTCGGGCGAACGGCTTGAGCGACGATGAGGAGGACTTGGTGGCTGGCTACGTGGGCATCGGCCCGGACAGAAGAACCCTCCCTGGGGGGCTCAACCGCGTCCACCGCGAGTTTGGGTACATGACGCTGAGCCTGCTGTGGGTCATCGTGCTGACGGGGCTGTGCTTGGGGCCGGTGCTGCACCTGATCAGGCGCGCGCGCGCGCGCGTGTACGAGGCCTTCATGGTCGTCTTCCGCCTCGCGACCGGGGCGCTCCTCCTGTGCTCCACGACGACCATCGCCCTCGGTCTCGCGACCTTCACGGAGAAATTCCAGATCGACGATCTCTCCGAAACGCGGGGGCTATGGATCGCTTACGGGCTGTCACTGGGGGCGGCTGTCGCGATCGAGGGCATCGTGACCGTTCTCTCCCTCGACAAGGAGGGAGTGCCCACCTTTGGGGGGCAAACGGTCCCGCTGTTCCCAGATGTTTCGGCGCAAATGCCGGTCAGGAGGAAGGCGCACAAGAGCAATGATGTCGTGGGTGTCGAGAAAACCCGTGAGAGCTTCGGGATGACCGTGAAGGCGCGACCCCCGAAGGGGGGAGTGAAGGGAGGAGTTGTCGAGCCCGCCGGGGGGGGCTCTCTCGAGAGTGCTGCTCTCTAGAGAGCAGGTGCAGAGAGCCGCGGAGTGGGGCGGTGCCGTGGGCCCCCATAGCAGCATCCAGGTGGTCACGGTCGTGTTGGTTCAAACGCCACCCAGCAAGCCCCCCGCCCTTAGGCCAGGTGGCCGTAACCCCGCTGGATGAGCCCCCTGGCCCCCGCGATGGGCGCTGACCCGTGCCCCGAGATGAGCACGTCGAAGTCCATCCCCCCCACCGCGGCCAGCCACGCCCGGGCCATGGCGGGGTCCTGGTCAAACAGGGGCTTGCTCGAGAGGTGCGTGGGGGTCAGGGCCGAGGCCACGCCGAACGCACCCCAGAACATCTCGGTGAGGCTGCCCTCGGCGTACCTGTCGGGCCAGTAGCCGAAGGCAAGGTCGAATGTCAGCACGGCCCGGGGCTCCTTGACGAGGAAAGTGGCTTCGGCGAACTTCACGGGGGACCCGGCTGGAGGGTCGAAGGCGGTCACGACAGCCCTGATCTCGCCGCCCCAGGCAGCCTCAGCGCCGGCGGCGGTGTCGCCCGAGAGCCACATGGCCCGCGCCTCGGCCGACCCGAGCTTCCCCTTGAGCTGCGCCACCGCCCAGACCTGTGCCGCCGGGAAGTGCCGCGTCGCCCACTCCTCGACGAAGGTCGTGTGCTCCGGCGACGTGTTGGGCGCGACGATGTGCTCTACAGGCCCCCCGATGGCGGCGAGGAGGGCGAGGCACTCTTCTGTGGGCGCCACCGGCGATACGACCCACAAGCCCCCCGTGGCCAGGCGCACAACCGTTGTCCTCAGGACGAAGTCGGGGGGACCCGGCGGGGGCAGGGGGCCCAGGAAGCTCTGCTCAAGCATCCACACCGAGTCGGTGACCCGGAAGCACCGCGTCTTCTTCGCGAAGAAGGGCAGCAGGAGCTGCCCCACATACCTCTGCGAGAGCCGCGGTCCCCACAGATGCATCTCCTGAACGGGGACGAGGCCCGGGGTCTCGGGCACGTCGAGCATCACCCGCTCCCACCCGCCCAGGTCGCCACCCTTTGCGACCGTCTGGTAGGCGCTCTTGTTCTTCTCCACGGTGCTGTCGCTCACGGTGGGCTCGACGCGGTCCGTCGGCATGGCGACCCCGTACGCGGAAACCTCCGCCGCGACCTCCGTACCCGGCGCGGAACTCGCCCGGACAGCACCACGGGGCCGAGAGCTCGCGACCCGCGTGACGGTCCCCGCACGGGTATGCACCCCCACATACGACGCCATGGGTAGTATAAATGACGGTTTCAGCCGAAGACGGTCCTAAATCGGGTATTGACGACACTTAGAGTTGGAGATCGAGCTGAGAGACAGAGGACGAACCTGTGGTGTACACGCCGCGAGGTGGATGGACTTGCGTTGGTTCCAGCGATGGCTCGATTCTGTGCAGTTCCACTGAGACAGGGCACTCGTGACAAATGAATCCTCTGGGGAAGGGTTGGCCCGGTGGGCCAGTCAAGTTGCAGGAACTTGACAAGCGGCAGGCTGTCACACTTCAGCAAGCTCATCCACGTGTGGACGGCAGCGCGGCCTCAACGATTCGGGCATTCAACCCGCCCGCCTCAGACCGGCTGGACACTGGCGGGCCCCAAGAAAGATGACTGCCTCCCCGGCTTGTCAACCCGGCTCTGCGTAACCTTCCCACCACTCTCCTCCTCGGCCCGGGTGGCGTCTTTCTCCGCCTGCGACTCGTCCCGCGTGGCGTCAAAGAAGGCTTTCTCCAAGCGCAGGAGATCCTCCTCCGTCATGCCCCCCAACTCCTCCTCGGCCTTCTCCTGCGCCTTCTTCTTGGCCCTCTGCTTGGCCTCCTTGGCCCGGGCCTCAAGGTTCTTTTCCCGCTTCTGCTCCCGGTCGAAGAGCTGCTGGATGGCCTGCCCCTCCGACTTGCCATTCTGTGGCTGCACGAGGCTGTCGCTGAGCTCCATGATGTGCACGGACCCCTTCTCGTCCCCGACGGCCACGAACTTGCCCGGATGAGCGCCCTGTGAGTTCACGGTGAAGCTCGTGAGCGTCGAGTCCGACACGGCAATCGACAGCGTTGCCTCATGCGACTTGTGGTACAGGTCCCACACGTCAAGGCTCCCGTCGAGCTTGGTGAGGAAGAAGACGCCGGGACGCGTGGGGGACCACGCGCCGCCCGTGAGGTACGTCTCGTAGTACGGTGTGGTCATGATGGGCGTCTTGATGTCTTCCGACCACACCATGGCGCACCAGTCGCCCACCGTCATGAAGTTCTTCTGGTACATCGGGTTGCGCTCAAGCGAGTAGATGGGGCCGCGGTGGCCAGTTCCGCCCGATCCAAAGGTGCCGACGATGCGGTCGGCAGGGTTGGTGGACTTGACCTTGCGGTTGCACGAGATGACCATGCCCTGCTCTGTCCCAATCATCAGCTTCGTGGCGCCCGCCGCCGGCTCATACTCGAGGCAAGTGCCGCCGAGGACCTTGTCGCCGCCCTTCTCGGTGACAGTCAGGGTCTCGAGGGGCTGGCCAAGCGCGCGCACGTCCCAGAAGTAGACCTCCCCGTCCGTGGAGCACGACATGATTTCCACGCCTGTCTTGGACTGGAGCCAGGCGCAGTCGTAGATGGGGTCCTTGTGCGAGTTCTCGATCGGGGAGCTCATCACGGGGGTGCTCTGCTGCGACAGGTCGAAGAAGGCGAGCTGTCCGTTGTACTGACCGGCACCGAGCCAGTTCTCGTTCTTGGGCGAGTAGTTGATGCAGCACAGCTGCGACGTCGGCGTCAGCGTGTCGCGGGGCTCCGAGGGGTTGGCGAAGTCCCAGATGTACGACTCGATGGGCATGTCCTCGGGCTGCTGCTGGAACTTGAGCACCGAGTAGGCCACGGCGACCCGCGTGCCGGACGAGTGGGACGAGATGTAGCTGGCGCTCCGGGGCACGCTGGACGGGTCCCTGAACTTGGTCAGCGTCTTGGCCTCAGGGAGGTCGTTCGAGTAGTCCGTCTCGAGGCCCTCGAAGAACTCCTCGTAGATGTCGATGGCGTTATTCTGCTTAATAACATCGTCCACCTGCCCCCCGAGCCTGGCTACCGTCGCGATGAACTCCTCGTCACGTTCCATGCGCTTCACCAGCCGCGACGTCTGCGAAGGCTCGTTCTTGTCCACATCCTTCGGCCACCCCCCCTCCGTGTGCACCATGCCCACCGTGCTGTACGTCTTCTGTTTCGTGTTCACGTAGCACTCCGAGAACTGCGGGGCGAGGGGGAGGGGGCGTGGGAGGGAGGTTGTCGGTCAGGGATCCGTCGCGGCGCAGTGCCACGGCCCTCTCCTGAGAAGCGGGCACATGTGACCCGACTCTCGGACCGGCCTTCGGACGCCCTCGAGGACCCAGGGGGGTAGCCGCGGGTCGTTTCTCCCACCCGATGACACTATATGGATAGATGTCCCGATGAAACGCGCGTCGTGCACGGGCGCGCCCCAAACCCCGTTCCATGCGCAGTGCCGATGAGTCCCCCCCCCAACTGCCTTCCAGGCCGGCCAACTCACCTGGGGCACGACCTCCACAATCGTGGTGCAAGGCTTGCGCGGAATCATCTTCTTCTGAAGCTCCTCGTCGGGTCTCTGGTCGTACATCAGCTGCGAGCAAGACGGAGTTCGTTGGTTCTGGTTCAGGAGAAGACCCACTGGCCAGCCCACCGACAAAACTGAACACTGAGGACATTCAGCGCATCTTTTGCGAAAAAAGGCTACGTTGTCGGCGTAAAGTATGAAGAAGAGCGAGTTGGGCGCCACATTCCTCCCCACGGGTCCCCGGGGAACCGCCGGGCCACCCCCGGAGTCCTCGCATGTAGAGGTCATTCCAACTCACCTCCGCGGGGAAATCCCTGAAGGTCGGGTGCCGCCCGAACTCCTTCCTGAGCTTGACATACTCGTAGGTGATCTGCACGAGTAGAACGGCATCCGTCGATTTCAGATTGGCGAAAAAAAACCACTCGGCTTTGTCGAACTCCCACGTCCCACGCGGCGCGTGGACGCTCGCCCCTCCACACCGGGCATCATGAAATGATATATTATTGCAACACGATTGAGTTGTCGCATCTTGGGCTGTGCCCCCCGCGAGCTCTCGCGAGTGGCTCGGCACTGCTCACCTCCATCCTTCACCCCTCTCAGAGGAGTGACGACAGCCACCCGGGACAGGGAACAGCGAGCGATCCGGCTGCCTGCTGACCTGCGAGGCGACGGGTCACGGTATCGGTCTCTACCCGCGTGCGGAACGAGCCGGCAACATAACAGGGGGGGCACCGACACGAGCCTTCGAGGGCAACAGCGCCAGCGCAAGGGTGCATGACCGTTAGCAGAGGGGACCCCTGGAGGGGAACCTGGCAGTGGCTGGCGCCTTTATATGGTCCCACGGTGCGCCTCGCTCGCCATGATTGTCTGGCCGTCTGCTTGTACACAGACATCTTGTGAATTGCGCGCATCGAGTGCGTGCTCGGAGAGCATCCAAGACGGGAGTCTTGCGGCTGCGTTTGCCGCTCGATTGCTCTATAACAAGCTCGCAATAGAAACGAGGGACGACGGTGTCACCGAGGCATGGCTCTAGGGAGAAGGCGGTGATCAGAAGGGTCCCCAGGTGAGTGCGAGGGCCAGCGCAGGAGCTGGCTCCTTCGAAGGGGAACCCCCCGCATTCCCGACTCGTGCACGATCTTCTAGGGAGAATGGTCGCTCACATGGCCATGATTTCATGCTTTATAGGCATAAATCATGTTTTACCGGAAGACGATCCCCTCCCGAGTGCAAAAGTCGCTTCCTCTGGGCTTCCACATGCAACTTTTGGCACGCTCCCCGCGGTGCGGTCTGTGCATCTCAAACAACAAGAGCTATCAGATGCGGACTATGCTTTATGTAACTACATTCGAGTGCTTATTTAGCGATGTGTTCGCCGTCACAGGCTGTGTATTATGCGCTTCTTCCCGCCGGCCCCGTTCCCAGCGCAGGGAGCCCACATCTCGTGCCTCCCCTGTCATTCTCAGGCTGCTTTCCTCCCTCTGCAGCTATGTCATCGAATTGGGGAGGCAGTCAGCGCCTGGAGCCGCTGCAGCCGATCGGCCAGGGCTCCGGCACTGAGCGCTCGGCCCGGGCATATGACCCAGTCCTGACCTCCTCCGGCAAGAGGGCCAACACGTTGGCGCCCCTGGGTTCCACGGACGCCCCTGGCACCCACGGGAAGCGGTCAAAGGTCACACTCGACCGCTACTCAAAGCACCTGGCTTCCACGTTGCCCCTGTACGAGGGCAAGATCGAGGAGGACTTCTACTCGGATATCACCACAGGCAACGATGCCATCGAGTACTACGCGCGGTACGGCCACGGTGCGCGCATCAAGGTCTTCTACTGCAACCGCGCGTTTCCCCGCGGTCAGGGGTCGCCGTATGATCTGGTTCCCGTGCCGAGGCAGTGCGTCGACGCCGAGTACTACACGGTCACAGCGGCAGGCGTGGTGCACCACCCGGGGACGCCGGACGAGGAACCCGACTACACCCCGATCGGGGAATGGTTGCGGGAGCAGAGCATCTACAACCTCATGCGGCAGATGCGCTTCTTCAAGTACTACGTCCACCTGCGCTTCTTCTCCCTGTGGCGCAACCTGGCGCACCGCCTCCGCTTCAAGCGCATGCGCGAGCGCATCATGGACCGAGCCTTCATGGCCAAGCCGCAACTGTGCGACCAGATCCTCCAGATGCGCATGAACGTAAACCAAATGGCGTCTACCCCGGCCGTGAACCTCGAGGAACCCATGTACACCCTCGAGGACTTCCTCGCCCGTCAGAAAGAGCACCGCCAGACCAAGAGCTACACGCTCGACTCGCTCATCGACCACGTCAAGGGCGCTCTGCTCCGCGTCATCGCCTCCATCACGAAGCAGGAGGAGAACCTCCGGCGTGAGATCAACGACTTCGAGGCCGACCCTTCGGGGGGCGCCATGCGCGGCGAGAACCCTGTCAAGACCAAGCTCCTCTACATGGAGAAGGCGAAGAAGCACCGCACCCTGAAGATGGAGGTGGAGCTGCTGCCCAACCTGGTCCGCATGATGGACCTGATGGTCGTCGGCGCGTTGACAGACGTCGTGTCTGGAGCCATCTCGTCGATGCTGGGGGCGTTTAGCGACCGCGGGCTCGTCTCGGCGAGCGTGGCGTTCGCGGACGAAGGGCGGACCTTCTCCCCCGACATCGAGACCGTCAGGACAGAGCTCTCGGAGAATTTCATGGAGCACGTCGTCAAGCTCGTGAACGACGTCCCCCGGCTGATCAACCACCAGCAGTTCCTCCCCCTGTTTCAGAAGCAGATCGGACGCAAGGCTATCGGGCCCGACCTCGCCTCGATCGTGCTCACCTCGAAGGACATCAGCCGCAACCGCATGCTCCTCGAGAAGGGTATCACCCAGTCGTACCGCCAGGCGGCCGAGAGCACAGCGCCGCTCGAGGAGCTACGGCAGATCGTCGAATTTGGCAGGGAGTGGGACGCGGACAAGTATTCGGCCGAGGAGAAGGACCTGGCCCAGTTCCGCAAGGACATGATGCTCATGCGTGCCTGGAACCAGCAGGTGGACGGCCTGCAGACTGACCTGAGGGCGGGCATGCTGACGGTGAGCGTCCAGCAGATGCAGGGGGGGCTGGGGGCGATCGTCCAGAGCGCGCTCGATACGATGCGCAATATGCTCATCATTGCCTCACGACAGGAGTGCCAGAAGGTCCTCAGCCGCTTCCAGGGCTTCACCCAGTCCATGTCAGCCCGCCCCACGGACCTGCACGGGTACGCCGGGTTCCTCGAGGAGGTGCTTGGTCTCGAGGCCCGCCGCGAGGAGCTCATCGGGGAGGCCAAGCTCGTCGACGATATGTACGACATGCTCGCCCAGTACAAGGCCGACGTGCCGCCCAACGACCAGCTCGTGGTCGACGACCTCAAGGAGGGCATCGCGAGCTTCAACAAGAGCTTCGAAGAGAGCCAGGAGTTCGTGGAGAAGCGGAAGGACGAGAAGATCGAGGCGCTCGAGTCGGACATCCGGCAGCTCTTCGACGACCTCCAGGAGGTCGTGTCGGACCTGCGCTCGGGGACTTACGACGAGGTGGAGGGGGACGCAGAAGGGATGGTGGCGGCGCTGGAGGACCTGTCGACGCGGTACGGCACCATGCAGGACCTCGCCGGCAAGTACGCGCACTACCAGGACCTCATGCAGCTCGACCAGACGGACTATGAGTCGGTCAACATGGCCGGCCGAGAGCTCAAGTGGCACCAGGACAAGTGGACGATGCTCCGGGACTTCGAGGTGCTCGAGAGCCAGTGGATGTCAGCGTCGTGCTGGGACCTCGACCCAGAGGAGATCCAGACGCAGCTGGACGAGTTCACCAAGGCTAACTACAAGGCCATCAAGGCGCGCAAGGACGATGCCGTGTGCGTCCGCATGAAGCGCGAACTCGACGAGTTCAAGGGCCACATGAACCTCCTCACCCTAATCTCAGACAAGGCCATCAAGGACCGCCACTGGGAGGACATCTACAAGCTCGTTGGGGAGGAGTACGTGGCCGGGGAGACGCAGCCCAACGTGCGGCTCTTCGTCGAGAAAGACGTCATGGTGCAGCAGGACGCGCTTGAGGTGGTTGTCGGGAACGCCGTGAAGGAGAACAACCTGCTCAAGAACCTTGACAAGATGGAGAAGGAGTGGGAGGGGCAGGAGTTCCGGGTCGTGGCGTACAAGAACGACTTCGTCATTGGTGGTGTCGACGACATTCAGACCATCCTGGACGACCAGATCGTCAAGATCCAGGCCATGAACGCGCAGCCCTTCATGAAGCCCTTCGAAGAGCGGGGCAAGACGTGGGAGCAGACGCTGACGCGTCTCCAGGACATCCTTGACTACTGGCTCAAGGTGCAGAGCACGTGGATGTACCTCGAGCCCATCTTCTCATCCGACGACATCGTCAAGCAGATGCCCGAGGAAGGCGCAAAATTCGGCCAGGTCGACGGGCACTGGAAGGAGCTCATGTCGGCCACGAAGGCCAACCCTGAGGTCATCCAGATCGGGGGCAAACCCGAGGTGCTCGAGGTGCTCGTCATGAAGAACGGGCTGCTCGAGGAGATCCAGAAGGGACTGTCGGCGTACCTGGAGAAGAAGCGCCTCTTCTTCCCGCGCTTCTTCTTCCTCTCGAACGACGACATGCTTGAGATCCTGTCCGAGACGAAGGACCCGACGCGGGTGCAGCCGCACTTGCGCAAGTGCTTTGAGGCCATTGACAAGCTGACCTTCGACGACTCGCTCAAGATCCTCCAGATGATCTCAGTGGAGGGCGAAGCCGTCGACTTCAAGGATCCCGTAGACACGGTCCGCGCCCGTGGCGCCGTCGAGAAGTGGCTCGTTGAGGTCGAGGAGGCCATGGTGTCGTCCGTGCACGATGTGGTGCGCCGTGGGATGGAGCGGTACCCGGAGCAGGAACGGCACGAGTGGGTCCTCGAATGGCCCGGCGCCGTCGTACTCGTCGTCACGGCTATGTTCTGGACCTCGGGGGTCATCGACGCCCTCAAGAAGGAGTCCGAGGGGGCCAAGGGCACCCTGGCCACGTACGAGAAGAAGTGCACGGACGACCTGCTCCGGATCGTCGACCTGGTGCGCGGGGAGCTCACGGGCCTCCAGCGCGCGACGCTCGGGGCGCTTGTGGTGATGGACGTGCACGCCCGCGACGTCGTCACGTCGATGGTGCGCAAGGGTGTGGAGACGGACCAGGACTTCGAGTGGCAGGCACAGCTGCGGACTTACTGGCAGGAGGACAAGGAGGGGGAGAAGGGGATGACGGTGATGATGCAGATGATGAGCGCGGAGATCGAGTACGGGTACGAATACCTCGGCAACTCGTCCCGCCTGGTCATCACGCCTCTCACCGACCGCTGCTACCGCACCCTCATGGGCGCCATCCACCTCACACTGGGCGGTGCCCCCGAGGGCCCTGCCGGGACGGGGAAGACGGAGACCACCAAGGACCTCGCCAAGGCACTGGCCAGGCAATGCGTTGTGTTCAACTGCTCCGACCAGCTCGATTACATCGCCATGGGCAAGTTCTTCAAGGGCCTGGCGTCGTCGGGCGCCTGGGCGTGCTTCGACGAGTTCAACCGGATCAACCTCGAGGTGCTCTCCGTGGTCGCGCAGCAGGTCCTCGACATCCAACGCGCCATCACTGCGCGCATGACCGAGTTCTTCTTCGAGGGCACCCAGCTGCGCCTCAAGTGGACCGCCTGGTGCGCCATCACCATGAACCCGGGGTACGCCGGCCGCTCGGAGCTCCCGGACAACCTCAAGGCGCTCTTCCGCACTGTGGCCATGATGGTGCCCGACTACGCCATGATCGCCGAGATCATTCTCTTCTCGTACGGGTACCTGAAGGCTCGTGAGTGCTCCAAGAAGATCGTGCAGTGCTACAAGCTTTGCTCGGAGCAGCTGTCGAGCCAGGACCACTACGACTACGGCATGCGGGCTGTCATCGCTGTGCTCCGCGCTGCCGGCAACCTCAAGCGCCGCTACCCGGACGAGGAGGAGTTCGTGCTCATGCTGCGCTCCATTATCGACGTCAACCTGTGCAAGTTCTTGTCGGAGGATGTGCCCCTCTTCCAGGGGATCACCTCGGACCTCTTCCCGGGGGTGACACTGCCGAGCCCAGACTATGACCTCATGCACCAGGCGATGAGGGAGGCGTGCACGGAGATGAACCTTGAGCCCACCGACTACTTCTTCCTGAAGACGACGCAGCTGTACGAGATGATCGTGGTTCGCCACGGGCTCATGATCGTTGGACTCCCCTTCTCCGGAAAGACCAAGTCATACCAGGTCCTTGCCAAGGCGCTGACGATGATGCACGAGCGTGGGCAGGAGGGCCAGGACGAGGCCGAGTTCCACGTGATCAACCCCAAGTCCGTGACTATGGGGCAGCTTTACGGCCAGTTCGACCCGGCCACGCACGAGTGGTCGGACGGCGTCCTCGCCGTCAAGTTCCGCCATTGCGCCAACGACCGCACAACGAAGCGCAAGTGGCTTGTGCTGGATGGCCCCGTCGACGCCATCTGGATCGAGAACATGAACACGGTGCTCGACGACAACAAAAAGCTCTGCCTGAACTCGGGCGAGATCATCCAGATGTCGACAAACCACTCGATGATCTTTGAGGTGATGGACCTTGCTGTGGCCTCCCCAGCCACCGTGTCGCGGTGCGGGATGGTGTACCTCGAGCCCCACCAGCTGGGCTGGAGGCCGCTCTTGTCTTCATGGCTCAAGACCCTGCCCCCACACTTCGCCGAGGAGGACAAGGCGCTGCTCAACGGCCTGTTCGAGTGGCTCGTCCCCGTGTCGCTGCGCTTCCTGCGGCGCGAGATCAAGGAGCTGTCGCCCACACTCGACACGAACCTCGCCGTGACCCTCATGCGCATGTTCACGGCGTCGACCGACCACCTCGGGAAGCAAGTCACCGACTACGAGGGCAACCAGTCCTGGGACAAGGGCCAGTGGGATGCCCTCGGCCCTGAGAAGTGCAGGGAGCACATTGAGTCGCTCTTCCTCTTCTCCCTGGTCTGGTCCATTGGATGCACGGGGGCCAACTACGACCTTCGCGTCGAGTTTGACCGCTTCTTCCGCAAGGCCGTGGCCGGGGATCTCGCCTCCTACGACTCAAGGTCTGGCGAGAAGTACGACGGGAGTTCTTTCCCTGAGGACGTCCCGGAGAGCCCGCCGCAGCTCACCGCGGCCATGTTCCCTGAGGGGGAGGGGTCGACTGTGTTTGACTTTTTCTTCGACACAGACATGGGCGCTTGGCGCCAGTGGGTGGACATCATGGACACGGATCCCATCCCCCTTACCGAGAAGTTCCGTTCCATCATTGTCCCGACAGTGGACACGGTCCGTTACACGTACCTGATGAACCTGTCCGTTTCGCACCAGCAGCCAATGCTGATCGTGGGGGAGACGGGCACAGGCAAGTCGGTCTATGTCCAACGCTTCATCAAAACGCTTCCCTCGGAGGAGTACGCCCCGGCCGTCCTGGTCGGCTTCAGCGCCCGGACAACGGCAAACATGACGCAGCACATGATTGACGGCAAGATGGACCGCCGTCCCCCGAAGCGACTCGGCATCTACGGCCCCGCGGGGAACAAGAAGGCCGTCGTCTTCGTCGACGACCTCAACATGCCCGCCAAGGAGGAGTACGGCGCACAGCCCCCCATCGAGCTCCTCCGCCAGTGGATGGACCACCAGGGGTGGTACGACCGCGAGAACTCTTTCCGCACCATCAAAGACGTCCAGTTCCTCTGCGCCATGGGCCCCCCCGGCGGCGGGCGAACCTTCATCACCCCGCGGTACGCGAGGCACTTCAACACGGTGGTCATCACCGAGTTCGACAACCCCACGCTCAACCGGATTTTCACCTCGATCCTCGACTGGTACATGGGCAAGGAGGGCCTGCCTGACAGCCTGTGCAATCTCAAGCAGGGGCTCATCAGCGCCACCCTCGACGTGTACCAGAAGGTCTCTGGCACACTCCTCCCGACCCCGACCAAGAGCCACTACGTCTTCAACCTCCGCGACATCAGCCGCGTGATGCAGGGCCTCCAGCTCGGAAGCAAGGCCATCTTCCCGGACGGTGCCGCGGGCAAGGACAAGATGATCCGCCTGTGGTTCCACGAGACGCTGCGCGTCTTCTATGACCGTCTGGTCGACGACAAGGACCGCACCTGGTTCCTCGACTACCTCAAGGAGGTCGTCCCGGCGCGCTTTGACACGATGTTCGAGAAGGTCTTCGCAGCGCTGATCGGCAAGGGCGGGTTGACCACGGACGCCGTCCGCAAGTGCTTCTTCGGCGACTTCCTTGACGATTCGGCCGAGGGGCCCGGAGACCGCTCGTACGATGAGCTCACCGACACCAAGCTCATCATCGAACGCGTCGAGGAGTACCTCGTCGACCACAACGCCATGTCAAAGCGGCCCATGAACTTGGCCGTGTTCTTGTACGCGTGCGAGCACGTCTCGCGGGTGTGCCGCGCGCTCAAGCAGCCCGGCGCGCACATCCTCAACGTCGGCCTGGGTGGCTCCGGGCGCCAGTCGCTCTCCCGCCTGGCCAGCTTCATCATGGGGATGGAGGTGTTCCAGATCGAGATAAGCAAGTCATACGGTGTGACTGAGTGGCGGGAGGACCTGAAGCGGTTCACCACCCGGGCCGGCGGGGACAACGTCCCCTGCGTCTTCCTCTTCAGCGACACACAGATTAAGATCGAATCGTTCGTGGAGGACATCAACAACCTGCTTAACGCGGGGGAGATCCCCAACATGTTCCCGTACGACGAACGGTCGGCGATCAAGGAGAAGTGCCGGAACCTGGCCAAGAAGCAGGGCATCGTGCTCGAGACGGACGAGGAGATGTGGTCGTGGTTCGTGGACCACACCAAGGCCAACCTCCACATCGTACTGTGCATGTCCCCGGTAGGCGACGCCTTCCGCGAGCGTCTGCGCCAGTTCCCTGCGCTGGTGAACTGCTGCACGATCAACTGGTACCAATCCTGGCCTAACGACGCCCTCGAGGCGGTGGCGAACAAGTTCCTCGCCGAGGTCGACATCACTGAGAAGGTCCGTGCCGACGTGACCGAGGTCTGCAAGACATTCCACAATGACGTCAAGAAATTGTCTGAGGAGTTCCGCGTCAAGATGGGTCGGCACAACTACGTGACGCCCACGTCGTACCTCGAGCTGATCAACATGTTCAAGGCCGTCCTGGGTGTCCAGCGGGATCAGGTCTCCAAGGCCAAGAAGAGGTACGAAATCGGACTCGAAAAGCTCGCCTTCACAGCGGACCAGGTGGCCAAGATGCAGGGCGAGCTCGAGGCGCTGTTGCCCGAGCTAGGGGAGACGGTTAAGGCGACGGAGGCGCTCATGGCGCAGGTAGCCAAGGAGAAGGAGGAGGTCGTCGAGCCGAAGAAGGCCATTGTGGATGTCGAGGTGGAGAAGGCCTCGGAGAAGGCTGCTGCCGCCAACGCCATCAAGGAGGAGTGCGAGTCAGCGCTTGCCGAAGCGCTGCCCGCGCTCGAGGCCGCCGAGAGCGCGCTCAAGACGGTCAAGCCCGCGGATATCAAGATGGTGACGAGCTACGTCCAGCCGCCCGGCGCCGTGAAGCTGGTGATGGAGGGCGTTTGCGTGATGCTGAACGTGGCCCCGACCAAGACAACCGACCCCGCGACAGGGAAGAAGGTCTCAGACTACTGGCCAGCCGCGAAAAAGGAGCTTATGGACCCCAAGTTCCTCAGCCGGCTTCTCGAGTACGACAAGGACAACATCGACCTGAAGATCATCACCAAGATCCGTGAGGTGTACCTCACCAACGAGGACTTCACGGTCGAGAACGCGAAAAATGCGTCATCAGCCGCCGCTGGCATGTGCAAGTGGATCTACGCAATGTCCGACTATGACCGCGTAGCTAAGATCGTGGCCCCCAAGCGGGCCGAGCTCGCCGTAGCTGAGGGCGAATACGCCACGGTCAAGGCAGCCCTCGACGAGAAGCAGGCCGAGCTCAAGGAGGTGATGGACAACCTCGCCGGGCTGGAGAGGACGCTCGAGGAGTCTAAGGCGAAGATGGACAGCCTGCAGCAGGAGGTGGATCTGTGCAAGACGAAGCTGAGCCGCGCCGAGCAGCTGATCCAGGGGCTCGGTGGGGAAAAGGACCGCTGGAATGAGGCCAGTGTCAAGCTCGGGGAGAAGTACGACAACCTGACAGGGGACATGCTGATCAGCGCGGGGGTGATGGGGTACCTGGGGGCGTTCACGCTGAGCTATCGGGACAAGGTCGTCCAGCAGTGGATCAAGCTCTGCAAGAACATGGGCATCCCGTCGTCAGCCAAGTTCTCCCTGAACGAGGCCCTCGGGGACCCTGTCAAGATCCGGCAGTGGACCATCTCCGGCCTCCCCAACGACGCCTTCTCCATCGACAACGCTATCATGATGGCCAACGCGCGCCGCTGGCCGCTGCTGATCGACCCGCAGGGGCAGGCCAACAAGTGGATCAAGGAGATGGAGAAGGGCGACCTTCGCGTCATCAAGCTCTCCGACTCGGACTACCTCCGCACCCTGGAGAATGCCATCCAGTTTGGCCTCCCCGTGCTCCTGGAGAACGTGCTCGAGGAGCTGGACCCGTCCCTGGAGCCCCTGCTGCTCAAGAACATCTTCAAGAGCGGCGGCACCAGCTACATCCAGCTCGGCGATACCCAGGTCGAGTACAGCGACGGGTTCCGGTTCTACATCACGACGGCCCTCCGCAACCCGCACTATCTGCCCGAGGTGGCCGTGAAGGTGACGCTGCTCAACTTCATGATCACCCAGGACGGCCTCAGCGACCAGCTGCTGGGTGTGGTTGTTGCCGAGGAGCGGCCAGACCTTGAGGAGCAGCGGAGTCAGCTTGTCATCCAGTCGGCGGAGAACAAGAAGAAGCTCAAAGAGATTGAGGACGAGATCCTGCACGTGCTGTCCTCGTCCCAGGGCAATATCCTGGAGGACGAAGCCGCGATCCAGGTCCTCGGGCAGGCCAAGGTCGTGTCGAACGAGATTGAGGAGAAGCAGAAGGTCGCCGACGAGACGCAGGCCGAGATCGACCAGGCCCGCAAGGAGTACGCCCCCTGTGGCGCCTTCAACTCAGTGCTCTTCTTCTGCATCGCCGACCTGGCCGGGATCGACCCCATGTACCAGTACTCGCTGGCGTGGTTCATCAGCCTCTTTGTGCGCTCTATCCGGGCCTCGGAGAAGGCAGATGACGTGGAGGCCCGCCTCAAGATCATCAACGACCATTTCACGTACTCGCTGTACAAGAATGTTTGCCGCTCCCTCTTCGAGAAGGACAAGCTGCTGTTCGCCTTCCTCCTCGACGTCCGCATCATGCTCGCTGAGGAGCAGCTCAAGTCCTCCGAGTACACCTTCCTCCTCACGGGGGGCGTGGGGATCGACCCCATCGCGGAGGAGAGGCCAGAGGCGCCCTGGCTGAGCGACAGGGCCTGGGCCGAGCTCACGCGCGCCGCTGCAGCTATGGAGGCCCTGGCCGATGTCCCTTCGCACATCAAGGCCCACCTAGACGACTGGCGGGCCGTTGTGGACGCCATGGAGCCGCAGAGCGTGGAACTCCCCGGGGGGCTGGACAGTACGCTGTCGCCTTTCCAGAAGCTTATCCTGCTCCGGTGCATCCGCTCGGACAAGCTCGTGCCGGCCACTAGCGACTTCGTGAGCCGGACGATGGGGCAGAAGTACATCGAGCCCCCGCCGTTCGACTTGCAGGGGTCCTTTGCCGAGTCGAGCTGCACGGTGCCGCTGCTCTTCGTGCTCTCCACCGGCAGCGACCCAACGGCGTCGCTGCTCAAGTTCGCCGACGACCGCGGCTTCGGGTCCAAGATCGACATCATCTCGATGGGCCAGGGCCAGGGGACTAAGGCCGCCAAGCTGATCCACGAGGGGCGGTCCGCGGGGCGCTGGGTGCTGCTGCAGAATTGCCACCTTGCGCCGTCGTGGATGCCCGAGCTGGAGAAGATCACCGAGAGTATCACCGCGGACAACACGGACGGCGACTTCCGCCTGTGGATGATGTCGATGCCGTCCCCCGCCTTCCCTGTCTCCATCCTCCAGAACGGTGTCAAAATGACGATGGAGCCCCCCGCGGGGCTCCGGGCCAACATGAAGCGGAGCCTGACCCTCGACCCCATCTCCAACGAGACCTTCTTCGAGGGCTGCTCCAAGCCCGACGAGTTCAAGAAGCTCCTCTTTGGGCTGGTCTTCGTGCACGCTTTCGTCCAGGAGCGGCGCAAGTACGGCCCGATCGGGTGGAACATCCCGTACGGGTTCGACGACGGCGACCTGAGGATCTCGGCGCGGCAGCTGCGCATGTACCTGGACGAGAACGACGCCGTGCCGTACGACGCGCTCAAGTACGCCATCGGTGAGTGCAACTATGGCGGCCGGGTGACGGACGACAAGGACCGGAGGCTCCTGATGACCGTCATGGAGCGTGTGTACCGCGGGGAGATCCTGGAGGACCACTTCAAGCTCTCGACGAGCGGGACGTACTGCGTGCCGCTCCCCGGGTCCCTGTCCGAGGCCCAGGCCTACGTCGGCGGGCTCCCCATGACGGCCATGCCGGAGGCGTTCGGCCTCCACGAGAACGCCGACATCACCAAGGACCTCCAGGCCACGGGGCTCATGCTCACCACGCTCCTGTCCACGGGCGGCGGCTCTGGGGGCGGCGAGGGCGCCGGACAGCAGGAGGAGACCGTGGCCCGCATGGTCCGCGAGACCCTCGAGCGCCTGCCCGACGACTTCGACATCGAGAAGGCGCAGCACAAGTACCCGGTGCTGTACGAGGAGTCGATGAACCAGGTGCTGTGCCAGGAGATGCTGAGGTACAACCGCCTCACGGCCATCATCCGCAACAGCCTGCGCAACCTGGACAAGGCCCTGCAGGGCCTGCAGGTGATGAGCGCGGAGCTGGACGGGGTGTTCCGGGCCATGGCGGTGGGGGCGGTGCCGGAGCTGTGGAAGGGCAAGTCGTTCCCCTCGCTCAAGCCCCTGTCCGGGTACGTCGAGGACCTCCTCGCGCGGCTGGGCATGCTCCAGCGGTGGTACGAGGAGGGCCAGCCCGCGTCGTTCTGGATCAGCGGCTTCTTCTTCACGCCCGCCTTCACCACGGCCTCCCTGCAGAACTACGCGCGCAAGCTCAAGCTCCCCATCGACACGGTGGGCTTCGACTTTGAGACTCTCTCCGAGGGGCACGAGGCCATCACGCAGGCCCCCGAGGACGGTGTGTACATTTACGGCCTCTACCTCGAGGGCTGCGCCTGGGACGCGGACGCGCGGCTCCTCCGCGAGTCCTTCCCCAAGCAGCTCTTCTGCTCTGCCCCTGTCCTCTGGCTGCGGCCCAAGCAGACGCAGGACTTCGTCGAGTTCGACCACTACAACTGCCCCGTGTACCGCACGGGGGAGCGCCGCGGCACGCTCGCCACGACCGGCCACTCGACCAACTTCCTCATGTACATCAAGATGCCCTCGAGCGAGCCCGAGTACCACTGGACGATGCGGGGAGTGTGCATGCTGTGCTCCCTCTCCGACTGA
>Ga0181582_10000506_pt1 | contig 27721 bp, 18 predicted proteins | sample 071ome_32_FD_132438 | JGI IMG/M metagenome (GOLD analysis project Ga0181582, IMG submission 132438) | Coastal salt marsh microbial communities from the Groves Creek Marsh, Skidaway Island, Georgia - 071405AT metaG (megahit assembly) | ecosystem: Environmental > Aquatic > Marine > Intertidal...
AAATGACCTGGAACCCGGGGGTAAAAAAAAACCCCCTGCAAACCCCCCCTTCCAGGCGTGGGACCCCCCAACCAACCCCGGAGCCCCCCCCCCCCCCCATCACGCGTCACCGCTTCTGCGAGAAGGTTCGGATGGATCTCGGAAGTATCTCGAGGCTCACCTCCTTCAACGTCGGCCGATCCTCCTGTTCGTGGACGAGGACCATGGTCCCGTCAGACAGCCGCAGGTACACCTCCCATGGCCCAGGATAGGCCCTGAACAACACCCCCGAACCGACGCCCTTGAAGTTATGCACGTAGTAGACCGTCTCGATCACCGGGATCATCTCCTTGCTCAGCCTCGCCATCGCTGGATAGAACAAGGCCGGGAAGTAGTCGCTCCGCAACCGACAGAGCTCCGCGTTGAAGATCACCAGCGTCTTCCCGTCCGCGTCCTTCGACCCCTGTATGTGCTTCCAAACCTTGTCCGTCGCAACGAGCTCGCGTGGATCGAAAGATGGATACGCAGAAATGAACACCCGCTCCTCCGGTCTGATCTTCCCTGCCGGGTCGTAGCCGGAGAGGTCGATCCCGATGTCCAACAGCCCGGACGGCTTGGTCAGATAGTCGAGGTGGATCGAGGAAAAGTCGGACCAGACGCCCTCCGACTGCAGCTTGGCCTCCTTCACGTCGGGGAAGAACACCCGCGTCTTGTCGGCCTCGTCCAGAAACATTCTCGCAAATTGCCGCAGGTACTCGCTGCTCCTCGTCATCTCGTTGGCCCCTTCCTCGTCCCCCTGCACGGCCGTGAGCGACGCCACGGGAAACTCCTGGCGAACGAGCGAAGCGCGAGTGAGGGAGGCGAGTCGGGGCGAGCGCACGGCGGTCGGGGTCGACGACGCACCACCTCCAAGAGCTGATGCCCGTCTTGGATCGCCGCGCGCGTGGCGGCTTGAGCGTCGCGGATCAGGTTGTTGTAGTCCGTCCTGGCGAAGGCCGAGGAACGAAGGCGAAGCGAGTGAGATATCTGTGCGGGCAGCTCCCGGGTTTGCGAGTGCACCACCGTACGGAAACGACGGCCGCTCCGACCGCTCCGACCGCTCCGACGCCCCCGCCGCTGCAGGACGAGGCGTCGACCGTGGCCGGCCATCATGAGCACAACGCGCGTGCGTGTACGACGTGGTGGGGTTGGCGATTCTTCCCCCCATTTCAAACTTTGCGTACGCACAAAACTCTGAATCCATCCATGTCGGGGCCGTCTTCTTCTCCGGCAGGCAGCGGTAGCGGTAGCGATGACCTTGAGGCGTTGCTGGCAGAGGAGCTGGCCAACAGCCCGAGCGCTTCCTCTCCTCCTCCCTCGGAGCGCAACGACACCGGCGACGGGGACGATCCGCGGCAGTCGACCCCGCCGGCACCTCGACCCCTGAAGAAGATCAAGACGGCACAGGAGTCGTATTGCCCGCCACATCCGGGATACATGGGAGGTATCTGCATCCGTTGCGGCATGGAGAAGACGCAGGCCGAGCTGGAGGAGCGTCGGCAAAGGCCGGGGGGTGACCTGTCGCCCCGCTCCGAGTACTTTCTCAAGCTCAAGGGCAGGGACGGAGGCAACGGGTTGCCGCCGGGGAGCGAGAGTCCGAAGAATATGGCGCTGAATTATATTCATCACGGGCTGGAGGTGAGTAAGACGGAGATGGAGCGGGCCAAGATGGCGACAAAGCGGCAGGCGCTGGAGCGGAAGAAGCTGCTGCTGGTGCTCGATCTGGACCATACGTTGCTGCATTCGACGCGGATGACGGATTTGTGTGAGGAGGATACGGCGAAGCTGCATGAGATGATGCGGGTGCAGGAAGAGAAGTATCAGGCGGAGGGGGTGCCGCCGGTCCTGTACCACTTGGGTCATATGAACATGTGGACCAAGTTCCGGCCAGGCGTCAGGGAGTTTTTGGAGCGTTCGCAGAAGAACTTCGATTTGCACGTGTTTACCATGGGGGATAAGAAATACGCGGCCGAGATGGTGCGGTTGCTGGACCCGAGCGGGTCGCTGTTCCACGGGCGGGTGGCGTCGTCGAGCGATGCTGCCGATGGGACCATGATGAAGGATTTGGACGTGCTGTTGGGGAGCGACGATATGATGATTATTTTGGACGACACGGCGGGGGTCTGGCCGAAGCATTCGGCCAACTTGATCCATATGAAACGGTGGGTATTTGAGCTCGTGAATCGGTCCGAGTCGACGAGTCGACGAGTCGACGCGGGCCGACGACCCTCACTCGCGTTCGTTCGTTCGTTCATTCGTCCGTCCGTCCGTTCGATGACAGATATATGTACTTTCCTGCCGACGCGGTCAGGTTTGGCTTGGAGGGCACGTCGTACATGGAGGTCGGCGGCGACGAGGACCCCGAACGCGGTGCGCTGGGGTGCGCGTTGCGCGTGCTCGAGCAGGCCCACGAGATGTTCTTCTCGGATGACAGCTCGCAGGATATTCGGGTGTGCCTGCTGCACCTGCATCTCTGCGTGCTCAAGGGGTGCACCATCATGTTCACGCGGGTCATTTCCAAGGACGCTGATCAGACGCAGCATGCCGCGTGGCAGATGGCGACGATCCTCGGCGCGAAGTGTGTGGAGGGATGTAGCAGTGAGGTGACGCACGTCGTCACTGGGGGGACGACGAGCAAGTCGGAGTGGGGGAAGAAGCACGGGAAGCACGTCGTGTCGATCGATTGGCTGCACGCGTGCTATTATTCGTGGGAGCGTGTGGACGAGAAGGCGTATCCCTACGAAGGAAATTCTCGCGTCGGTGGTGCCGTCGGTGGTGCCGTCGGTGGCGTCGGTGCCGCCAACGACGATGACGTCAAGGCCGCGCTGGCCGCCGCAGGCGGCGGCCGGGGATAAAGTCTTGTCGTTGGTTAAAGCGAGTGAAAGTTAAAGCGAATGTAGATCCGGGTGGTCAAAATTGATCGTTCATGCGTTGCGCATTGCGCGTTACGCTCTTGGTGTCTGCTTGATTCACGACGACTGCCGCTATGCTATACTATGCTATGCGGAGATTGATCGGGCGGCCTTCTCGGCGGCCGCTTTGATCTCCCCGTGCAAATTGAGCGTCGATGGGGTGTGCGCCGACGTCTGCAGCTCGGTCAGCATGGCCAGCGCCGCCCTCGTCTTTTCGAGCAGCGCCGCGTTGCCGCCGTCCTTCTCTTGGGCCCATTTCTCCGCTTCGTCCATCAGTTCCCGCAGCGAGTTGGCCTGAGCGAGCTGCGAGGACACCGTCGGGGACGAGCCGGTCGTCGCACTTCTGTCTTTCTGCTCCTCCAACATCGACGCCCTCTCGCCCCCTAGTTTCTGGACAAATCCCTCCGCATCCGAGGCAAGCCTCGCCACGCTCGCCGTACTCGTGAACGGCATGCGCAAGATCGCGCCAAGCAGATCCTGCTGGGAGTGCCCACCCAACAGCTTATCGTGCTTCTTCAGAATCTTCAGCGTCCCGGCGTAGTTCATGATCGACCAGTGCAAAAGCAGCACGAGCTCACCGTGAAGGTCGACGAAACGACTGCGGATAGACCGCATCGCCGGGCTCGCAAGCCACGCCTCGGTGTTATCCGCGTTATACGCATCGCCGGTATTGTCGCCGCCGGCATCGGAACGCTTCCGGCAAGACGCCTCGTAATCGTCGCGAAGCGTCTGCATCTTGATGACGGCCTCCTCCTCTTGTTCGATGAAGCTTCTGTTGATCTCCTCCAGGTCGGCGTGGAGCTGCTCGACAAAAACCTTCTCGAGCTGCTTGGAAAGTGGCAAATCCCCGGCCTCCTTGGCTTCGGAAGCCTTCTTCAGCGTCTTCTTCATGCTCTTGTAGTCCAGGAATGAGGCACTCTGTTCGCCGTCAGTCCTCGACCGCTTCGGGTCAGGACCCCCGGCGTTGAAGTCCTGGAGGAGCCTCCCAAACTTCATCGCGTGGGTCTCGTCAACGAAATGGTTCTCACCGAAGCCCGACACGCTGGACGGATTCAGCGCGCGCCCTCTCTCTTTCGTATCTGAACAGGAGAAGATACGCCGTGCCTTCTACCGTGCTGCAATGCTTTAGACTAAAGAGCGAGAAAGAAGGTGCCGACGGAATCTTTGAGGGCGCCAGTGCATGGAGGAAGCATCAGTCCAGACCATCGCGGCACGGACCATCAGTCCCTCACATCAGTCCCTCACAATGTCCAGCAGCTCGAGCTCGAAGATCATGCTCTTGCCTGACATCATCGAGTTGGCGTCGAGGACGACCATGCCGGCCTCCTCGTCGACCTTGACGACGACGGCCAACCCCCCGTTGGAGAGCTCGGCAAGGAGCCCCTCTTTGCATCCGCCCTGGTTCTTGTAGCGACCGTTCATTCGTTCAATTTCCGGGTGGTCCATTGGCACATTGAACATCAGCTCCTCTGTCCACGCCGGTCCATCCGCCTTGATGCCGATTGACTCGCCGACTGTCAGCCCCCGCACCGCCTCGTCAAAGGCCTCGAACAGCTCGTTGCCCACGATGTCACCCGCGCCGACCTCGAACGTGGTAGGCTCTCCGGTTGATCTGCTGGATTCCACGACGTCGCCCTGGTCGTCGAGCATTGACCAGTGCACCGTGACCGTGTCGCCGACCTCGGCCTTCAGGGGTGGGCTTCCTTCTCCTTGGTTGTCTTCGGAGGAAGCGGAAGCGGGAGCGGAGACGAGAGAGCCGCGGGTTCTCCCGGTGACGTGATGATGCGCGCCGTGATGCGCGCCGTGATGCGGGCGGTGATGCGGGCGGTGATGCCGCTGTGGCTGCAACGACGGTAGCCGGGATTCCACCGTTCGTCTGGTCGTGGGCGACGCCGGACCGCAGCGCAGAACCGGCCCATGCATTGTCTCGCGCGTCTTCTTACGGGATCTCTGTAAATAAACACGCGATTCTTAGCCGCGATTGTCTCCCTCCGTGTCCCAAAGAGTTACTTTTCACAAGACGAAAACGTGTCGTCTTTCGAAAGTCGTCATTAGTATGGGAAGAGCCGTCCTTCGTCGTCCCACGCCTTGGGGAAGGCGCGCTTGTACAAGCTCAGGCAGACCGTGTCCTGCTGGCTCAGGGGGCCGTCGAAGATTGCCTTGAACAGGCCGTGGGTTCCGAGGGGCTCCCGGATGCGTCCGCGGCGACCCATCTTGGTCCACAGCTCGACGGGGCTGAACCAGCGGATGTCTTCGGGCGAGAAGAACATGGACCGGACGATGGCCTTGGATCGGTGGGTCTTGACGGGGAATCCCGTGAGCACAATCTTCTTGACGACTACCCGGTCCGGATCGCACGACTTGAGCGAGCCGGTGGCGACCAGCTTGAGCGAGCCGTCAAAGGCGCTCTTCTTGAAGGCGAGCAGGGGCGACGGCGGATAGGTGATCGGGCCGTAGATGGTCGCCATGGCCATGCGTCCATCGTGTAAGAAACGTTCCATCTTGTGCTTGTCGGCGCCGTGCTCGTCCGTCGAGTAGATGGGCCTGGCCGGGTAGATGCGGGTGCCGGTGACGAAGAGGAGCTCCTCCTTGTTCGCGATTGGCTCGTCCACGCCGGCCTCCTTCTTGACGGAGAAATTCAGGACGGACATTTTGATTTCGTGCTGCAACAGGCCCCACGTGGAGAGGAGCGGGGCGAGGCCCCTGGCTGCCGCGTCGACGCGCTCGACGGTGGCCCGGCCCGCCGCCGGGGGGACGTCCGGGACGACGACGCGCACGTAGGCACCGACGTTGGCTCCGATGGGTCCTCTGTACCTGTTGACTTTGTTGGAAAGCTCGATAGCTCGCTTCTGAGCGCGCCGAAAGTTCTCAAAGGCAAAGACCTTTGCGTAGTCGAGCGGGAGGTCCTCCCTGGGGTCCCAGGGAGACGTCCGGAAGCTCTTGAGGCCCCTGAACTTGGCCAGACGGCGGCGAGCGGCCGTTCCGTGATGAAGTTCAAACTCGTCCGGATACTGCACATCGTCGGCCTCGCGGGCCCGCCGGGCTGCGTCCTCCTCGCGCGCCCGCGCTGCCTCCCTGTCGTCGTTCAAGTCAATCTTGTGAAACTCCTCCGGGTCCATGTCAGTGGCGCCGTCGTTCGCAAACCATCCCGCGTCATTCGTATCATTCGCGTCGTCTTCCATCGCGTCGTGGTCGAACGTGCCGCGCGGCAAACCAAACGCCGCGTCTCCGCCCCTGCCCCCGTCCTCGCCCTCGCCCTCGTCCTCGCTCTCATCGCTGAAAGCCTCGTCAACGATCCACGCCGCTTGATAATCCGACGTTCCTTTGGGGACCCGGCGGCAGTTTTTGTTCGCCGCCTCGGCCTCGGCGAGCTCTTCCTCCGTCGGCCACGTCTGCTCGGCGTCCAACGGGTCCACTTCGTTCTCCCGAACCAGCGGTTCGCGCTCCTCGGGCGTCGACGACGCGATCAGGTCGGTTACGCCGCCCATCTCCGCGTCCCGTCCATTTGCTGTGCCGGACTTTCCGCCCGTGACCGCCTCGGCCGCCGCCTCGATCCTGGATATCTGAAAGTCGCCCGCGCCGGGCACGTGAATCAGCTGCTGCGCCGTCAACCCCTTGTGCCGCACGTATCCCGTCAACACGAGCTCTCCCCGAGCATCATCGTACGTCGCACCTTCTGCAATCACGTGCGCTCGCTGCTGCCGCCACCCCGGCACGCTCACGGCCGAGTCCGTGACGTTCCGCACGACCTGCCTGAAATCAACAGCCGTATCCGCCGCCATCACCTTGTACGAGTCTCCGGGCAAAAACCTCCCCATGGCATCTGTCGCTCGCTTCTTTGCCGCCGACCGCGCCTTCAGGTTCGGGTTGGCGGATGAGGACGGGGACGTCTGCGTCACGGCCACCACCGACGGCAGCCCCAGCGACCGCATCACTCGAATCGCCTGTTCGCCTTCCTCGTTAAGCAAACGCTCTGCTCCTCCCAGCAAACACAGCAGCACGTCCGCACTCTTCGCCACCTCGATGACCGCCAACGGGTCCGCCACGAGCGCTGCCTGGACGGGAACGATCGTCAGCTTGACCTTCTTCTGCGGCCCCGCGTACACCGTCCTCGGTATCAGTTCCGCGTTCGCCATCTCGATGTCATGCTCGTCCCGTTCCTCGCCAGCCCCCTCGCCCTCGCAAGCCTGCACAAACCGGCCCCAAAACCCAGACAGGTCCACCCCGGCCCCCATGGGCACCACGGCCACCACCCTCGGCGGCATGCCCGCCGCATTCCGCTTGGCCTGCACCGCCTCTTGTCGCTTCTTGTCCCGCACCTGCTTGGCCTCGTTCATCCGGTCGGCCCGCGACTGTTGCCGGCTCTTGCTGCTTCCGTACGGAGACTTGGCCTTGACGACATCTGGGGTGGTAGTGTGTGGTACGTCGTCGACGACGAGTGAGGTGGCGTCTCTCAACAACAACAACGGCAACGGCAACGGCAACACGACGAGGGGTCAGAAACAAATACGTTCGAATCATTGGTGATCATTCGAAAGATGGTGAATAGTATTTTTGTATAATCACTCCCCAAGTCGGTCGTCTCACGCAGCCGTGATCGCTCCGACACTCGACGACGACAGACACGTACCTCTGGCATCCCGATGCTTCTGTCGAGCACTCCGCCCTGCCCGACTCCCCGCCTTGTGTGCCTGCGTCGGCGCAAGAGAGAGAGACCGTGAGCTGTTTTTGTTCCAGCGATGATGCGGAATGCATGAGCGCTGGATATGAACAGTCGAACGCGGCGGGGGGCACGCACCTTGTTCTTCTGGCTTCCAGGTCCAGCCATTGATACAATACAAACGGCTAGGGGCACAAAATCATCAATTGAAATTGAAACGAGCGTCGAAACGATGCGTGTTGGGTCGAGTCCGACCCGATGGCGGATGGCGTCGTCGTTCAGACACGCGGCGCCCGCTTGCTTGGTTCAGTCGGAGAGTTCCTGTACGGGGCTCTGTTTCTCCGGGAGAAGTCGAGAAGTCGATTGGTCGAGAAGTCGAGAAGTCGACCCGGACCGCCTCGACGGCCGGCCGGGCCGGCCCGACCGGGACCGCCGAGGTGTCTACAAGACGGCCGAGGTGCCCACACGATGCCCATGTGTACCCTGACAGACTGGTGGCTTGAAAAGAGGACAGACCGCAGCTGCAATGATGTACCGGTGATGATCGTGATCCGCATCCTCCTCTGGCTGTTGGCCCCAACTCGAGGAGCAAGGTCGTCTCAACACTCAACGCTCAACACTCCCTTTTCCTCCCAAAGAGCGCTGATTTCAGGTCACCGAGTGCCTTGTACATCCATTCAACGCGTGAGAGTCCACGGCGTGATCGCGTCGACGAGTTCACGGGCCTGCAAATTTCCACCTCGCCCTCACCGGACGTCTCTCGTCGTCTCAGCGGAGATACGGTTCCTGGCGTGTCTACCGACGCGTAGAGAACCGGGTACATCGGATAGACCACGCGGAAGACCCCGTGGGAGCGTAAAGAGCGCAGAGTTCCTTCCAGGATCGGCATGTCGCAACTCACACCGTCCGCGTTGAGGCCCGAAGAGGGTTCGCAGCGCGTCTACGAGCAAGAGGTGCAGCTCAACGCCCTGTTCGATGAGCTCTCGGAGGGCTTCAAGAAACTCGACGAGCTCAATGACAACAAGAAGAACGTTGAGCTCAAGCGGATGACCGGGATCATGTCAGAGTGCAAGGCGTTGATTCGCTCGTTCGAGAACGAGGCAAAGCTCGATAATATCCCGGTGGACGAGATCAACTACAGAAAAAAACTGCTGGTGCAGGAGCTCAACTCGTTCATCGGGCTGAAGAAGGCCTACGGGTCGCAGCTGGCGCAGCGGAAGGAGCTGATGAGCGGGAGCACGACGCCGCTGAGCGTACAGAGCGGTGGTCCGACGGTGGAGGAGGTGAAGGGCATGAGGGTGCAGGAGCTGGTGGAGCTTGGTCGGGGCAACATCCAGGAGACGGACGAGAGTCTGCTGCGGAGCGAGCGGTTGGTGAACGACACCATTGCGATCGGCGCGCAGACCGCAGAAACGCTGCAGACTCAGGGCAACCAGCTCGCAAAAATCAGCGAAGATCTCGACGAGATCCACTTCTCCAACCAGAAGGCGCGGCAAGTCATCAAAGACATCACAAGGGGCCTAGCGACTGATCGGTGCATCCAGTTCTTCCTTTTGCTCGTGGTGGGTATCTGAACTCGACCGACGCGCTCGACCTCCCAACGCGCTCGATCTCCCAACGCCGCCCTGACTCTCTCACTCACTCGCGCTCGTTCGTTCGCCAGGCGGTTGCTATCGTGGTGTTGGTCGTGTTGAAGATCACGGGCGTCGGCAACGTCAAGATTTAGTTGGTTGTTGCAATGAAAGAAATGAATGAATCGTTGGTTGAAGTATCGTTGGTTCGTTCGTTCGCTCGCTCGCTCGTTCGCTCGTTCGCTCGTTCGTTCGTGTCGTCACTCCCGAATGCGAAGGCGGCCGTAGATCGACAGACACCCCACTGCGAGCATCACGGGCAGCGCAAACGGCACCCACTGGTGGCCAGAAGGAATCCCAAGCGACTTGAAGACGGCGAGGCTCAGGCTCCACAGGATCCCGCCGAGCCAGGGGCCCAACGCGCGGACGGCGCTCGCCAGCGTCTGGCCGGCGCCGTTAACCTGACCGAGGCTCTCCTTCGGTGCGGCAAGATTCACCAACACCAGACACGACGTGAACGCGTTCGATCCCGAAATACTCTTGAGCCCCATGCCCAGCCAGAAGACGACGGCGCCGGCGCTGGCCATCGGAATCACCGAGGCGAGCGGGAAGAGCAGCACGACACCGATCGTCATCCAAAGGCCGATAACACACGTATGCTTCGTACCGACCAGCTTCTGGAGCCACTTGTAGCCGCCGAGCATCCAAAAAACCAGCACCAGCCCCGAGAACGCCAGCGGCCCGGCCAGCATCTCTGGGCTGTACCCGAGGCCGCCGTCTGCCCGGCTCGCGCTGGCGAACAGCGGCACGAGCTCGTCCAGTGCGATGTACGAGAAGGCCACGCCGGTATATCCCGCCAACGCCAGAATCACTTGCTCGTCTCGCCACCAGACGGGCCGACTGCTCGCCTCCTCCGACTCTTCGGCGTCGATCGGCTCCCCCTCGATCTCAAACGCGCTGACAACCTTTTCGCTCGCGGGAATGCTATCCGCCCGAAACAGATCCGAGTTCTTCTTCTGAAGCGCTGCCCGTCTCGCCGCCGTGTCGTTCGTAATCTCCTTCAGCGGCTCGGGCTGCCGGAGCGGCTGGCACGCCTCCTCGTCCTCGTCAGTGCGACGACCATGCCCGCCCCGCTCGCCACCCTTCGCCGCGTTCACCCCTGTCCCCTCCTCCAAGAACAACACCGACGATACCACCCCGACGACAGAGATCGCAGACGCCACGAGACACGGAAGCAGGAACGGCCGAGACGAAAACACCAGGCCGCTCAGCGCGCCCCCCAGCAGGGGCCCAAGCAACGACCCCACACCCCACGTCAGACTGATCAAACCCATCGCCTCGGCCTGCTCATCCCTACTCATATTATCTCCGATATACGCCTTCTCCGCCCCGATAATCCCGTTGGTCGCGCCCATCGCCAGCCTCGTCAACACGGCCCCCACCAGCGTTTGGCTCAGGCCAAACAGCACGACCCCGACGGCACAGCTGACGTTCCCCATCACAATAATCGGCTTGCGCCCAATCCGATCGCTCAGCAGCCCGAGTCCATACGACGTGAACGTCTGCGCCAGGCAAAACGCTGCACCGAGCAGCCCGACCCGGTAGCCCACGAGCTCCTCGTCGGCATCTTCCCCGAGAAACCCGCGTACCATGTACACGCTCAGCACGTACGGCATCGTTGTGTGAAGCCCCTGCGTGAGGTGTGTGTACCATATCGGCCAGTAGCCGACCACAATGCGTTTCGAGTACATGCTCTCTCTCGAACTGGGTATCGAATCACCACATGCTGGAAGAAGAAGGAGCGGAAGGAGCGGAAGGAGCGGAAGGAGCGGGCGTCGTTTTCGTCGTCCCGTGGACGTGGAGGAGGCGCAATGCAATGCAATGCAGGTGACTGTGACTGTGACTGTATAAATCAGTTTTTCTCACTTCGTAAACCACAATGCTTCTATCTACACACGCCTCGTGTTCGAGATCGACCATCGCAACAACGGCAACCGCCGATGTCGTCCGCGTCGGTCGGCGGTGCCACGCCAAATCCCGTCTGCAGATTGTCTGTCAGGCATCGAGGATAAACGCCGTCCCTGCGCTCGACTCGTCGTACGAGACGATGACTGCGTTCTCTGAGTATAGTAACTGGGTCATTCCCGGGACGCTGATGCTGGGGCGCTACCCGCATATCGAACCGTCTCGCTGTACGAGCCGGAAGCAGGGCGAGGAGCAGCTCGAGCGGCTCGTTTCCAACGGTATCAGGACGTTTTACTGTCTGCAGGGAGAGCTTCCGCCGCAGGATGAGATGCCGTTGAAGGGAGTGAACGGCTTTGAGGCGTACAAGGCGCCGGCGACGCTGATTGCGTCGGCGCTGTCGGACCCGCCGACGTTCGAGGAGATGAACGGGCTGCGGACGCCGTACCTTGACAAGTTCTTGCCGCCGAAGAAGCGGGCGTACAAGGTGTCGAGGAGGATAATTGATCTGGAGTTTCTGCATAGTCCGATCACGGACCTGTCGGTGCCGTCGATGGCGCAGTTGGAGGGTCTGGTGGAGGAGATTTCCGGGCGGTTGGAGGGGGGGGACGTGATGTACCTGCACTGCTGGGGTGGGAGGGGTCGGGCGGGGACGGTCGGGGCGTGTGTGCTGGGGAGGATGTATGGGATGAGTGCGGATGAGGCGTTGGAGCGGGTGCAGCGGGCGTTTTCTACGAGGGACGACCGGTGGGAGGAGGGCACGGAGCTGGCGGGGGCGATCCGGCCCAGTCCCGAGACGGCCGAGCAGATTGCGCTCGTCCGTCAGTACCTCAAATGAAATGAATCTTCGCAACGAATTTGCTCACAATTCTTTTGTTACACGATTCTTTGGTTGGTGCTGGGTCTAAAAATTCCCGAGCCGTCAGGCGGCGTCGGCGCCACTGACGGCCAGCTTGGTGAGGCTCTCGCCGAGCACGAGCAGTCCATCCGTCGCGTCCGCCTCCTTCTGGCGCTCGGCTTGATCTCCGGTATCGGCATCGGCATCGGCATCGGTATCGGTATCGGTACCGGTATTGGTACCGGTATCAGGGCTGGTACCTGCATCTCTTTCTTGGTTGGCATCGACCTCGTCCACGTCGTCGCCGTCGTCCATGTCAAAGCAGACCTCGTCGTCCTCCATGTCGTCCATGCTGAGCTCGCCCGAGCTGACGTGCGACATCTTCAATGCGTTCGATGCGTTTGTCACGCCGTTGGCATCGGTCACCAGGCCGTTGAGGGCGATGCCCCCCATGGCGGAAATCGCCTCCTCTTCGATCGCCGTCACGCCAGCGTCGAGCCCGACAGAGTCGCCGTCGTCGACATTGCTCGGAGAAATGACCTCGACGGCCGCAAAGCGGTTGTGGTCGCTGTCGAATCCGTCGCCGATATCGTCATCACCATCGTGCCTGAGATCGGCGTACCCCAGACTGCTCGAGTACAGGCTGTGCAGTCCAACGCCCTGGCTCGCCGGCCGACCGCACTTCCATGCCAGCACAGACTCGACCCTGTTCCTCGCGTCCAGCTCCGTTCCCTTGTACTCGTTCCACATCTCGTTGTTCTCAAGGAACGTCTTCATGTAGTCACACGTCTCCGTACACCGGTGCAGTCGGTTGGCGATCTGCGTCAGGTGCCCGCAGTACCCCGCGCGCATCTCCGTGTTGTCTTTCCGGAGGCTCACGAGCGTCTTCTCCTCCGCGGACGCGTTGTTCAGCGTCCGCGGTGCGTTGACCAGCCATTCGACCAGCTTGGCCTCCTCCATCAGGTACCGTCGCAGCTCCTCGCTCCCCTCCTCGAACGCCGTGAGTAACATCGTCACCCCGCCGTGCAGTGCGTTGTTGAACGGGTACTCGAGGAACATCTGCATCGTCCTCGCCACCGCCGTTGTCTTCATGATGGCCAGCTCGGCCATCGGCTCGGTCGTTCGGAACAGGCTCGCCAGCAGATCGACGATCTTCAGTCGCAGCTGCCCCACGGGCGGCTTGACCTGCCCGTAGGTCGTTGGCAGGCAGCTCATCGCGACCGTCGTCGAATTTGTCGTCTCAGTCACAGTCTCCGTCTCGGTCGCATTCTCGGTCGCAGTCACCTCCAACAAGTCGACGAGCCGCTTGAGCGTCTTGTCCTGACTCAGACACCGCACCGCCTCCTGCCGTAACACGTCGTGGATATCCGTCACCGGGAACCTCCCCATCGTCGGATCCACCGTCAGCGGTTCCAACAGCGCCAGGCACACATTCAGCGCATGACTCGCCGCCGTACCGCTGTGTTCCGACAGAGCCGCATCCACCAGCTCCTGCATGAAGACCTCGTTTGCCATCGACTTTGTCAGCTGCGTCGCCGTGCTCCTCGCGATCGCCGCGAGCACCTCGGCCGCATTCGCCTGCCCCTCAGATGGCGTATCATTCCGCAGACTCTTCACGAGCAGCTGTAGAATATCCGTGGTCGCAAGCCAGGTGACCGACGGCGACTCGCAGTACCCGACCGGGTCGTCCGCGCCGGCCAGCCGCGCCAGGACCTCTGCCACGGACGTCGTATCCACGTGATACACGAGCTTGTTCAGAATTTCCGGGTTCGACTGGAGGTAGAGCACGATATCGCTCGACCGACGAGACAGCAGCGCCCCCATCACCCGGCTGAAGTATCCTGCCAGGATGGCGTTCAGGGGCCTCGTCTTCATGTCCAGGATCGAGAAAAACAGCGCCAAAACGTCCTCGTTCTCCAATAGCGTATTATAGATCCCTTCCACCTCGCAGCAGAAAATCTCGCACGCCGTATACGGATACTTGAACGCCCGCGTCGTCTGTTCGATGTCCTGAGAGTCGAGCGAGTCCATCGAAGACCGACCGAGCACGTCGTCCCGCTCTTCCCGGTCTTCCCGGTCTTGTCGGCCTTGTCGGCCTTGTCGGCCTTCTCGATCGTCACGCTTCCCCGAGGCGGACGACGGCTGCCCGCCGTCGCCTTCGCCGTCACCGTCACCCGCGCCGCCCGCTCGCCCGCCGCCGTCCCCTACCTTCCCCGCATCCTCGGAAGCGACCACCTCCCCGCGCACACCCACTACCATATACCGCACCAACGCTTCGACATTTTCCTTCCGCTTCAGAAACTCGATCAGCCGAGGGTTCAGACTCTTCGCCTCCTGAACGAGCTCATCCTCGTCTAGTAGCTCCTCGAGCGTATACTCCTCCTTATCCAGAATCGCGTCCACTGGACACGCCTGCAGCCCACTCACTCTCCAGAACATGTTCTCCGCCGAGCCAAACGAGCAAAGAACGAAAGGGCTAGGAGGCGAATTTGGAGGTGCCACGAACTGATTGATGAGGGAATGCTGGGCTCGATTTGATGCGAATGACCACGCGTCGGACAGATATGCTAAGTAAGATATACGTGATATACGTTGACGGTGAATGAAATGAACCAAGATATAACTGGAAGACTGGGACTCTGGACAACCGACGTCTGGCTCCGTTCAACGTGGGGGTCATTCTCTCGCGCTCGCTCTCTATGCGTCTCTCCTCGCGTGTTCCTTGCTTTCGCTCCTGGTCCCGAGCGTCAACTCGTCGCGGAGGACGGACTCGTGCTGCCGGGGACCACCACCGTCCATCACACGTCGGACGTACGTCCGACGTGTGATGGACGGTCGAATCGGCACGGCGGTGGTCGGTCGCCGTCGCCGTCGCCTTGGTTCAATTTGGCCGGTGACTTGCCCTGGTTCTGACACCCCGCGTGATCCCCAGCCATTCTCTCTCCTCCTCCTCCTCATCCTCCTCATCCTCGTCCTCATCCTCCTCCTCCCCGCCAATCGGCATCGTCACCCTCACACAACACTGCCTTCACGCTAACTCGCCCGACACAAGCAAACACGATGTCTCGTCGACCAGAAGCGACGGCGGCGGACACTCGGACCGTCACCTTTCTGTTTCCGACCCATTCGTACAACGCAGAAGTGACGGCCAGGGGAAAAAACGCCAAACCCAGTGGATTTGAATTCGACTCGTCCGTTCAGGCGTACCACCCGCATTGCTCGTCGATCCAGGCGTTTTATCATCATGCCGGCGGGGGTCGAGGAGGGGATGGATATGTGATGTACACGGCGAGTCGGGATGCGCTGGTGAACGTGTTTGAGGTGTCTGGGGCGTCGGCGGCATCGACGACGGCATCGAGCGGGGTGCAGGGTGGCGCACGTTCTGTGCGGCCTGTGCAGTCGCTGCAGGGGCACGTGGACTGGGTGAACGACGTGGTTGGACTCGGGGATGGGTTGGTGGCGACGTGCAGTTCGGATACGACGTGTCGGGTATGGCGGGAAGACGGGACGAGTCGGTGTCTGTCGGGGCACTCGGACTACGTACGTGGATTGTGTGTCGTCGTCGTCGTTGTCGTTTTCCTGACTCGTGTTTGTGTCCGTACTCTGTACTCTGTACTCGCAGGTGACTGGCTTGGCTTCGTCGTCGACGTCGTCGTTGACCTCGTGTGGGCTGGGGGGCGAGGTTTTCGGGTGGGACGTGGAGACGGGGGCACGGAGACTGGCGTTCCGGGGCATAGAGCAGAGTGCGTATTGCATCGCGTCGTGCGACGGCGTCGGGAACGGCAGCGGGAACGTGCTGGTCGTGGGGTTGGCGGGGCGGTCGAAGAACGTGGTGGTCGTGGACGGGCGGTCGGGTGCGGTGGTGGGGGTGTTGGCGGGGCACGACGGGACGGTGCGTGCGGTGGTCGATGGCGGGAATGGGGTGGTGTACTCGGGTGGAGGGGACGGGCTCGTCAAAGGGTGGGATCTGCGGATGTTGGATTCGGACGCGGTCCGGGATGCGGCTGGGACGATCGGGTGTCATCGGGACTCGGTGTGGTGTCTGCAGTATGGGGATGGACTAGGGGATGAAGGAGGAGGCGGAGACGGAGACGCGGGACGCTGTCTGTACTCGTCCGGGCGGGACGGATGCGTCTATCGGACAGAGACACGGGGTGGTGGGTCTGCGGCAGGGGCGTCCCGGCTCGTGGTTGACAGCGGAGAGGTGGTGACGGGGATGTGTGTGGTGGGAGAGGATGTGTGGGTGGGCGTGGAGGCGTCGAGCAGCGTGACGAGGTACAGGATCGGTGGCGAGACTGGCGACCGGGGAGCGGGTGGGGCGTCGTGCGGCACGTGCGCAAACGTGCCGGCGTCGATGATTCCGGGAATGACGACGATCCAGAAGCTCGCGCCGTTGACGGATAAAATTCACTTTCTCGCGAAAGACCGGCAGGGGAACGTGATGCTGTGGGACGTGACGCAGGCGAAAGAGGTGGAGGACCTGGGGTCGGTTCCCGACTCGGCGTGGGGCGAGCTCCGGGCCGAGATGTTTGATCCGACGCAGAGCGCGTTGACGTGGTTCCAGCCCGAGTCCAGTTTGGGGGTCGTGGCCGGACGGTTGTCGCCTGGCAGCTGCTTCCTTTGCGAGTCGTATACCAAGCATCTGGGGCATCCGGACGCGCCGAACGACGAAAAGCTCAACGTCGCAGAGGTCATGCTCAAGACGCTATTTGTCAACTGGAAGCGCGGCGTTCTGTCACGACGTGGCAACGGCGAAGGCGAAGGCAACGAGGGCGCGGATGGCGCTGGGGCAGATCCGTCGATGACAGCAACGGCGGCGGCGGCAAACCCGAGGACGGCCATCTTCCCGTTTGCCGACTCGAAGGACACGATGGTCATGGTATCGGGCGACCACAACTCTCTACCGTGGAAGAAGAACTGCTGTGAGATGGATGGGACGGAGGACGTGCCCGAGTGGGTCGCCAAGTGCGTCCTGGAAGGGGTCTACCCGGTCTCCAATCAGCTCAAGATGCCGTTCGTGCTGCTGCCGAAGCGGGGCAGCGGGCTGCCGCCGATGGGACAGACGCCCCTGACGGCGCCTCGAGTGCTCGAGGTGGAAAAGATGCTCGATTACGTGATCAAGCGTCTCAAGTCCAAGGGCGTCGAGTGCCACAAGGAGCTCGTGTTGTACACAAAGGGCGACGACGTCGACGGAAAGACGTTCACAACGAGTCCAGGCCAGGTGATCCTCGAGTGCGACGGCCAGGTCGTCCCGAGCAATTTTACGATGGCGGCCATCCGGCAGTGGTTGTGGAAGAAGCCGGAAAAACTGCGGATCGAGTACAGCGTGTGCGAAGGCGGCCAATGCGTCGGCCTGCCGCAAATATCCCAGAAAGTCCCCGAGCACTAGCATAGACGTGTTTCATTGTTTCAATCAATTCAATTGAATTGCAAGTTGGAGATGTTTCCAAGCACCCGGCGGTGTGGCGTCTTGTGCGCGCTCGCGGGGACCACTTTGGTCGCCGTCGCCCCGGCCGTCACCGTCGTCCCGGCCGTCACCGTCGCGGGCGTCGTCATCGCCAGCATCGGCACGGGCGTCCTGGCCCGGGAGGCGGGCGTCGAGAAGCTCCTGGTCTTTTTGGCAGTCTTCCGACACGCGGGGGACGAGAGCGCCCGCGTCGCGCTGGACCCGAGAGCACCCCCGTCGCCCTCCACCCCGATGCGATCCATCAGCGCGACCAACCCGGCACTCAGCTTGTCGAGCCGGTGCAGCGCCCTCCCGGCGTTGACCATCGACACCTCGGACCCACGCCGGCCCTGCAGGTTCGCCAAGTACGACGCGACCTGGGATTGTTTGACGGAGACGGCGCGATGCACGGCGCGGAGGGAGCCGGACAGGTCTTCCGACGAGGCCACGGCCCGGCAGAACTGCACGCCCTTTCCGACGGCACAAAGCGCGCTAATCAGCGCGTGGAACAGCTCGTGAGCGTCCTTGAACTGGAAGAGAAGCTGGAAGAGGCGCTTGGTGTCCTCGCCGTCCTTCTCCAAGAGCGCCGCGCCGGCCCTGTCGGAGAACCTGCCGCACGACGCCAGGGCCTCGAGGGACGCCAAGGCCTGCTCCACACTGTCCTCGCGCATCCGGTCCCGGGAGACCTTGATCAAGGCGCTCGTCAGATGCTGCACGCCTGACCCGGCGAGGAACAGCTCGCAGCAGGCTTTCGAGCTTCCGAGGCAGCGCGCCAGGTCCTGAAGGACGCGCACCTCCGGCAGGTCGCTGCCGTGCCGCAGCCCCTCGAGCGCGACCCGCGTCATGTTGCCGAGCGTGGTCGGGTCTTCAATATTCTCTCGCCTGAGCACCTCAGCCCTGTCGGTCGCGGCCTGCAGTTGGTCACGGATGGCCGCGAACGCCGAGGCGCGCGGGTGCCGGTCGCGCACAAGGTACCCTCGGACCTGCGCCTGGATCGTCACGACGGCCGCGCCGTGCTGCTCGTTCAGACGGGCAGTCTCTTTCGCGGCGCCGTACATCTGCATGAGAAGATCATACCCGCGTCGCACGAGGGCGCGTTCGCGCCAGCCGACCTGAATTGTGCGAGCCGCCGCGTCCTCTCGGGCCGCCTGCGAGGCGGCCTCCGCGGCGGCCTGGGCCGCCGCCTCTCGCTCCTTGACGGTGCTGGACGCCCTAGAGTATACGTCCATGAGGTATTGGGATGTCGAACGGGCCAATTCCATCGCCTGATGCTCCCGCCACGCCGACTGGATGGTCACAGCCGCCTCGGTGCGACGAAGCTCGGCCTTGTCCACGAGCAGGTCGGCGCGAGCCGCGGCCGCAAACTCGGTCAGCCCGGCCACCAGTTCGTCCGTCGCAACTTGTAGCGCCTTCTCGACGGTATCGACGCGGCGCTGGTGCAAGGCGCGCCAGTGACGCTGGACGGTGCGCACCGCCTCCAAGCGCCGCGCCGAGACCTCGCGGTCCTTGGCCATTCGCCACGCGCTCTGGATCGTGATTGCCGCAGCTTGCGTCTCGAGGAACGCGTTCCGATTATTCCATGCCCTCCAGGCGGTCTGCACGACCACGCACGCCTCTTCCATGGCGCGGAGGTCGCGTTCCGCGAGCATCCGGCGGGCGTGCTTCTGGACCACGACGGCGGCCAGGCGGGCGTCCACGAACGCCTCGCGGAGCGGGACCATCCGCCATGCGCTCTGGATCGCGATTGCTGCGATACGAGATGTGTCGAACGCGCGACGGGCTGCAAAGCCTCGCCAGTGCACCTGCAGGGTGGTGGCAGCCGCCGTCTCTTGGGCGATCCGGGCCGCGCGCGCCTCAAGCTCGCGCCGGGCCGCGTGGGCGCGCCAGTGGGTCTGGATGACGATGGCAGCGTGTCGCATCGCTTCGTATTCCGCTCTCTGCATCTTCTGCCTCCAGATGGCCTGCATGCTGACGATGCGCCCGACAAAGGCCTCCCTGGACGCCCTCGACGTCTCGATGCGCTGGCGGGCCAGGAACGGCCGCACGTTCCTCTGGATGATGGTCGCAGCGTCGATCCACGCCTTCAGATGCTTCCTCGCAAAGTCCGGCGCGCGTTGGTCCATGACGTGCCGGCGCCAAGATCGCTGGATCACGACGGCCGCGTGCTGCTCGTGGTAGACCGACAGCACCCGCTTGAGCAGCATGGCGTACATCACGATCAGGCGCCGCTGATCCAACGGCCGATCCGAGTACAAGAGCTCGTCTTCTGAGAATATTCTGGGTACACCGTGCCCCTTGCCGAGCGGCTTGAGCAGGTAGTCGACCTTCTTCATGAACGACAGGGTCGACGTTCGGCCGCCCCTCGCAGCACCGAACCCCTCGCGCCGCCCCATGCCGACCCCCCGCCCTCGTCCCCCTCTTTCTCCTCGCTCGCCGACCCCGTAATGGGCAAGGAACGATTCGAGGACGCGCCTCCGACCGAGGGGACCGCCGAGGGGATGGTCCGACATGTCCTCCGCGATGATGCCACCGTCGACGGTGTTGTAGAGGCAGCACGCCCAGCGCATGACGTGGCTTGCCGCGGATGATCCGGTATCAACCAGCAGAGAACGTAAGAAGGCGTCATCGACGTCCATCCCGGCGCACCCCACGACCACGCCGCCGCCCAGCCGAGTGACCTCGGCCGCGATCGCGTTGAGGTTGAGGGTGGTCTCGAGCTCGAACCGAACGATGCAGTTCCACAGTAGGCCCGTGGTGCTCGCGCGATCGCCATCCGCAATGAGCCTCGCCTCGACGTAGTCGCGCATTCCCAGCTTGGACAGCGCGAGGTCGATGTTGCAGATCCGCTCAGACGTGTTGGTCACCGGCTGCAGGGGCTTGAGCCGCTCGCAGTCCGGCACCAGGAGCTCGGCCAGACGGCAAAGGGTCACGCCGTCGCGGAGATCGACGGCCATATTCTCCACCCCGAACGAAGAACGCTGCTTGACGGGCTGCACGTACGACACGCGGTAGTCCGACCGCTTGAGCCAGCGGTGGACGTCAGACGTCTCGTCGAGGAAGTAGCCGACCGTGTTCTGGACCACCTCCTTGCTGGAAGTACTCCTGCAGAACAGCGGGGGCGCCCAGACTGGGATTGTCCACGCCGTTGACGAAAACACCCCGTCCAGGAAGCTCGCCACGCCAATCACGTGGAGCGCGACCCGGCAGTATCCCTCTGGCGACAGCTTTGCAAAGGCCTGCAGCCTCGCGCTATTGCCAGCATGCCTTCCCATCAGCCCATACAGCCACTCTTTCTCGTGAGGAGGGAGCGCGAGGGCGTCCGCGAGCGTCCGAGACTGGGCGCTGCTGCTGCTGCTGCCGTTGCTGCTGCCGTTGCTGCTGCCGTTGCTCCCGTCGGCGCCGGCGCCGGCGCCGATGTCGGCGAGTAGGCCGCTCGCCACATCGAACCACACCCTAGAGTACGACCCCAGTGCTTCCATGACTGCGTGCTTGGTGACAGCCGTCCGAACCACCGCCTCCATCGCCTTGGCGACCCGGAGTGGGTTCCTCGCCAATCGTTCCAAAATCTTGCCAATAGGCTCCACGAACGCGGCCTTAGTCGCCGAATCCATGGTCGCCCATTGCCTCGCCATGCGATCCCTCAGGACGTCCTTGTGCGTGTGAATCGCCACGGACGACGGAGACGTGGCAGTCGAGTCCGCAAAGCCCCACGGGTCCAGGACCGAGTTGATCCACGCCAGCACGAACGTGTCGTCGTCTCCCGTACGCTCGCTCGCGCTTGTGCTCGCCCGCGAGCCCAGCGAAACCGACAGCCTGGAAGACGCGAACGGCACCGGCGACGCCAGAGTCTGCGGTACGTACTCATGGGAAATCACAGACTTCCGTCGCGACGTCAGTCCCCGGGAGAGCGCCGCGCTCTCCCGGCGGCCCTGCCGCTCCACCGTCTTTGGCACGACCAGCCGCGACTGGCCGCTACCGCTGCGCGTTTCTGCCAGTCCGGAATCTTGTAACAGCCCCGGCCTCGTGGTGATGGTCTCTTCGCTGCGTTCCTCGTCGTCGCTCTCCTCCCTGTCGACAACGACGACTCTCCGCGCGCCACCTCCGAACAGGATACCCTTGTGGTTCATAAGCGAATTCCCAACGACCAAATTGTTGCCGAGCGCATTTTTCTCGCTCGTCTCGCGTCTCTCGTCTCCTGCGGTCCTCTCTTGCCGATAGAACACGACGTCTTACTGATATGGTGATGACACTATACTATACTCTCCGAATTCGTTCAGTTGCGGCCTCGTTCTGCATTCAATGCATCAGGCGCTCGATCAGTCGGCCAGCTCGACGCCGTTTCCCTGCAGCACGGTCAAGCGGGTCGTGTTATAGCTCCCGCAGCTTGAGTTACCGCACTTGAGCGCCATCAAGTTGAACGGAAGGTCGTTCGTCTCCTCGCCGCAGTCGTTGCAGGCAATGCGGGCGGTCCACCCGCGATACTCCTCCGGGACCTCGTGCTGCTCGATCTCTCGGTCCAGCGCCTCCCAATATCTCGAGTAGTCTCCCAGGCTCTTCTTGCAGATGGGACACGTCGGAACGATGCCGCTGCAGTTGGCCTCGAGCTCTTGGAGGCAGTGAACGTGGATTGTGTGCCCGCATCGCAGGACCGTGTTGGGATGGACCGAGTCGAACTGGTACTCCCAGCAGACCGGGCAGTTTTGTTTCAGACTCCGCTCGACGCACGTGTGGTTGCCTTCCATGCTTTTCGCGAAGCACCCCTCGCACGTCTTGCAGTGAAAGAAGTTTTCCGCGCCACCGACTCGGCAGAGGCCGCACTCGTCGCAATGGAAGTACCGCCGCTCGGTCCGGTCATCGAAAAAGGGGCACTTGAGGCAGGTGTACTCTCCGAATGTCGTGCCGCAAGACGCGTTCGTGCAGAACGACGAGACCGACTGGCGGGTCGAGCACACGCCACAGACAAGCTCTGGCGAACGAGCGAAGCGCGTGAGGAGCGAGCGAGTGGTCGCACGTCGGTCGAGGTCGATACCCACCGGTGACCCGAGATCGGTCCAGCTGGTGCCGGTGACGAGGGTCGGGCTCGGCCTCCATCCGCTCCGCGTCGTGGCAGTGGCGGCACCAATATGCCTGGTCGCAGTCCGGGCACACGAGCCGAGCGGAGCGCGAGTAGTGGTCGCATCCGATTGTCCAGGTTCGGTTGGGCTCGTCAGCGGCATCGGACGACGATGACGCATCTTCTGCCATGCTGAGTGGAACTTCCGCTTCGGAAGGGGTCCGGGCAAGACGGGAGCCTCCCTTCTCGGAGCAGAAGAGTTTTCGTTCGAATTTCGGATACCGGACCCCCACCAGCGAGAATGGCTGCTCCCTCGACGACGCTGCAGCGCGTCGTGGAAGCTATCTTCACGTTTCCCCCCGTCTTCAACGCTGCCGCCAAGGCAGCGCGGTCGAAGATCATGCAGCGCGGTCGGGATATGGGCGTCTGGGATGATCGTTTCGACGACCTGGACCTGGACGACGCCTTCTGGCGCAGCGCCGTCTTGGAGGCGACGACGAGCGGCGTCCGGACGCCCGACTACTACCGTGCGCCGTTTCATGCCTACCCGCAGGGAAACCTGTCGCTCGACGCCGCCCTCGAGGTCACCAACGCGGCGCGGAGCGTGCACGCCACGGTCTTCAACGAAGTGGGATCGGCCGAGTCGCTGGATCCGAACGGCGACGAGCGATTGCGTTCGAGCTTCTCGGAGAAGGTGAAAGGGGCGCTCGAGAAGCTGGACATCGCGCTGCCTAAGAAACCCCGGATTCTAGACATCGGAGCGGCGACTGGGCTTTCTTCCGTCGCGCTGCTCGAGGCCTTTCCGGGCGCCCGCGTCCTGGGGGTGGACCTGAGCCCGTACTTTGTTGCGGTCGGCAGATACCTGAACAATGAGCTGATCGAGTCCGGCCTGCTGACGTTGGAACACGGGGCGGCGGAGGAGCTCGCCTTCGTCGACGACGAGTCGCTGGATATGGCCTCGATGTGTCTGGTTTGCCACGAGCTCCCGCAGGACGCCACGAGAGCCATTTTCAGCGAAGCCTATCGAAAGCTGAAGAAGGGTAGCGTACTGTGCATCATGGAGATGGACCCGACAACGCCGGCCTTTCAAAGGGTTCTCTCTAACGCCGTGCCATACGTGGTGTTCAAGTCCACGGAACCGTACCTTCTCGACTACGTTGCGCTCGACATGGAGGGCGAGCTGCGAGCCGCCGGATTTGCTGACGTCGTGTCCACCAACAACAGTCCGCGTCACAAGACAGTCGTCGCAGTCAAGAAGTGAAAATTGGATTGGATTACTTCGTAAGAGGAGAGAGATATCTCGTATCCCGAGTCGAAAAGAATTCGGTCGTCAGTCGTCACACGGACGATGACCCGGTGACGCCGAGGAACTTCCTCAGGATCGTCATGGTGTCTGCGAGGATCGTGTTGACCTCGTGGACAATGTCGCTAAACGTCGGCCGCTGCTCGCCGTTGGTCGACAGGCATCGCTCCCCGAGGATTCTCAGCCGACGGGGGGTATGCGCGGGGAACTCCAACGATTCGCCTTTGGAAACCTTGGCCAGGACGTCGGCCGGCTCCATGCCCTCCCACGCCCGCTTGCCAATGTACAACTCCCAGAGGATGACTCCAAAGGCGTAGACGTCTCCCGCTTTCGTCAGCAGGCCCCGAGAGATGAGCTCGGGCGGCATGTACTCTGCGCATCCCATCTTGCTCGTCTTGAGAGAGCCACCTGCACACACGCGCGACAGCCCAAAGTCGACCACCTTTGCGGTAAAGCCGCGGCCGTCCTTGTCGGACGATTGCAGCAGCACGTTGCCTCCCGTCAGGTCCCCGTGGACGACATCGTGGCCATGGAGATACTCCATCGCGGCGCTGATCTCCTGTGCGGTCTGGAGAATGTAGATGAGGTTCGTCTGCGATCCACACCCCAGGGGCGGGTCGGCAGAATGGCTCCCAGCGCCGCTGTCCCGCCCCTGGATCATGAACAGGCCGTTCTCGATGGCCGTCAGCAACGGGCCGCGGTTGCAGTACTCGGACACGAGCCACAGCTCTGTGATCGCCGGTTCATCCCCCCGTCCTGAAACGGATGGATTGGAGGGCCCACGTGGATCGGAGGGTCCCCCGGTCTTGCCGTCGGTCGACTCGACGTCCGCCGACACGGGGACGTGCCTGAAGGAGTACTGGTAGGTGTGAAGCACGTTGGGATGCGACAGCGCGGCCGATAAGACCGCCTCGTGCAGTCCCTTTGTGTCCGGCCGGCTGGAATCTGCCGGTTTCCGCTCCTTGATCTTCTGCTCGGACGCGATGACCTTCACGGCGACGACGTTCCCGTTCCAGTTGCCGCGATACACGCGGCCGTACGCTCCCCTGCCGATGAGCGGCCCCAGTCTGATGTCTTTGAACACTCGAGGCGCCTCTTTCGACAGCTGCAGCGAGCGACCGCTGATGCCGATGCCGCCGTTGTTCGAAGGCTTGACGTGCGCGAAGAAGAACCGCTTGATCTCTCCGCTGCCTCTCGGGGAATGGGAGCTTGGCATCGAATTGATGGCCGCCGACGACGGGACAGAGTCATACGACTGCCAAGACCCGAGCGTCAGGTTGATGCTTCGATTCGGATTCTGCACCGAGCGTTCGCCGGCGGACCCCGTCGAGCGCGGGCTCCCCGGCGGCGGAGCGAGGTTTGCTGCTGGCTTGAATTCCAACACGTGCATCGCTGCATTGGGATGCATGGTATTCTGGAATGTCACCGACAGCTCAAACGGCCGGTTCTCGCGAACAAGCGTGTTCGAGAAGGAACGTTCCGATATGTCCGTCATGAAAAACTCCCAGAACCCGGCCCCGACCATAGGCTGGGTGTCGCACTCGAGCTGCTTGGAGAGCGCATCGTTGACGTGCATTACGGTCCATCCGATTGCATACTTGGTGCCTACGACGCACTCTACCAGCATGCATCCGTCCTGGAAGCAGTCCACCGCCGACTTCATCTTGGAGACGCCGTCGTCAAAGTCATCGCTCAGGTCGGTGTTGTTGTCGTTCAACCAGAGCGACACTGCGTCTTCATTCGTGGAATTCAACGCCGACGGCCCCGAGGGATTCGGGACGTCGCCTGTCGTCCCGTCAGGTGCACGCTGGACGCCGGTGAGCGCATCGAGGCTCCGACGGCGGGTCCGGCCGGCCACGAGCAGTAGCTCCTTGATCGCTTTCAGCTTGTACTCGTCGATCGCCATCGATAACACCTTGGAGGACTCGCTGAGGATGCCCTCGATGTCTTTGATACTCTGAGCACTCCTCGGCGCCTTATCAGCCAGGTAGAGGATGCCATACTTCCACGGCTGGCGCCCTTCCCCCGGTCCCAAGTGGCGGTCCTTGCCGCTGCTCGAGTGCGCGTCGGAGACAATCCATGTCGCGGCGAAGAACCGCACGTGTGGCGGCCCAGTGACCATCGGGTGGCCGCTGAACCTGTCGTCCTGCTGCATGTCGGCGACGATCAACCGTTCTCGACGCGGATCCAACATTGTCAGCGGGCAAAACTTCTTCCCGGCCATCACCTCGCCTTTTGCCTTGGCCTGTACCTCTTCGAGCACCTTCCCATCGACCATCAGCGTCCCGAGTTCCTCCGCCACGCTCACGTGCCACTGCATCTCTTCCTCGGTGAACTTGACCTCCACGACGTCGCATTTGAGCATCGACCCCAGCATCGTCAGTACGTGCTCGTACGTCAGGCACACGGGCAACGGCCTCGACATCGGCACGTGCGTGGTCGTCACGGTCATCACCTCCGTCTCCGCGTTCCCAGCTGACTTGGTGGACGTGTTCCGCACTTTCACCTGGATGTACCCCGTGCACGCAAACGCGTCCGCGGTCGCCAGCGGCTCGCCCTCCGGCGATGCATTTGCATCGCATACACCTCCCAAACCAAGGCCTTCGGGTGAAAGCGGCGTCGCCGCCGCCTTCGACCCCGACGTGAGGGACGGATACCCGAGGTTCGGCGACCGCGCACCGAGCATCGCCATCAATTCGGCGTCCGCGTCGCCGTCGCCGTTGTCCATATCTGTCTCCCTGCCCATGTCCGTCGGGGAACCAAATCCCCCGAACCCTTCCTCGCCGCGTGCCGACTTGTAACGCGACACGATGCTCAGTTGCACCTCCTCGCCCCCCGGGCCCACCATCACCGCGGCCTCTTGTTTCCTCGACTCGCTTTCTATACTCCGCACACTCCGCACACTCCGCACACTCCGCGTACTATGCACACTCACGTCCCCATCCGCCGTGACGCCACTGAACGCACTCGATCTCGTCGGACTCGCCCGACGGCCCAGCTCTGCCTGTATCTTCTCCCCCTGTGGTGCGTGGTGCGTGGTGCGTGGTGCGTGGTGAGTGGCGAGCACCCGATTAGCGCGCACGTGCGCGAATCGTCGACGGGCACGCGGGCTCGCGGACAGGTTGCGAGCGACTGAAGCGAACCCGAACGTCTCGGAGTAACCCTGGGTGACGGACACGTTCCCGACCGGGATTCACGTACTCTTTGGCCAAGCTCTCTCCCCCGGAGCATGTCACGGATTGATTGAGCAGCATCGTCGTTCGGACGCGACGTATGCGGCGAATTCGACCCCCGTGGAGCCGAGTTGGACGGATTTTCATGACTCGGTAGCGCAGCGCGCTCTCTCTCCTCGCCCCCTGACCCTGACGGACGCACCGGTGCCATTCCAAAGCTCAGCTCACCACTCTCACCGGTGCCGACCGACAGGGGCGAGGGCTCGGGTTTCGAGACGCAGCTGCCCATCTTCTCGCAAACTCCCGAGAGAATCTGGCCCTGGCAACGCCCTGCACCTTCACACCGAACACATTTCCGTCCGTGGCTCGTCCGACGCGTGTGTCTGTTATTGTCGAATGGAAACTGCTTGCGACGTCGAGTCGGAGAGCTCCCTGAGTGACTTGTTCAAAAATCCGTCACTTCCAAGGTCATCTCGGCCCCGTTTCACGTTCTCTGGGTGCTTCGAACGATGAACCCAGTCGTCGTCACGCATCGGGGTGGTATACGACACTGTCATTGTCCCCATCGGAGGATTGAGACGGCTCGCCGACCCCACGCAGACGCAGACTTCTCGACTTGTACGATCGTACAATTCGTACACCATCGAGGCCACGGGCTCGCGCGACCGACACGGCGCAGGATGACGACGCGTCGTCGGTCCAACCCGTCTACCGTCTCGGGATCTACCGACGACGACGAAGCGGCCGGCGAAGCGGCCGGCGAAGCGGCCGGCGAAGCGGCCGGC
>Ga0181582_10000514_pt1 | contig 27575 bp, 14 predicted proteins | sample 071ome_32_FD_132438 | JGI IMG/M metagenome (GOLD analysis project Ga0181582, IMG submission 132438) | Coastal salt marsh microbial communities from the Groves Creek Marsh, Skidaway Island, Georgia - 071405AT metaG (megahit assembly) | ecosystem: Environmental > Aquatic > Marine > Intertidal...
ACGCACGACGCGCGCGCGATCGCCCCACTCGACGTTCCGACGCGCGCGGTCGCCCGCATCGCGCGTCGCGCGCGACGCCGTGACGCGTCGCGACGCGTCCCGGCCGCGCGACGCGACGCAACCAAAATCTCTCCATTTTCTTCACACGCCTCGCGCCATATCCGCGCGCGATCCGGCGCGACCGCTCGTACTCGAGGCGTGGAATTCGCCATCGCGCGCGCGCGGGAACGCCCGAGCGCGCTAAACCCCTCGACCTCGCGCGCGCGCGCGTCCCGCGGCGCGCGGCGCGCGCGACCGCACTCGCGCTCGCGGCGACGTCTCAGCTGGTGCGTCGTTGATTTTACGCGTGATTCGACCGATCGCGTGCGGCGAGACGCGCGACGTCGCGTGAGGCGCGGGGTGGGAACGATCGCGCTCGGACGAGGCGATCCCTCCGTCCCGCGTGGTGCGCGAGCGCGCGCGGTGTCGCGGGCGCGCGCACGCGCGGACGGTGTATCGTGAGCGTTTGGAAACGTGGGAGACGTTTTGATCGAACGATTACGCGCCTGACCGTGGGTTTCGGCGGTCAAACGCGCGCGGCGTGGTGGATTTCGTTTGAAGCGCGCGAACCGTGACTCACGCGCGAGCCTTCCCGCGTCCGAACAGATAGTTGAGATGCCGACGACGACGGCGAGCGCCGCCGCCCCGGCGGTGTCGATCAAATCGTCAAAAATGAAAGGTACGAGTGTATTCTACGTTGTCTCCGAAGTTCGGTCGATGCGCGAGCGTCCACTGAGCGGAGACGAACGCTGCGATCGCTTCCTCGAGGGCCGTTACCGATAAGGGCGTCCCAAACCTAACCCAGCAGGGTGTGGAATCCGACTGACGCGCGCTCCTTGCGTGACTCGCAGTTTTAGGCGATGTCCGTCGAGGAATCTCTGCTCGTGCATCGGTGCGCCGTGCCGATGCCACGCGCCGCGTCGCGGTGGCGCACGCGACGAATCGCGGCGACGAGCAAGTTGCGCAAGCGGTGACGGACGCGACCTCTAGCACAGCGAACATGTCAAGCGCGGATGCCCTGGCCAAGTACGTCTCAGAGCGCGGTGGTAAGCGTGTGATTCGGAAGGTTCTCATAGCGAACAACGGTATGGCGGCCGCGAAGAGCATTCTCTCCATGCGACGCTGGGCATTCAACGAGTTTGGAGACGAGAACGCAATTCAGTTCTTGGCCATGGCTACGCCGGAGGACCTTGCTGCAAATGCCGAATTCATTCGTTACGCGGACGACTATGTTGAAGTTCCGGGTGGATCCAACAAGAACAACTACGCGAATGTTCCTCTCATCACAGAAATCGCGAAGCGCGAGGGTGTGGATGCGGTATGGCCAGGTTGGGGTCATGCCTCCGAGAACCCGAAGCTTCCGACGTCGCTCAAGGCCATCGGCGTTCAATTCATCGGTCCGACGGCGCCGGTGATGAGCGTGCTTGGTGACAAAATTGCGGCTAACATTTTAGCGCAAACCGCCAAAGTTCCATCGATTCCGTGGTCCGGTGATGGCCTAGTTGCGGAGTTGACGGAGGAGGGAACGATTCCAGATGAAATTTTCCAGAAAGCGATGGTCACCACGGTGGAGGAGTGCGTCGCCTCGGCTAACCGCATTGGCTATCCGGTGATGTTGAAGGCCTCCGAAGGTGGTGGCGGTAAGGGTATTCGTATGAGCAAAGACGAAGAGCAGCTTCGCACAAACTTTGAGCAAGTGAGGGCAGAAGTTCCGGGCTCTCCCATGTTCATGATGCAACTCTGCACGCAAGCGCGCCACTTGGAGGTTCAGATCGTCGGTGACGAACACGGCAACGCGATTGCGCTGAACGGTCGAGATTGCTCGACGCAGCGTCGTTTTCAGAAGATTTTCGAAGAAGGTCCTCCGACAGTCGCCAAGAAGGAAGTCTTCCGGGAAATGGAGAAGGCGGCTCAGCGTCTGACCAAGAACATTGGTTACATCGGCGCTGGTACGGTTGAATACTTGTACAACGCAGCGACAGACAAATATTTCTTCCTCGAACTCAACCCGCGTTTGCAAGTCGAGCACCCTGTGACGGAAGGCATCACGGGCGTCAACCTTCCGGCGACTCAACTTCAAGTTGCGATGGGCATCCCGCTTCACCGCATCCCGGAAATCCGACGATTCTACGGCAGAGACGTGAATACGGATGATAAGATTGATTTCATGGAAGAGGATTACGTCTACCCGGACACGCACGTCATCGCAGCTCGTATCACTGCGGAGAACCCGGATGAAGGCTTCAAGCCGACATCTGGCGGTATTGAACGTATCCAGTTCCAATCCACGCCCAATGTGTGGGGCTACTTCTCCGTCGGAGCCAACGGTGGTGTGCACGAATTCGCCGATTCCCAATTCGGTCACATCTTCGCGTCTGGTCGCAACCGTAACGAAGCGCGCAAGGCACTCATTCTTGCCCTCAAGGGAATGGTTGTGCGTGGTGAAATTCGCACCGCCGTGGAATACTTGGTTCAGCTTCTTGACACTGAAGAGTTCAAGCAGAACACCATCGATACCTCTTGGTTGGACGGATTGATCGCGAAGAAGCAAATCGCGAACAAGCAAGATGCACACATGATCGTGCTCGGTGCTGCTCTTTTCCGTGCGTTCAACATCGCAAAGACGGAAGAAGCTGCTTTCACGGGTTTCTGGCAAAAGGGCCAAGTGTCCGTCCAAGGTGTGGATAAGATGATTCGCTTCCCAATCGAAATTACGTACAACGATGTCAAGTACACGTTCCAAGTTACTCGACCCGGTCCGGACATTTTCGTGGTGAGCACACCGGAAGGCCAGTCCATCGAGGCGAAGATTCGCGAACGCGCCGATGGTGCTCTCGTAACCATGTTCGGGGGTGAGCAGCATGAGATTGAAGGTCTTGAGGAACCGCTCGGATTGAGAATGATTCTTGATGGACAAACATGGTTGCTGCCGACCGTCTTCGATCCGTCTGAGCTTCGCACGGACGTCACAGGAAAGCTCATTCGCTTCCTCCAAGAAGATGGCGCCGAAGTCGTGGCTGGTAAGCCGTACGCGGAAGTCGAAGCGATGAAGATGGTGATGCCGCTCATTGCTACCGAAAGCGGTAAGATCAATCATGCTAAGTCTGGCGGTGCGGTCATTGAAGCGGGCGATCTTCTCGCATCCCTCACACTCAAGGATCCGAGCAAGGTCAAGAAGATAACCTCGTTCAGTGGCCAACTTCGTCTCCCGACGACCACTGATGCCCCGGCAGACGCTGAGGCAGCGCTCAAGGCGGCCATCACGCGGGTTAACTTGTTCTTGGATGGTTACGAACTCGACGCCAACCAGTGCGTCTCTGATCTCTTCAACTGCCTCACTGCGCTTCCGGCAGACCAAGGCAGATGGGAACGAGCCACTGACGTCCTCGATCAGATCATTCAGCGCTATCTCGCTGTCGAAAGTGTCTTCGAAGGGAAGAAGATCGATGCCGTCATGCAGCAACTGATCCGAGCGAACAGCGGTAACTTGAAGCCGGTGTTGGATCAAGTCCGGGCCCACATGCGTTCCAAGGAGCGAGGTGGCCTCATCCTGAGCCTGCTCAAGCAAGCGCCGACACTTCCGCAGCGTGTCTTGTCTAGAGGTCCAATCTCTTGGGCGGACGACCACGCCCCGATTTCTGATTCTCTGCGCAAAAACATAGAGCGACTCTCCAAGCTTCGAGGCGGCGAATATGGTGATATCGCTGTCCAAGCGTCGAACATCTTGCTTGAGCGCCGATTGCCTTCTATTGACAAGCGCTTGGATGAGCTCAAGAAAATTCTCCTCGGCGCGCAACCCTTGATGCGCACTTGGAGCCTTGGCGGAAAGGCGGCGCCAGCCGGCGATCTTCAATCTTTGGTCGAATCGCCGACTCTCGCCGTCGACTTGTTGCCGTCGCTATTTGCAGACAAGGATGAAAAGGTGCAAAACGCCGCGTTTGAGGTTTACGCCAAGCGTGTGTACCGCGCTCACAACGTCCTCAGCTCCGCGATCTCCCGTGAAAACGGAATGACCTCCGTCAGCTGGAACTTCAAGTTCAACACTTTCCCGGATGAGAGCCCGCTTCGATGTGGTCTTTTGGCTCGCGTGGATACACTCGCTGAAGCCAAGGAGAAGTTCCCCGCCATGTTGGCTCGACTCGAGTCGAACATCAAGGCTGCTGGTGCCTCTACTGACAAGCAAATCAACGTCTTGCACGTTGCTATCTGCAAGCAAAATGCGGATGCCGGTATGCCGAGTGACTTGGAGGCATTCATTGCTACACAGAAATCCAAGCTTGAGGCGTTGGGCATTAAGTTCGTCAACGTTTTGGCTTTTTCTGACCTCGAGCTGCCCTCGTATTTCACTTTCCACTCTGGCAAGGACTTCAAGGAAGACGTGCTTTATCGTGGAGAACGCCCCACCGTTGCTCATCTTCTTGAGCTGGCGCGCCTTGAAAACTTCGCGTTGACGCGCCTTCCGACTGTGAACCGCGACTTGCACATGTACGTCGGTGAAACGACGGGCGGTAAGAAGGGTAACGCCAAGCACTTGTTGTTGCGGCGTCTCTCTCACTCCAAGGACGTCATGGACGGCGGTCTTGAGCGTGTGCTCGGCAAGGCATTAGAGGCTCTTTCGCTTTCGTTGGTGGACAGCCGAGCAAAGGGTGTGTCATCCTCTCGATTGTACGTCAACTTCTTGCCGATGCTCGAAGATCTGAACTTCAACACCGCCATCAGTTCGTTGAAGAACAAGGTGATCGATTTCATCAGCCGCGAATCCGCTCAATTGCTCGCTAATAAGGTCGACGAGATCGAACTACGAGTGCGTGTCGGCAAGGAGAAGGTGCCGCTTCGGTTGATGGCCACCTCGATGTCTGGTCAGTGGCTCAAGGTTGACGTGTACAAGGAGTACCTTGAACCCACCAGTGGCAAGGCGGAACAATTCTGCCTGCTGAGTGCGAATGGCGAAGAGGAATCCTGCTCCCTCGAACCTTACCCGCAACCGGGCGCGTTGGCGCAAAAGCGTGCCGTCGCACGTGCGATTGGCACCACTTACATTTTCGACTTCCTTGGCCTGTTCGAAAAGGCGCTCGTCCTTGACTGGCGTGCTCACGTCGCCGATGTTGGTGGCACCATGCCGACCGATTTCTTCAGTGCCTCCGAGCTTGTCCTCGGCGCGGATGGTAAGCTCACCAAGGAACAGCGTCCGGCTGGCTCGAACAACGTGGGCATGGTCGGCTGGCACTGCTTCATGAAAACCCCGGAATACCCTGAGGGACGCGAAATTGTCATCGTGGGCAACGACTGCACGTTCATGTCTGGGTCCTTCGGCGTCAAGGAAGACGATGTGTACGATGCGATTTCCAAATACGCGCGCAAGTTGGGTTTGCCCCGCGTCTACATTGCGTCGAATTCCGGCGCACGCATCGGCCTTGTCGATGAGCTCAAGCCGTACTTCAAGGTCGCCTGGACGGATGAATCGAACCCGGGCCTCGGTTACAAGTACTTGTACCTCTCGCCGGAAGACTACAAGTCGTTTCCGGAGGGCACTGTGAAAGCCGAAGAGATCAAAGAAGGTGGCGAAACTCGCATGAAGCTCACGGATATCATTGGCCAAATTCACGGCATTGGAGTTGAGAACTTACGTGGCTCTGGCATGATTGCCGGCGAGCAGTCAGCCGCATACGCCGATGCTTTCACTCTGTCGTACATTACCGGTCGATCCGTCGGTATCGGCGCTTACCTGTGCCGCCTCGGTCAACGTAACATTCAAATGACGAACGGCCCTCTCATCCTTACGGGTTACTTGGCTCTGAACAAGCTCCTTGGTCGGGAAGTGTACACGAGCCAAGATCAACTCGGCGGTCCACAAGTCATGATGCCTAACGGCGTCTCCCACTTGCAGGTTGCCGATGACCAAGAAGGGGTCAGATCAATCTTAAAGTGGCTCTCCTATACTCCGTCCACCTCTAAGGCTCAAGTGCGCGCTCGTCGCACATCCGATCCGGTCGATCGGGACATAGAGTTCATGCCGACGAAGACCCCATATGACCCGCGCAACATGCTTGCTGGTGTCATGCAAAACGATCGCTTCGTCAAGGGTTTCTTCGACACTAACTCTTGGACTGAGACGCTGCCAGAATGGGGCAAGTCCGTCGTCACTGGCCGCGCTCGCTTGGGTGGTATCCCTGTCGGCGTCATCGCTGTTGAGACTCGATTGATGGAACAGCGTATCCCTGCCGACCCTGCGAATCCAGAATCTCGCGAAGCGGTTTTGGCGCAAGCGGGTCAGGTGTGGTTCCCAGACAGCGCTCATAAGACTGCCACGGCAATTCGCGACTTCAACAACGCCGAAAACTTGCCGCTTTTCATTTTTGCTAACTGGCGTGGTTTCAGCGGTGGTACTCGTGACATGTACGGTGAAATCTTGAAGTTTGGTGCGATGATTGTCGACGAGCTTCGAGTTTACCGTCACCCAGTTTTCATTTACATTCCGCCAAATGGCGAGCTTCGTGGTGGTGCGTGGGTGGTCGTCGATCCGACGATCAACGAGGCGAGAATGGAAATGTATGCAGACGTGGAATCTCGTGGTGGAATTCTCGAACCGCCAGGTATTTGTGAAGTCAAGTTCCGCTCCAAGGATCAACTCGCCGCAATGCATCGTTTAGATCCGGTTCTTATTTCCCTGGATAAGGACGCTGACGCAAACAAGGACGAAATCAAGAAGCGTGAACAGGCTCTCTTACCGATGTACACGCAGGTTGCGCATGAGTTCGCCGATCTTCACGATCGCAGTGGCCGCATGAAGGCCAAGGGCGTGATTCGTGACGTCGTCGACTGGAAGAACGCGCGTCGTTACTTCCACGCGCGACTCACGCGAAGACTCGCTGTTGACGCCTTAGCTAGCAAGATCAAGACTCAACTTGGAGATGTTGTCCTTGAGAAGTCTGTCCATGAACACATTGAAGACGCCATTTCCGCTTCGAGTGTCAATGCGAGTGACGACCGCGCAGTCGCTGCGATGCTTGAAAGTAACTCCGCGAAGATCATGTCCGAAGTTATGGCGAAGGGTCGCTCTGCTAAGGTTGCCCAGTACGTCGACAAGTTGAAGGGACTCGACGCGGAAGATCTCCGCGCTATTCTGGCGCAGATGTAGAAAACCCAATACCGCGCACATGCGCGCAGCTTATGCAATGGAACAAACAAAACACAAACTCTTACAACCTTTTTATACACGCCTCTAAGCGCCGAACGAGAGCCTCCGCGAGTGCCTTCCAGAGGACTTCACCGTATAAGACTCGCGGAGAATGAATGCACAGGACTACAGCGGTCGCCAAATCGCTACGCATGTCGATGTCTGCAAAAAGCGCAGCTTGCTCCGCACAGGCAAGAAGATCACGGGTATAACCCACGCTCACATGCGGTAAGGCATATGCTTCGAACGATGCCCTGATAAGACGTTTAAGCACCCAAATGATAGCTCGCTCTGATCCGTTATCAAGGGCGGCTGAGACATCCTCAGATATGCTGTGCAACAGCTGATGAACCGGAATCCTCGCACTGTTCGGGAGCGTTTTCGGTAGATGCTCGCCGTACAACGTCACGCACTGGGTCGCCAAAATAAATCTTACCGCGTCGCTTAGCTCATTTTCAGACGACGCATACTCAAAGCGAATATCGAATTTTCGCACATCAGAGAAACGAAGTGGCAAAAACTCTTGAATCTGATCTCGTATCGAGTCTTCACGCAACTTGCAGCGAGAGATTACTATCAAGTCTACATCTGATATCTTGGAACGCGCCGTTCCTCGCGCAACGGAGCCCCGGCAGTAAATTCCGATCAAATCTTTAGCTGACTGCCGCACGATGGCGGCACACTCTTTAGCGGCCAGACGCCAAACGGCGTTCTTTGGGTTTTCCCATCCAGATGTGTCCATTGGCTCAATCTCTCCCGTGAGCGCATCCCGAGACAAAACATCATCGATATGTGCATCGACGAGCCCGGTAGATACAAGACGTGCGAAAGAATTTGGTCTATCACGGTGATTTAGCCAACGGCGAAACTTTTCAGCTACGTTGTTGGGGTTTTCACGGTTTTCGCGATGCCTTCTAAAGCGCTGCGTAACAGACACAGAGAAGTAATCGCCATCCGAAAGAGACTCTGTATAGTGAGCAAAGCGCGGGGGGAATATCAATACGTCACCGGGCTCAACGACTGCTTCCCACGCGAGTTGCTTACCTGGAAAGCGCCTCCCTCGCCTGCGTAACGGATGCCAGTCAGGGTATAAATCCAGTGACGCCAATGCAAATGGCTGATAGAGGATCATTCGCTTCTTTCCCGAAATTTGTACGAGAGTGCTCCACGACGCGTCGAAGTGTAACGGCGTGACCGAACCCACGAGTGACAACCAAAGTCGTTTGCCTTGCGATACGTTCCCGAGCGCATCGAACGCTTCGCTCACGCCGCCCTCGCACTCGCGAGCCATGTCATCGCTGAGTGTTGCCTGCACGTACGCCCCTGAACCGCGGTACCGAAGCACCTTCGCCAACGCTCTCGCGAACGGCACACGCACCGTCTCAGTCGGTGGTTTAAACACGCCGCTCTTCACCGCCCCGTGCGATTCCTCCACGTACGTGAACTCACGCCCGCTCGTCCCTGCGTCCGCGAGCACGCACGTCTCGCACGTCTCCGTGTCCATGAGCACGCGCGTCTCGCACATCCAACTGGCCCGCTCGTGCACCAACGATTCCGCCGTCCACGATCTCGCTTTCCATGCGTCGGCACCCCCTCGAACGATGAGAGGATCTCTAAGATCTCTGAGCGCCTCTCTCACGTCATCGACGCCGCGCAACGCGACGTCGCGAGTCCACGTTATCTCCGCCACGCGCCCGACCACGAGCGCTTTTTCCGACACATCCGGCGGCTCCAGCGCGCGCTTGACGCGGGACGCGGGACGCAGACGCCCCATGCGCGCGCCCAGAACGACACGAGCCTCGTCTACGACGTCCGCGAGCGTCACGCGCGCTATGGACGGCGCCATGGCGGCGAGTGACGCCGAGCGGACGCCGAGCGCTCACAATATTCGCGGGCGCGCCATGTCCGAACCGCCGTCGCGGTCGTCGTCGCTCTTCCGGGACGCAGTTCGGCGCGTCGCCGAGGAGCGGCGACGCGCGGACGACACGAGCGCGTCGGACGGGCGAGACGGCGTACGCGCGGGCGAAGGGAGTGGGAAGCTGAGCACGTTTTGGGACGTAGCTCGGGAGGTTCGACGACGCGCGGCGAGCGCGAGGCGGCGACAGACGCGCAATCGGGCGACTGTGAAGCCGCTGCCGGTATTTTTCGATAAGGATGGACGCACGGGTGCGTCGGCGGTGTGGTGGAGAGACGCGTTTGCAGTGAGCGCGGCGCTGGACGGCGACGGGGCTAAGGCGGAGAGCGCGGTGGAGGAGAGTGATCTTGGACACGCCGCTCGAGCGACGCTTTTCTTCGCGCAGGATATGTCGAGGGAGTTATTGAACGATCTGGAGGTCGCGACCACGTCGCTGAGCTTTTGGGAGATGATTCGAGACCGGCCGAGCGGTCAGGCGCGGTTTCTCCTGCTGAACACGGGTCCAAGGAACTTTATCTCGTTGGCGAAAGAGGGGACGTACAGACTGTTTTGTCACGCGCGAGCGACGGTAACGGGGAAGGAGACATCATTCGCACTGCCGAGTGCGAGCGCGAGGGTAATTATCGATGGACGCGTGAACGCGCTGAGTGAGCTACAGTTGGCGCTCGCGAGCGTTGTTGGACGCGTGCATCATCACGCTGATATCGTGGCCAACTCGTTCAACCCGAACGCTGCAGAGCTTCGAGATAACTCTTCGAGAGAGGAGACGAGGCAGATCATGATTGAGGCAACTGACGGTCTTTTGGAGTGCCTAGAAGAAATCCGGGAGTATTCGTCGAAAACGATGGAGACGCTGGATGATTTAGCGAAAGTTTCTGCAGCGTCGAAAATTACCCTCAAGGATAGTCCGAAGGTACTTCGCTCGCTGAGTCGACTGGGTTCGGGTATGATGCGAACCACAACGCCTGATCTCCCCGAACCTTCTCCTCGATCTCGATCGAGCGTGGATTTTGACAGCTCCCCCGGAGGTTCACCGCGACCACCCAGTCGCTTACAGCGATTGGCGAGCTTTGATCTGAGCAGGTTGTCCGAAGATACAACGGTTCAGCACAGGTTTCGACAGCCGCTCGTCATCGATGGGCAAGCACTTCCACTGCCGAAAGTGAATGATGGATTGTGGCAGGCTCTCAAACGTGTGGAGAATGAGTGGTTGGAAGTGAGAGATGCATCTCACGACGCACTGTACGTTCACGCGAAGCCACCAAAACACATTCGTAGGTGGCTGCTGTACACTGTTGGCGGTATAACTCTAGCTTTGGTGACGTCGACCGCCGTTCGTCACAGCCGAGTGTGCGGATGCGATGATTTGGACAACCTCATGCAGTCAGTGCAAACTGCTATTTCGGCGTTTTTAAAGACGCGCCTATTCGATCCCGTCAGTGAGTTGCGCGATGAGCTGAAGGCGGCATTTGTATCTGGTCGCCCAGACGATGCGGTCGAGCGCTTGGATGAGAATAAAGCTTCTTTGGATCGCATGCTTGATGAGTATACCAAACAAGCCTCACGCCCAGGCGTCTCTGATTCGCTGTATCGCGCCTACAAGACCGTCGGCGGAGGAGGAGTAGAGAGTGAACAAAAATCGAACATTCAGAACGTCGACCCGGCGCGGCTTGTTACCGCTCGTGTGGAAGAGGAGCTGAAGAATCCACTAACAAACATGCTCGCAGGCGACCTGATGCAATTGTTGCTTTTGCAGACGCAAGTCATGAAGGTCGAGATGGAGAGCGCTCTTATGCAGATGGACCAGCTCATGCGAGCCAATCGGTTGAACTTCTCTCTTATGGCGTGTTTTCCCGCCGCTCTCGGACTGTACACCGGCACGCTCGCCATGAAGGCATCACTCTCGCTTTCAGTGTTTAGACGCCGTCAGCGATGTCGCGAGGAAATGCGTATGCTTTTGCACGAGGCCGAGCGCGCTTTGACCAATTTGAAGATCGCCGAGCGTCGATCCGTACAGCAAGGTATGCTCATCTACGCCCTTAACTCCCTGTACGCTGCGGTGCAGAGAAATCAACATCTGTTCACTCGAGCAGAGTGGCGCTCGGCTCGCGTCGACGTCCTGGAGCTCGCCGACCCCAGCATATCCATCGATAACAAGCTCGTCACCGTTGCTCGACTGGCTCGCACGCGTGCACTCATTCCTGAGCCTCATCGCATCGCCGGTTCGTACTCTTAGCCACCTCAATGCAATCACCCACACAAACTAAACTCGGCCTGCAAAACGTTCTGCAATCCGTTCGGTAATTCTTTTCAACGCGCGCTCTTAACCGTACTAGCGCGCGCGCGCGAGCAACCACTCGCGCGACGCAAAAGCGCGAGAAGAAATGTTTACCGCGATTGCTAGACGCGCGCGCGCGCATCACGCGATCGCTGTCGCCTCGTCAGCGCGAAAGCTCGCAACGCGTGCATCTGCCGCGGGGGAAGGTTCCGGTGGCAACTTAGCCCTGGGCGCAGTCGCAGCGCTCGTTGCCGGCGCGGGGGCGTTCGATGTGGCATTTGGGCCTCCCTCGAGCGGATCAGATAGCTGGGAGAGCTGGTTGGAGCGACGGAGGAAGTATTACTCGAAGGAATTGGGCAAGTTGAACGAGTACGCGAAGAACGGCTTCTCTCGTGAGTATAAACAAGACGTATTCTTCGCGTACGAGCGTCGATTGCGGACGTTTTCGCCACCTGAGAAGGTATTTGATTACTTCGCGAGCGTGCACAAGGATGGGAGCACGTACATGACGCTGAGTGATTTGGTTCGCTCTCTGCTGGCACTGCACCCAGCGGTTGGGAGCGACGATACGCGAGCAGGTAAACTGCACGGCGAAACGGACGGTGCCGCAGAATTAGGGAAGAAGGTGAGTAGGGAACTAATCGAGAGCAAGCTGTTCCGGTTGTTTGACACCGATGGAAACGGGCTTTTCGATTTTTCGGAGTATTTATTCTTCAACACCTTGCTCACGACCGACAAGCAGTCATCCTCTACTGTTTTCCACATGTATGACGTGGACGGAAGCGGAGCGCTAGACGAGCGAGAGTTCAGGTTAATGATGAAGCAAATGCGTACCCAAGTGAAGCACGCGACCGGTCTGCGCACCGGTCTCAATACCGGTGCGGCCAATGTGGATGACATCGGCGATGGCTTGCTCGACTATTTGTTCTCACCTAAGAGGAACAAGAAGCTGTCGCTGGCGCAGTTCCATGACTTTCTTCAAAAACTGCGGCATGAGATGGACGAGCTGGAGTTCGCTCACTACGCCTCCAATAAAGGCGGTCAAATGACCATGCGAGACTTCGGTTACACTCTCGTCGCGAACTGCAAGGTGGACCACTTGGCAACGTTCATTGAGCAAGTGAAGAAGCTTCCAGGATTGGAGTCGAAAAAGCGCATCACGCGCGAACAGTTCTTGGCATTCACTCGCATTGCAAAGCACGGCGACGGCAAGTTCCAGAGTGAGATGAAAGATGTTTCAGATTCGGGAATCGAGATCACGAGAAAACGGTTCAAGGAAATTGCAAAGCGCACCACTGGCGTGAAACTCTCTGATGACGTCGTGAGTATCATCTTCTTTGTCTTCGACGTGAACAACGATGACTCGCTTTCGTACGAAGAGTTCTTCAACGCGCTGAAAACTTGGAAGTGACCGCGTGCAGCCCAATCAGCCTCCCTTGTAGCAAACGACACCTCTGCGTGCGAGTGCGCCACAGTGATGCGCTCCCGACAACGATGAAGCGCGACCGCCGCCCTGCATTCGACGACGACGGCGATAACGACGACGATGATGCCGTCGTTCACGCCCCGGGCTCCACCGCCGAGCTAGTCGCGCGCGTGCTCGCCGACGAGCAGAAGAAAAAGCAGCGCGACGGCGTCGACGCGCGCGTCACCGTGCTCCCGAGCGGTGAAGACTCGGACGAGGAGCGACGAGGGAAGCGCGAGCAAAAGTCTGTGTCGTTCGCGGAAGATGTCCAGGAGGCGGACGAGGAGGCGCTGGCAGCTCGAGCGAAGGCGGCAGCGGAGACGCGTGCACTGCTGCGAAGCGAAACGGCGGCGGGCGTGCGAGAACGGGACGATGTGAACGCTCGATCGGGCGTTGAGGACGCGGAGGAGGTCATGGATGGTGAACAGGACAACGATGGAGGATTCACGAGCTTTAATCTAGATAAGGAGCGTCAGGAAGGGTACTTTGATGACGACGGGAACTACGTCGAGTACGCAGAGGAAGAGGATGAAACCTCTCTGTGGTTGGATAAAGACGCCAAGGTGGACGAAAGACTGGCAAGCGGAGCAATTCGTCGAAGCACTGCGGCGTTTGAAGAAGAAGAAAACGCGAAAGAGATGACAGAGCGTGAGGTTGCGATGATGCAGCGAGAAATTGCTAGCTACTTGAAACCAGGGGAAACAGTGCTCCGCGCACTGAAGCGCCTCGGTGGAAACACTAAGAAAGGCGCAAGAGAACCGCCGAAGCAGCAGAAGGTGATGACCGATGAAGAGAGGAAAATGTTCGACAAGCTTACAGAACTATCTAGCGCACTGATGGGACAAGGAGAATACGAGGTGTACACGTTTCAGAAGGAAGCATTTGAGCGAGCTGCAAACTTATTCGCGCCATCAACAGCACCGTCAGGTAATGCAGGCGGCAAAGATATGTTTGCCGATAGTGAAGACGAAGAGGAAGTGCCAGCACCCGCACCGCCGGCGAAACGGGCGAGGATTGAGGAGGAAACCACGAAGTCGTCTTCAGCAGTGGATTTCACAGCAATGGGAGTGAAAGCACTGAAGACGTACATCCAGGCGCATGGTGGTAAAATTGATGGGAGTATAACTGAGAAAAGCGAGTTGGTTGCTCTGGCAAAAGGGTGCGTTCAGGCGATCGTACCCGAAGGCTACGCATGGAACGCCGATCACGGCTTATACTACAGTGAAGCAAGCGACTTGTTCTTTGATCACTCTCGAAACCTTTTCACTGACGCGCAACGGAGTGCTTGGTTGATTTACGATCAAAACAGTGGTTTCATCGAGTGGAATGGATAGCTATTAATTAACAAAGAACGATTGAGCTACACACTGTAATCCAAACCGCTAGCTGGTAAACGCTTTCTTCCCCGCATCAAACGAGTCGGCTACTGTTCTGTACAGGGCCAAGTTGAGAGCATCCGCATCCAACTGCTCTTTCGTTGGCCTTTCCGGATCCGCCGTTTCGTACACTTGTGCGTTCAGAATATACAGCGTGCTATCGACAATGGTCACCGATGTGTAAATGCGTTTGTTCCCGTATGTTGTGATGAGACGATACTCGTAGTCGTAAAACGTTGTCCCAGACACCTTTCCGACGCGCTCTCTCGAGTTCGTAAGGCTCACACCACCCGGCACCGTGCTCTCTTTCGCCTGCTCCGCCTTTGCGAGCCTGTCTCCGATATTTTCCAAGCTTCCGAACTTTGACAAGTCGCTCACCGTCACTGGTGACACCGTCACACCTATGTTACTGTACTTAGCCGCCGGATCCTTGAACAGAACCTCCGCCCCCGGTTTGCTCCCCACGGTCCACGTCGACGGATACCCCAGCGTGAACGCCTTCTTCGCGTCCGCGTACGGCGCGAGGCCGCTCGTCCCGTCCTCCGCGCGCGCGTAACGCGCCCGCGTCGCCGCCGCCCCCCCGATCGCGCCCACACCCAGCGCCGCGAGCGCACGCCGCCGAGAGCACGCGCGCAACGTCCCCAACTCATCATCCCTCGCGCGCTCGTTCGCTCGAGCGAGCGAGGCGACGACGACGACGCGCGACCGACCTCCACTGCGCGCGCGCTCGGTCGTGCGCACACGCACCGCGCACTCGACGCCGCGCGCGACCGCGGACGCAAACTCAGCGCGCATCTCACGCGTCTGCTCCGATCTCGCGAGTCCGCGCGACGCGTCCGCGGACGCGCGCGCGCGTGGGAAACTCGCGTCGTCACAATCCCTCGCGCCCTCCATGGAGGACGACGAAGCGCCGACGCTCATAAACCCCGCACCGAGAGTGTACGCGACGCGACCACGCGCGTCGACGTCGTCGCGATCGAGGCGGTCGGTGGAAGAGCGAGACGAGCGGTCGAGGGACGCGTTCGATGCGGCGGAAATCTTTGAGCACGTGCGGGACATCAACGACCCGGAGCACCCGCACTCGCTCGAGGCGCTGGGTGTGGTGAGCGAGGGAGCGATCGAAGTGGATGACGCGAAGAATCGGGTGCGGGTGGAGTTCACGCCGACGGTGCCGCACTGCTCGATGGCGACGCTGATCGGTTTGAGCATACGGGTACGACTGCTGCGGTCGCTCCCGCGAAGGTTCAAGGTGGACGTGTTGATAGCTCCGGGGACGCACGCGAGCGAGCGGGCGGTGAATAAGCAGTTGAATGATAAGGAACGCGTCGCTGCGGCTTTGGAGAATGCGAATCTGCTGGAGAAGGTGGATTTGTGTCTGAGCGGAAAGACAGCAATTTAGCACGACGTAGAGTAGAGTAGAGTAGGTTTGTGACAATAGCTAGCCCTGCTAAGTAAGAGCGACCGTGCGATCACCCAACGTTGAGCCTAAACAAATCGTTAAAGATGAAGAAGCTCCCCGGCGCCAAGCCAGCGACCTCCGTGGGCAACAGCTGAAACGTTTGTGAAAACTTCTGTGGGTGCTGCTCGCCGTCGATGAGCATGTTCCCGCAGACCATCACGACCACCCCACCATTGGGCGACGGTTGCGTATCCAGCGTCACTACTTGGTGCTGCACTGACTGGAACGGCAACGAGCGAAGCTTCTCAACGATGGCTGCGCTTCCCTTGTACTGTCCCGGTCGCGCGTCGCTGTGCTCAAAGTTCAGCATCGAGTACGTGTCGTTATACAGCGGTCCGAGCTGGGAGCGATCGGCGTCAAACGTCTTATAGTAGTGTTCCGCGAACGCCTGCGGTCGCGCACGTTGTCGCCGCGCGTCAGTCGTGGTTGATTCTTCGACCATCGGTCACACACGGTAAAAAATTGCGTTGCGCGCGTCGCGCGCGCGGTGGTCGTCGCTCGACGCGCGCGTGCGCTCGCGCGCACCTTGCCGACTTGGTCGAAGTTTGGGTTGATGTTTTGCATCGCGCTGGCCATCGTTCGGTCGCGGAGTGACTCGCTACACGCGCGTGGGACTGACGAGACGGTCGATTCGCTGCTTCCCCGACGAGGCGCGCGAGAAAGCCAAGGGCAAGCTAGAGCTACTCCCATCCTATGAAGCACCCGTGCGAGGGTGGAATGCTAACGTGCTAATCGAAACTAATAGGGTGTGTGCGAAATCTCGGTGCCGTTTGCGTACGCGTAATCGACGCCCAAGAGGCTCTGCGCTGCGGAGCCAACGACTGAGAAGGAGATGGAATACGTCCGCGCAGGCACGAGGGCAGGCGTGACGCAGTCGGCGTACGTTGAGTTGTACACAGTCGCAGAGACGTAAATGGTGCCAAAAGCACATCGTGACTCGCCGGTTTCCACAGCGAACGAGGTGCCGTTCACACTAAATACCGCGCCACCAAGCGCTGTGGAAGCCGCGGGTGTGGTGTTAGTGACCGTCGGCGAATCAATCGTGCGCACACCGAATGAGTTGAACACGTCACTTATGTTGGCGTTTGCATGTGAAAGAGACACTGCCGACTGTGTCTGCATAACTTCATCGTATGTCCCTACTTTTAGCGTCATCTCGGAGTTCGTTGTGTTATGGTTGCTTGTCTCACACTTTAACAGTGCAGAGGAGATGTAGATGACCTCGTAGCTCTCTGAGTTCACGAACACGAATCCGCAGTACACGAGCGAATCATCACTACCTGCATAAAGATCGTTACCGATAATGTGCACGACAGATCCTCCGGTCGCACTGAGAACTCTCGGAGAAACTCCTCGCGCACGCAGCGGTTCACGAATCTCCATCTGATGATAAAACTTTGGCGTCACATTCTCCACACTCAACGCGACAGAGACGAAGCCAGGAGACGAAGAAAGCGGCGGAACGCAACCGATGAGATTCGACTCGTAGGTGGATGGATCCATAGTGTCTCCAAAATAACAGAACCAGGACACGTTGGATGAAATACTCGGCCAAACTCCCGGCTCCCAGTTGTACCACGCATAAGAAGTGTCGTCTTCAACTTCTGTTCGATCATCTGGCGAAAACCACGGTGTGAGAGACGTTCTCGGCGATCCATGATACGCGCCGCCACTGGATATGTTCACGCTGGCCCACGAACTCGATGAGACGATGGGCATTTCACAAACAACGAGTACAGACGAAATGACGACAGCTACACTCATGCTCACATTTCCCGTATCCGTGGTAAACGTGCAATTCGGAATTCCATGGACACCGTGACCATACCCTTGGCCAGTGCCATACCACGCCCCACCTGGAGGCGATACGAGCGCGTGAGCAGTCCGCACCCACTTGAATGGCTCCCAGAACATGGGTGAGTTTTCTCGCTCAAAGACGGATATTGTCTCTATATTCTTTGTAACTCCAGGAAGTTCGACGATAGAATCGGCGTAGGTGCTCGTAATCGCCGGGGCGGAAATATTTCCGAGAAGCAGAGAATCCTCGCCGTGCGCTCCCACGAGTAGCACGTCGATAGTAGAACCTCGAGCAATCGAAGTGGAGACGCAACTAAGATCCCCGTAGGCGTCGCGTCTAGAGTCGACACTGACGGTACCAAAGAGACATCGCCACTCGTTAAATTTAATACGCTGCTTATTGAGAGAGCCAACCGCCGACCTCAGCTGGAAGATGACACCACCATCCGTGAAAGAACCTTCTCCGCCATCATCAGAATATGAAGAAGTAACATTAGTAATATTTGTGTCAAAGTTGCTCACATAGGTATACATGTCGTATCCCCCGGTGGAGTGGTAGGTCAAGTCGCCCAGCCTCACGGTCACCGACTCAGTACTGCTGGACGATGGACTCTCGCAACGCACAACGGCCGATGACACGGCGATGCCACTGGAAGTGGCAGTGCCGAAGACGCATGCTGTTTGAATGGGCCCAGCGTGTGCAAAGAAGGTTGTATCCCCGTCATACATCTCCCAACCAGACGTCAACGCACCGGAGCGCAAGTATTTTCCGTACACAGATACAACAGTCCCACCAGATACAACGCCCTCAGATGGGATCAGCGACTCTATCTTCGGTGACGTGGTCTGCAAGTACACCAGTTTGGTATCACTCGTCATGCCATTCTTTGAATCGTGAAACTCCACGATGGTGAATCCAGCTCTCGTCTCCGCGGGTGATAAGCAAGATACAGCGTTGAGCTTTGCGCCCATCACAGTACTATCTGAACCAGAAATATTGGACCTGATATCACTGGACGCCACCGTTGTTGCGTCGGTGAAACTGTCACCCCAACGACATTTTTGAAACGTTGTCAGCGTGTTCACAGTACTCAGCGACGAGAAGTCCACGCCATCCAACGTAACTGTGACGCCGCCGTCAATCCAGCCTTGTGGCGGCGAGATGCTTCTGACTGTAGCCCTGAAGGCAACGCCGTAAGTCCCTGTCATGTCAATAGATGCGCTTGCGTGGCCGATGGATGTATCAAAACTCGCGCCATCAAGCGCTCTGGCGTCCTGCACTGTGCTGTTCGATGCTCTGAATAGAATAATATTTTCGTTTCCTTCTTGCGATGGTACCGCAGCGTTTTCATAGCTAAGTAACAGCTGCAATGACGTACTGAACTCGTACCCGTAAGGTGTGAGAAGCATCATGTACGGTGATACACCAAGGATATTTATGTTCTCATCGTACCAAAGAGAATTCGTGAGAACTGATGAAGACGTCAGCTGTGTGAACGTTGATGTTATACTAGAAAGCCACGGCACAGCTCCTTCGGCAAAGGTCACGGTTGACTCGCCGTCATCCCCGATCAACGTGCCGCCAGCATATCCTACCACACCATTTGATCCAATAACGATCGACGATTCGACCGGGAAAGCCACAACAACTCTCTCGGAGCCCATCGTAGGCGTAAATCCGTATGCATCTGTGCGGAGAGCGCTGTCTGTGCCAGTCCAAGTCGCGAGAGTCGTATAGCTATTTGTTGCAAAGCGCTGCAGTTCAGCTGAAACATCACCGAAAGACTCAAACTCGTACAAGCCCGGTGTGACAAATATGTCCAGCACTAGTTGGTCAGTGGAATTGTCTAGAGAAATGCCGTAAAGCTCTGCCGTGTTGACAGAAGTTCCAGTGATCGAACCGAAATCGTACCAAGACTCGTTCGCAGAACTCGCATTAAGAATAACACGAAGTACGCCTCCATATAGACAGACATTCACCTCATCGGATTCAAGAGCGTATTGGTCATACGTCGCGTACGATGGATCGATGCAGCCTGGGCCAATTATTCGAGCCCGCTTCATCGCTTGATCGGTCGCCTGCGAGGAGCTGTAGCTCCAGTACTGAATCACATTTGCCGCAAGTCCAGACTGACCCGAAACTGTCGTCAATGACGCATTCAACGCTCCGTACAGAGTCGCAACGTACACGGCGCCTGGATAAGCGGTAAATTCAAAATCTATCGACTGTTCGTATCCTGCCTCGCCGCTCCCGCTCTCAAATTCATCAGAGACGTACAATCCGGGACCTTCAAACTCGTAAACCGCATGATCGATCACCCCATAAGCTCCAACGGTGAACAGCAATCTGATTCCTTGTACGCACGAACCATCATCGCTCGTGGCGTACGGATTGTAATTTGGTGCCAAAGAATCTGTGCAACCTGGCCCACGAATACGAAACGTCCGCGACAAGGTGTCCTCCGCCGTTGCTCCACTGTATCCAATGTATAAGTAATTGTTTGAGTCCTTCACCGTGGCTTGCATGGCTCCGTCAAACCTGACGAAATAGTCCACAGATGGATATGCACACATGGTCACTTCGTGAACTTCCCCAAAGTATGTCAAAATGCCTGAGAAGCTCGTTGTCTCATTGTAAGGTGGTCCATCGATTGAGTACGCGGCATATTCTTCGATGACCAAGTCATGGCTCTCCTCCGTTTTCTCGATGTTCGCAACCGCCTGCATTACGAAAGTAACGTCTACTGGAGCCTCCAAGCGAACTTTTCTCACGGCGTGATTATTCTTATCGGCAACGGCGTACATCTTACCATCGATAAAGGCAACGGACACTGGCGTGTTGAAAAGGGCGGCATTTCCCACGGTGTCATCTTTGAACCCAGCAGTTCCTGTGTAGCTACCCGCAACGGTCACGACCGTGGCGACGTTTGATGCCGTTGAATCTGATAAAATTATCTTTCTGAGCTGATGCGTTCCTCGATCAGCAACCAGAAGCACTCCACTACTCAGAGTCGAGTCGTAATTATACGAAACGCTGGCTGGATAGTTGAAGCGCGCTGGCGTATCGAGTTTGCCGTCCGAATTCAGGGTCGTGCCGCTCGACGAAATTGTCCCATCACCCAAGACCGTGTTCACTTCCCCTGTTAACAGATCAATGACTCTGACGGCGTGATTACCAGTGTCCGCGACGTAAAGCTTGGAGTTGGCACTATCCAATGTGAGGCCCTCCGGTGAGTCGAACCGGGCTTCGCTCGGGTTTGAGTGATTGACGAAACCTTGCGTACTCTGGCTGCCCGCAAACAAAGTGATCGTCTTTTGGGACACGTCCAACCTCATCACGCTGTGCATAGACTCACCCAACAAGTATGCAAAGCCGGTCCCATTAAACGCCAGCGCCGTGGGCGTGAAAGCCATGGACGAAATCAACGTCTCCACAGATCCGTCCGTTATCCGCCGAATGGCTTTGTTACCGCTATCTACGACTATCAATTCACCGGACGGAATGAGCGCCAATCCGCGGGGCTCATTAAACAACGCCTGTGTTTCGCGCAACTCTGCGTTTGCCAGCGCCTTCCCATCCGTCGAACCGGACGTCCCGTTCCCCGCGAACGCCCGCATCTCGTTCTTCGACAGATCAATCACCTTGATATCGTGATTCCCGATCTCGCTCACGTAGCACGTCGCGTTCGAGCACGCCAAGCCCGCGGGAGAGCTCAGGAAACTCCTTTCAAACCGTCCCTCTCGATTTCCCGGGACGCCCGCGCCCACTATCGTGCTCACGACGGCGCCGTCGTGGCAGTCCATCACGTTGAACGTCGCGGATGCACCGACGAGGAGTGCGAACGCGCCGAGCGCGTCTCGGAGGCGCCGCACCGCGGCTCGGCGATTGAGCCGCGCGCGAGGCCGCGGCATGTCGACGCTCTGTCGCTCTACGTCGACGGACGGCGCATCGAGCGATCGCGCGCGCGCGCACGCGAGAGAGAATTCATGAGTTCTGACGCCGCGTCGGCAATGAGCACGGTGACGCGAGCGCGTCGTATTGAGGAGGCGATAGTGGGCGCGCGTGAGCAATCAGCGAGTGACGACGGTCACTCCATGCGGCGACGGTCACTCCATGCGGCGAGTTGAGAGTTGGAGACGCACGATCCGGTGAAACGCGCGCGGGATAGAAGAGTTACAGACGCGCGGTGTTTAATTTTAAGTTTCTGTGGTATGTATGTTCAACGGCTTCTACTCGAGGGATTATTAGTTGTTAATCTCCTTGACTGCGGACGCTTGTTCAATACCCATCGCTTGCAAAATGGTAACGACGAGCTCCTTGCCATTATCGAAACCTTCACGAATTTGATCGGCCAACTTGTCGGCTTCGTCGTGACCGCCCGGAAGCTTCAAGTCCTCGCGCGTGTCACCGTTGTCAGCCATGAGGGACATGTGGTCATCCTCGTCAATGTCCAGGAGAGTGTATTCAACGCGATTCACGACCGGCACCTCAAGGTTGTGCGAAGAAGGCACAAGTTCTTCGACCTTCTTATTGGTGAAGATATCGACGGCGACGAAGTGGCACTTGGCGTGCCCGTGCTTACCGGTCTTCGACGTGGAGATGTCAATCACCTTGGTCGGGCGACCCTTGACCACCTGCGCGTGAGCGAAAACGAGCGCGCTCGGTCAGTCTCTACGCTTACACGAGCTCGATGTCCACTCCAACACCCTATCCCATCCTAGACGCCGAACGAACGCCGAATGCCCACTGAGCTCGCGCGCAGGGTTTTTTCAGCCCCACGCCCGACACCGAGCACCGCCGGGTGCGCCCCTTCCCGACGCGCGCCCGCGCGCTTACCCGCGCCGCACGCGCGCATAGATTTCCCCTCAATCACATCCAACGCCTCAACGTCGCGCCGCGCCCTCGCGCGCGCGCCCACGGCCGTCGATCGATCTCCCATCCCGCGCCGCGAACCCCAGCCGTCGCGCGTCGTCTCGTGCGCGTCGATCGCTCGCTCGCACGCACGATGAAACCGTTCTTGCGCACGGAACCCGCTTGCATGGGGATCGTGTGCGACGCGCCCGCATCGGCGGACTCGAAGGTTTCGACGTCGTGCTCGGAGTCGCTCATCGCGTCGTGAAGTGGGCCGCATCACGCGGCGTCCCGCGCGCGGCGCTCGCGCGCGCGCAGCTCGCGACGCGCGGGCGTGGAAGCGACGCGCGCGGCGGTGACGCAGACGCACGGGCGACGCGGTGAGGCGTCGCGCGGGCGATTTACGAGCGCGAGGGCGACGCGGCGACGACGCGCGGGGGCGTCGCGCGCGCGCGTGGACGGTTGCGAGGCGTCGCGCGGGCGATTCGCGGGCGTGGGTGCGACGCGCGCGCGCATGGACGGTGGTGAGGCGTGGTGCGCGTACAGAGGACGGTTTCTGTCGGCGAGCGAGGCGCAGGCGCTGGATGATGATCTCATCGCGGGCGTGGGGTGTGAAGGATCGTCTCTGGAGTCGCTGATGCGGCGCGCGGGAGAACAGGCGGCGACGGCGACGTTGGATGCGGCGAGCGATGTGAGGCGGTTCTGCGTGCTGTGTGGACCGGGGAACAACGGAGGGGACGGTTTGGTGCTCGCTCGGGAGTGCGCGACGAGGCGCTCGGGGGCGGAGGTGATGGTGTGGTATCCGAAGGGTCCGGGGAAGAGCGAGCTCTACGCGAAGCTCGCGGAGGAGTGTCGACGGACGCCGGGGGTGGCATTCGTGGATGAGGAAACAGTTTCGGCGCTCGTGCAATCGCATCTGAATAAGGCGAGCGCCACGTCGACGTGTTTCGTTGATGCGTTGTTTGGTTTCTCGTTCCGAGGTCCCGTGCGGGAGCCATACGTGGGCGTAATGCAACTTTTGACGACGCTTACGCTCGGTGACGATGCCGGTGAGCGTGCGGCGTTCACAGTGAGCCTGGACATTCCGTCCGGTTGGAGCGTTGACGGAACGTCCGAGGCGGACTCCGGCTTCGTACCCGATTTGCTCATCTCGCTCACCGCACCGAAGCGGTGCTGCGCAACGTTTGACAATCCTGCCCTCGGCGACGCTCGATCCGCTCGACTGAAACGTCTCGCTCAGACGCACGTTGTCGCGGGATCGTTTCTCACGGATGAGATGTGCCAGAAGTACGGGTTACAAGCGATTCCACTTAGAATTGGTTCGTCGGTCGATTACGTTCCGCTCGATTTGTCTCGTCTCGAAAGGAGTTGATGCTCGCGCGCTGTTGTTGTTCATTGTTAATTTTACGCTGCCATTCATTACACAAACTGAGAGACGCTGGAATACACTCTGAAGGAGTTAATCATGCGCTCGAAAGTCTTCTTGTCGCGATTGTACTGCGACGCAGGCGCAGTGACGACGAAGGCGAAGAGTCTGCCAGTGTTGTCGATGGAAATCGCAACGGAATACTTGCGATCCGCATCCACGTCAAACAGCGCATACTCGCGTCCATCGTCTCGCTTCTCGCGTTTGCTCGTCACCCGACCGCTGGCGATGGAATCTTGCATCTCGCTCAACGCACCAGCAACTGCTTGCAGGGAGGAATCCGTCAGCTCGAACGAGGCGCCGTCTTGTCCCGCTCTGTTGAGGGTAAGCAAATACGCCTTGACCTCGCCTCGCGACCCTTTCTTGACGAATCGAGAGTCTTGACCACCGCTGCCTTTCTCTACTTTACTCGTCGCTTCCTCCACCCAATTCGTCGGGACCTCGTACGAGTACTTGGCTAAGGCCGCCGTCGTTCCACCGATGGATCCGTACGTCGCCGGAGGATTGGCCGCGCCGTAAAACGTTTCAAACCCAACCCCCTGCGCCGAAGATTCCCCCTCCTCCGACGCGACGGTACCGTACGCGGCGCGCGCTTCTTTCGCCTTGCTCACCACCGCGAGCGCCATCGCGTTCACGGCGATCGACCGTCGGGTCCAGAGCAGCGACGATCCAGCCTCGACGGGCTCGCCCGCAGCGCGCGTGATGATCATCCCTCGCGCGATCGAGCGCGTTGACCGCGTCGACCACGTTGAGCGCGTCTCCACGCGCGCGCGGAACGGGGACACGGCGACGCGCATGTGCGACGATCGCGTTCGCGTCGCGCGCTGACGCGGACGGGCGCGACGGACCGACCCGAGGCGTGCGCGTTCGTCGGGAGCGCGCGCGCGCGCTATTCCACCAGTGGACGGGTTGCGGATTGTGGCACAGAAGATGACGCGTGCGCGCGATGACGACGTGCGGTGGCGACGTGGTGAGCGAGCGAGGTGACGGCGACGTTACAGTTTGACGCGCGGACGCTTGCGTCACGAGACGTCGTCCGAGCGGTTGAAAAGATCGATGGTATGATTGGCGACGAAGGCCGGAACGGAGTTCAGGCGCGTGATGAAAGTGTCGACGGAGCGTTTGACTTCGGGCGACTCGACGAAGGCGTTTGACTTGAGCGACACGGCGCTTGCCTTTTCGTCAAACTTGAATGCGAAAGCATCCGTCGGTTTCTCCGCATAATCGGACACGAGAGTGAACGTGACGTGCCGCTCATCGGCGCTATTTTCAGCCGATTCGCTCATGTCAATCTTGTAACCAAAGATTTTGTGACACGCCTCGCGGAAGATACTGGTTTGGCGACGGAAGACTGTCATCAAACGGTTCATTCGCTTCTCTGTGTCCTCAAACTTTCGCCTCCACACGGCGACGTCGGCCTCGCTTGCGGAAGTGACCGAACCGTCTTGCATTTTCGTCAAAGCCTCGCGCAATCCACTGGCTTCGCTTCGCAGCGACTCCACCTCTTTTTCCAATGCGCTCTGCCGAGCCGAGGCGACGGGATTCATCTTGAAGTGGAGCACCTTGACGGTGTTCGGATCGAAATCTCGCGAGCTCAACTGCCTAGCGAGTTCATCTCGCTCTCGTTCAAGATCCCGAACGCGCGCATCGTTGGCATTGTCTTGCGTCTCCATCGGCGCGGATACGGCGGTCTTTGCTCGTTCCTCTGTGAGCTCGCTCTCGAGCGCTGTGATCCTTTCTGTGGCGGCTCGTAGTGATTTTTCGAGATCTTTGATCGCTTTCCCGGACTCAGCCTTGCTTTGAAGCGTTTCTGCAGTCTTCTTCGCCGCGGCGGCGTTCATCTCATCCTCGTAAGACTTGATAATTCGATTCAAGCTCTCACGCTCTCCTGTCAAGACAGAAATTTTACGCTCCGCTCGAGCAAGAGCCTCGATGGCATTTGCGGCGCTTGCCTCCGCGATGCGATGTTTCTCCTCGGCTTCAGATGCTCGACGCATGGCAGTCGCTTCGTTTGTTTGCGCTTGCGCAAGATCAGACATCATCTTTCCTTGATCACCAGCCTGCGCCGTGAGACGCGTCTCAAGTGTGACGACGCGCTCCACAAGATCTGAAGGAACCTTCACACCGCCCGACACGCGATCGACGACGGACGCCCAGTCGCTTTCAAGATACTCCAGCTTAGCGAGTCTTGATTGCATGGACGACGTATCGATCACGCTCGCCTCGGCCCGAAGCGCGCGAGCCTCCGCAGCCATGGCGCGCTCTTCGCATGTCGCCGCGAACTCCGCCTTACGGCGCAGCGTCTTCACCTCAGCCGCTTCACGCACGGCGATCCGAAGCTCCTCCTGCAGGGTCTTGTTCGTTGAACGCAATTCATTTAGTTCACGCGACGATTGCCCGTCGGCGTGGGCGCTACCACTCTTGGACTCATCCAACTGCTTTCTAATTTCCAGCACCGTCGCCTCTGCCTGCGCGACCAAAGTTTCGCACTCGCGCAGGGCCTCCTCGGCTTGATTCGCGCGGATCGTCTCCGCCTCTCTCTGAGCCTCCGCGCGACGAAGACTTGTTTTCAACTCCACACCCTCGCTCTTCAGGTTGGAGATTTCATCCCGATGCTCGGCGATGGCACACTCCAGCGCAGCGGCTTTTTCTGAAAAATCTGTCTCGCCAGCATCCTCATCAGACGAATCGTCCGGGCGCTCGTCGCGCTCGAAACTCTCTCTGAGCTTTTTATTCTCCTCTTTAAGTTTGCCTAACTCTAGCGTCAGGCCCTTCGCCCGTGACTCAGCCTCACAAGCGCGATCGACTTCGCGCTCGAGCGCCAACATGTTGGCCTGGCGCTCGTTGGCGATTTCGACTCGCAACTTTTCCTTGCTCTTTTCGTGATCGAACTTCATGTCACGCAGAGCCTCAACCTCAGCCGTCGTTGCTGCGAGCAAAGATTCCGCTCTCGTCGTTCTCTCCCTGAGCGCTTGCGCCTCTCGCTCGATTTCGACTAACTTTTCGCCTCGGCGTTCGAACTCAGCGATGAGCTCGGACTTCACCATGTTCGCCACCTCGTACGTGTTCACCATGGGTCCTACCCGAACGATCTCTATCGCATCCGCATGATCATCTGAGTTCGCGTCGACACCTTCTTCAAGGCTCGACGATCTCTCCTCCATCACTCGCGCCGCCTTTGACTTTGCAGCGGAGCGCGCCGTCATTGCGAGCGCTCGAGGCGCGGTGGAATCATCGCCTCCGCCCACCGTCGCCGCGCTCGCGCGCCGCGTTGGCCGCGCTCGTGACCGAGCGGTGGATTGTGCCACCTCCTGAGCGGGCGAGCGAACGCGCTTTCTCGCGGCGCTATTCTCCGAGTCCGTCGCCACGGACGCCTCGGCGTCGACGCGAGCGAGGCGTCCGCTTCTTCGCGCCGTCGTCGTCGACATCGTGCGCCGCCGGGCTCGACGCGGTGCAAATCGGCGTCGATACACGTATCGAACGCGCGCGCGAGCAGTCGACCGAGCGCCCACGCGCGAGCGAGTGAGGACCAGTCTCGTCAAGTCGGCGCGCAAGTGAGCTCTCCCAGCCAGCGATCATCGCCGTTCGCGACGGCACGACTGGACGCACGAAAGTTTTGATTCAAATTGTTGAACGATTACATCTAAGAAGATCCCCTATTGTTGAGACTGCCACACAGTTTGCAACCCGCGGGTTTTTACGCGACGAGCGTACCAGCGTTCGCGCTGTTGTACTTCCAAGTGGCGTCTAACTTCTTCGCCAACTTGTAGTATCGCGCGAGGCGGTGGATG
>Ga0181582_10000515_pt1 | contig 27547 bp, 26 predicted proteins | sample 071ome_32_FD_132438 | JGI IMG/M metagenome (GOLD analysis project Ga0181582, IMG submission 132438) | Coastal salt marsh microbial communities from the Groves Creek Marsh, Skidaway Island, Georgia - 071405AT metaG (megahit assembly) | ecosystem: Environmental > Aquatic > Marine > Intertidal...
ATGGGTTTACAGTGCAGCTGACAATGAAAAAAGATACGGCATGACACGCATTACCTCCCTGTTTCCCCTGCTCGCCATTCTCGCCGCTATCCAGGCGTATCTCATGCCCGGCCTGTTCACGCCGATGTCCGGCGCCATCGTACCGCTGCTGACCCTGATCATGTTTGCCATGGGCCTCACGCTGACGCTGGACAGCTTCAACAGCGTGTTCCGGCGGCCTATGAAAATCCTGGTGGGCACCGGCATGCAGTTCCTGCTGATGCCGCTGGCGGCATTCCTGATCGCCCGCCTGCTGCTGGCGGACAGGGAACTGGTCATCGGGCTGGTCCTGGTGGGTTGCTGCCCAGGCGGGACGGCATCGAACGTCATCTGCTACCTGGCCAGGGGCGACCTGGCGCTGTCCATTGCCCTGACCCTGGTGTCCACGCTGCTGTCGGTGGCGGCCACGCCGCTGTTGACCTGGATATATCTCGGGCAAGCAATCGATGTGCCCATTCTGGAGATGATGCTGAGCATCCTGCAGATCGTGATCGCGCCGGTGGCGGCCGGCCTTGCCATCAATACCTGGCTCGGGGAACGGCTGCGCGCATTCGAAGCGGTTTTCCCGGCGGTGTCGGTCATCGCGATCGTCCTGATCATCGGCATCGTCGTGGCCCTGAACAGCGGCAACATGGCCGTCATGGGCGCTGCCGTCCTGGTTGCCGTCGTGCTGCACAACCTGTGCGGCATCGGCAGCGCCTATGGCCTGTGCAGACTCCTGCGCTACGACGAAGCCACATGCCGGACCATCGCCATCGAGGTGGGGATGCAGAACTCCGGCCTGGGGGTCGCCCTGGCCACACAGTTCTATTCTGCCGCCGCCGCGCTGCCCGGCGCCGTCTTCAGCCTCTGGCACAATCTGTCGGGCTCGCTGCTGGCAGGCTGGTGGGGTACTGCCAAGGGCTTTAAGCGCTCCAGCGACGCCTGAGAGCCTGCTCGGGCTCACCCGGACCTGGATCCACGTTTTTGCCAGCAAATTCCGTGACTTCCCGCACTGTGATGGGGTCTGCATGCCGCGGAAAAAACTTTGCCGCAAGCGTAAAAAATTCTTGTGTGGCCCCACAAGCAAGAGTATAAAGCGCGTGAAAACGACCTGCATTTCTGCACCCCAGAAACAGGTCGTTTTTCTTTTTCCATACACTTTATTTTGGAGATCAAAAATGATGCTTTATCCACTTTCTTTTGGGAATAATCCCTTGTTCCCGCAAGCCAGTGATTTTGCAGTCATCGCCAAGGACCACAAAAACGGCCATGGCGTTATTACTTACAGAAGTTTTGAACCAGGCGACCTGCTGGCCATCGTGGCGGGAGAGGTCGTATCTGACATTCGGCAGCACACCCTGCAGATTTCCAAAAGAAGGCATATGTTCGATCCGTACTTCACGGGTTACCTTCTGCATTCCTGCGACCCCAACGTGTCCCTGAACATGCGCAAGAAGACGCTGACCGCCCTGAAACCCATCAAGGCGAACGACTACCTGTACATGGACTACGCAGAGACCGAGGATGTCCTTTTCAGGCAGTTTGCCTGTTGCTGCGGCAGTGAAAAGTGCCGTGGCTGGATCACCGGCCGCAAGGAACAACCGCACCAGATAATCATCGAGAGCCATGAACACGTCCACACGCATTAACAAGGACGCGAGCACTCAAACAAAGAAAGGCGAACTGGACTGGTGGCAGAGGGATGACCTTTGCTACCAGAAAGGTGAGCTTGTCTTCGCCGGTAACAACGTCGCCGATCTTGTCTGGGAAATTGGTACGCCCGGTTTCGTGTATTCGATGCCGCGCGTGAAGCAGAACCTCGGGCGCCTGCGTGATGCGCTGGATCGTGCCGGCCTCAAAGGCAGAAGCACCATCCTGTATGCCATGAAGGCCAACCGCTTTGCGCCACTGCTGGCGGCGATGAAGCAGTCCGGCCTGTGCGGGATCGATGCCTGTTCGCCGCAGGAAGTGGCCCACGCAGTAAGCTGCGGCTTCGAGCCCCGGGAAATTTCCTTTACCGCCGGCAGCCTGTCACGCAAGGATTTCGACCGCCTGTCGCGCTACCCCGGCCTGTTCTTCGACGCCGACTCCATCCATGGCATCCACCAGTGGGGCGAGATGTTTTCCGGCAGCGAGATCGGTATCCGCGTGAACCCGGGCCTGGGCATCAGCCGGCAGGGCAACACCAAGCTGCAGTACGCCGGCAATGTCACCACCAAGTTCGGCATCTACAAGGAGCAGTTCCACGAAGCCCTCGCGGTAGCGAAGGATTACGGCATGGAAGTCACCAAGATTCATTTCCACACCGGCTGCGGCTATCTCAATGCCCAGATCCCCATCTGGGAAAGCATCATCGGTGAATGCAAATGGTTCGTCGAGCAGTGCCCGTCCGTGACGCGTGTCAATGTCGGCGGGGGGCTAGGCGTGCCTCATGTCAGTGCCGACGAACCGCTGGACCTGGATCTGTGGGCAGCCGTGCTCAAGCGCCAGTTCGGCGACAGCGGCCTGCATGTGGAAATTGAGCCCGGCGATTACGTCATGAAGGATGCCGGCCTGCTGCTGCTGGAAAAGACCTACCTGGAGAAAAAGCGCGACGTGCTGTTCCTGGGTGTCGACGCCGGCTTCAACATCGCACCCGAACCGGCCCATTATAGCCTGCCGTTCCAGCCGGTGCCGCTGTATTACCGCGGCGAGGCGCTAAGCCCCTGTCACGTGGTCGGCAACATCAACGAGGCGCTGGACGTGTGGTATGAAGATGCCATGCTGCCGAATATGCGTGATGAGGATTATCTGGTGCTGATCAATGCCGGTGCCTACTCGGCCTCGATGGCGTCCAATCATTGCATGCGTGGCGAATTTCGCGAACGATTGCTCGTGTGAATTTAATGTAGGCCGCAGGAGGCCCGTCAGGGCCGTTATCCGGCACTATGAAGCTGTCAATCATCCAGACGCCCTTGGGGCGTCATGCCGGATGACGCTTCGCTGTTCCGGCCCACGATTACTGCGGCGTCAGCTGGCACCGTCCGTTGTCCATACAGGCTTGTCATCGGTGGTGAATTTCTCACCCATGGCAATCCGGTATCTCTCCATCACGTAACACAGGCAATCCTGGCGGATCACCTTTGCATCCAGCGTCAGCATGGATGGCATCAACGGTTTGTTGTTGCGTAATGCACCGTCCTCCACGCGGAAGATATCTCCCGTGATGTTCTCCCCGTCCTCGTCCATGACCAACAGCGGTGCCGTGACGCCGTTTTCCAGTTGCGCCAGGGTCGTGTGTGCCGGGATTTCCTCGAAGTTGAGGCTCTCGATGCCCTGGATGAAGCGGATGTTTGCCGGGCTGCCGTCAAAACTCAGGGAGATGGATTCCGGTACTTTCACCACGGCCGTGGTATGAAACAGATCGATGTCCTCGTCGACGACAAGGGTCTGTTCAATGGCATCGCTGTTCAGGATTTCATCGACGAAGGCCGTGGCACGCTGAATGCCGTATTCGTCCCCGACCTTGCCGCATTCCAGGGTCACGGATGGGCATAAATGGGAAAAGGCCTTGCTCTGCACGCCGCTGGGCCTCACGAAATAGATCACCGTGCGCGAGAAGCGCCTGGCCAGGTTGAGGAAGGCAGGCTCCAGGCGATTGATGCAGGCATAGTGCGGGTTGATACCGGTGTTGTTATGGATGTCGATCGAAGCGAACAGGGGCCGACGGGCCATTTCATGGAGCAGGGCGGCGATTTCCAGGTGAATATCGCTTTCGTTGTCGATGCGTCCCTCCAGCCAGATCCGGTTGTAATCGGGCTGGTCATCGAGCCGGCGCTTGTCCTCTGCGGCCGCCTTAACGTTGCCGATGAATAGCAGGATAGACCGGGGCAGGGAGCCGCCGGCATATTTTTTCAAGATGTTCTGCGCCACGGCGAGGCCGGTGGGTTCGTTGCCATGCAGGAGCACGGACAGGAACAGGGGGGGCGTACGGTCGCCCGGCAGCTCGATCAACGTGGTATCGGAAATGATGCCGGCCAGCTCGGAGGCAGAGCAGTCGAGGAGTCCGTCCGGTATATGGTCCAGTCGGTGCAGCATCAGTGTCGTCTCAGAGTGCCCAGGTGTGCACAGGTTGTTCGGTCTGCTGGTGGTCGTAGTAGTGGTCCACCATGGCGTACATGTCATGGCCGTGGCGGGCGACCCAGCCTCGCTGCCAGGCGGCGCCGTTCTGGCGGGTTTGCGCCCGCGCACGGATGATGTCCAGCCAGTGACCGGCGCTTCCGGCTTCAATGCCAAGGTCCTGGAGGCCCTCGGCTGCCACGTCCAGCAATTCTCCCAGAATGAGTTCGCTGACCGGCAGTTTGCTGCCGTCCAGCCAGGTGACGATGGCGTCCAGGCCATAGCGGGCGCAGTCATAGAAGTTGGTTTTTGCCTCCGTGAACGGCAGGCAGGCGGCAATATTGTCATGGCGCAGGGTCAGGCCATGGGTCACACCATAATAGAAGGCGGCGTTGGCAAAACTGTCGCGGATGGTGGGTCCTGAAGGGACCACCTTGTGCTCGATACGCAGGTGCGGCTTGCCGTCGGCGCCGAAATCGATCAATGGACGGTTCCAGCGCCAGATCGTGCCGTTGTGGAATTTCAGGCGGGTGAGCTTGTCCGGCGGGGCGTCGCTGACCAGTGGCAGCAGAACCGGGTAGTCGCTGAGGTTGGTGGCAAAGCATTCCGCGAGGGAGTGTTCCAGGTAGCCGAAACCGAAACTGACCCGGTGCTGTCCCGGTTCACCCAGCCTGACGCTCTGCTCAAACAGGGGAATGCGGGTCTCGTCCCACAGGTCCTTGCCGAACAGGTAAGGCGAATTGGCGGAAATGGCAACCATGGGCGCCGACGCCAGCAGGGTGGCGTTGTATACAGGCACCGATTGTTCCAGGGGTATCTGGAAATGCACCTGGAAGGATGTGGTTGCCGCCTCCAGCATGACGTCGAATTTTTTCGTATCCAGTTCATCGCGGCCGGTGATGTGCAGGTGCAGGGGCTCGTAATGCCGCATCTTGAGGACCTGGTGGTTCAGTGCCCGGTAGCGGGACATCTGGGACATGTTCTTCAGGGTGAGGTCGGACTCGCGCAGGTGGGGCAGGATGCCGATCATGATGATCCTTTCATCCCGGCTGGCAGCGACTTCCCTGCATTTGTGCCAGGTGCGAAGCAGGCCCTGGTACATGCGGTCAAAGGCATCTCCCGCCAAAACGGCAGGATCACCGTTGACCTCGAAATTGAAGGAAGCCAGTTCCGGCACGACATTCGGGTCATCCAGGGTGGCCAGGAAGGCCTTGTTGTCCGGGGCGGCGTGATTAGTGGCATCCAGCAGCCAGGCCTCCAACTCGAACCCCGCCTTGTAGCCGCTGCCGGCGAGCCGGCCGTCGGCAAACCAGCGCTGGAGGAGGGCGGTTTCCTCTGCAAGCAGCGCCTTGAACTGCTCGAGTTCCGCCTCGGTGAAGGAGCTTGATTGTATTTCCTGTCCCATATGTCCCCTAGTAAATAGCCGGGTTTGACGATAGATGGTGAAACTTGGAATTCACATGGATCAACCTGCATTAAAACACAGGAATTCCGTGCTAAATACGGGTAAAAAACTGGAAAAAATGACGGGAAGTTAGTAGGATTGCGCCCTTCGGAAATTCCGGCCATGCCGAATTTTCAACCCCTGTTGCTGGGGTGTCGCCAAGTGGTAAGGCAACGGACTCTGACTCCGTCATCCGTAGGTTCGAATCCTACCACCCCAGCCATTTCTTCCCTGACTTCCACACTGTATTTTCCATAAGCATTCGCCCATACTCGTTTTCTAACGCATACGAGTGACTGGGGGAGTCCGTGAAAAATTGCGCCATATTGCTGTCTGTCCTGATTTGTGGAATCGCACCGTTATCCATCCTTGGACAGGAAAGTTCCGGCGCCTGGGAGCCGGTGACAGACGTCCGCCTGCTCAACCCCGAACCCGGCGACTGGCTGACCTATCGCCGCACTTTCGATGCCACCGGCTTCAGCCCCCTCACCGAAATCAACCGCGACAATGTCGACGACCTGCGCATGGTGTGGTCGTATGCGATGCGTGACGGCAGCCGCTGGCTGGCCACGCCCATCATCGCCAACGGCATCATGTATATCGGCGAGGGCACCGGCCGCATCATCGCCCTGGACGCCGTCACCGGCGAACTGCGCTGGAGTCACACCCGCACCTATCCCGCCGACATCGCACTGTCGGAAGCCAACCGCCGCTTCCGCGGCGTGTCCATTTACGGCGACACCATTTACTGGGGAACGGCGGACAGCTACGTGGTCGCCCTCGATGCCCGCACAGGCGAAAAACGCTGGGAAACCCGGACGGCGGATTACCGTGACGGGGAAGGCCATGCGCATCCGCCGCTGGTGGTCGACGGCAAGGTCTTCATCGGCATGTCCGGCGGTGATTTCGCCGCGCGCGGCAGTCTCAAGGCACTGGATGCCGACACCGGGGAAATCCTCTGGACCTTCTATACCATTCCCGGGCGTGAGGATCCCGGTGCCGACTCCTGGGACTGGGATGCCGGTTACCCGCCGGCAGGTGCCGCCACCTGGAATACGCTGAGCTACGATCCCGAACTCAATCTCGTTTACTCGCCCACCGGCCAGCCGGCACCCTGGACCACGACGCCGGAAGGACATGGTGATGCCCTGTATGCCAACAGTGTCATCGCCCTGGATGCCGACACCGGTGAACTGCGCTGGCATTACCAACTGGTGCCGCGCGACAACTGGGACCGCGCCACCTATGAAAGCATGCTCGTGGACCTGGCGATTGACGGCGAGATGCGCAAGGCGCTGATCCAGACCGGCAAGATCGGCTGGAGTGTGGTGCTGGACCGGGAAACAGGCGAATTCCTGCAGGCTTTCCGCACGGCCTATGACAACACCATCACCGGATGGACGGAAGCCGGCGTGCCCATCTACAACCCCGACACTGTGCCGCAAAAGGCGGACGTCGATTCCGGCAAGGTGTTCCAGGTCTGTCCCCATCCGCATGGCGCACGCAACCTGAACGCGCCAAGCTTCAATGCGCAGACCGGGCTCTATTATCTCGGCGTCAACAACTCGTGCATGAACGCCATGGTGGTGACGCCGGTGCGGCATACCCGCTTCGGGCTGACCGGCACCACGTATACGCCATCACTGGCCCCGGGCTACGACTTTGTCGGCGAATTCGTTGCTTTCGATCCGGTAGCGGGAATACGGCGCTGGACATGGCGGCCGGAAAGCGGGGCCCCCATGACGGCGTCGGCGCTGGCGACGGCAGGTGGCATCGTGTTTGGTGGCACGGCAGACCGGCAATTCTTTGCCCTCGACAACGACACCGGTGACCTGCTCTGGCAGGCGCGCCTGAATGGCGATGTGTCCGGTGCGCCCATCAGCTACACCGTTGACGGCAAGCAGTACATCGCCATCACCGCCGGTGGCGGCGCCGCGCAGACATCCACCCTCGGCCGGCTGGTCGACGTGGATATCATCCAGGGTTCCGGGGTCATCTGGGTGTTTGCCCTGCCGGATGGCCGCGCCCGCGAAGTGCCGCGCCCGACACGTGCCGATATGCCAGAAATCTCGGTTGCGGCAGGTATTTTCAGTCCTGAACAGTCTGCCAGGGGAGAGCAGGTCTTCACGCAGAACTGCAGCGGTTGTCATGCCTCCGCCAATTACGCCGGGCAGGCCTTCCAGGCCAAGTGGGGCGGCTTCACGCTGGGTGATATCTACAGTGATATTTCCGTGAGCATGCCGCCGGCCAACCCGGGAGGCCTGCCGCCGGAAGACTATGCCAGTATCATCGCCTTCCTGCTGCGGGAAACCGGGTATGTGAACGATGCATCGGCGCAACTGCCCGCAGACGGATTCCAGTTGCGGCGCTACGTGATCGATGTGCCGGGCCTGAATTACTGACCGACGTGCTATTGTTCGACACCCGTGCCTGATTTCGTCATTACGATCTGTGGTACTGCCGCGAATGAAATTTGCCCTGTCTAGTTCGGCAAGTCCCTGCGGGCGCACTGGAGAAGGAAAGACTTCATCTCCGCAACACAAAAGCCCTGACCACATTAAACTTTATGGCCCAGGCTTGAAACAAAACCCGGCTAGGCCGGGTTTTTATTGACCGCGGCTTTGCCATTTTTCTTGAGTTTTCATGCGTATGCGTTAATGTAGGTTGCGTCGAAAAGTCCGCATGTAAGGATATGGAATGAGTCTGGTCCTGATCATCGTGATCGCCCTGTCAATTGTCGTTCTGATGCACTACGAATGTCTTTACAGGTTGACCCTGCTGATGCCGAAGCTGCGCATCAGGTATCGCTACAGGCTGGTGCTGGGCGTATTCGGTGCGCTCGTTGCCCATATCCTCGAGGTGGTCATATTCGGATACACCTACTGGCTCATGCACAGCGCCGAGGGGCTGGGTTACCTGGAAGGCCGCTTCGTCATCACCAGCGCCGACTGCATTTATTTTTCCTTTACCACATACACGACGCTTGGCTACGGCGATATCGAGCCCTTCGGCGGCATCCGCTATCTGGCCGGGGTCGAATCACTGACAGGCCTGCTGCTGATTACCTGGACGGCGTCCTTCCTGTTCATCGAGATGCAGCGCTACTGGGTATCCAGATAGAAAGCATTTACCAAAGCCCTGACATGAAAAGAGCCTTTCTGCTGTCGCCATTATTCGCCGCCCTGGTGTTTGCCGTACCGGAAGCGTGGCAGCAGATCCAGGCGCCGGGGCCGGGTTACGTCCCGGTTCTCAATGAACTGCTGCTCCTGGTTTTCGGTTATCTGGCGGCGTCCATCGGTAACGCGGTCCTGATTGTTCCGTTTTGCATGCTGGTGCGGCTAAAGACGCCTGGACTCCTGGCCGGAATTATTCTCGCCTTTTTCACGGCATTTGGCGTCACCACGGTGGCATACGCGTTCGAGATCTTTGATTACCAGACCTCCATCTTCCATCCTGCCTACCTGTACACGCTGCTCATACCCCTGTTCCTGCTGACCCTGCTGTCGTTTTATTTTCTGGGCAGTCCGGCTTCTAGGCCGGTCATCGAGGAAGCGGGCCAGGAGGGGGAGCAGAAAGAGGAGGGCGGCTGATATCGGCTGGTAATCCGCCAGACCGACCGGGTGGGCTATTACCGCAACATGCCGCGTACCATGTTGCGGTATGCAATCGAGAAGTTTCCGGAAGACCTGAGGCGCAGATACCTGGACGGCAGTATATAGCCGCTTACTTGTGCGGCCGGTTCTTGACCAGGTGGTCGACCACCGCCGGGTCGGCAAGCGTCGTGGTATCGCCGAGATTGTCCAGTTCGTTGGCGGCGATCTTGCGCAGGATACGACGCATGATCTTGCCTGAACGGGTTTTCGGCAGGCCTGGCGCCCACTGGATAATTTCCGGTTTGGCGATGGCGCCAATTTCCTTGCCGACGAAATCCCGCAGCTCCTTCATCAGGGCGTCTGTCGCTTCCACACCCTTCATCAGGCTGACGTAGGCGTAGATGCCCTGGCCCTTGATATCGTGGGGAAATCCGACCACGGCGGCTTCGGCAACGGCGTCGTGCAGCACCAGGGCGCTTTCGATCTCGGCGGTACCCAGGCGATGGCCGCTGACGTTGAGTACGTCGTCGACACGGCCGGTGATCCACCAGTAGCCATCTTCGTCGCGACGGGCACCGTCACCGGTGAAGTAATAGCCCTTGTACGTTGAATAATAGGTATCGATGCAACGCTGGTGATCCCCGTACACGGTGCGCAGCTGGCTGGGCCAGCTCGCGGTAATGACGAGGTTGCCCGATGTGGCGCCCTCGAGAATCTTGCCTTCCGGATCGACCAGGGCCGGCTGCACGCCGAAGAACGGCAGGGTGGCCGAGCCCGGTTTGAGATCGATGGCCCCCGGTATTGGTGTGATCATGTGGCCGCCGGTTTCGGTCTGCCACCAGGTGTCCATGATCGGGCAGCGGCCATTGCCGACAACATGGTAATACCATTCCCAGGCTTCCGGGTTGATGGGTTCGCCCACCGTGCCCAGGATTTTCAATGATGCCCGTGATGTGCAGGTCACCATGTCATCGCCCTGTGCCATGAGGGCGCGGATGGCAGTGGGCGCCGTGTAGAAGGTGTTCACCTGGTATTTGTCGATCACCTGCCAGAAGCGTGAGCAGTCCGGGTAGTTGGGCACGCCCTCGAACATCAGCGTGGTGGCGGCATTGGCCAGCGGACCATAGACGATATAGGTATGGCCGGTTACCCAGCCGACGTCGGCGGCGCACCAGTAGATGTCGCCGTCATGATAATCGAACACATACTTGTGGGTCATGGCGGCCATCAGCAGGTAGCCGCCTGTAGTGTGCAGCACACCCTTGGGCTTGCCGGTTGAGCCGGACGTGTAGAGGATGAACAGGGGGTCCTCGCTGTCCATCGGTTCGGGTTCGCAGGTCGCATTCGCATTCGCGGTTGCCTCGTGGTACCAGATATCCTTGCTGGCATCCCACGCGACTGGATTGCCAGTACGTTGCACGACCAGGACGGTGTGCACGTTCGGGCATTTCGCCACGGCGGTATCCGTATTCACTTTCAGGGGGAAGACGCGGCCACCGCGTACGCTTTCATCGGAAGTGATGACCACGCGGCAATCGGAATCGAGAATCCTGTCCTTGAGGGAGTCGGGCGAGAAGCCGCCAAAGACCACTGAATGTACAGCGCCGATGCGGGCGCAGGCCAGCATGGCAAAAGCCGCCTCGGGAATCATCGGCATATAGATGCAGACACGGTCGCCTTTACTGACACCGCGGTCCTTCAGGACGTTGGCCATCTTGCAGACGGCATCGTGCAGTTCCTGGTAGGTGATCTTGCGCTCAGTGCCTGGTTCATCACCTTCCCAGATAATGGCAACCTGGTCTGCCCGCCGCGGCAGGTGACGGTCGATGCAGTTTGACGTGACGTTAAGCTTGCCGCCGAGGAACCACTTGATATCCCCCTTCGCCATATCGCATTCGCTGACCTTGGTGAACGGTGTCATCCAGTCCAGGAATGTGGTGGCCTGTTCTGACCAGAAAGCATCGGGTGTCTCGATGGAGGCCTTGTACATGGCGTCGTACTTGGCTTTGTCCAGGTGTGCGGATTTTTTCAGGGCTTCAGGAACGGGATGGGTCTTTATTTCAAACACGGGGGCTCCTTGTTAAAGGGAATTACTGAGTTATCAAACTGGTCATCCGGACCCGTTTTATAGCACGGCCTTGGGAAAATACGCCAGATTATGCTGCACTGACGTCGGCGCGGTACGTCATTGTGCCGCAACCGGAATCAATCCCCCCGTCTGAACCGGGTATCAGGCTGCCTGTACTGGTATGGTGTTGCTGGACCTGAGAACGGTATTGGTCTCATCCAGGTACACCAGCCTGGGTTTGTGGTTCAGGAGCTCGGCTTCGGTATAGCTGCCATAGGCACAGATGATTACCCTGTCCCCCACATTGGCCTTATGGGCAGCCGCGCCGTTCACGGAAATGATACCGGAGCCATGTTGCGCGCGAATCGCGTAGGTGGTGAAGCGCTCGCCGTTGGAGATGTTGTAGATCTGGATCTGCTCGAATTCACGGATGCCTGCCGTATCCAGCAGGGTGCCATCGATGGCGCACGAGCCTTCGTAATCCAGCTCTGAGTGGGTCACACAGGCCTTGTGAAGCTTGGCTTTCAACATCAGGGTTAGCACTTTCTTACCTCGAAGTACCTTCTCTTGCACTATTACAGGGATTTCGAACCTGCCGGATTCACGGCGGGGCGCATTATCCCAAAAAAGGGACGCCTTTATCAAACACGGGATTGAGGCCGCGCGGGGCTTACTCTTCTTCCCCGCCATGCGCCGGCATGTAGTCGTCATCATCGAAATCGGCGTCATTGAGCAGGTATTCGAACTCCGGGTCCACGACAACCTTGCCTTCCATGGCCTCGCGGCCCATCAGCATCATGTAGGTCATTTCGGAGCGGTCGGTCAGGGTGAGCTTGATCGGCCACTCGCGGCCGGCAAGACGGATAGTGGTGGTGATGACGACCCGTTTTTCGGTGTCGGCGGAGGAGCTTTTCACGGTTTTGGTACCCTCTACCGGGGCGGTGGTGCGGATGACCGAATCGACGTTGTGGATGTCAGGATGCAGGTCGAAACTGACATAGCTCTTGCCGCCCTTGTTGAACTCCTCGATGTTGTCTACGTGCAGTGAAGAAGTGGCCGCGCCGGTATCCACGCGGACATGCATTTTCTCGATGCCAAGGTCCGGCAGGTCGCATAATTCCAGTGCGCCCACTTTCAGTTTCGACAGTCTTGTATATGACATACGTATTCCCCTGGACCTTTATGTGCGCAGATCCCGGTTAGCCTTTGCCTTTGGGTTTGTTGGGACCCAGCACAGAATCCTTTTCGATGTACTCGATGATTTTGTCGGCCACGTTCTTGCCGGTGGCAGTCTCGATGCCTTCCAGTCCGGGTGAAGAGTTTACCTCGATGACCAGCGGGCCATGGGACGAGCGGATGAGGTCCACGCCGGCCAGGTCGAGGCCCATGACCTGGGCCGCGCGAACCGCCAGGGAGCGTTCGTCGGGGTGCAGGCGGATCACTTCCGCCGTGCCGCCACGGTGCAGGTTGGAACGGTATTCGCCCTTGCTGGCCTTGCGCTGCATGGCGGCGATGACTTTCTTGCCGACGACAAAACAGCGGATGTCGGAACCACCGGCCTCGCGAATGAATTCCTGGACCAGGAAGTCGGAACCGATGCCCATGAAGGCATTGATCAGTGCTTCCGCGGCCTTCTTGGTTTCCGCCAGGAGGACGCCGTCACCATGAGTGCTTTCGGTGAGTTTCAGGATCAGCGGGGCACCGCCAACCGATTCGATCAGTTTGTCCGTGGCACGCGCCGAGTGGGCGTAACTGGTGACGGGCTGTCCTATGCCCTTGCGCGCCAGCAACTGGTGTGCACGCAGCTTGTCGCGGGACCGCGTGATGGCAATGGATTCATTGATGGAATACACGTGACCCACTTCGAACTGGCGCAGCACGGCGCAGCCATAAGCGGTGATGCTGGCGCCGATGCGGGGAATGACGGCATCAAACTCCAGTTCCTCGACGATTTCCGCGTTGCGCTGGTAAAACACCGTCGGGTCGTTCGCCGTGATGTTCATGTAGCACTTCAGGACGTCGATGACGCGCACTTCGTGGCCGCGCTCCCGCGCGGCTTCCACCAGCCGGCGGGTGGAGTAAAGGTTGCGGTTTCTGGAAAGAATGCCGATGCGCATGAGATTTGATAGCCGGGTCAGGTTGTTGCTGCAGGAAGTGGCCAATACTATGCCAGCCATTGGCATAAATAAAGCAGACAGTCCTCAGCGGGTGATTCGGATATTGTCTATCAGGCGCGTTTTGCCGAGCCACGCCGCGGCAAGGATGACGAGGTCGTTATCCTCGTGTTGTGCGGCGTCCAGGGTTTGGGCGTTGCAAACGGTGAAGTAGTCGGTTCGGAATCCTGCTTTGTCCAGCTCAGCCCGGGCGCTGGCTTCAAGGTGCGTGAAATCGGCCTGGCCGGTTTCGATGGCTGTTGATGCAGCCACCAGCTGATCGTGCAACAGTGGGGCCAGTGCCAGCTGCCCTGCGTCAAGGTAGCCGTTTCTGGAACTCAGTGCCAGGCCCTCGGCATTCCTGATGATGGGTACACCTTCGATCCTGACCGGCATGCACAGGTCGGCGGTCATTTTCCGGATCACCTGCAGCTGCTGGTAATCCTTTTCACCGAAAAAGGCGATGTCAGGCTGTGACAGATTGAACAGTTTGGATACTACGGTGCAGACGCCGTCGAAATGCCCGGGCCGGCTGGCCCCGCAATGTTTTGCGGAAAACCCCGGGACGCTGACGAGGGTCTGGCCCTGCAGACCGTTTGGGTACATTGCACTCACGGCTGGAACGAACACCGCGTCGCAACCGGCAGAAGTGAGCAAGTCGCAGTCAGCCTGCAGGGTGCGCGGATAGTTGTCGAGATCCTCGGTCGGACCGAACTGCAGCGGATTGACGAAGATGGTGGCCAGCACAAAGTCAGCTTGCTCGCGTGCTGCCGCGACCAGTGCTAGGTGACCGTCATGCAGGTTGCCCATGGTGGGCACCAGGCCGATGGTGCGACCGGACTTGCGCAGGCCCCTGAGCTGCTGCTGCAGGGCATCCCTTGATTCAAAAATTTGCATAACTGGGAGGATCAGTCGTAGGCGTGTTCGGGGCCGGGGAAAGTGCCGTCCTTGACGGCCTTGACGTAAGCAGAGATAGCGCCCGGTATCCCGTTGCCGGAATCCGCGAGGAAGTTCTTCACGAATTTCGGCGTGATGGGCGAGATGCCGAGCAGGTCGTGCAGCACCATGATCTGGCCGTCCACGTCGACACCGGCGCCAATGCCGATTACCGGGATGGTGAGGGCATTGCTGATTGCCTTCGCCAGCGTGCCAGGCACGGACTCCAGCAGGAGGCAACTGGCGCCGGAAGCCTCGAGCAGGCGGGCTTCCTCGATCATGGTGTCGGCCTGTTCCGGGTCGCGACCCTGGACCAGGAAGCCGCCGATGCGATTGACGGATTGCGGTGTCAGGCCCATGTGCGAACACACGGGAATACCGCGTTCGGCGAGCAGGCGGGTGGATTCGGCGATCCATGCACCGCCCTCCAGCTTCACCATCTGGGCGCCTGCACGCATCAGGCGGGCGGCGTTTTCCAGCGTCTGGGCCTCGGAGGCGTATGACATGAAAGGCAGGTCGGCGATCAGCAGGGAGCCCTTGCTGCCGCGCTTGACGCATTCCATGTGATAGATGACATCTTCCATGGTGACGGGCAGGGTGGTGTCATGGCCCTGGATAACCATACCCAGGGAATCACCGACCAGGATGACCTCCACGCCGGCGTCTCCCAGCAGCCCCGCAAAAAGAGCGTCATAGCATGTCAGGCAGGCGAATTTTTCACCGGCGGCCTTAAGCTTGTGAAGTGTGTTGACGGTGACCTTTTTCATTGATTATTGGTTTGTGTTTCTTTTCAAGTTGCACTCATTAACGCAAGGATAGGCAATATTCTGGATTAGAGCAGGGTGGGCCTGGGGTTGAAGTAATTCCTGCTCCCCTTGCGGGTCGTGAGGATGTAATCCAGCAACTGGTCGTAGTCCTCGTCGTTGTTGACCAGGTCGATCTCGGCGCTGTTCACTACCAGCAGTGTCGAGTCGTCATAGTAGTGAAAAAACTCGGTGTATGCATTACTGAGATTTTCCAGGTAGCGTTTTTCGATCAGTTGTTCCGACTGGATGCCGCGCTTCTGGATGCGTTCGATCAGGACTTCCACGGGTGCCTGCAGGTATATGACAAGATCAGGCTGCGGGGCATCGATGGTCAGGTGTTCATAGACGTTCTGGTACAGCTTGAATTCATCGGTATCCAGGTTCTGGCGGGCAAACAGGCGATCTTTCTCCATCAGGAAGTCGGCCACGCGAACCGGTTCGAACATGTCGTCCTGGCGCAGGTCCTGTATCTGCTGGGCGCGTTGGAACAGGAAGAACAACTGCGTCGCCAACGCCATTTGGCGCGGGTCGCGGTAAAAGCGTTCAAGGAAGGGGTTGTCCTCGCTCTTCTCAAGCAGGATCTCGTAATTGAAGCTCTTGGCCAGGCGCTTGGCGAGGCTGGTCTTGCCAACACCTATAGGGCCTTCAACAGCGATATACCGCGGTATGGAGGAGGATTTGTTGATGTCTTGTGCCACTGGCTTGCCGCTGTATGGTGGAGTCGGGATGCAACGGGCCGGCTGGCCAGGCCTGCCCTTATCCTGCGCTCCTGTTGTTTCGGGAAGATTTTACTCTGCGTTTGCCGGATTTTGAATGACGTCGCCCACCCCGGTTGGGGGACAGCATCTGGTCACGCTGGGTTTTATCGGCAGTCTGGAACTCCGTCCACCACGCGCCCAGTCCTTCCATGTCCTCACCGGCCTGTTCGCGCAACAGGACGAAATCGTAAGCGGCCCTGAAGCGCTTGTGGTTCATCAGTACATTGGCGCGTTTCCGGCGCGGCAGGCGCAACTGGAATTCCCAGATCTCCCGCATCGGGATGCTGAACCGCTTGGGTATCGATATGCGGCTCACCTGTTCACTGACCACATCCTGAGCGGCGTGGTGCATGGCGACCATAGGGGGCATATTTTCGTCCAGGTTCGCCCGGTACTGCCTGTCGAGGGCCGGCCACAGGATGGCGGCGAGCAGGAAAGCAGGTGTGACACTTTTCATGTCCTTGATGCGCTGGTCGGTGCTGGCGAATGCCAAGCGCAGTATGTTCTCCATCAGCCCGTTGTCATCCTGCAGGGCCTTGGCGGTGGAGGGGAACAGGTGCCTGAACACGTCATGCCGGCACAGGAGTTCATAACTTTCCAGGGAATTGCCGGTGAAAAACAGCTTCAATACTTCATCGAAAAGCCGGGCGGAGGGAATGGATTCCAGCATGTGTGCCAATGGTTGTATGGGCGCTTCCGTCTCTGGGGCAATGTCAAAGCCGAGTTTTGCCGACAGACGAACGGCACGGAGTATGCGTACGGGATCTTCACGGTAGCGCTGCTCCGGATCACCGATCATGCGCAGGCAGCGGTTGTCCAGGTCGGTTTTGCCATTGACATAGTCATGCACCTGGAAATTTTTTACGGTGTAGTAAAGCGCGTTGACCGTGAAATCGCGGCGCACGACATCTTCTTCGAGGGTGCCATAGACGTTGTCCCTGAGAATCATGCCGCTCTGGGAATGGGCTGAATCGATATGCTTGACGCTGCGGGCAAGACGTTCGCCCTGGATTTCCACGCTGTCGGTGTTGCTGGCCCGAAATGTCGAGACCTCGATGATTTCGCGACCCATGGTCACATGCACAATACGAAAACGGCGGCCGATGATGCGTGCATTGCGGAATTCGGCCTTGACCTGCTCCGGCGTGGCGTCCGTGGCCACATCGAAATCCTTGGGCTGCTTGCCCAACAACAGGTCCCTGACGGCACCGCCGACGATGAAAGCCTTGTACCCGGCATCATTGAGCGTGTAGAGCACACGCAGGCAGCCCGGGCTGATATGTTTGCGGGAAATGCAGTGCTGGTCGCGGTTGAGGATGACGGGGGTTAACAACGGAGCCTGGCAGGGGGATGCCGGGTGGTCGGGTGTGGAGGTGGGTTTTTGGCTCAAAATTCTGACTCTGCTGGGGAAGCAGCCATTTTACACGGATAGGCGGTGGTCGGGTAATTGTCTGGAGGGATCAGGAGCCGGACATATAAAGCCTTACACCTAAAGCCTTACATATAAAACAGGGGAAGTGCTTGGCACTTCCCCTGTCAATGAGGCGTTTCATTATTATTGTTGTAATTATTGCAGCTTCCATGTCTGCAGCAAGGCAGCCTATCTGGCTGCTGGAAAAGGGAATCGCCCTTACCTTAAATTTATTGACCCTACAGTTTACCCCCCGGATAGCTGCTGTTTGCCAGTTCTCTTTTTTTCCGGAGCCACAGCCAAAGACTGCTAACTTAAGTCAAGAAGCCCTGCTGTTATCATTATTGGATGCAGGTGCCGGGAAAATATAAGTCACATCCCGGGTTATTTTCAAAGACTTTTTACAATTATTTAACAATTGGTGATTCCGGCAGTTGGCAGATGCTGTTTGCACAGGTGCCGATGGCGGCAATGCTGTTTGTAAATGTAACCCGGAGTGCGAAAAAGGGTAACGGATTGGCTGATGTGTTCGCTTATGCCGGCCAGGCAGGTCATTGTGGCCGTCAGCTCAACGTTGTTTCTTCTTGCGGGGAATATCGAAGCGCTGGCGACGCTCCCACAGACACTTGCGACTGATGCCGAGTTTCTTGGCGAGTTCTGTCTCATTCATCTGGTCCTGGTGTTCGAGAACGAAGCGCTGGAAATAATCCTTCAGTGAAAGATCCTTGTCCTGGCTGTCTTCCGGATTCTTTTCAGGCGCCTGGTTCTGCACCTGGTTCGACATGGAATCGATTTTCACCAGTTCCACGTCCAGCCCCAGCATGTCCATGGGTATGTCCTCGCCCTCCGTCATGATGACGGCACGCTCGATGGCATTCTCCAGTTCGCGCACATTACCGTGCCAGGGGTAGGTGGAGATGGCCTGGATGGCATCGGCACTGAATTTTTTCAGGGGCATGTCAAGGCGGTTGCAGCATATCTCCAGTTTCCTGTCCGCCAGTTCCAGGATGTCGGAGCCGCGTTCGCGCAGCGGCGGTATCTGCAGGGGCATCACGTTGATCCTGTAGAAAAGGTCTTCCCGAAAGCGGCCTTCACTGACCAGCTGCTTCAGGTCGCGGGCTGTAGCCGCTACCAGGCGGATATCCACCTTCTGGGATTGCACAGAACCGACTTTGCGTATCTCGTGCTCCTCTAGAACGCGCAGCAGCCGGGCCTGTGCATCCAGCGGCAATTCGCCGATTTCATCGAGAAAAAGGGTGCCATTGTTGGCAGACTCCACCAGGCCGGTGCGGGTGGAATTGGCCCCGGGAAAGGCGCCCTTTTCGTGGCCGAACAATTCGGACTCGATGAGGTTTTCCGGTATGGCGGCGCAGTTGACGGATACCAGGCTGGCATCCTTGCGGGTGCTCGCTTCATGCAGAGCCCTGGCGACCAGTTCCTTTCCCGTGCCGGATTCTCCCTGTATCCGGACTGAATAATTGGTCTGCGCGATCTTGCGAATGCGGCGGAACAATTCGCGCATGCCAGGACAGTGGCCGACCATCCCCCTGACTGGTTCATCACTGGCGCGGGCATCAGCATCCTCCCGGTTTTTCTCCTTGGCGTTGCTGTCCAGGAGACGATTGATGGCGGTGAGAATTTCCTCGGGATCCAGCGGAATGGACAGGTAGTTGATGGCACCTATCTGCAGCGAGTCGATCGAATTTCGCAGGCTGGCATAGCTGGTGAGGATCAGCATCGGGGTGATGGTGCGTCGAAGCAGGGTGGTGCCGGGGTCGCCGGGAAGTCGCAGGTCCGCAATGATCACTGTGAACTTGTCGAGATCGAGACCAGCGGTGTCCTCCACCGAAGCGGATTCGGTCACTTCAAAGCCGTTTCGCTCCAGCAGGCGGCGCAGGGCCTTGCGGAGCTCCTTGTCGTCTTCAACTACCAGGATATGCTGCATGTGCTATTACGGGCGTTGTGAGGCCGGTGGCCGGATCCAGGCGCCTGCTATTGGGCAGGAAACCGCTATATCCGTCAAAAGTAACAAATAACATTGTTTCTTTTCTACACATTTTTCAGGAAATTTATCCGTGCTGGGGCCGCAAGTGCCTTTATTGCAGCGCAGCATGGCCATGGTAAGACCGTTGGCTGTGCTGCTACCAAACGTGACAGGGATGCCGGATCAGACCGGCTGGGTTTCAGGCAACACGGTGACGCCTGCCAGGCGCGAAGGGTCCCAGTGGCGGATTGCCCAGGCGAGGATATCCCCGGGGGCGGCGGCGGATAGGGCGGGGTCGGGATCCTGGCCAAGATAGGCGAGCGCAGCAAGCAGCAGTGGCGCCGGGTGAGTCGTGTCGATGGGAGCAGCCATGTGTTGCTTGCTCAGTTTCTGTCCATCCCGGTTAACGATGACGGGTATATGGGCGTAAGTGGCAGCAGGGCAGCCCAGCAGCTGCTGCAGGTAGCACTGGCGTGGCGTGGAATCCATGAGGTCGATGCCGCGCACGATATCGGTGATGCCCTGGAAGGCATCATCGACTACGACTGCCAGCTGGTAGGCGAAAAATCCGTCCTTGCGGCGAATGATGAAATCCCCGACTTCCCGTGCCAGGTTTTGCTGCTGCCTGCCCTGGATACGGTCGTCGAATGCCAGGGTCATGTCGTTGACGCGGCAGCGCAGAGCCATACCGGGCCTGTCTTCCAGGCTCCGGTCTCGGCATGTGCCTGGATAAATGCCGTCATGATCCTGTACTTGCTGACGGGAGCAGTCACAGGCGAAAACCAGGCCCTGGCTGGCCAGAGCCATGATGGCTTCCTGGTAGGCGGCATGGCGGGCGCTCTGGTAAAGCACGGGGCCGTCCCAGTGCAGGCCGAGGGCCTCGATTTGAAACAGAATCTGGTCGGCGGCTTCCGGGCTTTCCCTGGGCGGGTCGAGATCTTCCATGCGCATCAACCAGGTGCCGTCATTACTGCGGGCATCACACCAGGAGGCCAGTGCGGCAACGAGCGAGCCCATGTGCAGCGGGCCTGACGGAGATGGAGCGAAACGGCCGATGTACGGCTTGGGGGAGGTGTCGCCGGAAGCTTTAACAGTCATTGGCTAAAGCTCCCGGCCGTGTCCGGACGGTGGTGAAACGAGAAAACGGAAGCGAAGGAGCCCGCTCAGGCGCCCAGCTGCTTTTCCTTTATTTCGTCCAGGGTTTTGCAATCGATGCATTTGTTGGCGGTTGGCCTGGCTTCCAGTCGGCGGATACCGATTTCGACACCGCAGGAATCACACCAGCCATAATCATCGTTGGCGATCAGTTCGATCGTGCTGTCGATTTTCTTGATCAACCTGCGCTCGCGGTCGCGGGTACGCAGTTCGATGCTGAATTCTTCCTCCAGGGTGGCGCGGTCTGCCGGGTCGGGCGGGTTCGCCGCCTCATCCTGCATGTGGTGCACGGTGCGGTCGACTTCTTCCATCAGGTTGTTGCGCCAACTGAGCAAAATATTCTTGAAATGCTCCTTCTGAGCTTCATTCATGTACTCCTCACCACGCTTGATCTTGTAAGGAGAGAAACCTCTGGCCTGCATATGTGAATCCGATGCTTTGACTGCAGCTACGGCCGGGGTGGTGGCGGTAGCTTTAGCTGGGGTTTTGGATGATGCTTTTGTTACGGCTTTTTTTGCCTTGGGTGCCGCCTTGGCTTTTGGCGCCTTGGCTTGTTTCGCTTTCGGCGCAGCTTTGGCTTTTTTCACCTTGGCTTTTTTCGCTGTTGCCTTGGTCTTCGCTTTGACCTTGGCCTTCGCTTTCGCGTTGGTTTTCGCTTTCGCCTTGGGTTTGGTTTTGGCCTTGGCTTTCTTCGCCTTGGGACCTGCCTTTACCTTCGACCGGCTTGATGCCTTGGCCTTGACGGCAGCTTTTTTAGCCTTGGCTTTTGTCTTGGCTTGGACCTTGGTTTTGGCCCTTGTCTTCGCTTTGGCCTTGGCTTTCGCTTTGCTCTTCGGGGGGGATTTTCTGGTTGCCATTCCTGGTCTCAAAAACTAATCTTTAGAATTAAATGTAAAAATTACTTCAATTACAGGCTCGCCGTTTTGCGAGGCACGCTACGCTACCAGATTATCAATTCCAGTTCCATAAAAAAACGTGATTTTTCCCGTCTTGCGCCTGTGCGCGGCACAATGCGAATGCTTTTCCAAACATGAAATTCAATCCACCATTTCAGACCGCTAAACTGCTGCGGCGATACAAGCGCTTCCTGGCGGATATTGAGCTGCCCGATGGCGGTGTCATGACGATCCATTGCCCGAACACGGGGTCGATGATGCACTGCAAAGAGCCGGGCTCCCGTATCTGGTATTCGACGTCAGACAGCAAGACCCGAAAATACCCGCATACTTTCGAAGTGATCGAGGTGGCTGGTAAAAAACTGGCAGGCATCAATACGGGCAGGGCCAACGCCCTCGTGCGCGAGGCGGTAACGGAAAATGTGGTGCCGCTGCTGTCCGGCTACCGTCGCGTGCAGCAGGAGGTCAAATACGGCAGGGAAAACAGCCGCATAGATTTCCTCCTGCGTGAGCATCCCGGGCGCCCCGGCGAAGACTGCTATATCGAGGTCAAGAACGTCACGCTGGGCGAGTCAGGTGGACTGGGGCTGTTCCCGGACGCAGTATCCACCCGCGGTACCAAGCATCTCCGCGAGCTGATGCATATCGCGGAACAAGGGGATCGCGCGGTGTTGTTTTTCTGTGTGCAGCATACCGGCATTGAGCGGGTGGAACCGGCCGTTGCCATTGATCCCGACTACAGCGCGACGCTGGCGGAGGCTGCGGCAGCCGGCGTGGAACTGATGGCCTGGCGGGCGCGCATCGGCCCCAAAGAGATCAGGCTGGTCGAGGAGATTCCGGTAGTTCTGCCTCATCGATCATGAGCATGCCATCCGCAACCTGGTAGCCCACTGACCACAGCGCGTCACCCAGGCAGGGACCCTGGATGCAATTGCCTGTATCGATCTCGAAAAAAGCACCGTGGTTGGCGCAGCGGATATAGAGCCCCTCTGAATCGAGAAAGCTGTCGGGCTCCCAGTCAAGGGCGATGCCCAGGTGCGGGCAGCGATTCAGGTAAATATAAATTTTGCTGTGATTCCTGACGGCGAACAGCCGTGTTCCCTGCAGGGTGAAACCCCGGGCACTGCCCTCGGGAATGTCATCAACATGGCACAGGGGGACGGCCACGGGCGTGTATCAGACAGCCAGTGCCTGTTCGAAGTCGGCCAGCAGGTCCTCGGTGTCCTCTATGCCCACCGACAGCCGGATCATGGAATCGGCGATCCCCATGGAGGCGCGCCGCTCTGCACCCATCTCGAAATAGATAGTGTGCGCCACCGGGATGCCGAGTGTGCGGTTGTCACCGAGATGGCTGGAAGACACCACCAGTTCCAGCCTGTTGAGAAAGTCGAAACAATCCACCTTGTCGTCCAGTTCTATACTGAGCAGGACGCCGAAATGGCGGAACAGCTGTTTCGCCCGCGCATGCTGCGGGTGATCCGGCAGGCCGGGATAGAACACCTTGCGCACGTTGGGATGCCTGGCGCAGAACTCGGCTATGGCCATGGCGTTGGCACAGGCCTTGTCCAGGCGCAGGCTCAGGGTATCGCTGCCCACCGATATGTGGTGGGCCGCTTCCGGGGCCAGGGAGGCACCGAAATCCCGCAGGCCTTTTTTGCGGATCTGCGTGATGCCCCACTGTGCGGGATCGAGATTCTTGTAGTTATCGTAAATGTTCGGGTAGGTCGTCCAGTCATACAGGCCGGTATCAGTGACGCTGCCGCCTAGGGCATTGCCGTGGCCGCCGATGGTCTTGGTCAGCGAATTGGTGACCAGGCTGGCTTTTGCGGTGACCGGTTTGAACAGCCAGGGCGAGGTCATGGTGTTATCCACGAAATACACCAGGTTGCGCGCTTCGCACAGGTCGCCGATGGCGACCAGGTCTGCAACCTGGGTCACGGGGTTGGCAATGGTTTCCACGAACACCAGACGCGTGTTGTCCTTGATGGCGGCTTCCACGTGCTTCACGTCGGTGGCATCCACGAAGCTCACCTCGATACCCAGTTCCTGGAACGTGCTGAACAGCGAGTTGGTGTTGCCGAACAGGAAGGCGCTGGACACGATATGGTCTCCCTGCCTGAGCAGGGCCAGCAGCGTGGAGCCGATGGCCGCCATGCCGGTGCCGAAGACCACCGAGGCCATGCCTTCCTCCAGTTTCGTCACCTTCTGCGAGAGCGCCTCGATGGTGGGATTGTTCTGGCGGCCATAGGCAAAGCCCTTGCGCTTGTTCTGGAATACTTCTGCCAGCTCCCGGGCATCCTCGTAGGCAAAGGCGACCGACGGATGTATTGGCTTGTGCAATACCCCGTGCTCCGGTTTGCCTTCCCTGTCGGAATGCAGCACCGTACTGTTGAAGCCTTTCTTCGTTGCCATGATGGTCTGGTTTACCCTGTATGCCGGGACCCTGGAAAATCAGGACTGCGGATGATACTCCTGCTGGCTTTGACAAGCAAAACAGCAAGGCGCCTCGGGCTGCACGTCAAGTCGGCCCGGCTCGATGTCGTTGCCGCACACATCGCAGTAGCCGTAATCCCCGGACATGATCCGGGCCAGGGCCCTGTGCACGAGCCTCAGGCGTGCCGTGACATTGCGCAGCGTCGATTGCGCCATGTTCTGTTGCTGGAGCGCATCCATGCGCGACAGGCGGCCGATCTTGGTCTGGTCGAGGACGACGGTGCCGGCAGCCGACCTGCCGGCTTCGAGCTGTGCGCAGAGTTCATCCCGCAATCCTTCCAGGCGTTCCCGGTGATCTGACAACTGTGCATCATTCAGCACGGCTCTGGCCCTCGCTGCCAAAGGCCCTGAAAAACGGGCGGGCGGCAATGCTGTCCGTGATCGCTTCGAGTCGTTGCAGGTAGGCGTCGGACTCACGGCTGCCATACTGCTCGATGAACTCCTCTTCGGTCATGCCGTCATAGGTGCCCAGTGGCGGCAGGTAGTCGGCATCGGTCAGTGTGTCCAGTATCACTTCCTGGAATCGCCTGGCGTCTGCTTCCGAGCGGCTGGCCAGTATGCCCAGCATGGTACCGGCCTGGTTGGCCGCAATGTCGGTAAAACTGAACCCCGTGCCGAAACGCGAATCGCTGACCTCCTTGTAGACTGTCAGTACCTGCACCATGGTGGCGCCGGCCGATGCGGCAATAGCCGCCGAACTGACCACGTGCCTGGCAAGATCTTCCCGCGACTCGATGACGACCCTCACTTTGCGGGGTTCGGTGATGGCAACCTCAGTGCCGATCAACTGGTCCAGGTCGAGGTCGGTCATGTAGGCGGTCAGCACGATGAATATGGCGCGGTTTTCGGCCACGGCGTCGGCGCCGCCGGCACTGTTGATGCTGGCATTGAGAAAGAGTGGGCGCAGCAGGTCATTGAGCCTGACGGTATTGATGCCTTGCGGCAGTTCCGAGAGATGGCCAGCTAACCTGTCATGGATTACAAGCAGGCGGTCGGCTTCCCGGGCACTGACGAATACCTGCCGTGCCTGGCTTTCAAGCTGCTGCAGGTTGTCTTCCTGCCAGTCCAGCAGGATGACTACCCGTTCTTCCGTGATGGACTGGAAATGCAGCGACTGAAAGAACGCGGCGACCAGTTGATAGTTCTCGTCGACCGCAAGTCGTGCTGCCAGTGCCTGGCCCAGCGGTGCCAGCAGGGGGGAGGGCAGGGTCAGGCTGCCCGTATCCACGGAATCGATACGCAGGGTGTCATCGTCTTGCAGCAGATGCAGGGTGATGTTGAACCAGCGCACCAGTCCGAAGACATTGACGGGTATGCTCATGGCCACATCGGCGCCATTGTCGACAAGTGCCGTGCGGATGTTGACTGAGGCCAGGATGGCATTGGAGTTCTTGATGTAGGTGGTCAGGGCGTTCAGTTCAGTTTCGGTAAGTCGCACTTCCTGGAAATCACTGGCCAGCAGCTGGCGCGGGTCGTGATCGATGAGCAATTGCTGTATTTCACTGATCTGGGCCTGGTCCAGTGGCGGGTTGGGCGCCAGGGCGGGACCCTGCTGCAGGACAAGCAGGAGCAGGATCAGGGGCAGGCTGGATATGCACGAGACCACGCTCGTGAGGAAAATATCGAACAGTTTCATGCAAATAGGGGCACTGGTTCACAGGAACCGGGTTCCTTAATTTCAACATTATGCGTTATCATGGCGCAATCACCGGTTCTTGGCCAGAATTTGCAATGTGGTATCAGGATGTTACACGTCCTTTTTCACGTTTGTTTTAGGCGTTGGCCGGGCGCAGGTAAGGCAGGTCGCAACACCGGGGCATATTCACCGATAACAGGGCAAAGCAGGGCAACCGAGGTCAACGTTATGCGTGGTTACAGGGATTTAATTATCGGACTGGCAGCAGTCCTTGTACTGGCTTCTTGTACCAGTACGCATTCACAGACGGTGTATTCACCGGAAACCCGGACAACCTCCAGCGCAGCACAGGATCGCGAGGCCACCCTAGAGCAGCAGCGCGCCCTGGCGGAGGAGCGGGAGCGCCAGCGTCTGGCAGCGGAGCGTGAGGCCGAAGCCCGCCGAATTGCCGAGGAGCAGGAAGCCGCACGTCGTGCCGAGGAAGAACGCCTGGCTATGGAGCGCGAACGCCAGGAAGCGGAAGCCGCGGAACGCCGTGCCGCAGAACGCCAGCGTGAAATTGCTGCCAGCCGCGCCGCCGAACAGGCGCGTATCGCTGCCGCACAGCAGGCGCGCATCGAGGAGTTGCGTGCAGCAATCGCCGCCAATGAAGCGCAAACCGGCAATATCGAGGCCGCCAACGAAGTCCTGCGTCGCGCCATTGCAGCCGCCGAGGAGCTCAACGAGGCCCTGTCCGAGGAAGAAGAAAAGTACAACAATGCAGATCAGGCCACCGGCCAGCTGACCGAGGAACTCAACACCGCCCGCCTCGAGGAACTGGCCAACGAGGTGGAGAGCCTGAGCACCCAGGCACAGTCACTGATGTCCCAGCCCTGACAGGGGGCATAACTGGATCATGAGCAGGGAGAGCGAACCAGGCGACGTTGTCGCCTTTGCCCGGACTGACACCCGTCGCGAAGAAAAGCGACAGGCCAAGGCAAGCAATCTGCGCCAGCGATTCACCGCCGCCAGGAGTGCCTGCGAACCCAAATCAAAGGCGGCTGAACGCCTCAAGAAGCTCTTCAAAAATCCCGGCCGCAATCCTTCCAAAACGCCCTGAAATCAAGTCGTTCCGGGTACCCGTTCAAGCACTGTCCACGCTGCCGTGAAAAGGGCTAATTCCCTTTGTTTGTGCCCTGCGTTGTGGTAAAGTGCGCGGATTTTTTACGATCCCAATCAGAAAAATCACACGTTTACGGAGAGACCCGAATGCTTGGCGCAACTGGCTTGATTATCCTGCTTTCACTGTTTGGTATTGGTGTTGCTTTTTTCTACATGAAGAAGGTCACCGACATTCCTGTCGACCTTGGCCTGGGAAAAGAAGAGAGCGATCGTCTCAAATCCATTCATGGTGCAATTGCCGAAGGTGCAATGGCGTTCCTGAAGCAGGAATACAAGACACTGTCCTATTTCATGATCGGATTTGCCGTGGTTATCGCCCTGCTTACCGACAATCATGAAACCGAAGTCGCCAACGAGGGTGTCTGGACCGCAGTGTCATTCCTCTTTGGTGCCGTCATTTCCGTGCTTTCCGGCTACATCGGCATGAAAGTGGCCACAGCCGGTAATGCCCGTACCACCGTTTCCGCCCGTAACAGCCTCGCCGATGCATTCGTTGTCGCTATCAACTCCGGCGCCGTCATGGGCTTTTCCCTGGTTGGCCTCGCTACGCTCGGCCTGATCCTGATCTACCTGTTCATGAATATGGTGCTCGCCGATGTGCCGAACAACGTGCTGATGGAAGTCATCGCCGGTTTCGGCCTGGGTGGTTCCACAATCGCGCTGTTCGCCCGTGTTGGCGGCGGCATCTTCACCAAGGCGGCTGACGTTGGCGCCGACCTGGTGGGTAAGGTGGAAAAGGGCATCCCTGAAGATGATCCCCGCAATCCTGCGGTGATTGCCGACAACGTTGGCGACAACGTGGGTGACGTAGCCGGTATGGGCGCCGACCTGTTCGGTTCCTGTGCAGAAAGCACCTGTGCCGCACTGGTGATCAGCGCACTGGCCTTCGCCGCTGACCTCAATGCCATGCTTTACCCGATCATGATCACAGCCG
>Ga0181582_10000520_pt1 | contig 27504 bp, 28 predicted proteins | sample 071ome_32_FD_132438 | JGI IMG/M metagenome (GOLD analysis project Ga0181582, IMG submission 132438) | Coastal salt marsh microbial communities from the Groves Creek Marsh, Skidaway Island, Georgia - 071405AT metaG (megahit assembly) | ecosystem: Environmental > Aquatic > Marine > Intertidal...
ACCGAGATACCGGCGGTATCCACCGCCGCTGGGTTTTCGCCCACCGCACGCAGGCGCAGGCCAAACCGTGTACGATACAGCACCCACCATGTCAGCGGCACACACAGAAATGCCAGATAGACCGGCAAGGTATGGCCGCTGATCAACTGCTGGTAAATCGGGCCAACAACGGGCACCCCGGCCAAGGCATCGGCAAAGGGCAGGGTGATGGGTTCAAACCGGGCCCCGCCCGTCAACGACGGGGTGCGCCCGCCTTGGGAAAACCAGTCTTGTGCGATCAACACGCTTAGCCCCGCCGCCAAAAAGTTGATCGCGACCCCCGATATCAGTTGATTGCCCCGAAAGGTGATCGAGGCCAGCCCGTGCAGCGCAGCCAGCAGGAGCGAGGCGCCAATCCCCGCCAACAGCCCCAGCCACACCGACCCGCTGACATAGGCCACCGCAGCCGATAGCATGGCCGCCATCAGCATTTTGCCCTCTAGCCCGATGTCGAAAATGCCAGCCCGCTCGGAAAATAGCCCCGCCAAACAGGCCAGCAGCAGCGGCGTGGCCAGCCGCACGGTGGAATCCAGCACCTGTAAAAGCGTTGCATAATCCATGGCCTAGCCCTTTTTTATGCTGGGTTTGCGGGGGATGAACAGGCGCTCTAACGGCATGCGCACCATGTTATCCAAGGCGCCGGTGAACAAGATCACCAGCGCTTGGATCACCACGATCAACTCGCGTGGGATATTCGTCCACAGCGCCAATTCCGCGCCACCTTGATACAAAAAGCCAAACAGCAGCGCCGCCAGCAACACCCCCGCCGGGTGGCTACGCCCCATCAGCGCCACAGCGATACCGATAAAGCCCGCCCCCTCGACCGAATTCAGCACCAGCCTTTCCGCCTCGCCCATGGTGGTGTTGATGGCCATCATCCCGGCCAGCCCACCCGAAATTAGCATGGTGGCCACGGTGATGCGGGTGGCGTTGATGCCGGCGTAATGCGCGGCCGGTTCTGAATGGCCAAAGGCGCGGATCTCATAGCCCAGTCGCGTGCGCCAGATCAGCACCCATACCGCCCCGCAGGCCAGCACCGCGATCAACAGGCTGATATTGGCGGGGGCGGATTTGGAAAATGCAATGCCCAAGGGCGCCAACATGTCGTGCAGGGTGGGCAAATGGGTGGCTTGGGCAAATTTTGCCGTGGCCGGATCCATCGAACCTTTGGGCCGCATCACATTGACCAAGAGATAATTCAACAGCGCCGAGGCGATGAAATTAAACATGATCGTGGTGATCACAATGTGGCTGCCCCGCCGCGCCTGTAGATAGGCGGGCAGCAAGGCCCAAGCGGCCCCCAGCAGCGCGGCCGCGGCGGTGGCCCCCACCAGCGCCAAGGCCCAATGTGGCCAAGGTATGTAAAGACAGGCCAAGGCCACGCCCAGCCCCCCCAGCATGGCCTGCCCCTCGCCGCCGATATTGAATAGCCGCGCATGAAAGGCCACCGCCACTGCCAGGCCGGTGAAGATGAAATTGGTGGTGTAATACAGCGTATAGCCCCAGCCATAGCTGGACCCCAGCGCGCCTTTGACCATCAGTTGCAAGGCGGCCAGCGGGTCTTCGCCAATGGCCAAAATCACCAAGGCCGAAAGAATGGCCGCCAGCAGCAACGAGATCACCGGCACCAATACCGCATCGGCCCAATTTGGCATCTTGCCCATCACGCCCCCCCCGCTGGCGCCATGCCAGCCATCAACAGGCCCAATTCGCGCTCGTCCGTGGCGTCGGCCGCGCGTTCGCCCATGATCTGGCCGTCAAACATAACGGCGATCCGGTCAGACAGGCTGAGGGTTTCGTCTAATTCTACCGATACCAGCAAAATCGCGGTGCCTTGGTCGCGCAGGGCCATGATCTGTTGGTGAATAAATTCAATCGCCCCAATATCGACGCCACGGGTGGGCTGGCCAATCAACAGCAATTGCGGGTGGCGTTCAATTTCGCGGGCCACAACCAGTTTTTGCTGGTTGCCGCCCGAAAAATGCCGCGCCTCTAATGCGGGGTTGGGCGGGCGCACGTCAAAGCGGTGCATTTGCGCAGCGGCGGCTTGCCGGATCGCGGCGTTTTGCATAATGCCATAGCGCTGCCAGCCGCTGTCGTGATGGTAGCCAAAAACGCTGTTTTCCCATGCGCTGAACTGCATGATCAGCCCCTCGCGCTGGCGGTCTTCGGGCACATGGCCGATGCCAAGGGCACGGCGTGTGCGCGCATCGGCGCGGGGGGTGGCAATATCAATCGGCTGGCCGTTTAGCCACACCTGCCCCTGCGCCGGGCGCATGCCGCCCAACACCTGCAACAGTTCGGACTGGCCATTGCCCGCAACGCCAGCGATGCCCAAAATTTCGCCCGCGCGCACCGACAGCGAAACTGATTTCAGCCGCGCCACGCCGGTGGCGTCCTGCAAACACAGGTTTTGCACGTCCAGCACCGTGGCACCGGGCTGGGCGGGGGCCTTTTCGATGCGCAACAGCACCTTACGGCCCACCATGCGCTCGGCCAGATCTTCGGGGTTGGTGCTGGCGGTGGGCAAGGTGGCGGTCATCTGGCCGCGGCGCATCACGCTGACCGTATCGGTGATCTCCATGATCTCGCGCAGTTTGTGGGTGATCAGAATGATCGTTTTGCCCTCGTCGCGCAGGCGGCGCAGAATGCGAAACAGCTGGTCGGCCTCGGCCGGGGTCAGCACGCCTGTGGGCTCGTCCAAAATCAAAATATCGGCTTTGCGATAGAGCGCCTTTAGGATTTCCACGCGCTGCTGAAAGCCAACGCCCAGATCTTCGATACATGCGTCCGGGTCAACATTGAGGCCGTAATCTTCGGCCAGCGCGCGCAGCTCTTTGCGCGCCTTGGCCAGCGAGGGCCGCAACAACCGCCCGTCTTCGGCGCCCAAAATCACGTTTTCCAGAACGGTAAAATTCTCGACCAGCTTGAAATGCTGAAACACCATGCCGATGCCTGCGGCGATGGCGGCTTGGCTGTCGCTGAGCGTGACAGGCGTGCCATGAATGCGAATTTCCCCCGCATCAGCGCGGTAAAACCCATACAAAATGGACATCAAGGTGGATTTGCCCGCGCCATTTTCGCCGATGATGCCATGAATGGTGCCGGGCAGCACCCTAAGTGCAATATCTTTATTGGCGTGCACTGGGCCAAAGGCCTTGGAAATGCCCTGCAATTCAATGGCGGGGGTCATGTGCAAATCCTGAAAAAGGGCGCGCCCGGTGGTGGTGCCGGGCGCGCATGCGAGAATGGCGGCAGCCCCGGCTTAGAAGTTCAGCGCCGGGCAGCTGTCGTTTTCGTAATAGCTGGCCACTTTCAGATCGCCCGCAATGATGCTGGCGCGCGCGCCATCCACGGCGGCCTTCATCTCGGCCGAGATCAGGCTGGCGTTGTTCTCGTCCAGCGCATAGCCCACGCCATCATCGGCCAGCCCCATGGTGAACACGCCGGTTTCCATATTGGCGCCAGCTTTCATCGCGTCATACACCGCCACATCCACGCGTTTCAGCATCGAGGTCAGCACCTTGCCGGGGTGTAGGTGGTTTTGGTTGCTATCCACCCCAATCGACAAAATCCCCGCATCTGCGGCCGATTGCAAAACGCCCACACCGGTGCCACCGGCCGCGGCATAGATCACATCGGCGCCTTGGCTGATCTGCGCCTGCGTCAGTTCCGAGCCTTTGACCGGGTCGTTCCATGCGGCGGGTGTGGTGCCTGTCATGTTGGCGATAATCGTGATGTCAGGGTTCACGGCCTTGGCCCCTTGGGCATAGCCGCAGCCAAAATGGCGGATCAGCGGGATATCCATGCCGCCGATAAACCCGATCGTGTTAGATTTGCTGGCCATCGCGGCCAACATGCCCACCAGATACGAGCCTTCGTGTTCGGCAAAGCCCACTTGGCGTACATTGGGCAGGTCCAGCCATGTCACATCGATGGCGGCGAATTTGGTGTCAGGATAATCGGGCGCCACCGCGCTAAGCGGGTCAGCCATGGCAAAGCCCATGGTGATCACCGGGTTAAAACCTGCTTCGGCAAAGCGGCGCAGTGCCTGTTCGCGCTGTGCCTCTGACGACAACTCGATCTCGTTAAAGCTGCCGCCGGTTTCTTCGGCCCAGCGCTTGGCGCCGTTAAAGGCAGCTTCGTTGAACGATTTGTCAAACTTGCCACCCAGATCGAAAATCAGGGCAGGGTCCGCCAGCGCGGCGCCGGCCGACAGGGCCAGGGCGGCCGCGGCGCCCAACAGTTTTTGCGTAATGGTCATCGGTATTCCCCCATGTTTGGCGCAGCGGCCCATGGCCCTGCGCGGCAGTCAGTCTTGGCTGAAAACTGGGTGTAATAGTCGCGACTGCGCGGCGAAGGTCAACAGATTAATACACAAATGGGGGGGCTTGGGCGGTTAACCCGCCGTCAAGGCCGCGCGCAAAAGCAGCGCATCCACCGTCTGCCCAGTGGCTGTGCGATAGTAATTTGGCCGCCGCCCCGCGGGTTGATAGCCCAATTTGCGATAAAGCGCCTGCGCGGGCAGATTTGTGGCCGCCACCTCTAAAAATATTTGCGTGGCGCCGCGGGCCTGCACATCTTTGTGCAGTTGCGCCAATAGCGTGGCGCCATGGCCGTGGCCTTGGTGGTCTGGATCGGTTGCAATGGTCAACAGCTCGGCCTCGTCCAGCACAACGCGCGCCATGCCAAACCCATGTGGGCCGGGGGTGAAAACAACGGCACCGTCCGCCAAAAGCGTTTGAAATTCGGCCATGCGCCATGGCCGGGGCATGGTGAAACAGCGCGCATGCAGCGCGGCCAGGGCCTCAGGCGTCATCCAGAATAACCGGTGGCAAATCGCGCGCGGGGGCGGCATCGGCGGCGCGGATGTAAAGCGGGGCAGGGGCTGGGGCGTCTGCGGGCATCTGCGCGGCAGCACGCGCCATGGCGATGCACAATTGGGCCGGGTCTGGCAGGAAAACCAGCGGCGCGCCTGCAGCGCTTGAGGCCAGCAATTGGGGCGTGTCATGGGGTGTGGCCTGCAGATAGACCTGATCGCGCGGGGCAGATACGGCGGCGCGGGCGCCGGGGCTGTGGGTGCGGATGGCCTGAAAGGTGCTGACGCCCAGCACGGGAATCCCCAAGGCCAGCCCCAGCCCCCGGGCAGTGGCCACCGAAATGCGGATCCCGGTAAAATTTCCCGGCCCCACACCTACGGCAATACGCCCCAGATCGCCCCAGCCATGCCCGGCTTGGGCCAAGACCTCGTGCAGCAGCGGCACCAAACGTTCCCCTTGGCCGCGGCCCATGTCTTCGGCGCGTGCCACCAAAACGGTCTGGCCCAATAACAAAGCGGCGGCGCAATGCGCCGCCGATGTATCAAAGGCCAGTATCAAAGGGTCAGACGGCAACAGGGCGCACCTCTGTTACCTCGGGGATATAGTGGCGCAACAGGTTTTCGATGCCCATTTTCAACGTCAATGTCGACGAGGGGCAGCCAGCGCAGGCGCCTTGCATGTGCAAATATACAACCCCACGGTCAAAACCGTGAAAGGTGATGTCGCCGCCGTCTTGCGCCACGGCCGGGCGCACGCGGGTATCTAGCAATTCTTTGATCTGCGTCACAACTTCTGCATCGGGCCCGTCATGGGCTGCATGCCCCGAGGCTGTGCTGGCCTCGCCCGACATCACCGGCTGGCCTGATTGGTAATGTTCCATGATCGCACCCAAAATGGCGGGTTTGATATGGTCCCATTCAGTGGCGGCATCTTTGGTTACGGTCACGAAATCGGTGCCAAAAAACACGCCGCTGACCCCCTCGACCGCGAAAATGCGCCCCGCAAGCGGTGACACTTCGGCGGCCTCGGCGGTTTGGAAATCCGCTGTTCCAGCATCCAGCACGGTTTGACCGGGCAGAAATTTCAGCGTGGCGGGGTTTGGGGTGGATTCGGTTTGTATAAACATCTGCGGTGCACCTTTGCTGCTTACCAAAGATATGCGCGCGGGTCGGGCTGCTGTCAAGGTTTAGAACGGTTCTAAACGACTGGCCTTAAGTGATGGCCTCTAGCCGTTCTTTCGACAAATCACCCGGCACGATGGTGATTGGCACCGGCAAACTGCCAGCGCTGCGGCTGAGTTGTGTCACCAATGGGCCCGGGCCCTTGCTATCGGTGCCAGCGCCCAAAACCAGCACGCCAATTTCGGGGTCTTCGTTGATTTGCGCCAAAATCTCGGTCACAGCTTCGCCCTCGCGGATCACCAGATGGGGGTTCACGCCTTGCCGGTCGCGCATCCATTTGGCGAAAACTTCGAAATGGGCGTGAATGCGCTCGCGCGCCTCTTCGCGCATCAAGTCGCCAACCCCGATCCAGTGGTTGAATTCTTCGGGTGCGATAATGGCCAGCACTTCGACCCCACCATTGGATTTGGCAGCGCGCATTGCGGCAAAGCGAATGGCATTCAGGCATTCGCGGCTGTCATCCAGCACCACCATAAACTTACGCATGTGTCATACTCCCTGATCGGGCGGATCATGGCGCAAGCGCGCGCAGCAAGCAACAGGCTTAGGCGGTGCTGGCCGCCCAGTCCCAGTAGAGCTGGCGCGCACGGCGGGTGATGGGGCCCACCTGATATTGCACATCCTCAAAGCCTGTCACGGGCGTGACCTTGTTCATATTGCCAGACAAAAACACCTCGTCTGCGCTGCGGAAATCATCAAAGGATAGCACGGTTTCATGCACTTTGACCCCATCGGCGCGCAAATTGGCCATATGGCGGGCGCGGGTGATGCCTGCCAAAAACGTGCCATTCGCAATGGGGGTAAACACCTCGCCATCTTTGGCCATAAACACATTGGCAGTGGCGCTTTCGGCCACGTTGCCCATGGCATCGGCCACCAGCGCATTGCCAAAGCCGCGGGCGCGCACATCGCGCAGCATGCGCGCGTTATTGGGGTAAAGGCAGCCCGCCTTTGCATTGACAACCGCGCTTTCCAGCACGGGGCGGCGAAACTGCGTAAGGCCCAAGGTGGTGGTGGCCGTTTCGGGCGCCATTGGAATTTCTTCCAGACAAATGGCAAATCCCGTGGTTTCAGCCGAGGGCACGATGGCGGTGATATCGCCATCAATGCCCCAATACATGGGCCGGATATATACTGCGCTGTCAGTGCTATAGGCGCGCAAGCCCTGCCAGATGATATCGACCATATCTTCGGGCGTAACGGTGGGCGTCAGCATCAGCGCCTGTGCCGAGCGGTTGACGCGGCTGCAATGGGCCAGCAGATCAGGGGCCAGGCCGTTGACGTAGCGGGCGCCGTCAAACACGCCAGACCCCAGCCAAGCACCATGATCGGCGGCACGGATCACGGCGATGTCGCCCTCGTGCCATTGGCCATTAACATAGGTGCGAATATGTGTGCCGGTCGCCATCTGTGGTCCTTTCAAAACGTGTTGGCGCAACTGTAGCAACCCCACCGCCCGAGTAAAGCACCCCCCGCCCAAAGGTGCCCCGCCCGAAGATGGCAGAGCACTGCGGCAAAAAGCCTTCGGCCCAAAAGGCCGAAGGCAAGCTGAAAAAAATGATTAAAAACAAGCTGGTCTGGGCCAGCATCGTCCAAGGCTGGGGTTTAGGTTTTGGGGAACAGGCGCCCCGCCCTGCGTGCAGCAATGCACGCCTTAAACCTAGCCCAGCTGCCTAACAGATTCGTGACATCGGCAGGGTGCGTGGTGGGGGGCGGCGGGCGCCCCCCACACCATGCCGCAGGCGGCCGGGGCCTAGCGGATCATGCCCACGATTTCATAGGTGCGTGCCAAGATCGGCGCGGCAATCGCGCGGGCCCGTTCGGCCCCTTGGCCCAAAATAAGGTCAATCTCGGCAGGGTCTTGCATCAGCCGCGCCATTTCGCCCGAGATGGGGGCCAGTTTTGCCACAGCCAAATCCGACAATAGGGGTTTGAACTGCGAAAACTGCTGCCCGCCCACCTGTGCCAAGACCTGATCGACGCTTTGTTCGGCGAGGGCTGCGTAAATATTCACCAGATTGCGCGCCTCGGGGCGGTCTTTCAGGCCTTCGGCCTCGCTGGGCAGCGCCTCGGGGTCGGTTTTGGCTTTGCGAATCTTTTGGGCAATCGTGTCGGCATCATCGGTCATATTGATGCGCGAGGCATCAGACGGATCGGATTTCGACATTTTCTTGCTGCCATCGCGCAGGCTCATCACCCGGGTGGCGGCGCCTTCGATCACGGGTTCAGACAGCGGGAAAAAATCGACGCCATAGTCATGGTTGAACTTGGCGGCGATATCGCGCGTCAGTTCGACATGTTGTTTTTGGTCTTCGCCCACGGGCACATGCGTGGCGTGATACACCAAGATATCTGCCGCCATCAGCGAGGGGTAGGCAAACAACCCAAGCGAGGCTTTTTCCGCATTCTTACCAGCCTTGTCTTTCCACTGCGTCATGCGGTTCATCCAGCCCATGCGGGCCACGCAGTTAAAGATCCAGCCCAATTCGGCATGCTGGCTGACTTGGCTTTGGTTGAACAGGATCGAGCGCGCCGGGTCCAACCCCGCCGCCAAATAGCCCGCGGCCAATTCGCGCGTTTGCCGGCGCAAGGCAGCCGGATCTTGCCAGACGGTGATCGCGTGCATATCGACCACGCAATACAAGGTCTCGATGCCGTTTTCCTGCATATCGACAAAGCGCTTGATCGCGCCCAGATAGTTGCCAAGGGTCAACCCCCCGGAGGGCTGGATGCCCGAGAAAACCCGCTGTTTAAACTCACCGGGCGAGGATTGCGTTTGGACCGCATCCGTCATGGCCTATTTCTCCGTCTGGATTTATGGGTGTGGCTGGCTTACCCATGGCGCAAACCCCCGTCAAGCCGAGGCCCAAAGTGCAAAACCCAAACGAAAGCCCCGTAAACCCCATGCCGCCTGTCGTGGTGGCGCTGTTTTTCCTGATCGTCGGCATCGAGGCGCTGTTCAGTTTGGGGGCGGCTGGCATTTTGGGCGGTGCACAAGCGCTGGGCTGGCGCATTGGCGCCTTGCAAGATTACGGGTTTTCCGGGGAAATTTTCCAATGGATGTGGGCCAATAACCGCTGGCCTTCCGAACATGTGATGCGCTTTGTCACTTATGGGTTTGTCCATGGCAGCTTTACCCATGCGCTGTTTGTCAGCGTGATGTTGTTGGCGATGGGCAAATTTGTGGGGCAGGTGCTGTCGCAGCTGGCCACATTGGTATTGTTTGTGGCCGGGCTTGTGGCGGGGGCTGTGGCGCATGGGGCCATGCATGGGCTGTTGGGCTGGGGCAGCCCGTGGCTGGTGGGGGGCTTTCCAGGCGTTTATGCCTTGATTGGTGGGTTCACCTATCTGATCTGGGTGCGGCTGGTGGCCACTGGCAGCAGCGGCGCGCGGGCCTTTGGGCTGATTGGCGCGCTGATGGCCATCCGGTTGGTATTTGGGCTGCTTTTTGGCAGTGATGGCACATGGTTGGCCGATCTGGTGGGCTTTGGCATAGGTTTTGGCCTGAGCGTTTTGTTGGTGCCCGGCGGCCTTGCGCGGTTGCGCCAGCGCCTGCGTCGCGATTAACGCCGCCGCCGTAGGCTGGCACGCAAATCCGCCAGGCTAAGCGCGCCCAAGGCCTGTGCCAGCGCAAAATAGCCCATGATGCCCGCCGCGATCAGCGCCGCCAGCGCCCCATAGCGCCATGTCGGCATGGCCAGCATGGGCGTCAACAGGTGCATGGCCGCCCACATGACACCGCCCGACAGCCCCGCCGCCGCGCTGATACGCCAAAGCTTTTGGGTAAAGCGGGCATCAAACCGGGCGGTTTCGCCCATGGATCGCCGGCCTGCCGCCAATAGCGCCACCTGAACCCAAGCCGCCAGCGTCGTGGCCACGGCCGAGGCCAGCCAGCCGATATAGAAGGCCAACCCGATCGCGACAGCGGCGTTAACCACCATCGACACCAGCGCATAGCGCAGGGGGGTGCGGGTATCTTCGCGGGCGAAATAAAGCGGCTGCAGCACTTTTTGCAGCACAAAGGCGGGCAGGCCTGCGCCATAGATCATCACCGCCAGCGCGATGGCTTGGGTATCAGATGGGCCGGTTTGGCCCCGCTCAAACAGCACCATGACCAGTGGTACGGGGATCACCACCAGCGCCACGGCGGCGGGTAGGGTCAGCGCCAAAGCCGCCTCGCCCGCGCGCGACAGCGCGGTTTGCGCGGCCAGATCATCGCCCGCCTTTAAGCTGCGCGATAGGCTGGGCAGCAGCACGATGCCAATGGCAATGCCCACCACACCCAAGGGCAGCTGGTACAAACGATCCGCCGCATAGAGCCAGCTTAGCGCGTTTTCCGTGCCCGAGGCCACCAATTGCCCGACCAACAGGTTGATTTGCAGCACCCCGCTTGACAGTGCCGCAGGCAGGGCGATGACCAGCATATCGCGCATGTCGGGTGTCCAGCGGGGGCGGGCGGGGCGCAGGCGAATGCCCGCGCGTTCCGCCGCGCGCCACACCAGCGCCAACTGCGCCACGCCCGCCAGCGGGATGGACCACAGCAGCCAGTCGATCACCTGCTGGCCCAGCACATTGGCCATCACCATGGCGAGCACAACGAAGATATTCAGCAGCACGGGCGCCGCAGCGGCGGCTGCAAAATGGCCCGTGGCATTTAAAACGCCCGAAAACAGCGCCGCCAACGACATGAAGACGATATAGGGAAACACAATGCGCCCGTAACCCACCGTCAGATCAAAACGCGCATCGCCCGAAAACCCCTCGGCCGTGGCCCAAACAAAGGCAGGCATGAAGACCATGGCCAAGGCGGTCAGCGCCAGCACCACCAAGGCCAGCCCGTTCAGCGCATCGCGGGCAAAGGTAGTGGCGTCTTCGCTGCCCTCGTATTTCTTGGAAAACATCGGCACGAAGGCCGCGTTGAACGCCCCTTCGGCAAAGAAGCGGCGAAACATGTTGGGCAGGCGAAAGGCGGCCACAAACGCATCCATCACCGGGCCGGGGCCGATATAGGCCAAGATCAAGATTTCGCGAACAAAGCCCAAGATCCGGCTGGCCAATGTCCAAAAGCCAACAGTCAGAAAACCGCTGATCAGGCGAATGGGTTTCACGGCGCGTCTGTCCTTTGTGGTGTTTGGCCCTGAATAGCCCAGCCGCCGCCCGTGTGACAGAAGAAAAGCCTGCCACGGGGCGTGGCTAGCCCGCCAAGCTGCGCGCGATGGCGTTTTGGCGTTCGACCACGCGCGGCAAGTCGAGCGTGGCAATCTGGCCGTCGCGCACCACTTGGCGCCCCTCGACAAACAGGTCGCGCACCCGCGTGGGCCCTGCCAGCACCAACGCCGCCGGATCCCAGCTGCCGGCGCTATCGACGCCGGTGATATCCCACAGCGCAATATCGGCGCGCTTGCCCACGGCCAAGCGCCCGCAATCGGGGCGCCCCAGCACATCGGCCCCGCCGCGCGTGGCAATTTCCAGCGCCTCGCGCGCGCTCATGGCGTTGGCGCCCAGCGCCACGCGCTGCAGCAGCATGGCTTGGCGCGCCTCTAGGATCAGGTTGCCCATGTCATTGCTGGCCGAGCCATCCACCCCCAGCCCCACTGGCACGCCGCTATCGCGCATTTGGCGCAGCGGCGCGATGCCCGAGCCAAGCCGACAATTCGAACAGGGGCAATGCGCCACCCCGGTGCGGGTGCGCGCAAAAAGGCTGATTTCTGTGCTGTCCAGTTTCACGCAATGGGCATGCCACACATCTGGGCCCGTCCAGCCCAGTTCTTCTGCATATTGGCCGGGGCGCATGCCAAACGTGGCAAGGCTGTAGCTGATATCTTCGTCATTTTCTGCCAAATGCGTGTGCAGCATCACCCCTTTGTCGCGGGCCAAAAGGGCGGCATCGCGCATCAGTTCGCGGCTGACGGAAAAGGGCGAACAGGGGGCAATGCCCACGCGCACCATCGCGCCGTCAGATGGGTCGTGAAAGGCGTCGACCACGCGAATGCAATCGTTCAGGATATCGGCTTCGCGCTCGACCAAGCGATCGGGGGGTAGGCCGCCATCTGATTCGCCGATGCTCATCGCGCCACGGGTGGGGTGAAAGCGCAGGCCAATTTCGGCGGCGGCGTGAATGGTATCTTCCAGCCTTGCGCCATTGGGGTAAAGATACAGGTGATCTGATGTCAGCGTGCAGCCCGACAGCGCCAGTTCGGCCAACCCCACCTGCGCCGAGATGAAAAACGCCTCGGGGGTAAAGCGCGACCAAATGGGATACAGGGTTTGCAGCCAGCCAAACAGCAACGCATCCTGCCCGCCGGGCACCGCGCGCGTTAGGGTTTGATACAGGTGGTGGTGGGTGTTCACCAAGCCCGGGGTTATCACGCAGCCTTTGGCCGACAGGGTGTGCCCCGTTGTGCCAAGGTCTGGGCCAATGGCGGCAATCACCCCATCGCGCAGCAATATATCGGCGCCGTGCAATTCGCGGCGCTGGTCATCCATTGTTAGGATGTGATCGGCATTTTTCAGTAACAGTTCGGGCATGTGCCCCTCGTTGCCAAGATGCCCCCTCGAACCAATTGGCCTGCGCACCGGAAAGGGGCAAGAAATGCGCAGCCTGCCCCGGTTTAAGGGCAAGCTGTGGGTCAGATCAAGCGGCGGGGCCGGTTTGGCCCATTTTGGCCTGCAAAATGGCCAAAGCTGCGGCATGTTGCTGGGCATTTGCCGCCGCCAGCACCTGCCCGCCGTCATGCGCGGGGCCGCCCTGCCAATTGGTCACAATGCCGCCGGCGGCCTGAATAACCGCCAAGGGCGCTTGAATGTCGTAATTGGAAAGCCCGGCCTCGATCACCAGATCGATATGGCCCGCGGCCAGCAACGCATAGGCGTAGCAATCCATCCCGTAACGCACCAGCTGCACCTGCCCCGCCACCGCGTGAAAGGCAGCAGCCTCGGCCGGGGTGCCCACCTCGGGAAACGTGGTGAACAGCAGCGCCTGCCCCAAGCTGCGCCCGGCACGCGTGGCCAAGGGGCGGGCGCCATGTGGGCCGTGCATTTGGGCGTGGCCAAAGCCGCCCCAGAACCGTTCGCCGATATAGGGCTGGTCGATCATGCCAAAGGCGGGCAGCCCATCGATGGCTGCGGCCAACAAAACACCCCATGTCGGCGTGCCCGCCAAAAAACCGCGGGTACCATCGATGGGGTCTAGCACCCAAGTGATGTTGGATTGGCCCGCGCTGTTGCCGTATTCTTCGCCGATGATGCCATCTTCGGGCCGGCGCTGGGCCAAGACCGCGCGCATGGCGCGTTCGGCCGCCCTGTCGCCTTCGGTCACGGGATCAAAGCCGCCTTGCTGTTTGTTCTGCGCGCTTAAATCGGGGCTGCGGAAATAGGGCAACACAGCGCTGCGCGCCGCGTCGGCCATGGCATGGGCGGTTGCGATGATGTCTTCGGCGTCTTTGTGGTGCATTGGGGGCGCTCCGGCTGATGGGCCAGCCCTAGCGCAGCGCCCCCTTTAGCTCAAGCCACGTCTGAAAGAACGCGGGCCAGATCAAACAGGCGACGCCGCTGGTTTTCTGGAATCGCGTAATAAGAGCGCACCAGATCCATGGCTTCTTTGTCGCCAATCAGGTCTTTTGGCATGGCGCTATCCCCTTCAGGGGGTGCGCTGTTGAGGCCTTCGAAGAAAAAACTTACCTGCACTTCCAAAACCTCGGCGATGTCCCATAGCCGAGATGCGCTGACGCGGTTAGCGCCAGTTTCATATTTCTGGATTTGCTGAAACTTGATACCCACTCGCTCGGCCAGCTGTTGCTGGGTCATGCCGATTAACCAACGGCGCTGACGAATACGCTTGCCAACATGTACATCCACTGGATGTGGCATATGTCTCTCCTGTTTTCACCTGTCTTTGCGTGAAACAGTCAGGTTTTCCCGACTATACGGCGCGGGGCCGATTTCCCATCCCCTGGGAAGTTTGGGCAATCTGGACTGGTTGCGCCCAATTGCATACCCCAATTCAGCGACCCTATACGTTTGAGACACAATCTAGACGCGATTAGACCCGTGATTGACCATTTGACCCCGCGTTGACAGGCCGGGTGGTGCTGGCCATTGTGCAATTGCAGCAAAACAGGAGGCAAACATGCGCGCGTTTCAGGTGTCACAACTGGGCCAAGCCGCTGAACTGGTGTCATTAGATATCCCACAGCCGGGCCCGGGGCAATTGCGCCTGAAAATTCAGGCCTGCGGGTTGAACTTTGCCGATCTCTTGATGGAGCAGGGCAAATACCAAGATACCCCGCAAGCGCCCTTTGTGCTGGGCATGGAGGTGGCTGGCGTGGTCGATGCGTTGGGCCCCGATGTCACAGGCCCTGCCATTGGCACGCGCGTGGCGGTGTTTGGGGGCCAAGGCGGTTTGGCCGATTATGGCTGTTTTCCCGCCGACCGCGCGGTGCCCTTGCCCCAGCCAATGGGCGCGATTGACGCGGCAGCGTTCCAAATTGCCTATGGTACCAGCCACGTGGCGCTGGCCCATCGTGCCGCGTTGCAGCCGGGGGAAACGTTGTTGGTGTTGGGGGCTGCGGGCGGTGTAGGGCTGACAGCCGTTGAGGTGGGAAAACTGATGGGCGCGCGGGTGATCGCGGTGGCACGCGGCGCAGACAAACTGCAGGTGGCCGCGCAAGCCGGCGCCGATCACCTGATTGATGCCAGCGACGACATTCGCGCCAAGGTAAAGGCGCTGGGCGGGGCAGATGTGGTTTACGACCCGGTGGGCGGTGATCAATGGCAAGCAGCGTTTCGCGCCTGCAACCCCGAGGCAAGATTGCTGCCCATCGGCTTTGCGGCGGGCGAGGTGCCGCAGATACCGGCGAACCATCTGTTGGTGAAAAACCTCAGCGTTTTAGGGGTGTATTGGGGGGGCTATCTAAAGTTTCGCCCCGATGTGGTGACAGACAGCCTGAAAGAGCTGTTTCATTGGTATGAACAAGGGCGATTGAAGCTCCATGTTAGCCATGTTTTGCCGCTGGAACAGGCCCGCGAGGCGCTGGAATTGCTGCACGCGCGCAAATCTACGGGTAAGGTGGTGGTCACCCCCTAAAGCGGCGGGCGCCGCGCCGGGGAAAGGGGCGGCCAGATCTGCGGCAAAATACACCGGTGAGATATATGTTTTTCGCGCGATCCCCCCTTGAAACGTGGGGCCCGCTTCCCGATATTTGAGGCAAGGCCCACGCGTCGGGCCACAGCGTTTCGCATCGGAGGAAGAGATGGCAGAATATCAAACGATCCGGACAGCGGCTGCCGGCCGCGCCGCCCAGATTGACGAGGGCCTTCGCGCCCATATGAACAAGGTCTACGGCACCATGTCCGTGGGCATGTTGCTGACATTTGCAGTGGCTTGGGCCGTTGGCACCAGCCCCGCATTGCTCAGCGTGTTCCGCGACCCCATCACCCTAAGCCCGAATATTCTGGGCTGGATCGTGATGTTTGCCCCCTTGGCCATGGTGTTTGGCTTTGGTGCCGCCATCAACCGTTTGTCGGCGGCTGGCGCCCAGCTGTTTTTCTACGCTTTCGCATCGGTCATGGGCCTAAGCCTGGCGTGGATTTTCAAGGCCTTCACCGGCGTCTCGATTGCACAGGTGTTTTTGGTCACCTCGATTTCCTTCGCAGGCCTTAGCCTGTGGGGATACACCACGAAGAAAGACATCTCTGGCTGGGGTTCGTTCCTGATCATGGGTGTGATCGGCTTGGTTGTGGCCTCGATCATCAACATCTTCTTGGGCTCGCCGGCGATTCATTTTGCCGTGTCGATCTTGGGCCTGCTGATTTTTGCTGGCCTGACCGCCTATGACACGCAAAACATCAAGAACACCTATCTGCAGCATGCGCATTCGGGCGATAGCGAATGGATGGGCAAAGCCGCAATCATGGGTGCGCTGAGCCTGTACATGGATTTCATCAACATGTTCATGTTCTTGCTGCAGTTCTTGGGCAACCGCGAATAAGCGTCCCACAGCACCAAGATGCAACGCAAGGGCCGGTCTTTGACCGGCCCTTTTTTTACGCGGTGCACAGGTCGGCGCAGAATTGCGGTTGTTGCACAGGGCCCTTTTACACAGCGCCTTTGCCCCGGTGCCTGCCCCCCAAAACCCGCCGCCCTGCATCCCAAAACCTGAGGCGCTGCACCCAAAGAAAAAGCCGCGCGGCCATGGGGCTGCGCGGCTTTTTCATAATCCGGGTTGGCGATCTTACTTGATCTTGCCTTCCTTGTACTCGACATGCTTGCGCACGACCGGGTCGTACTTACGTACGGTCATTTTCTCGGTCATGGTGCGTGCGTTTTTCTTGGTCACATAAAAGTGGCCAGTGCCCGCGCTCGAGTTCAGGCGGATCTTGATTGTGGTCGGCTTCGCCATGGTTGCTCTCCTGCACCGGGCGGGAAGGCGCCCGTGAAAATCTTACGAAGCCTGCCTTTTACCGAGGGCGCGCAAAGAGTCAACAGCCATCGGCACAGATTTGCAAAGATTTCCGCCGAACCTAGGGGGCGGCCCGCCCAGCGGCGCTGTGCAAGGCGGAAACGGTGGCGCCATCCAGTTGCAAGGCCTGCGCCAAAGCCGCCAGATAGGGCGCGCTGGCCCCTGCGTCGTTGGGCCATGCCATCAAGGCCGCACCATAGACTTGCGCGCCCCACTGCTGGCCCGTGGCTGCAGCCAGCGCTGCGGGGTCGGGTGCCTCTTGCAGGGCGGCTGCGACAAAGGCGCGCTCGGCCTCGGTGGCGCCCTCAAGCTGCGCCAGCACCTCGGCTTGGGCTTGGGCGGGCAGGGGGGCCGTGGCGTTTGCTGCCTGCGCCATGGCGCGGATCATCAGCTTGGCGCTGTCTTCGCTGGCCTCGGCCATGGGCGTGCCTTGCACCATCGTGTCAAACATCTGGGCCATGGTTTGCATGCCGGCGCTGGCGGCTGTGCCCATGCTGGCCAAGGCCGCGGTCACATCTGGCATGCCGGGCGCGGGCTGCATGTGCTGGCCCATGGCGGCAAAGGCCGCGCGCATGTGCTGCGCGCCTTGGCCCAGCCCCATCTGGTCTGCCAGTGCTTGCATCTGCTGGGCCATGTCTGCGCCGGGCCCGGTGTTGGACGCGCCCGCCATTTGCGTCATGGCCTGCTGGCTGCGCTGCGCACCAAGGGCCATGGAAAATGCGGCCAGTGTTGCCTTGAAACTCATCTCTTTATCCTCCGCTATTGGGCAAGCATAGCAGTGTTTTGGCGCTGGGCCTATGGCCCACAAAGGGCGGGACGTGGGGGCAGAAAACGAAGATGCGCGGGGGGCCTATAAGCCGGATTCTGTCCAGGGGTTGCCCCCTTGGATGGCCATTCATCTAGCGGCATCGTTGCCGATACCGTCAAGCTGCCTACCCGGATCCCTGGGCCAAGACGGCCTGCGGCGATATCGGTTGCCCGATCCAGACCCGCGCAGGATCCCTATTCGGCATTGCTCCAGGTGGGGCTTGCCATGCGGGCGCTGTTGCCAGCCCCCCGGTGGGCTTTTACCCCACCGTTTCACCCTTACCCGCCGCGGACGGCGGGCGGTTTATTTTCTGTGGCGCTTTCCGTCGGGTTGCCCCGCCCGGGCGTTACCCGGCACCTGTGTCTTGTGGAGTCCGGACTTTCCTCTCCGGCGGAATCCCGCCGCAGCGGCCACCCAGCCCCCCGCGCAGGCCCCGGGTTAAGCGCTTGCGGCGCGGCGGTCAACGGGAAAGCGTTGGGCCAGATCCGCAGCTTGGGCGCAATCGATCGTGGCCAGTGGCCCCGTGGCCCAAGGGCGAAAGCGCAGGCGAAACGCGGCCAGAACCGCGGCGTCTGGTATGTCTGGGCTGTCGTCATAGCCAAAACGCGCGCAATCGGCGCGAAACGCCGCCATATCGGCCACGGGGCTGTGCATAGATGCGGGCCACGGCCCGGGCCAAATTGCCAGCCCTTGGCGGGCCAATCCCTGCCAGTCGAATTTTGCGCCGGGGTCTTGTTTGCGGGTTGGGGCCATATCTGAATGACCAATCACCCCCTGTGCCGGGATCTGCCAGCGCTGCAAGATGCCCCCCAACAGCTGGCACAAGGCCAGCATTTGGGCATGGGCAAAGGGGTGGGCGCCGGTGTTATCCAGCTCGATCCCGATGGAATGCGAATTCACATCGCACATCGCCCCCCAGCGCCCAGCACCGGCGTGCCAGGCGCGGTTTGCCTCGTCGACCATGTGCCAGATTTGGCCTGTGTTGCTGATCAGGTAATGCGCCGAAACCTCGGCGCTGGGGTCGCACAGCCGCGCCAGTGCGGCCTGCGCCCCCTGCATGGCGGTATAGTGCAGCACCACCAAAGACGGGCGCGCGCCCCCACGGCGCGCCCCGAAATTTGGAGAGGGGTGCCAGATCACGCGCGCCTAGTTTTGCCGCGCAAGGCGAAAGGGGGCGGGATCCCATGCGCAGGCAAACCCGTCGCCATCGGGGTCAAGCCCCATGCGGTCGCGTTCGGGGCCGCCATTGGCCAGAAAATCGGCCTGCGCCAGATCGGGCGAGGGGTATTTGCCACAATTGCGCGCGTAGCGGGTTTGCGAGGCAAGGCCGCCCCGGGTATACAGCGCCTCGCCCTTGGCATTTTGGGTGTTTAGGGCAAAATCGACAATATTTGGCCCGCTTGCACCGCTGCGTGCGGGCAGCGCGGTGGGGGCAATAACCTGATACTGGGCGCGGTTTTGTGCAAGCCGCTCGGCATCGGTTTCGATGCTGCGTAGGCTAGAGACGTCTTGGAAATCGTTTTCCTGCGAGATCCCGGCCGCATTAACCGCCACCGGTGGCGGGTTAGAGGGGCTGGCCTCTAGCGGTGCAACACCAGAATTCAGCGCAGCCGCCGTGGCGGCCGCCAGCGCCTCGGCCTCGGATTGCTGGGGCAATGTGGCGCCCTCTGGCGCCTCGAGGTCGGTGCCGGGCTGTAGCCCCTGCAACGCCGCTTCGCGCGCGGCCTGCTGCTGGGGGTAACTGTTGTAGATGCCTGCACCACTATCTGGCACGCTGGCAACGCAGGCGGACAAGGCCGCCAGCGCTGCGCCGGAAACTAGAAATCGCTTCATTATCGGTTCGCCTGCAAGTTTCTTTGCAGGCGCTTTACCACCATTTCTGCGGTTTGGCCACAAAGCCTGCGGCCTGCTCTAACGCATAGGCGGTATTCAGCAAATCGGCCTCTTCCCATGGGCGGCCAATCAGCTGCAGCCCCAAGGGCAGGCCGCTTGCATCGGTGCCGGTGGGCACGCTGATGCCGGGCAGACCGGCCAAGTTGACGGTAACCGTGAACACATCGTTGAGATACATTTGCACCGGATCGGCCTCGGCCATTTCGCCCAAACCAAAGGCGGCGCTGGGCGTGGCGGGTGTGAGGATGGCATCCACACCGGCGGCAAAGACCTGATCGAAATCGCGCTTGATCAGCGCGCGCACGCGGCGGGCACGGTTGTAATAGGCATCATAAAACCCGGCTGACAGCACATAGGTGCCCACCATCACGCGGCGCTGCACCTCGTGGCCAAACCCTTCGGCGCGGGTTTTTTCATACATTTCGGTAATGCCATCGCCCTTGCCCAAGCTGGCACGATGGCCATAGCGCACCCCGTCATAGCGCGCCAAGTTAGACGAGGCCTCGGCGGGCGCGATCACATAATAGGCCGGCAGGGCGTATTTTGTGTGCGGCAGGGTGATGTCACGAATTTCAGCGCCGGCATCTTTCAGCATGGCGGTGCCATCTGCCCATAGTTTTTCGATCTCGGCTGGCATGCCATCCATGCGGTATTCGGCGGGAATGCCGATGACCTTACCGCGGATATCGCCGCTTAGCATGGCTTCAAAATCGGGCACAGGCAGATCGGCGCTGGTCGAATCTTTGGGGTCATGCCCGGCCATGGCGCCCAGCATGATCGCAGCGTCGCGAACGGTTTTGGTCATCGGGCCTGCCTGATCCAAGGACGAGGCAAAAGCCACAATGCCCCACCGCGAGCAGCGCCCGTAGGTCGGCTTGATGCCGACAATGCCGGTAAAGGCCGCGGGCTGGCGGATCGAGCCGCCAGTATCGGTGCCGGTTGCGGCCAAGCACAAATCGGCCGCCACAGCCGCGGCCGAGCCGCCAGACGAGCCACCGGGCGTCAGCTGTGCGCTATCGCCCGCGCGGCGCCACGGGTTGACCGCATTGCCATAGCACGAGGTTTCGTTCGAGCTGCCCATGGCAAATTCATCCATGTTCAGCTTGCCCAGCATCACCGCGCCTGCATCAAACAGCTTTTGGGTGACGGTCGATTCATATTCGGGGCGGAACCCTTGCAAAATCCGGCTGGCCGCTTGGCTGGGAACGCCCTTGGTGCAAAACAGATCTTTGATGCCCAAAGGCAGGCCGCACATGGCGGGCGCATCACCGGCCCGAATGCGGGCATCGGCGGCGCGGGCCTGTTCTAGGGCCAAATCGGGGGTTTTGTGCACAAAGGCGCCCAAGGCATCGGCGCCCTCTACCTGTTTCAGGCAGCTTTCGGTCAATTCAACGCTGGTTACATCGCCGCTGCGCAGCTTGTCGCGGGCTTCGGCCAGCGTGAGGGTGTTCAATTCTGTCATCGGATCACTCTACAACCTTGGGAACGGCGAAGAACCCTTCGCGGGCATCGGGGGCGTTTGCCAAAACCTTGGCTTGCTGGTCGCCATCGCTGACAACGTCCTCGCGGCGTTTCAGGCGCATGGGCGTGACCGATGTCATGGGCTCTATCCCTTCGACATCAACCTCGTTCAGCTGCTCGATGAAGCCGAGGATGTTGTTGAATTCCTGCGCCAAGGCGGGCAGCGCATCGGGCTCTACCTTGATGCGGGCAAGCTTGGCCACTTTGGCGGCTTTTTCCAGGTCAATCGACATCCAAAACTCTCCGTTTTCCAGACGCACCAGCGTTTAACGCCGCCAGCCCCGGCCCGCAAGCACATGACAGCTGCTTTTGCGCCTTTTCCCCGTGCTTGGCCGTGCTAGGCTGTAGCAAAGACGCATTTTTACCAAGGGAGAGAGAGAATGCAGATCGTTTGGTTGGGCCATGGCTCGTTTCGCTACGAAATCGAGGGCAAGGTGCTGCTGGTGGATCCGTGGTTGAACGGCAACCCGATGATGCCCGAAGACCGCCACGCCGAGGCCACGGCAGGGGCCACGCATATCTTGTTGACCCATGCCCATTTTGACCACGTGGTCGATGTTTTGGGCTTGGCGCGGGCGCTGAATATTCCGGTGGTGGGCCAATACGATCTGATGGGCCATTGGGCCGAAACCGAAGGGGTGGAAACCATCGGCTTTAACAAGGGCGGCACCGTCGATCTGGGGGGGCCAAAGGTAACGATGGTGCATGCGGTGCATTCCACCAGCTTTGCCACACCCAATGGCCCCAATGTGCCCGGCACCGAATGCGGGTTCATGATCGCGGGAGAGGGCCATGTGATCTATCATTCGGGCGACACAGATGTGATGGCTGACATGCAGGTGTTTGCCGATCTGCACAGCCCCGATATTGGGGTGCTGGCGGCGGGCGGCCATTTCACCATGGATATGCACCGCGCAGCCTATGCGGCCAAACGGTTTTTCGATTTCAAAACCGTCATTCCCGGCCATTACCGCACCTTCCCGCTGCTAGAGCAATCGGCCGATGCGCTAAAAGCCGCCTTGCCCGGCGTTGATGTGATCGAGCCCGAGGTTCTGGTGCCGATGGCGTTTTAAGCGCTCAGGTGCGGCGCGCGGCGAAAAATTCGCGCAGCAAGGCCTCGGCGTCGCGCGCGGCAAGGCCATCGTAAACGTCGGGGCGATGGTGGCATTGGGGGTGTGAAAACACCCGCGCCCCCTGTGCCACCCCGCCTGATTTGGGGTCGCTGGCCGCATAATAAAGCCGCGCGATACGGGCAAAAGAAATGGCCGCTGCGCACATTGGGCAGGGCTCTAGCGTCACGTAAAGGGCATGGCCTGCCAGCCGCTCTTGGCCCAGCTGCGCGCAGGCGGCGCGGATGGCCAATACCTCGGCATGGGCGGTGGGGTCGTTTAACTGCCGAGTGCGGTTGCCAGCCTGTGCCACCACCTGCCCGCTGGGCGATACGATGACGGCACCCACGGGCACCTCGCCGCGGGCGGCGGCGGCTTTGGCCTCGGTCAGGGCCAGTTCCATGGGGCTTAAGCTGTGCATTGTGCTGTGATGCCTGTTGATCTGCGCTTTCGCAAGCCTCGCGTTTCAGGCATACCCGCCCCATGAGCACAGAGTCGCACCCCGCAGGCGAGCGTATCGCCAAAGTTATCGCCCGGTCTGGGCGCGCCAGCCGCCGCGAAGCCGAGGCGCTGATCGCCGCAGGCCGCGTTGCCGTCAATGGCAAAGTTATCGAGCGCGCTGCGCTGAACGTGGCGCCCGGGGATTGCATCACCGTGGATGGCACGCCGCTGGCGGCGCCTGAACCTGCGCGCCTGTGGCTGTACCACAAGCCCACAGGCCTTGTGACCACCACCCGCGACGAGCAGGGGCGCGCCACGATTTATGACGCGCTGCCCCCCGAAATGCCCCGCGTGATGAGCGTGGGCAGGCTGGATTTGAATTCCGAGGGCTTGCTGCTGTTGACCAATGATGGCGCGTTGAAACGCCAGCTGGAATTGCCCTCTACCGGTTGGCTGCGCAAATACCGCGTGCGTGTGAATGGCCGCCCCGACGATGCCCGCCTGGCCCCGCTGCGCCAAGGGATCGAAATCGAGGGCGAGAAATTTCAGCCCATGAGTGTCACGCTGGACCGCCAGCAAGGCGCCAATGCGTGGCTGACAATTGGCCTACGCGAAGGCAAAAACCGCGAGATCCGCCGCGCGATGGAGGTGGTGGGCCTGACGGTGAACCGGCTTATCCGCGTGTCCTATGGCCCGTTTCAACTGGGCCAGCTTAAAGCCGGCCAAGTGGAAGAGGTGCGCCGCCGCGTGCTGCGCGACCAATTGGGCCTGAACGATGGGCAGCCCGACGAGGTTGAAAAGCCTGCGGGCAAGAAACCCGGTGCAAGATCTGGTGCCAAACCCGGTGCAAAACCCGGTGCCAAACCGGGCGCCAAGCCGGCCGGAAAATCGGGCGACAAACCGGGCGACAAACCGCGCAGCATCAGCCGCCCGGCACGCGCGCCGCGCAGCGATCCGGGCTTTGCCGCAGGGTTTACCCCCAAACCAAGGGGGCGCACGGCCAAGGGGGGCGCGGGCGCCAAGCCTGCGGGCCCCGCCAAAGCCGGGCCATCGGCCACGCCGGGCAAGCCGCGCGGACCACGCCCAAAGCGCTGATTTTCGCGCTTTGACGTGGAATTGCGCCGCTTCCCCCTAGTAACAGCGCATCCGATCGCCTACCTTTCAGGGGTAGGTAATTGTGTTGGGGCGCATGTCAGGTTCTGGGCTGCAAAAATGGGCGTATGCCGGGCTGGTGCTGTTGATTTTCTACATCGCAACAGCTGGGGGGCTTTAGCATGGCCAAACGTTTTGGCGGTCAATACAGTCCCGGTGCGCCGGCAAACAGCCCGGGCACGACGGCCGATACCGGCTACGCGCAGGCCCGGCGCAGCCCGGTTGGGGCGCGGGTAAACCTGCTGTTTTTTTGGCCCGTGCTTTTGCTGGCAAAAAGCTATTTTGGTCCCCCAACACAGTTTTTGACCACGCTTGTTGGGGCTATGATGCTGGTTTTGGCGGCTTGGCTGACGCGCGAAGGCGTGCGGGCGCACGCCGCCTATGAGGCGCGCAAAGTGGCGCGCCGCCCGGCCATTCCGCGCAAGATTTTTGCCGCCATCCTTACCGGTTTGGGGCTGGGGCTGGCGGGCTATGCCGCCTTCGGCTTGGCCGGGGCTGTGGTGGTGGGCCTGCTGGGGGCCGGTTTGCACAGCATGGCCTTTGGCCTTGATCCATTGCGCAACAAAGGTTTCGACGAGGTGGGCGCCTTTCAGGCCCAGCGCGCCGAACATGCGGTGGCCGAGGCCTCGGCCTATCTCGAACAGATGGCCCAAGCCGTGCAGCGCGCGGGCGACCCCGAGGTGCAGGCCCAGCTGCGCCGCTTTCAGGCGGTGGTGGCCCAGATGCTGCAAACAGTGCAAGACGACCCGCGCGATTTAAGCGCTGCGCGCAAATATCTGGGCGTCTATCTGATGGGCGCGCGTGATGCCGCGCAGAAATTTGCCGATTTGCACCAGCGCAACCCAGATGGCCAAGCCAAACCCGATTTTTTGCAACTTTTGGCCGATCTAGAGGCGGGGTTTGGTGCCAAAACCCAAAAGCTGCTTTTGGCCGATCATGCCGATTTGACAGTGGAAATAGAGGTCTTGCGCGCGCGTTTGCAGCGCGAAGGCGTGCGTGTAGAGTAATGGCCAGGGGGTAGAAATGGCATCTGAAATCCAATTGAAAGCGCAACAAAGCTTGGCAGAGGTGGAAAAGGTCAGTGCGGCCATTCTGCCGGAACCGGCGGCGGCAACGGCCATTGTGCCCCTTGAACAGGCCGACGCGCAGGCCAGCGCGGAAATTCAGCGCCGCATGGCTGAAATTGACATGGGCGATACCAATTCGATTGTCTCCTTTGGCTCGGCCGCGCAGGCCGAATTGCAAACGATCAGCCAAGCCATGCTGGCCGATGTGCGCAACAAAGATGTGGGCCCTGCGGGCGACAGCCTGCGCACCATGGTCACCACCATTCGCGGCTTTTCTGTCAGCGAATTGGACGTGCGGCGCAAACGCTCGTGGTGGGAAAAGCTGATCGGTCGTGCGGCACCTTTCGCCAAATTCGCCGCCCGCTTCGAACAGGTGCAGGGCCAGATCGACCGCATCACCAGCGATCTGCTAGAGCACGAGCATAAGCTGCTGAAAGATATCAAATCGCTGGATATGCTGTACGAAAAAACGCTGGCTTTCTACGACGAGCTGGCGCTTTACATCGCGGCGGGGCAGGCCAAGCTGGCACAGCTGGATGGCACCGATATCCCCGCCAAAGAGGCACAATTGCAGGCCACACCCGAAGATGGGCAGGTCATCGTGGCCCAAGAGCTGCGCGATTTGCGCGCCGCCCGCGACGATCTGGAACGGCGCGTGCATGATTTGAAACTGACCCGGCAAGTCACGATGCAATCCTTGCCCTCGATCCGCTTGGTGCAAGAAAACGACAAAAGCCTTGTGACCAAGATCAACTCGACCTTGGTGAACACCGTGCCTTTGTGGGAAACCCAATTGGCGCAGGCCGTCACCATTCAGCGCAGCGCCGAGGCCGCCGCCGCGGTGCGCGATGCCAATAACCTGACCAACGAATTGCTGCAGGCCAATGCCCAAAACCTGCGCGAAAGCAACCGCCAGATCCGCGAGGAGATGGAGCGCCGGGTGTTCGATATCGAGGCGGTGAAACAGGCCAATGCTGCGCTGATCGGTACGATCGACGATTCGCTGCAAATCGCCGACGAGGGCAAGCGCCGCCGCGCCGAAGCCGAGGGCGAGTTGAAGAAAATGGAGGCAGAATTGCGCACCACCTTGGCCGCCGCCCGCGCCCGCCGCGATGGTGTGGGCGACACTGCGGGCCGCGCAGTGCCGGGGGCGTAAGGCCATGCAATGGGGCGGGCGGGCGCGCAAGCTGGGATGGGGTGCGGTGCTGGCAGTGGGGCTGTCGGCTTGCATGCCCATGCCGGGCCAGCGCCCCGCCCCGCCCAACGCTGCGGTTGGCTTGCAGCCCTCCGAGCAAAGCGTGGCACTGGCGCGCTATTATGCCCGTGTGCAAGACGCGTTGCTGGCCAAGGGGCTGCTGCGCACCGATGGCGGCGGGCCCGATACGCCCTTTGATGATGAAATGCTGGCCCGCAATTTCGAACAGCTGGCCTTTTTCGACGAATACGAACGCGGCCGTGGGCTGGTGGGCGCGCGGGGCGAACCGGGTGTTCTGCGCCGTTGGGTGGCGCCTGTGCGTATCACGCTTGAATTTGGGGCCAGCGTGCCCGCGGCCCAGCAGCAGGGCGACAGCCAGCTGGTGGCCGCCTATACCCAGCGCTTGGCGCGGGTTACGGGCCACCCCATCAGCACCGGCGCGCGGGGCAATTTCCACGTGCTGGTGGCCAGCGAAGATGACCGCCTAGCCACAATTGCCCGGGTGCGCCAGCTAGAGCCAAATATCAACCCGGCCACCTTGACCATGCTGCGCAGCTTGCCGCGGACCATTCATTGCCTTGTGCTGGCCTTTTCCGACCCGAAAAACGATGCTGTCTACACCCGCGCCATTGCCATCATTCGCGCCGAACACCCTGATTTGATGCGCAAATCCTGCGTGCACGAGGAATTGGCCCAAGGCTTGGGGCTGGCCAATGACAGCCCGCGGGCGCGGCCCTCGATTTTTAACGATGACGATGAATTTGCATTGCTGACAACGCAAGATGAAATGCTGTTGGCCATTTTATATGACCCGCGCTTGCGCCCGGGCATATCGCGCGATCAGGCGCTGCCCATCGTGGGGCGCATCGCGCGCGAAAAGGTGGGCAGCCTAGGTTAAGCGCGGCCAGTTTGCCAGACAGGGGGTGTTATGGGAATTTTTGATTTTTTATCCGGCCAATTCATTGATGTGATCCATTGGGTGGATGACAGCCGCGACACGATGGTGTGGCGGTTTCAGCGCGAAGGCCACGAAATTAAATACGGCGCCAAACTGACCGTCCGCGAGGGGCAGGCCGCGGTATTCGTGCACGAAGGTCAGCTGGCCGATGTCTTTACCCCCGGTCTTTATCTGCTGGAAACCAACAACATGCCGGTGTTGACCAGCCTAAACCATTGGGATCATGGGTTCCGCTCGCCGTTCAAATCCGAGATCTACTTTGTAAACACCACCCGGTTTACTGGGTTGAAATGGGGTACGAAAAACCCTGTTATCTGCCGCGATCCCGAATTCGGGCCCGTGCGCCTGCGCGCCTTTGGCAGCTATGGCGTGCGCGTCACCAACCCAGCCCTATTTTTAACCGAGATCGTGGGCACCGATGGTGAATTCACCATGGACGAGATCAGCTTTCAGATCCGCAATATCTTGGTGCAAGAATTTTCGCGCGCCGTGGCGGCCTCGGGGATACCGGTTTTGGATATGGCGGCCAATACCGGCGATCTTGGCCGTCTGGTGGCCGCCGAAATCGCGCCCAAAGTGGCTGAATACGGGCTGGGCGTGCCCGAGCTTTACATAGAAAACATCAGCCTGCCCCCGGCGGTTGAAGAGGCGCTGGATAAACGCACATCGATGGGCATGGTTGGCGATTTGGGCCGCTTTACCCAATTTTCGGCGGCCGAAGCCATGTCCAAGGCGGCGCTGGCCCAAAATTCGGCGATGGGCGCGGGCATTGGCGCGGGGCTGGGCATGGCCATGGCGCAAACCATGGCGCCAGCGGGGCCTTGGGGGCAGATGCCCGCCGCCGCCACTGCACCTGCCGC
>Ga0181582_10000524_pt1 | contig 27402 bp, 28 predicted proteins | sample 071ome_32_FD_132438 | JGI IMG/M metagenome (GOLD analysis project Ga0181582, IMG submission 132438) | Coastal salt marsh microbial communities from the Groves Creek Marsh, Skidaway Island, Georgia - 071405AT metaG (megahit assembly) | ecosystem: Environmental > Aquatic > Marine > Intertidal...
GTGGCATGATGCGTGCATGTCGTCTTCATCACTCGAATTGACCGAAGTCGCGTCGGGCCTCAAGTTCCCCGAAGGACCGATCGCCATGAACGACGGCAGCGTCGTGCTCGTCGAGATGTTCGGGCCGCGAATCACACGTGTCCACCCCGACGGTGCGACAGAGGTCGTTGCCGAGATCGACGGTGGTCCGAACGGAGCTGCCATCGGACCGGATGGCGCGCTGTATCTCTGCAACAACGGCGGCTGTTTCACCGAGATCGATTTCGGGGGGCTCTGCTTGCCAGGTCCCTTCGATCGCTCGGCCTACGTGGGTGGTCGTATTCAGCGAGTCGACCTGACCTCGGGTGAAGTGACCGACCTCTACACCGAATGCGACGGTCGCGCCCTTCGTGCGCCGAACGACCTCGTGTTCGACTCGCATGGCGGGTTCTATTTCACCGACCACGGAATTCGCGACAACGAGGCGCGGACGAGTGACCTCACTGGTCTCTACTACGCCACAGCCGACGGTTCGTCGATCCGCGAGATCGCGTTTCCGGTCGAGAGTCCGAACGGAATCGGACTTTCACCCGATGGTTCGATGCTGTACTACGCCGAGACGCACAACGGACGGGTCTTCCAGAGGCGGATCGTCGCCCCGGGCGAACTCGAGCCGACGGCGCCGGGAGACACGAGTTCGCTGTTGTGCGGATTGCCCGGTCTACAACTTCTCGACTCCTTGGCAGTCGACGGGGCTGGCAACGTGTGTGTAGCCACGCTCGTGAACGGGGGTGTCACGGTGATCGCACCCTCGGGTGAAATTCTCCGACATGTCGACACTGGCGATCTCCTCACGACCAACATTTGCTTCGCAGCCGACGGTTCATCCACCGCGTGGATCACGTTGTCGGGGACCGGTCGATTGGTTCGGACCACGTGGCCGTACCCGGGCCTCCGGCTCGCACACACCGCCTGACTTGTAGGCTCGAGGTGTGACCGGCCAGCCGAAGCGCTTCTACGTCGAGACGCTCGGTTGCCCGAAGAACCAGGTCGACTCCGAGAAGTTGATCGGCACGATGCTCGCCGACGGGCTGACGGCGACCGACGACGCCTCCGAAGCCGACGTCGTGGTCGTGAACACATGCGCGTTCATCGAAGATGCGCGTCGCGAATCGATCGACACGATCTTGGCTCTCGACGAAAAGCGTGCCGAGTCGTCGCGCCTCGTCGTGACCGGCTGCATGGCCGAGCGTTACGGCGATGAACTGGCGTCGGCACTCCCGGAGGTCGATCTGGTGGCCGGCTTCGGTGTTCCGGTCGTGCCTGTCGGACGAACCACCATTCCGGTCTCGTCCACTCCGATTCCTACGTTCGACCTTCTGAATCTGCCCCGCCCGAAGTCCTCGGTTCCCTGGGCCTACGTCAAGATCGCCGAGGGATGCGATCGGTCCTGCGGATTCTGTGCGATCCCGTCGTTTCGCGGCCCCCAGCGAAGTCGGGACGTCGACGCGATCTTGGCCGAGGTCGACCAGCTTCAGGTGACAGAAATCGTCCTGGTGGCCCAAGATCTGGCGAGCTACGGCAAGGATCGTCCAGACGAGCTCGGCGCCGGCTCGATCGTCGACCTGGTGTCGAAGGTGTCGGCGCGAGTTCCGTGGACCCGACTCTTGTATCTCTATCCGAGTGACTTGAGCGACGAGTTGATCGACGCCATCCTCGCAACCGGAGTGCCGTATTTCGATCTGTCACTCCAACACGTGAGCAAACCCCTTTTGCGGCGGATGAGGCGGTGGGGAGACGGCGAGCGTTTCTTGCAGCGGATCGCTGACATCCGCCGTGGTGAGCCCGGCGCGACGTTCCGGAGCAACTTCATCGTCGGATACCCGGGGGAGACCGAGGCCGACCACGATCAGTTGCTCGATTTCGTCTCTGAAGCCGATCTCGATTGGTGCGGATTCTTCGCCTACTCGCCAGAGGAGGGTACGTACGCCTACGACCTCGACGGAGCCGTCGCCCCCGAACTCGTACGCCAGCGACTTGCCGAACTCACCGAAATGCAGGACTCGATCACGGCTCGTCGTCGCGACCTGCTCATCGGTTCCACTATCGAGGTGTTGGTCGACCAACCGGGAGTGGCGCGAAGTCGGCGTGAAGCACCTGAAATCGACGGAATCGTCGAGGTGCCGAGCGATCTTGCCGTTGGAGAATTTCATGAGGTCCTGGTGACCTCGGCTCTCGGTCCTGATCTCATGGCCGATCACGTCGGCGCGGGAGTCGACTGATGCCGGTCGATCCGAATGCCATCGCCACGTGGGCCAATGCCGTCACCGTCGGACGAATTCTGTGCTCGCCTCTCGTGTTCGTGGTGTTTCCCGACGGTGGAAAGGGCTCGTGGATCGCCCTCATCACCTGGTTCCTCCTCTGCGTGAGCGACGGGTTCGACGGCTACCTCGCTCGTCGCCACGGCACCACGCGCGCCGGAGCCTTTCTCGATCCTCTCGCCGACAAGATCCTCGTTCTCTCGGCCATGTTCACACTCGTGAGTCGGGACATCTTCTGGGTTCTTCCCGTACTGATCATCGCGGCCCGTGAAGTGGCGATCAGTATGTATCGAGTCGTCGTCGGAGCCAAGGGAGTCAGCATGCCGGCCAGTCGCCTCGCCAAGTTCAAGACCCTGTTCCAGCAATTGAGCATCGGATTCGCGGTGTTCCCCTTCGTCGCTGACGAGATGCGGTGGTTCTGGCTGAGCCTGCTCTGGATCGCCGTTGCGCTCACAGCCGTCAGTGGTGCGCAGTACCTCTGGCGCGCTCAACGAGCAGTCGAGGCCTGACATGCGTTGCGCCGTCGTCGCCGTCGGAACCGAACTGCTGCTCGGTCAGATCGTCGACACGAATTCGTCCTGGATCGGCGAGCGACTTGCGGCCAGCGGTATCGATTCATTGGTTCAGTACAAGGTTGGCGACAACCATGCCCGGATCGTGTCGATCGTCGATCGAGCTCTTCAGGAAGCCGATGCGGTGATCATGTGCGGTGGGCTCGGTCCGACACATGACGACCTCACTCGTGACGCCATCGCCGAGGTCATGGGGGTTGTGCTTCGACATGACGAAGGGGTCGCCGAGACCATTCGATCGATGTTCTCGTCGCGCGGTCGTCGAATGCCCGACAACAATCTTCGACAAGCGTTGGTGCCAGACGGTGCGACGATCATTCCTCAGACGAGAGGAACGGCACCGGGATTGGTGTGTCCGGTAGGGGACAAGGTCATCTATGCCGTACCTGGAGTTCCGCATGAGATGTACGACATGATGGAGCGGGTGATTCTTCCGGATCTCCGCCGGCGAAACGGCGACTCCGGTGTGATCGTCAGCCGAGTGATCCGCACGTGGGGCGAGAGCGAGAGCGGGCTGAACGAGCGACTCGATCGAGTGATCGCCGAACTCGAAGAACGTGGTAATCCGACTTTGGCGTTCTTGGCCAGTGGCTGGGAAGGTCTGAAGGTGCGTCTCACCGCCAAAGGAGCCACGGACGGCGAAGCGCGCGAACTGCTCGAGGAGTGGGAAGAGCGGGTCCTCGACGAGGTCGGAGATTTCGTCTTCGGCTACGACGACGACAACATGGAAGCGGTCGTGATCAAGCGGATGAGTGAGCTCGGGCTCTCGCTGGCGATCGCCGAATCGGTGACTGGTGGTCTGGTGTCGGGTCGATTGACGACGATTCCCGGCGCCAGTCAGGTGCTACGTGGGTCTGTCGTGAGTTACGCCAGTGCTGTGAAGTACGATCTACTCGGGGTTCCTGAAGGTCCGGTGGTGTCGGAGTCGGCAGCGATCGCCATGGCTGACGGCGTGCGTCGGTTGCTCGGGACCGACATCGGATTGTCTCTGACCGGTGTGGCCGGTCCGAGTGAACAAGACGGCCAGCCGGTCGGAACTCTGTGGGTGGGTTTGTCACGTGAGGGTGTCACGACGATGGCCGCTCATCTCCGTCTTCCTGGGCAACGTGATCCGATGCGTCAGATGGCCGTGATCTCGGCACTCGATCTGCTGCGCCGATCTCTCGATTGACCAGCACGCCGGTCGCTAGTGCCGACCGCCAGTGCATTCTCCGTAGGCTTTCCGGAAAGCCCTCGTAGCTCAGTTGGATAGAGCAACGGCCTTCTAATCCGTAGCGCGCACGTTCGAATCGTGCCGAGGGCGCCAGATTCAGCATCGTTCGCCCTAGACTTGCGGAACTGCCAAAGTGCATCCCCCGAGCGAGGTCCGAGTGAAGTTCAAGAAAGGTGACACCGTCATCTATCCCCAGCACGGAGCGTGCAAGGTGGTGGCGACTCGCAAGGAAGATCCTTTCGAGAGCGGTAAGCCGATCGAGTACCTGATCCTCTCGACCGTGATCGGTGAGATGATGCTCAAGGTTCCGTTGTCGAAGGTCGATGACGTCGGAGTTCGTCCGCCGGTGTCCCCCGACGAACTGGCCGACTTGGTCGCCGTTCTGTCGAAGGCCGATCCCCGAGTTCCGAGCAACTGGAGCCGTCGCTTCAAGAACCATCAGGAGAAGTTGAAGAGCGGAGACGTCTACCAGGTGGCTGAAGTCGTACGAAACCTGGCCGCTCGTAACCGAGACGCGTCGTTGTCGGCGGCAGAGCGCACCATGTACGAACGGGCGCGAGTCAACCTCATCTCCGAGATCGCTCCCGCTCTCAAAGTGTCCACCGAGGACGCCGAGCAGTACTTGGACGATGCGCTCGCCAAAGGTGTGTTGAAGCCGGCCAAGGCGACCAAGGTGGCCAAGTCCGACGTAGCTGACGAGGCGCCGAAGAAGGCTGCTCCAGCCGTGGCTGCGGACGACGACGAGGCGCCGAAGAAGGCTGCTCCCGCGAAGGCTGCAGCCAAGAAGGCGCCCGCCAAAAAGGAGGCGGCGCCGAAGAAAGTTGCTCCGGCGAAGTCCGCTCCCGCGAAAGCTGCAGCCAAGAAGGCGCCGGTAGCGAAGAAGGCCGCTCCCGCGAAAGCTGCAGCCAAAAAGGCGCCGGCCAAGAAGGCGCCGGCCAAGAAGTAAGTGGTCGTCGCCGACGTCGGACCGTGCCCGGCCGAGGTTGGGTAGCGTGCTCGCATGAACGGTAGGGGGGTCATCTCGCGCAACGAGCTGACCGAGCTCATCGAGTCCGAGCTCGTCGACACCGTGATCATGGCATTCCCTGATCGCTACGGACGCCTGGTGGGTAAACGTAGTTCGGGCCACTTTTTCCTCGAGCACGTTGCCGAGCACGGGACCGAAAACTGCGACTACTTGCTCACGTGCGACCTCGACGATCAGCCGGAAACCGGTTTTCGTTTCTCGAGCTTCGACACGGGCTACGGAGACATGGTGGCTGGCGCCGACTGGTCGACAGTTCGAGTGCTGTCATGGCTCGATCGAACCGCTCTCGTGATGTGCGATCTCACGACGCCGTCTGGAGAGGCCGTCGAAGTGGCCCCTCGCACGATTCTGCGCCGTCAGATGGAGGCGTCGCGCGACCTGGGTGCCGTCCCGATGCTCGGCAGTGAAATCGAATTCTTTATGTACCGCGAGACGTATCGCGAGGCCTACGAGGCGGATTACCGAGATTTGCACACCCATTCACCGTTCGCCGAGGACTACAGCATCCAGATCACGACTCAGGACGAGGTCGTCGTGGGTGACATCAGACGGGCCCTCGACGCGTCGGGTGTTCCGGTCGAATTCTCGAAGGGTGAGGCGGGGGCCGGTCAACACGAGATCAATCTGTCGTACGCCGATTCGATCGAGATGGCCGACCGCAATTTGATCTACAAGTTCGCCGCCAAAGAGATCGCTTCACGGCACGGACGATCCCTCACGTTCATGGCCAAGCCTTCTTTCGCCGACGTGGGTTCGTCATGTCATGTCCACGTGAGTCTCTGGGACGAATCCCGCACGTCGAATCTCTTCGCCGACGAGTCGGATTCCCTCGGCATGAGTGCGATGTTCCGACACTTCCTCGCCGGTCAAATCGCCACCGCCCGAGAGTTCTCGTTGTTGTGGGCTCCGACCGTGAACAGTTACAAGCGATTCCAACCCGAATCGTGGGCACCTACAGGGGTCGGGTGGGGAATCGACAATCGCACCCTTGGATATCGCAGAGTCGGTCACGGCGCATCGACACGCGTCGAAAATCGCATTCCGGGTGCTGACGCAGTCAGCTATCTCGCCTTCGCCGGCAACGTGGCCGGAGGACTCTACGGAATTCGTCATGGTCTCGAACTCGGACCGCCCTACGCAGGAAACGGCTACACCGCGACCGACGTCGATCGCATTCCGTGGAATTTGCCCGATGCGATCGAGGCGTGGCGTGCGAGCGACAAAGCCCGTGAATGTTTCGGCGACGATGTTCATCACTGGATCTTGCGCTCGGCCGAGACCGAGTGGGCCTCGTTCAACCGCTCGGTGACCGACTGGGAACTCCGCCGCTACTTCGAACGCATCTGAAATTCTCGAACAGGAGCCTCCATGAATCGTCTGTCGGGCAAAGTCGCCCTCATCACTGGTGCAGCATCCGGTCTCGGTCGTACCGCCGCTGAACTCTTCGCCTCCGAGGGAGCCAAGGTGGTCGTGGCCGATCTCGCCGATGGCGACGAGGTCATTTCGGCCATCGACGCAACTGGTGGAGAAGCGACCTATGTACGTTGCGACGTGACCGACGCCGACTCGGTGGCCGCCGCCGTCGAGCACGCACGCGAGGAGTACGGAGCTCTCCACGTTCTCTACAACAACGCCGGTGTGATGTTGGCCGACGACGACGGACCGGAGAACACTCCTCTGTCCACCTACGAACGCACCATGGACATCAATGTGAAAGGCGTTCTGCTCGGCTGTCGGTATGCGCTTCCGCTGATACTCGCTTCGGGTGGCGGCTCGATCGTGAACGTCGCCAGCTTCGTGGCACACATGGGGGCGGCTACACCGCAGGTCGCCTACACCGCCTCGAAGGGCGCGGTCCTCGCCATGACCCGGGAAATAGCGGTGATCTATGCGCGTCGCGGAGTACGCGCCAATGCTCTGTGTCCCGGGCCGATCATGACCCCGCTACTCGCCAAGTTCCTGAGCGACGATGCGAAGAGAGAGCGCCGTCTCGTCCACATACCCATGGGACGATTCGGTGAGCCGCACGAGATCGCACACGGGGCGCTCTTTCTCGCCTCTGACGAGAGCAGCTGGATGACCGGACAGTCCCTGGTGATCGATGGTGGTATCACTGCCGCCTACGTGACTCCCGAGTGACAGACTCCAGAGCATGAGTTCTGCTTCGCCACGTCTCGTCGAAGGTTCGGTCGCCTTTCTCGGCCTCGGGGTGATGGGGGCTCCGATGTCGGGTCATCTCGCCTCGGCCGGACGCACCGTGACCGTGTACAACCGAACGGCCGCCAAGGCTCTGGCCTGGGTGGCCGAGCACGGCGGGCGGGCCGCCCCCACACCGGCCGAGGCTGTCGAAGGTGCTGAGTTCGTCATGATGTGCGTCGGCAACGACGACGACGTACGCGAAGTGGCATTGGGCCCGAACGGCGCTGTCAGCGGGATGTCTCCTGGGTCGATTCTCATCGATCACACGACGGCGTCGGCGCGCGTGGCGCGCGAATTGGCGGCGGCGTGTGCATCGGTCGGAGTCGGATTCGTCGATGCTCCGGTGTCAGGCGGCCAGGCCGGCGCCGAGAAAGGAGCTCTCACCGTGATGTGCGGCTCCGACGACGAGGAAGTGTTCGAGAGGGCTCGTCGTGCCGTCGGTCCCTACGCTCGGGCGTGCGAACGACTCGGCCGAGCAGGCGCCGGACAGCTCACCAAGATGGTGAACCAGATCTGCATCGCCGGGATCGTCCAGGGACTGGCGGAAGGTGTGAACTTTGCGGAACGCGCCGGACTCGACGTCGACCGAGTCGTCGAGGTGATCGGCAAAGGTGCGGCGCAGAGTTGGCAGATGGACAATCGCGCCAGCACGATGGCGCGCGGCGAGTTCGAGTTCGGGTTCGCAACAGAATGGATGCGCAAAGACCTGGCGATCTGCCTCGACGAGGCGAATCGAAACGGGGCTCGCTTGCCGGTCACTGCCCTGGTCGACCAGTTCTACGCCCAAGTGGTGGCTCGCGGGGGCCGTCGTTGGGACACCAGCAGCCTGGTCCATCTGCTGCAGAACGACTGACCTGCCCTAAGGTTGAGCCGGCGACGCAAAGGGGTGCGATGAGTCGGGAGAAACTGATCGCGATGGCCGAACGGACCATCGCCCACAACAAAGCCGGAACGACCGACCTCACTGCAGGGGTCACCACGATCCCGGTCACCAACTATTTCGACCCGGATCGTTGGCGTCGTGAGGTCGACCTGCTGTTCAAGCGGGTTCCTCTGCTCATCGCCACGTCGGCGGAGATCCCCGAGCCTCATTCGTACAAGTCCATCGACGTCGTCGGGACACCCGTCTTGCTGTCACGAGACGGCGATGGTGTGGTGCGTGCTTTCGTCAACATGTGTAGCCACAGAGGCGCAATGTTGGTGGACGAGGGAGTTGGATCAGCTCGCCGTTTCGCCTGTCCGTACCACAACTGGACGTATGACCAGAGCGGCGATCTCGTCGGCCTCTTCAAACAAGCCGATTTCGGGGACATCGACATGTCGTGTCTCGGGCTGACGACTCTTCCGGTCGTCGAGCGTGCTGGCCTCGTCTGGGTGACTCTGTCCCCCCAGTCGACTCTCGACGTCGATGCATTTCTCGCCGGATACGACGAGCTGCTGGCGCATTGTGGCTTCGCAGACATGAACCATTTCGGATCACGTCGTCTGGTGGGTCCGAACTGGAAAGTGTCGTTCGACGGATACGTCGACTTCTACCATTTGCCGATTCTTCACAAGAACACCTTCGGGCCCGACTTCCCGAGCGAGTCGCTGTTCCATCGAGTGGGGCCACACCAACGAGTGACCGGGCCGCGAGGATCATGGGCCAAGCTCGAGACGATTCCGAAAGAGAAGTGGCCTGATTCGGTGCTCACTGGTGGAGTCTGGAGCATCTTTCCTCATGCGTCGATCGCAGGCTTCGACGTCGGTGAACACAAGGTGTACCAGGTCGCGCGCATCTTCCCCGGTGACAACGCCGACGAATCGATCACCTATCTCGACTTCATCTCGACCGCGCCCAAGACCGACGAGTACATCGAAGTCATCGAGCAGCAGATCGCCTTTTTGGAGCATGTCGTTCGTGACGAGGACTACGCAACGGGGCTCAAGATCCAGCGCACGGTCAAGACCGGGGCGAAGAAGGAATTCGTCTTCGGTCGTAATGAAGGGGGAGCCCAGTACGTGCACGGCTGGATCGACGCGATTCTGGAGACGGCCGACGAAGATCTGAGCGATCTCTTTCGGCGGGGCGTCGATGTGGGTCGAATCGTCAACGAATGGCCTCAGGCGATGACGTGACCGGCATCGGTATCTGTCTTCCTCAACTCGGTTCCCACGTGACCTCGGAGGTCATTCGCGACTTCGCGATCAAGGCCGAAGAACTCGGGTATTCGGGACTGTGGGTGCAGGACCACTTCATGTATCCGCTGTCACCGGCTCGGGGATACGGGGGCAAGGGCGTGATGCCGCCCGAGCAGTACCGATCGGTGTACGCGCCGACCGAAACCCTGGCCTACGTCGCAGCAGTGACGTCGCGAGTGCGGCTCGGAACGAGCATCCTCGTCGCTGGCAACCATTGGCCGGTCCCATTGGCCCAACGGTTGGCCACGATCGATCAGATGTCGCAGGGTCGACTCGTCGCCGGCCTCGGCGTCGGCTGGAGTGCCGAAGAACACGCGGCAGCGGGAACCGAGGTCACGACTCGAGGACGGCGAATGGACGACTTCGTGCCGGCACTTCTCGCGTGTTGGGGAGATGATCCGGTCTCCTACGACGGCCCGATCTTCACCATTCCACTTTCGTACGTCGATCCGAAACCGGTCCAACGTCCTCGACCGCTTCTTTTGTCGGGGATGTGGTCGGCCGATGGTCTCGCTCGGACGGCCAAGTGGTTCGACGCTTGGAACCCCGCAGGACTGAAGCCCACGAAGGTCGCCGAGATGATCGAGTACATGAACGGTCTACGTGACCCCGAGCGGGCTCCGCTACAAGTCTTCAGTCGGTCGTTCGTGCAGGCACCCTTGACGCCCCGTCAGGACGACGCCGAAGTCCTACGGCGACTGGTCTCCGACGCTGAAGCAGCGCGCCAGAACGGATACGTCGAACTGACTCTCGAGCACAACTTCTGGGAGGGAATCGAGAGTCCGGCCGATTGGATCGCGCTGCTCGACCGCTTCCTTCCTGTTCTGGATGCAGTGCGCGGCTAGTCGTCGAGCTGTGCGGGCGATTCCAGTAGTCGACACACGGTCTGGGCGAACTGAGCCGCTGGCGCCCCGTCGAAGACGCGGTGGTCCCAGGTCAGGCTGAGAGTCATACGAGTCCGCGTCGCGACCTTCTTGCCGTCCACCACGACGTCCTCGCGGAGGCGACCGACTCCCATGATCGCCGTATTGGGTGGATTGATCACGGGAGTGAAAGCGTCGACACCGAACATGCCGAGGGCACTCACCGAAAACGTTCCGCCCTCGAGATCGGCGAGTGCGAGCGAGCCGGAGCGCGCCGCTGTCGCAAGGCGCTTCGTCTCGGCGGCCAGGGTTTGGAGATCGAGGCGGTCGGCATTGCGGACCACCGGAACGACCAGACCCTCGTCGAGGGCGACTGCCATTCCCACGTGCACCTCGGGAAGCAACGCGATGCCGTCATCGGTGACCTGGGAGTTGACGATCCCGTGTTCGCGCAGTGCCCGGGCGCATGCCGCGATGACGTAATCGGTGAAACCAGGGACGTTTCCTCGACTCTTCCGTGATTCTCGGTCGGCGACGACCGCATCCATCGTCGCATCCATGGTCAACGTCAGCTGCGCCATCTGCTGCAGCGACGAATGCATGCGCTTGGCGATCGTGCCGCGCATACCACTCATACGCTTCGTCGCCGACGGCGTCTGCATGGCTTCTGGCAATGGAGCCGTTTCGGCGGGTTGGGCCGGACGTGGAGAAGCGAGGAGTTGGCGAACATGTGCGGCCACTCCATCTCGTGTCACCCGACCGTCGCCGGCATCGGGCACCACGATTGCGATGTCGATACCGAGCAGATCGGCCAGCTGTCGTGCGGCGGCTGTCGCGAGAACTGACGAATCTCCCGTCCGACGAGTGGTCGGAGCCGGACTCGGACGGGTCGGGCGGGGGCGAGTAGCGGCTTCCTCGACGTCTTCGGAGACGATGCGTCCTCCAGGTCCCGTGCCGACGACCGAGTCGAGATCGATGCCGAGTTCGGCGGCCACTCGTCGGGCATTCGGCGATGCCAAGAGCCGGCCGTCGGAACTGATGGAGGCGGCCGGTCGTCGGTCGACGGCTGGTTCAGGGGTCGTGTTTGTCGCCGCGGCCGCCGTGGAGACGGCTGGCGTAGCCGACGCAGTACTGGCCGATGGGGCGTCTTCTCCGTCGGCCAGCAGCACTGCGATCACGGCACCACACGTGTGGGTGGACCCGACGTCGGCCATGCGGTGAAGTCGCCCCGAGGCCACGGCTTCGACGTCGCTTTCGACCTTGTCGGTTTCGATGCGCAGAACCGGTGTTCCGGGCTGGACCGTGGCTCCGTCGTCGACCAACCATTCGAGAATGGTGCCTTCTTCCATTGTCAGGCCGAGCTTGGGCATGAGGAATTCAGTGGCCATGAACATCTCCGTGGTCTGAGGTCTTCGTCGGTGGATCGAAGAGACGCCGTTCGGCTGCGAGTTGAAGTGTGCGATCGACATCGATGAGGATCGGTCCACCGGAATCGATACGAATCGCAACACGTCCGTCGTCACCGACCGTTCGGTCACGTTCGCCGTCGAAGGCGAGAATGGTGCGCCCGGTGAAAACGATTTCTTCGCCATCGGCGAGAGAACGAACGTCGGCGATGGACATCGTGGTGAACGAACCAGGGGCGAGTGGCACGCGGATCGAGCGTTCGCCCGGGCCCATCTCGACGAGGACCCCACCAGGAGCATGACGATCGACCGGATGCAATCGTCCAGCGATACTCGACAACCCGGTCGAGGTCGGGGTCGCAATGGCTGCGACGACTCGTGAAACCGTGTGGGGGTCACGCACCGCTCGCGCGCCGATGAAGTCGGTGTCGACGAATGCGAGATCGACGAGGGCCACGTCGTCCACGGAGGAGTCGGCATCGTCGATGCGAACGAGGATGCGCTTGCTTCGCCGACCCACCTCGTCGAGTGCGACGGCACCAGTTGCAACGAACCCGGCGGCGGCTCCGGCCGACGTGCCGTCGATCGCCGAGGGAAAGACATTGTTCGTACCGGTCGAGACCGCGACGAGGGGGGAGTCGGGCCACCCAAGGGCCACGTCACGGGAGGTTCCGTCTCCTCCGAGGGCCACGATTGCTCCGACTTGCTCTTTCCAGAATCGACGTGCGGCGGCAATGGTGTCGTAGCGGGAGCCGGTGATCGGTTCGTCGACGATCTGTATCGGGGCATCGAGCCCATCGGCGGCACGCTCGGCGAGGCGGTGACGGTCCGGTGCGAGGAGAATTCGCTCGGCTCCGGATTCGGTGGCTGCCACGATGGCGCGTCGGACGATTCCGACCTTGGTCACGTCGGACGTGTGCGTCGCGGGTGTCACCAGTCGCCGGATGTCCTTGCCCGCATTCGGGTTGACGATGATCCCGACGGTCGACACGAAGAGCTCAGGCCCCGACCTTGTTGCGGAACATGGCCTCGCGTACACCGGCCTCGATCGCTGCACTGGACGGGATGTAGTGCTGTTCGAGAGCGGGAGAGAACGGTACGGGGGAGAATGGCGCGCCGATCCGGCCGACCGGCGCGTCGAGGTGATCGAACGCGGCCTCCTGGATCTGCGCGGCGATCTCGGCGCCGAGTCCTCCGAAGCGCACGGCCTCGTGAACCACCAGCACACGATTGGTGCGTCGCGCCGAGGCCACGATCGTGTCGGTGTCGAGGGGTTGCAGCGTTCGCGGATCGATGATCTCGCATTCGATACCGTCAGCGGCCAACTTCTCGGCCGCCGCGACTGACTCGTGCACCATGCGACCATACGCGACGATCGTCACGTCACGGCCCGGTCGAACCACGTTGGCCGTTCCGAGCGGAATGGAGTACGGCTCGACCGGCACGTGACCGCTCATACCGAGCAATCGCTTGTGCTTGACCATCACCGTCGGGTTGTCCTCTTGGATGCACGCCATCATCAAACCCTTCATGTCGTAGGGCGTGGAGGGGTAGACGACTTTCAAGCCGGGGATGTGGCACAGAATCGCCTCGAGTGACTGGCTGTGCTGCGCAGCAGCCGACAAACCGCCGCCGCCGGCGGTCGTGATCGTGAGCGGAAGAGTGGCTTCCCCACCGAACATGTATTTCAGCTTGGCGGCCTGGTTGACGATCTGATCCATGGCGACGCAGATGAAGTCCATGAACATGAGGTCGACAATCGGCCGCAGTCCCGTGGCGGCGGCTCCGACACCCAACCCGACGATGGCTTGTTCGCTGATCGGGGTGTCGACGACGCGATCGGTGCCGAACTTGGCCTGGAGGCCTCCGAACGTTCCGAAGACACCTCCGAAGGCGCCGATGTCCTCACCGGCACAGAACACGTCGGGGTCGGCCTCCATCGCCTGACTCACTGCCTCGTTGAACGCCATGACATAGGCGAGCTTGCGTTCCTCGCTCATCGGGCACCTCCTGTGGTGTACACATCGACCAGGACCTGATCAGGAGTCGGTAGCGGGCTCTCTTCGGCGAACTGGATCGCTCGGTCGATCGCGGCACGCCAGTCGGCCCAAATGTCGTCGAACTGCTGTCGAGTAGCGACCTTGTTCTCGATCATCCGATCCTCGAGTGTGAAGATCGGATCGCGCTCTTTCCACCTTGCGACTTCGTCGTCGGAGCGGTACTTCAAGCCGAGGTTCTGCACGCCGTGGTGGTTGTAGAAGCGGTAGGTCTTGGCCTCGATGAGGGAAGGTCCGCCACCAGCGCGTGCCCGCTCGACTGCTTCGAGAGTTGCCTCGTGTACCGCGATGGCATCCATGCCGTCGACGATCACGCCGGGCATGCCGTAGCCCGCCGCTCGATCGACGATGTCGGTGATGGCCATCGTTTGATCTCTCGGGGTGAACTCGCCGTATTCGTTGTTCTCGCAGGCGAAGACGATCGGAAGGTGCAACGCGCAGGCCATGTTGGCGGCCTCGTGGAACGCCCCGATGTTGGTGGCACCGTCACCGAAGAACGCAACGGCGACTTGGCCCTTCTTGCGGTAGCGATTGGCGAAGGCCGCCCCGACGGCGATCGGGGAACCAGCGCCGACGATTCCGTTGGCGCCGAGCATGCCGAGCGACAGATCGCTGATGTGCATCGAACCGCCCTTGCCCTTGCAGTAGCCGGTCGACTTGCCCATGAGTTCGGCCATCATGCGGTTCAGGTCGCCGCCCTTGGCCACGAGATGCCCGTGGCCTCGGTGAGTCGAGGTGATGTGGTCGTCGTCGTTGAGTGCCGCACACACCCCGGCCGCGACCGCCTCTTCTCCGACGTAGAGATGCAAGAAGCCAGGGAGCTTGGCCGCTTCGGCGAGACGGCCGGCCGCCTCTTCGAAGAGTCTGATTCGCACCATACGGCGGTGGAGATCGAACTGGACCTCGGGGGAGATGTTCATGTGATTCCTCGTGGTGATCGGTCGAGTAGGTGAAGGGAGTCAGGCGTCGAGCCCGCGGGCCCATCGCAGAGAACGTCGAAGCAATTCGTAGTAGGCGGGTTTCTCCCACGAACAACGCTCGATCCGCGGGTAGTAGTCGAGGACGGGTGCCATGTCGTAGTGCCCGCGGCAGTGGCCAAGAGTGTTGTAGAGAACAGCACCGGCACCGAGTCGACGAAGGTACATGATCGGATGCTGAGGATCGCACGACGTCCAATCGTGTTCGACGAAACCGGCGGCGTCTCCCTGCCATTCAGTGTGCAAGAGGACATGAAGTGCCTCGCGATCGGCGTACTCGCTGAGGTAGAGCTCGTCATCGGTCTCGAAGGGTTCGATGTCGGCGACCAACCAGTTCGACGGATCGGTGATCTGCACTGTGTACGGCTGGATGGGCGGATGAGCCACGAACTGACTGCCGAGTGTGTCGGCCCACAGGGGGAAGACTCTCGGTGAGTCGACACCGTTCGGTCCGCCGAGTGTCAGGGCCGAATTGGTCCCGTGGAGGGCCACCCACCGACCGCCGCCCTCGATCCATGACCGGATGGCACGCTGGGCCGTTTCCGACGGCCGGACGTCACAGGTGTACGAGACGAGGATCGTCGACGCTTCGATGCCCGAGGTGTCCTCGTAGTCGGGCTGAACCCGGACGCGAAACTCATCGTGCTCGGCGAGGAGTCCGAGAAGTTCGCGTCGTGCGAAGTCGATGTCGTGATACTTGCCGCCGGCGACGAGCGTGACGTCGATGCGGTGTCCGGGTTGGCTCATGATCGTGCGTCGTCCGACGCGCTCAGAAATCGACGCGCTTCAGGAAGCCGCCGTCGACCGTGAGATTGACACCGTTGACGTGTTTGGCGCGATCACTGACCAAGAACGCGACTGCATTGGCCACGTCGGCGGGAAGTCCCATGTGTCCACCGGGGTGGGCCTTCTCGGTCGACTCGAAGAACGGAGCCATGTGCTGCTTGATCATGTCCCAGTCGCCACCTTCGACGAAGATCGGCCCCGGTGACACCACATTGCATCTCACGCCTTGTGCTCCGAGCACCTGGGCTTGGCCGAGGGTCCAGTTGGTCACCGCCGACTTGAACGCGCTGTAACTGCCCGAGCCGCTACCGAAATGTTCGGCGGTGGCCGTCGTTCCGATGCTGACGACCGCTCCGCCGCCGTTGGCGAGATGTGGAGTCGCCGCTTCGACTCCGTGAACCAAGGCCATGAGATCGATGTTGAAGTTGTTGATCCAGGCCTCGAGTTTGCGGGCCGGCTTTCCCGAGGTGTTGTGGACGTAGACGTCGATCCCTCCCAGAGCGGCGGCCGAGGATTCGACCCAGGCTCGTAGTGACGCCGAGTCGCCGGCATCGACGGCTGATCCGACGACAGTTCCCTTCGCCGAGAGTTCGGAGACAGCAGCGGCGACTTCGTCAGCGTTACGGGCGCAGATCGCAACCGATGCGCCTTCGGCCAGAAGTGTCTCGACGATGGCTCGTCCGAGACCCTTGGTCGAGCCTGTGACGAGAGCCTTCTTTCCTGACAGGCCTAGATCCATGATGTCCCCCTTGTGTTGTTGAAGTCTCGGAACGACGACGAAATTCTGCCGACCCCCGTCGGGTCAGCGCTTCGTGTCCTTCCACGGTAGATCCTTGTCGACCCGGACGTCACCAGGAAGTCCGAGAACTCGTTCTCCGATGATGTTCCTCTGCGTCTCGTCGGACCCCCCGGCGATGCGATAGCCAGGCGCTCCGAGAACGTGCTCGCCCCAGGCGAAGGTTCCCCATTCGCCGGTGTCGGCCACCAGCGACGGGCCGAGGATCTGGGAGACCACGTCACTCACGAGACGCATTCCCTCGGTCCACACGAGTTTGCCGAGCGAGCCTTCAGGGCCGGGAGCCGCTCCGGATCTCCGGATGTCGGCGGCTCTTCGGTTGACGAACCCCTCGATTCGGAAATGGGAGTAGGCCTTGGCCAGTTCCTGACGCATCACCGGATCGGCTGTTGCGCCGAAGGCTCGAGCGGTCGCCAGTAGCTGTCGCCACGATCCTCCGACACGGGAACCTCCGCCACCCCCGTCGCCACTGTGATCGCGTTCGAAACCAAGAGTGGTGAGAGCGACCTTCCATCCCTCACCCTCGGGGCCAAGGCGCATGGTGTCGGGAATGCGAACGTCGTTGAAGAAGACCTCGTTGAACGACGACCCGCCGCTCATCTGTTTGATCGGGCGAATCTCGATGCCGGGCAGATCCATGGGAATGATGAACGCCGTCATCCCTTTGTGCTTCGGAATATCGACGTTGCTGCGAGCGATGAGTTCACCGAAGGCCGAGAACTGGGCCCCGGAACTCCAGACCTTCTGACCGTTCAGAACCCACTCGTCGCCATCCCGATCGGCTCGACACGCCAACGAGGCCAGGTCGCTGCCGGCGCCGGGCTCGGAGAAGAGTTGGCAGCACAGGTCTCTCGTGGCCATGAAGCGCGCAACGTATTCAGACTTCTGCTCGGGAGTACCGAACAGTTCGATGGTCGGAGCGATCAGTCCGACGGTGACCGACAGTGTTTCGTGTCCGGTCGGCGTCTGGAACTGCGACTCGAGCTTGCTGAATGCCCGTGAATACGCACGGGGGAGTGCGAGGCCTCCGTACTCGATCGGTGCCGTGATCGCGTGATAGCCCTTCTCGGCCTTCTTTTGGATCCAGTCCATGCCGCGGCGAAGAAGGGCCTGTTCCTCGTCGAACGACAACGAGTGAAAGACGGAGACCGAGAATTCGCCGTCTCCCCACACGATGTCTTTGTCGTCGGTGCCGCTGGTTCGGTATTCGGCGTTCTCTTCGAGCCAGGACTTGGCGTCTCGGGTGAAGTCTTCGAGAGAGGGAATGGCGGCTGAGCTCACGCTTCAACCGTAATTGATCGACGGATCAGTATCGGTACCGAGCCCCGGGTTGGGTCATAATCGAGGTATGGGGAGGACTGGGGGATCGACGCGTCGGCTAGGCCGTCCGCCGTCGACGGATTCCGAGGAAACCAGAGTCCGAATCCTCGATGTGGCCCGACGGGAATTCGCCGTGCTCGGATACGAGAACACGACCAACCGCAATATCGCCACGGAAGCGGGAATCACGACGGCGGCCCTGTACCACTACTTCCCGTCGAAAGCGGATCTGTACGTGGCGGTCCTCCTGAGAACGGAGATCAGCGTCGAGGCGAGGTTCCGCGCCGCGTGCACGGGTTGCAGTTCGCTGGTCGAACGACTGAGCGCCGTCCTCGACGAATCCCACCGGATGAATTCGGAAGATCCTTCGCTGGCACAGTTCCTAGCTGCGTTCCGCATCGACGAACGGCGGCACGACGAAATCGGACGCGCCCTCCCGGGGGCAAGTCGGACCATCGATGTCTTCTTTCGCGACATGGTCGATCAGGCAATCTCCGAAGGGGAGGTGCCGCCCTCGGCTCGAGGGCCGGTGTTGTCGCTGATCGCGATCCTCTTGGTCGGCCTGTCCGATGCCATGTCGGACGACTTACGGGCCCATCGTCGAGGGGTCGATGCCGCCAAAGCGTTGATGTCCGGAGGAATCTCGTTCGTGCCTCACGTGACGCGCTGACTGCTTCGACCCGGCTTCTCGCCAACTAGGGTGAGGAGGACGTTCGGGGGGTCGAACGTTGGCAAAAAAGGGGGCGTCATGGGAGTTCTCGACGGTCGGGTCGCGTGTGTCACGGGTGGAACGCGAGGAATAGGCCTCGGCATCGCGCGGGCCTTTCTCGACGAGGGCGCGCGTGTGGTGGTGAATGGGCGTGATCCGGCCAAAGCCGATCGCACCATGAAAGAGCTCGGCGCCGGCGATCGAGTTCACTTCATCGCCGGCGACGTGAAGACTCGCGAGGTGTGCGAGGCAGTGGTCGACGGGACGGTGTCGCACTTCGGTCGCATCGACATTCTCGTCGCCAACGCCGGTGGAGCGGCCGACTTCGCTCCGATCGCCGAACTACCCGACGAGCCCCTCGAAGACGCGCTTCGGTGGAACCTGTGGCATTCGTTCTGGTGCATGCGACGCGCCTTTTCCTACATGATTCCCCAACAGTCAGGTCGCATCATCAATATCTCGTCGGTCGAAGGAAAGGTCGGCAAACCGGGTCTGTCGTCGTACGTCGTCGCCAAGCACGCGGTCAACGGTCTGACGAAGTCGGCGGCCAAGGAAGTTGGCCCCCTCGGAATCACGGTGAATGCACTGTGTCCCGGAGTGATCGAGACGGACATCGTGAAAGAGGGCGGTGCCGGTGCGGCGGCTGCCATGGGGTTGACCTACGACGAGTTGTTGGCTCAGTTCGCAGCTGATTCGGCGATCAAACGGATCAACGAAGTGGAGGACGTGGCGAACGTCGCCGTTTTGCTCGCTTCCGATGCCGGAGCGGGAATCACTGGTTCATTGATCTCGATCGACGGAGGAACGTCGCCCTACTGACGGGCGCGCGTGGTCGAGGCGAGTTTCGAAAGAGAGGACAGACATGGGCAAGTTGGACGGAAAAGTCGCCTGCATCACCGGAGGAACGCGCAGTATCGGACGGGCAATGGCCGACGCGTTCCTCAGCGAGGGAGCGATGGTGGTCGTGAACGGCCGTGATCCCGCAAAGGGAGCGGCCTGCCTACAAGAGATGGGGGCGGGTGACCGGGCAGCCTTTTTCCCTGGCGACTCATCGAAGCAGGACGTGGTGGAGGGGCTGGTCGATTTCACGATCGAAAAGTTCGGTCGACTCGACATTTGCTGTCTGAACTCGGGTGGCGTTCAGGCCACGGCTCCCGTCTTCCAAATGACCGATGAGGAATGGGAACTCGAGGTCGATTGGAATCTCAATCACGTCTTTTGGGGAATGAGGCGTGCACTTCAGCACATGATCCCCCGGCAGTCGGGTCGGATCATCGTGACTTCTTCGGTCGAAGGAAAATTGGGTAAGCCGGGGCTCCCCGGGTACGTGGCGACGAAGCATGCCGTCAACGGCCTCGTGAAGTCGGCAGCGCACGAGGTCGGAACCCTCGGGATCACGGTGAATGCGATTCTTCCCGGGATCATCGAAACCGACATCGTGCGAGAGACCGGCCCCGCCTCGGCCCAGGCGATGGGAGTCGGCTCGTACGAGGCATTGATCGATCTCTTCTGTTCGGAGTCGTCGATCAAGCGACCCAACAAGGTCGAGGAGGTCGCCGCCGTAGCAGTTCTGATGGCGAGTGACGCAGCCAAGAACATGACGGGCTGTCTCTTCCCCGTCGACGGCGGCACCCTCCCTTACTGACCGCATCTCGATGGCCTACTCACATCTGGAGCGAGCCAACGATCTCGAGCCATCGGACGGGCATCGTCACCTTCTCGAGTTCTGTCCGGTCCATCGCGAAGAGAATTTCGAACCTCCGTTCTTCGTGGTTTCGCGCCACGCCGACGTGTTGGCGGCACTCCTCGATCCCGAACAATGGCGAAACGGGCGGGGCCCTGGTGTCTTCGAGCAGGTCGGGGGAGTGCTCGGTTCGGCGGACGACCCCGATCATCGCCGTCAGCGACGAGTTCTTCAGGACGGCTTCCGTCCCGCCGCAATCGCGTCACTGTCCGAACGGATCGACGAGATCGGGATCAGACTCTGGACGAAGGCGTTCTCTCGAGACGGAGAAGGAGACTTCGTACGACTTTTCTCGTTTCCTTTTCCGGCCGAAGTGATCGCCGAGTTGCTGGGAGTCGAGCCTGAGGACCGAGACAAGTTCGGGGAGTGGTCCGACGACATCGTCAACGGTCTCGGAGGGGGTGATCTCGAACTCGTCGAGCGAGCGAACGTCGGTATCTATCGCATCGTCGATCGACTGGTGGAGGATCGGCGTCGGATACTGAGCGAGGGTGGTGAGCCGCCCGATGATCTCGTCTCGGTCATGACGAAGGCCCACGTCGCCGGCGAACTGTCCCATGGTGAGGTGCGACGCCTCAGCCAGCAGATTCTGGTGGCCGGACACGAGACCACAGCCAGCCTCATTTCACTCATGCTGTATCGCTTGATCATGAATCCACGTCTCGTGGACGAGCTGAGGGCCGATCCGACCCTGATCGATTCGGCAGTGGAAGAGTTCTTGCGCTTCGACTCCCCGGTGCAGGGTCTCTTTCGTACCAACGAGAACCCCTGCGCCCTTGCCGACGTCGAGATCGACGCCGGATCCAAGGTTCAGATGTTGTTCGCGGCCGCCAATCGTGACCCCCGTGTTTGGGATCGACCCGACGACATCGTGCTCGATCGCTTCGCGTCAGGTGGTCGACCACATCTGGCCTTCGGATGGGGAGTGCACCATTGCATCGGCAATGCTCTTGCTCGCCACGAGGCGAGATTCGCCCTACGCGCCATGTTGGCCACCTTCGAAACCGTCGAATTGGTTGGGGACGTCGAAGTCAACTTCCCGTTCATTCTTCGCGGTTTGACGACGCTGCCGATTCGGTGGACCGTTCGATCGACACCCGCGATGGCCTAGGGTTCGACCGTGTCGAGAGTGACGATCGTGACCGGCGGAGGATCGGGTATCGGTCGAGCAACCGTGGAACGCCTCGTCGCCTCGGGAGGGTCAGTCGTCGTCGTCGATCGCGACCCGGGAGATCTCGACGTCACGCCGTCGCTCAGGATCGTTCGCGGGGACGTGACTCGAGAGGACGTGAATCGCGAGGCCGTCGAATGCGCCGAAACGGACTTCGGCGGTCTCGACGCTGTCGTCTTGAACGCCGGTGTTCCAGCGAGCGGTGATCTGCTCGAGGTTCCGCTCGACGTTTTCGATCGGACGTGGGAGGTCAACGTCCGAGCTGTGCTGCTCGGGATCAGGGCCACCGTTCCTGCGTTGCGGAGACGCGGTGCCGGACGAATCGTGGTCACAGCCTCGACCTCGGGGATCGCTGCCGATCCGGGGATGTGGCCCTACAACTCGGCCAAGGCGGGAGCGATCAACTTGGCTCGTGCCGCCGCACTCGAACTCGCGCGCGACGGGATCACCGTCAACGCCGTGTGTCCCGGCCCGACCGAAACAGGTATGACCGCCGGGATCAAGGCAGTGCCGGCCGTCCACCAGTCGCTGGCGCGAGCAGTGCCGATGCAGCGATGGGGCCGCGCCGACGAAGTCGCAGCCGTCGTCGAATTCTTCGTGTCGGAAGCGGCGAGTTTCGTGACCGGGGCCGTGATCCCGGTCGACGGAGGAATCACGGCCAACACGGGGCAATTCGCCCCGGCATCACGAGAGGACACTCTGACATGAGCGATCACCCCGAGAATTATGAGGACGTCACGGTCTTCGGACTCGACGACGACATCGAGGAGCAACTCCTTCTCGGTCACAACGAGTGCACCTTCATCTGGTCGAACAAGGAGGGCTGGCCGGTCGGGGTGATCATGTCCTACGTCTGGAGAGACGGTCATTTCTGGTTGACGGCATCGTCTCAGCGAGCACGTATCTCGGCGGTTCGACGTGATCCGCGCGTGTGCATCGTCGTCACCTCGACCGGAACGGCTCTTCCTCGGAACATGACCGTCACATGGAAAGGGACGTGCGAAGTTCTCGACGATCAGGCCACCAAAGACTGGTTCTATCCGGCTCTCGCCGAAGCGATCCTCGGGTCCGGTCCACGTGCCGATGCATTCCGAGATTTTCTCGATTCGCCTCGCCGGGTGATCCTGAAGGTTGCTCCGACGCAAAGAATCGGTTACGACGGGACCAAGATGGGGAAGGCGACGAGCGAATGGATGAAGTCGCGAGCCCAAGCGAGCGAATGAGGAGAACCACATGCAATTGGGATTGACGGCCAACGAAGTGTTGACGACCACCCGGTCGGTGCGTAAGCGTCTCGATCTCGACCGTCCGGTCGAACGCGACGTTCTTGTCGAGTGCGTCGAGGTCGCCCATCAAGCGCCGACTGGCTCGAACATGCAAGGGTGGCGATGGCTCTTCGTCGAAGACCAAGCGAAGAAGACCGCTCTGGCCGAGATGTATCGCGCCAACTTCTACCCCTACATCAACGATCCCAATCGCGCCAAGGGTGATGATCAGGGCGAGAGGATTCTCGACTCGGCGAAATATCTGGCCGATGTTCTCGACCGCGTTCCAGTGCTGTTGATTCCGCTGATCGCCGGTCGGCTCGACACCGACACTCCGACTTTCCGGCAGGCGTCTTCATGGGGATCCCTGTTGCCGGCCGTCTGGAGCTTCATGCTCGCCCTGCGGGAGCGGGGGATGGGTTCGGCGTGGACCACCTTGCATCTTCCTCACGAAAAGGAAGCCGCGGATCTATTGGGCATTCCGTTCGATCACTACACGCAGGCGGGTCTCTTTCCAGTGGCCTACACGGTCGGGACGGACTTCAAGGTGGCCAAGCGGGTTCCGGCCGAGAAGTTCATACGTTGGGATTCGTGGTCCTGACCCAGTTCCGAGCCTCGTCGGACGACGTCCACGTGATGGCATTGTGGAGGCAACGTCGAAACATGGGGTCGGCATAGGTGACCGGCCCGTCACCGAACTGCAGGTACACCAGAGGAGCGCGTCCGTGGGTTTTCGCCCACGCCACGAGACGACTTCCGGTCGGATGAGTCCAGCCGGTGTTGTCGTTTCGCCGTCCTCTGATCGCCGAGTCAGCCGAATAGAAGCGTGAACAGTCGTCGACGGGAAAATCGGTTGCCATGAGGGGATGAACCGATGACTCGTCGACGGGAAAGCAGTAGAGCTCGTCGGTCAACGAGAACGAGGTGCCGAGTCCGTCGCACACCGGGTGATCGACGTCCAGCACCTCGACTCGGTGGGTCACGTCGAAGAGGTATCCCGAGTCGGGGTACTCGACTGTTCGCCACTTTCCGGGTTGGTAGTGAAATCGTCCCCCCACCATGTCGGCGAACCATTCCTCGGCTGGCCACGAAGCGATGGCGTGATGAAGGAACACGAGGCCAGTTCCGTCGTTCGCCAGCGCGTCGAAAGTCTCGGTCACCTGATCGGGCGGATGGGGAAACAGCACAGGCGGTTCACCTCTGGTGAACGTCAACCCCGGCATGTCGTAGAAGACCAACACGTCGTGTCCGATCTCCGGAGTCTCGAGAGCTTGCCATTGGATGTCGTCGAACGATGCGAAAATTTCGAAGAATGCTTCGGCCACGAACGGATGGCCGCCGGTCACGACCCCGACGTCGATCATTCGTCGGGTTCGAGGTTGACGCGGTGGTTGACGACTTGTGGGCCCCCGACCCAGCCGCACATCTGCGGGTCGCATTCTCGAATCTCGCCTTCCAAGTAACGGCCGCCGGAGGTGAAGAGGCCCCAACGCCCGTCGAGAGTGACCTTGATGTGCCCGTGGCCGTCTTGTTCGTAGAGAGCCTTCGTGAACGGGTGAACGATTCCGAGCATCAGCGGGCGTCCTCCATCCAGCGGTCGAGAATCTGATGGAACCACCGAACTTTCGCCTCTTGATAGTTCGAGAGGGTGACACCTGGCTTCGAGGTGGTCTCCAGTCCTTTTTGTACTTTCGCCATGTTGAACACGTCTTGATCGAAAACCTTGGCGAGCATGCCGAGCTCGGGGGCCGTCGTCCACGACTCCTCGACTCCGAGATCTCGACGTGAGGCATTGGCCGGGCGCTCGCCGTCGAATGGCGACAGGAACATCACTTCCATGACGGACGATCGGTGGTCGTCTCCATTGGGCCGGAATCGATAAACGATGCGATTGAACGCTCCCCAAGGGTGGAAGTTCGGAAAAACTGTGTAGTCGATACTGTCCATCATCTCGGCGTCACTCATGCGGTCGACCCGATCGCCAACAACCGGTCGCCACCGTTCACGTGCCGATGCCGCGGCGATCTCTCGGGCTGAACCTCCAGGAGGAATCGGCAGCGGGCTCGCTTGATCGACTCTCACGTCCAGCATCGACCGAAGCATCTCCTCTTCGGAGACCGCGTACCAGAGATGAGGGCTCGGAGTGAGCCCCGCCGTGATGACGCGCGAAAAGTTCTCCCAGACGTCGACCTGTGAATTGGTGTCGCCGAGGTAATAGAGGATCTGAGGATGCGTGGCGTTGACGTGATACGCCTCGCAGAAGGCTTCTTGAGCAACTTTCCAATTCGCTTCGATGACCTTGGTGACGTGAGCCTCGATGTAACGATTCTCGAGATCCCAGATGTGAAAGTGCTCGTCGAGGCCGGCGACGAAGTCTTCGAATGAGGCGCACGAAGAATCGGGATTGATGAAGACGAAACCGGCCCAGATACCCACCTTGCACTCAGGAAGGGCGAAGTCGGAGTCGCGACGCTCCTCGACGTGAGGGAAGTCCCATTGGGCGGGAACATCGGAGAGTTGTCCGTCGATCTTCCAGCAGAAGCCGTGGAAGGGGCAACGCAATTCGGAGGCGTGGCCGTCGTGGTCTTTCAGTTGTCGTCCGCGGTGCAGGCACGCGTTGGGGAACGCCTTCACGGACCCGTCAGCTTGGCGAATCACGACGTACGACAGTCCGGCGATCTCGTAGACGACGTGGTCTCCAGTTTCGGGAATCTGCTCGAGGCGACAGGCGAACTGCCACACCTTCTTCCACAGAAGCTCACGTTCACGTTCGTGCCACTCGCGCGACACGTAGCGCTCGATCGAGACGTCGGCCGACCCGAAAGCTGGTGGTGCTTGCCAACGCAGAACGTCAGGAACCGGATGCGAGTCGCGGTCGAGGAGCTCTTGGTATGTGATTCCCGGTGATCGAGATGGACGTGGTTCGACGGCGGTCATCAGATCATTATTGACCGGATGATCACTTCCGTCCAGACTCCGACTACGATCGGGCCGTGTCGTCGGGGGACGACAGAGTAAGGGGGGAGTTCGTGGGTCTGCACTTCGCCGACATTTTCGAGGGTCACTCGGCAGCGTTTCCGCAGGAGACGGCGGTGTCCTACGGGGATCGAGACGTTAGTTGGGGTGAATTCGATTCGACGTCGGCTCGCCTGGCCAGCGCCTACGGCGCAGTCGGGATGGGGCTCGATTCGAAGGTGGGCATGTTCATGTACAACTGCCCGGAGTACCTGATGACCCAGTACGCGGCTTTCAAATCCCGTGTCACGCCGGTCAATGTGAACTACCGGTATCTCGATGACGAACTGTGGTACTTGCTCGACAATTCCGACTGCGAGGCGGTGGTGTTCCACTCGAGTCTCGGCGATCGAATCGGACGGGTTCGGGATCGCCTGCCGAAACTCAAGTTGTTGATCGAGGTGCCCGACGGACCGTCAGCCAACGTTCCAGGTGCTCGTCAATGGGCCGACGTGATCGATGCGCACGAACAAGCACCCTCGCAGAGACGCGATCCTTCGGACGTCTACATGCTGTACACCGGTGGGACGACCGGAATGCCCAAAGGGGTGATGTACGAAACCGGCCCGTTCACCGATGGCTTCCTCGGGTTCTACACCGGACCGATGGGCCGCGGCCCGTTCGAATCGGTCGATGAGGTCGTCGGAACGGCGACCGTCGTTCACCAGGCGATGGGGCAACCGGTCGCCATTCCGGCCTGTCCCCTCATGCACGGTACGGGGGTGTGGCTCGGAGCGCTACTTCCTCACCTCATGGCCGGAAAGGTCGTGCTACTCGAGGGTCGATCGTTCGACGCTCACGAGATGTTCCGTGCCATCGAACGGCACCGGGTGGCCACGTTGGTGATCGTCGGCGATGCATTCGCCCGACCGATGATGAACGCACTGCGCGAAAAGGCCGATAGTGGTACTCCGTACGACACGTCATCAGTGACCACCATCGTGTCGACCGGAGCGATGTTCTCGGCCGACGTCAAAGCCGGAATCTTCGAACACATGCCGGGCGCGATGGTGATGGACATCCTCGGATCGAGCGAAGGTGGAATGGCGCAGACGGTGGCCACCAAGGACAACGTCAACACGACGGCAAAGTTCGGTGCCATGCCGAACACCAAGGTGTTCGGTCCCGATGACGAAGAAGTGGTCCCCGGATCCGGACAGACGGGCATCGTGGCAGTGAGCGGTCCGAATGTGCCCCTCGGCTACTACAAGGACCCCGAGAAATCCGCTCGGACGTTCCGCGAGATCAAGGGTGTTCGATACAGCTTCCCGGGCGACATGGCGATCGTGGAAGCTGATGGGACGATCACTCTGCTCGGACGAGGATCGAACTGCATCAACACAGCCGGCGAGAAGGTGTTCCCCGAGGAAGTCGAAGAGGCGGTCAAGACTCACGAATCCATCGCCGACTGCTTGGTGTTCGGGGTGACCGACGAGAAATATGGCCAACGAGTCGTCGGGGTCGCGTCGTTGGCCAATGGAGTCGAGTCCGTTTCTGGCGACGCAGTGATCGCGTACACAAAGGGGCGTCTGTCGAGTTACAAGGTGCCCAAGGAACTCGTGATTCTGGAGACTGTGCCGCGTGCGCCGAACGGGAAAGCCGATTACAAGACTGCAAAAGAGCTGTTCGAGAAGGCGACTGGCGGCTGATCATGACATCGATTGACAGCCAGGTCGGCGAAGCACGTATTGCGGGACCGAGTGTCCAGGATCTGCTCGCGGCCGATACGCGCACGGTGCCGAAATCACTTCTCGACAGCTCGTACGTGCCCCAAGGCTTGGTCGACGTTCCGAAGACGCGA
>Ga0181582_10000525_pt1 | contig 27391 bp, 17 predicted proteins | sample 071ome_32_FD_132438 | JGI IMG/M metagenome (GOLD analysis project Ga0181582, IMG submission 132438) | Coastal salt marsh microbial communities from the Groves Creek Marsh, Skidaway Island, Georgia - 071405AT metaG (megahit assembly) | ecosystem: Environmental > Aquatic > Marine > Intertidal...
CCACGACCACGGCCACAACCACGGGATCCTTGGCGCTCTTCCGGAGGGCGTCACGCAGACTCCGGCTGCCGTAGACTTCGTCACAGGTCCCACGGCGGGAGATTTCCTCAAGTTCGCTTACGCCAGCACAACAATCATCAACACAAGCACCGCCATGCCAGCCAACCCGGTCATGAAAAACACGTTGCAACGCGCCCGCTTTCCCTTGCGCTCGGCCCGCCGTATCTGCCCGATCCCGTCCTCCGTCCGCTGTTTCGCCCGCTCGATATTGCTCTCGATATCATCCACCTGCCCGCCTTGATCGCTCACAAGCCCAGCCAAATCCACGAAAATCTGATGCACGTCGCCGATCTGCGAAGAGATCTGCGCGAGGGCTGCGTCCCTGTCCCTGATGACGGCCTCGTTGGCTTCCAACTCGTGATCCAGCGGGTGGACCGCTTGCGTCTGCTGCGTCGGCACTGCTTGCGTCGGCACTGCTTGCGTCGGCACTGCTTGCGTCGGCACTGCTTGCACCGTCTGCGCAGTCGTCTGGGGCGATGCCGCCACCCCGCGTACCCCCCCGGCGTGCTGCCCCTGTCTCCGCCGTGTCTCCTTCAGCATCGCCTCTGCTTTCTTCAACGCAGCCTCAAAATCCCGCAGCACTTTCTGCACCGCCACCGACTCCCGGACGGACGACGAACCCTCCTCCAAGACAGCCTTGAACTCCCCGGCGAGCGCCGCCACCACGTCACCCTGCGAGGCGTCCAAACCGCCCGGCGACCGATTCAGCTCCTCTCTCAGACGCTGGGACGCGGTGACCAGCTTGAAGTGAATGGCCTTCAACCGCCGAAGTGCGCCCCCCTCGCCCGACGACGCCGGCGAGGTACTCGCGGCGAGCTCTTCTCCTCTCTCGTGCATTCCACGAACCGCGAAACGTTGGGGGGGTCGGAGTCAAACCGCGTTCGTTCGTTCGTCCCTGTACGTTTGCGCCCGAGCGCGGCAAGGGTATGGATCCGGTGGTATGAACTGACTGACTGACGCTGTGTGGTACGCTGTACGAGCGTAGCGAGGCCACTTCACCCGAGGCCACTCAGACACACTCGGAGTTTTGAATGGCACATGTGCGTTTTTCCGCCAACTCACACATACATACATTGGTAGTCGTAGTAACTGCTCGCAGTTGACGACCGACGATGGCCAAGCGCTCTGGCCGGCCTCGCTGCCCGTAGGTCTGTCGTGGCTTGTAGGGCTTTGCGAAGCCAAATTCGAAGCCAAATTCGGTTGAGAGGAATCCGAGTTCCCTCCAGCTCCTCCAACGGCGATACAGACGACAGACAATGAGCGCCGCGTCCGCCTCAAACGCCTCGGCATTCGACCAGCAACTGGTGCTGGTCCTGTCTTCCGCGGTGGGTGTCTTGACCTCGATCGACGTGCTCGGTTCGCCCTGACCCTCACTCAAAAGTCGGTTCGCCCTCCAGGTCCTGCGCTCGCCCTCGGACGCAGTGCAGGCCATCCTGTCGGCAGAGTCGTTTGCCAGGGAGATTAATCAGGTGGGCCCGTTGGGTTCCTCTGCGCTGCATCTGGCGACGTGGCGGAGCCACGTGGGTATCGTGCGCTCGGTCCTGGACGCTTGCAATGCGGACGTGGACGTGCAAGACGAGGAGAGCGGGTGGACGGCGTTGCATCGGGCGCTGTACCACGGGAACGTGCGGGTTGCGTCGCTGTTGATGCAGGCCGGTGCGAATGGGGCTCTGCGGGACCATATGGGGCGCCGGGCGGTGGATCTGGTGTCGAGGACGTTGGTGCGTCACGCGGACGTCGTGGTCGCCGACGCGGGAGACTATGCGTCGTACGGTCACGTGTTTTCGTGGGGCAACGGGAGCAACTACACGCTGGGGACGGGGTCGCTGGAGGTGGAGCTCGCGCCCTCGCGGGTGGATGCGTTGCATGCGCACGACGTGGTGCGGGTGGGGGCGGCGAAGTTTCACAGTGCCGTGGTGACTGCGGATGGGAAGCTATTCACGTGGGGTTGGGGCCGAGGCGGGCGGTTGGGACATCCAGAGCCGAGCATTCACGCTTCGGCGGTCATCCATCCGAGGCTGGTGGCGAGTCTCGCGGCGGGAGGCAAGGTGGTCAAGGAGGTGGCGTTGGCCAAGCACCACACGCTGCTGACGACAGCGGACGGTGAGCTCTTCTCGATGGGGTCGAATCGATACGGACAGTTGGGGCACGGTCGGGAGACGGCGGCGGCCAAGTCGGTGGCCGTGCCGAAAAAGGTCGCGGCGCTGCGATCGAGCTTCGTGGTGACGACTGCCGCCGCGAATAAGCACTCGGTGGCAGTGACGAGCACAGGGGAGGTGTACACGTGGGGGAGCAATACGTGCGGTCAGCTGGGGTACGGGGCGTTTGACTCGACGTCATCGCCGACGCCGAGGGTCGTCGACGCGATGAAGGGCAAGCGGGTGGTGGCATGCGCGGCTGCCAAGAGGCACACGGTGGTACTGACGATGGACGGCGACGTGCTGACGTGGGGTCACCGGGGCGTGTCGCCGAGGAAGGTGAACCTCAACTCGGTGCGCAAGTCTGCCTCGTTGGACGGGACGCCGCTGAGGTTCCAGAAGGGGTACAAGGACGTTCTCAAGCCGAGGGTGGAGCGGATCTGTGCCGGCGCCGCGCACACGAGCGTGTTGACGACGACGGGCGTGGTGTTGACGTGGAGGTCCGCCGACCCGCACTGCCACGTGCAGGAGGTCGGGGGTCTGCTGGCCGGAGCGCGGGTGGTGGACATTTCGGCCGGGAAGTATAGGACTGCTGCGGTGACGGACATCGGGACCGTGTACATGTGGGAGGGCCGCTCGGACTACAATCCGACAGAGGGACGCCAAGCGGGGAGCGGGAGCAAGAAGGGGATGCACATGCTCGGGTCCTCCGTCGACAGCATGAGCTCTCACGATGGTAGCTATCTCGGGTCCTCCCCTGGATCGCTGTCGCACCGGTTCGGGTCGCCCTCGGTGTTGTCGGACCGGGTGCAGAGTCGGTTCAAGGCTGGCGGCGCGGCTGGAGCGGGCGCTGCGTGCTCTCAGTCGCCTTCGGGCGGCTCGTACAAGGGAAGTCACGTGGGTTTCGGCTTTGGTCTGAACAACGGGCCCGGTGAAGGGCTCGTTCACGGTGGCCGCGGATGGACGTGCCAGGGAGGGACCCCGTCGGCGTCGGCGTTGGCATCGGCCTCGTCGCACCTGCACCAGCAGCAGCAGCAGCAGCAGGCGTTTGAGCTGATCTCGCCGACCGCGGTCGACGGGTTGCGGCGCATCACGCATGTTGCCGTCGGAGAGAAGCATTCGGTGGCCCTGCAGAGCTGGCTTCGATCCGGCGACGACTACTTCTCAGTCGAGCTGGTGAACGACGGGGCAGGCGACGACCAGGTCGAGGCGTGCGCATACACGTTTGGTCCGAGCTCGCTGCAGGTACAGTGCGAGGAGACGATTGCGAAGCACATGGTGGATCCGCATACGGTCCTCCAGGTCATGATGTACGCAGAAGCCGCCGGGGCCGACATGTTGTACCGTCGCTGCTGCTGCGTGGCCGCGCTCAACCTCGACATTGTCATCACCGAGCACCCCCATATCTTTGCCGAGATGCCGAGACACCTCCTGCGCGACATCGAGATCGAGTTGGAGCGCGTCATGGCCCGTGGATCGAACGTCTCGCTGTCCGCAAAGAGCAGGATCGCGAGCGAGGACGTCGTCTTTCTAACACCGACGTGCCACCGCAACCTGAAGATGCGTCGCCCGAGCCGTGCCGACCGGTCGCTCGGCGACCGAGAGGATTGCGATTTCAACGGTATCGATGGCGGCGCTGGCGGTGGCGCTGACGCTGTTGTTGCCGGGTTCGACGACGTCGTCGACGTCGCCGGCGATGGTACCGCCGCGGCAGCGAGCGGGACGCGCGACGTCTCCGGGTACACGGAGCTGCCGAGTCCAGCCCAATGCGCCACCCCCGGCACGTCGGATCTCTCCGAGGAGCTCGCCAAACTCAGGCGGCTGATTTTGAAGAAGCTGGAGCAGATCCACGTGCTGGAAGAAAAGGCTCGAGGCGGCATCGCGCTCGACTTCCAGCAGTCGGCCAAGCTGGGGCAGAAGGGCGTCGTCATGTCGGCTCTGGCCGCCCTCGAGGGGGGCGTTCCACACGACGAGGTCAACGCGCTGTTGCGCGCTGCGTCGCAGGCGGTCGTCGAGTCACAGCAGCGCACGAGCGCGAGCGCGAGCGCAAGCGCAGACCTGTTGGAGTCGCGCGAGTCGAAGGAGCCACGGGAGTCGAGTCGGCCGGTCAAGCCAAAGCCGCCCAAGTCGAAGCGCAAGTCCAAGAACAAGGATACCAAAGATATCAAAGATATCAAGGGAGGAAAGGGGAACGAGACGGCGAGGAACGCCGGGACTGCGTCAGACACCAGCCGTCTGGTGGACGCCGCGGCGGCGGCGCTCCGCCAGATCCGCATCGGCGGCAGCGGCGGCGGCCCTCCGGCGACGAATCCAGCGGCATCGCGCAGTACGGATGCCCGCACGAGTACGACGTCGCAGTGTATCGTGGGGTTTTCGCCCCAGGGAGAAATCCCGGAGCCACGGGACACCGCGCTCTCTCCGATCAAGACTGTCGGATTCCGGCCGATGGACGGTGGCGATCCTTCTTCGCCGCTGTCGTCGTCGTCCGGGCGCACAGAACAACCCAAACAGTCTTCTGGTGGCAGGCAACCGACGCGAAAGGGGGGCTTGACCATGTTTTTGCGAGGCGAGCTGGACAACGCCAGTGGCGCCGCCAAACCTGCGGCATGGGGTGGTCCCGCGAAGGTCGAGACCCCGGTCAGTCCGCTGAGCAAGTGGTTCAGCGATAACGGTCGCCCGCCCAAGCCTGCTCGTGACCGCGATACAACGGCCTCATCTTTGTCGTCCTCGAAGCAGACGCTGGGGAAGATCCACGCCCCGGGAGGCTCTGCCGCCAAGCCGAAGAAGGTCTCCCTCGCGTCCTTCATGGGCGACAAGATGGGCGAGAAGGTGGCGTCTCCCGTGGCATGGTCTTCTGAGAAGGCATCGCCTTCATCTTCCAAGCCCATCAAGTCACTGCGGACCATCCAGGACGAGCAAGAGGAGCTCCGCGCGGCGACCCGGCGCATCACGTTTTCCCGCTCGCCGCCCACTTTTGCCAGGACCCTCGCCGCCGACGCTGGTCCAACGACTTCGTTTCACGCCCACTCACTGGGAACCTCGCCCCATTCGGCGGGTCCCGGGTTTTTGTACGGGTCTTCGCCGCACAGCAGCGGCAAGAATTTTGTTGCCTCGGGGCCCGCGGAGAGTCGTTGGTACATCTCCGAGGAGCAATCGATGCAGGCGGCAAAGGCCAAGTCGCTCAAAGACATCGAGGCCGAGGAGATGGCCGCGAAGGAGATCGCTGAGCGGAACAGGGCAGCCGGTCCTCCCAAGCAGCCAGCGAGGCGGCCGTCAGGAGGCCGATCCCGGCGGTCCAACCACCGCGCCAAGAACACCAAGAACGCCCAGAATGCGAAGAATGCGAAGAACCAGAAAGTCACATGAATGTTTGATTTTGTACACTACGACCCATCGAGGTCTTCATGCACCAATTCAAATATCGAGCGCGCCGCCAGAGTCCTCCTCTCCAGCACTCTCCAAATTCAGCCCAAAGAACGCGCCGAGGATCACCGACCCGCCGATCGTCGTCAGAAGAATCGTCGCCAAGTCGCCCATCCACGCCGGCTGGGAGATGAGCGCGTCGCTGACGACCGCGATCGGAACTTGGAGCGCCAGACCCGACGTCGCCAGCGTGGGCCCGATCAACAGGATCGAGCGAGCCCACAGGTAGTCCGAGAGCACGTTATCCAGACAGCCTTTCAGCACGAGTAACCCGAAGATCGACCACGACAGTGCCCCGAGAGGCACGCCGACGAGCCCCAGGATCAGCAGGACGGGCACCGTCGTCAGGAAAATCAAGACGCCCATGAACGAGAAGAACAACGTCATCGGAACAGCCTCGTCGTCTCCCTGTATCCGTTTCCGAATACTCACCGTGTACATTCCGTACAGCATGGCCGAGACGACACACAACAGGTCCCCATACACGGACCGGGAACCACCTGCGGCCCCCCCGCCACCCTCACCCTCACCCCCGGCGTCACCGCGGGCTCCGACGCCATCCGAGGACACAACCATGGCCGTCCCGAGCATCAGGGAGACAATGCACCCGAGTTTAAAATACGTAAAGCGCTCGGAAAGCATCACCACGGAGAACAGAAACGTGAACAGCGACGACGTCGAGCTCAGGATGGTATTGGACGTCACCGACGTCGCCGCCAGCGAGGCGTTGAAGGTCAGCTGTGCAAAGAACCACAGCGGCGCGACGTGTACCGCTGCTCGGAACAGTTGATTGTCCCATAAGACTCCCAGCGCACCCCGCCAGTCCTCTTTCCACTCTGCAAACGACGGCAGGTCGACTCGATCGCCGGCGAGTTTGTTTGGCGGCGACGACAAAGACGCGGACGTATCCGCAGTCGTTGCGCCACCGCCAGCGCTGGAAAGGAACCTAGATAGCAAGTAGACCGGCAGGTACACCGCGAAGAGCGAGTTGCTCACTGCCGTCACGACAACGGGGTGCACGCCGAGCTGCTCGAGGTCCTGGACCAAGAAGCTCGCCACCACCCAGATGACGCTCACGGCCAGCACGAACGACAGGCCCAGCGCGCGTTGCCGCGATTGGAACATGCCACGAGTCCTACTACGACTACTACGAGTACGAGTTCTAGACCGTTGAGTTTGGCTACGAGTTGTTGGACCCCACCATTATGCAAAACTTCAACCCAATTGGTTTTCTCACGCACACAGGCCAACACCAGGAGAGATTGTGTGTCTCACTGACGATACGGACGTGGGAAATCGGACGTCAGACATGCGCATGCAGTGCGAGGAGTGAACATGCCCGACACCAACGTCGACGGCCAGCACGGCGCTCGCTCGCCGTCTCTCCCCGGTCGTTCCTCGAAGAAGAAGCGAAAGGACGCTGCGACGCGAGCAGGCCAGCCTCTCCCAGACGAAACGCTCCAGGCAATCGACGAACAGCGCCGGAACTTGCCCGTGTATGCGGTTCGCGACGCCATTGTCCAGTCTGTGCGGGCCTCGCCGGTCCTCATCGTCGTGGGCGAAACCGGGTCCGGGAAGACGACCCAGATCGCCCAGTTTCTACTTGATAGCCTCGGCGGTACAATTGCGTGCACGCAACCGAGACGGGTGGCAGCGCTGACGGTGGCGCAGCGGGTGGCCACCGAGCGACGGTGTGCGGTCGGCGAAGAGGTGGGATACACTGTGCGGTTTGACGACTGCACGAGCAAGTCGACGAGGTTGAAATATATGACGGACGGTATGCTGCTTCGAGAATGCCTTCTCGATCCGCTGTTGAGGAGGTATGACACGATATTGCTCGACGAGGCGCACGAGCGGACGATCGCCACGGATATTCTGCTGGGTCTGCTCAAGGCGGCGAGGGAACAGCGCAAGGGATCGTTCCGTCTGATTATCATGAGTGCCACGCTAGACGTCGAGGGGTACCAGCGGTTCTTTCCCGGCGCCCAAGCGATTTACGTCAAGGGCCGGCAGCACAAGGTGGACGTTTTTTACCTCTCCGAGCCGCAGGAGAGTTACCTCGACGCACTGGTGGCCGCCGTTGTTCAGCTGCACCACGACGAGGACGAGGGGGATATTCTCGGGTTCTTGACAGGACAAGACGAAATCGAGGTGGCGCACCGATTGATCAACGAGCGGATCAAGGCCCTGACGGACGCCGACCTCGGCGACGCCGGGTTCCAAAAGAAAGCGGTGCACGTCGACAACGGGAAGGCGCCGGCTTTCAAGTCTTCGAAGCTCCACGTGGTGCCGATGTATGCGGCGCTGCCACCCGACAAACAGCTGCTCGCGTTCGCGCCCGTTCCCAAAGGCGACAGGAAATGCGTCCTGTCGACCAACATCGCCGAAACGTCGATCACCATCCCCGGCATCCGGTACGTCGTGGACCCGGGCTTTGTCAAGTCCAGGTCCTACAACCCCGGCCTCGGCGCGGACCTCTTGCAGGTCTTGCCCATCTCGAAGGCCCAAGCCTGGCAGCGGACGGGACGTGCAGGTCGCGAAGGACCCGGCAAATGTTACCGGCTCTTCACCGAGGACGCATTCATGGGTCTGAAGGACGTCGCGCAACCGGAGATACAACGTGCAAACCTCGCGTCGGTCGTGCTCCAGCTCAAGTCGATGAACATCCAGGACCCACTCGCGTTCGACTTCATGGACCCGCCCCCGAAAGCCTCGCTCATCCGCGCATTGGAACTGCTCTACGGGCTCCAGGCGCTCGACCCGTCGGGAGACCTGACCGACCTCGGCCGCGAGCTCGCCCGGCTGCCCGTGGACCCCATGTTCGCTCGGGCCATCATCAAATCTGTGGAACTCGGCGAAGGTTGTCTGCAGCAAATCATCGCCATCGTCGCGATGGTCAGCTGCGACGCCACCGTATTCGTCTCCCCGTCCACGGCCAAGCAGGAGTCGCGACAGGCACACTCCCGGTTCTTCAGCCCGTTTGGCGACCACCTCACCCTCCTCGCCGTCTACCGGTCGTGGCGAGCTGTTCCACACAAGCAGCGCAAACAGTGGTGCAAGGACAACTACATCAATGCGCGTGCGCTGATCAAGGCCCACGACATATTTGAGCAGGTTCTCCAGCAGTGCTCCCGCGACGGGGCCGGGGCCGGGGGCACGGCACGTCTGGGCGCCGATCTGCCGGCCGAGGTCGACCCCGTCCAGATCCGTCGAGCCCTCGTCACCGGTCTGTTTCCGCACGCTGCACGCAGGCAGCACGGCGGCGCGTACAGGGTGATGGCCACCGGCCTCGAGGTCAAGCTCCACCCGGCCTCGGTCCTGCACGGCAAGGCTCCCGAGTGCATCGTATTCAACGAGGTCATCAAGACGACAAGGCAGTACGTCAGGGGGATTACGAAGATTGAGAGCGGGTGGCTGCCGGAGCTCGCGCCGTTCTTCTTCGCTGCTGGTGGTGGCTGAGCCACAGCAGCTGTCTCGGCCCTTGGCTGGCGATTTTTCATTCTCCAGCGCACTCAAATTTCTTACTTCGGGGTCAGACTCCCACGCAAGTAAACGACGTTGGACCTCTCTGGACTCTTCGTCCGTTGCTGACCGCCCTACCGCGAGGTACGTGCCTTGAATTTTGAATTGTCCGAAGTTGTGACGCGTGGAACGAATTCGAATGTACTCTCACACTGCACACTCTCCAGCCAGCAATTCTTCCGTATCGTACGCAGATACGAGACGTGGCGTGTTCGGCAACGTTCGGCACGTCGTCGACCGCTCGTGGTTTCGACTTGGTTCCATTCGATCGGACACTACGTCAGTGCGGCCTAGGCACGCGCCGTTCTGATGAACAACAACGAGCCCTCGACGCCCCTCGGGGCCAAGGCCCCATTGGGCGAGTGGAGGGATACCCAGATCGTGTTCACCGGGAACATCAAGGTGAGCAGTCCGCTGAACTGGCCGCTGCCGACCTCCCCGTCGTACGGATTTACCTCTCCGACGCCGAGGCTGAATCGGACGCCCGTGCACGGCTTTGGGAGCACAGCGATCGGCGAGGGACGACTGTCTATGGGAACGCAGTTCGAGTTCGGTGCCGACGGGGAGCTGGTTCTCTACTCGGCCGGTGGGCGGGCCATTCCACCCAGTTCCAAGAAGAGGCTTGGGATGTCGAGCGTGGATCTTGTTGCGCTTGACGATAAGACGAACGTACACGGGTCCGCCAAGGGTACCCGGACGCAACTCGAGATCACCCCGCTCGACCCCGGATCCTCCCACGTGGGGGGGGCGGGTGCACGCTACGGCACCCAGGCCGTGCCGCGGCTGAGCTGTGGGGGCGTCGTCGTCGGGACGGACGTAACCAAGCAGGACGTTGCGAGGCAGCTGGCCTGTGCCAACTTTGCTGACATCGGAGAGAAGCTCACGGATGGCGGGCGCTGCAGGAACAAGAGTGTGGCGTTTGGCGGCGGCGAGGGTGCCGGCGTGGATGCGCTCGAGCTCGACGTCCAGCATAATGTGGGGAAAGTGCCGCTGTCGCCGCTCGACCTCGAGTTGCCTATGGACGCGCTCACGGCCGCCCGCCATCAAAACGCCCAGACGCGGCCGGCCAGGGTCGAAGAGGAGGACGACATGACGGCCACGCCAGAGATGCGCACGAGGAGGATCAAGTGTCTTTACGGCGAACTTCAGAGCAGGCAGGAGCTCTTGAGCTACCTCCAGGGCCAGATCTACATGGCCGATCAGCACATTGCAAAGTTGGTGCGGACGAATTGCGGCCTGTGGGCGTGCTCGGCGCACATCGCCAGCTGCATCGGGATGGCGCTGGAAGAGGAGGAGATGAAGAGAGCGGCCAAGGCGACAGAGGCGAGGGGGGCGACAGAGGCGAGAGAAGCAACGAATGCGGCAGAGGCGTCGATTGCGGCGGAGCCGTCAGAGGCGAGGGAGACGAAGAGGCGGCGGACCTCGCTCGGGGTTGCGAGCCTCACGCAGAGCCTGAACGCCAAGGCCAACGCCGAAGCTGAAGCCGCTAACAATGCGGCGGCCCAGGCGGCACAAGAGACCAGAACAGAGATGGAGAACACGGAGGTGCCGGCCCTGCCCAGCATTGCCATGGTCGAGGGAAAGCAGCTGGAGGAGCTGGAGGAGATCTTTGCGAGGCCCAACAGGAGCGAGTTTGCGACCGGAGAGGTGATGAACCACTTATTGCCCATGCCGAACGCTCTGAAGAGCACGGGCATGTGTCCCGTCGAGAACCTCGGCGGCCCCATCGACGCCACGCTGTCGACCGTGTCGCTGTCGTCGGTACCGCTCGGCGACTTCAACGCGCTGCAGGACGACCTGGGAGTGGGCGGCGGCAACAAGCTTGTGACCAATAGTCACGATTTGCCGCCACCCGTCGTGCTCTCCAAGGAGAACTCGTTCTCCTTCAACTAATGTCGTCGGCTCGTGCCGCTCAGTTTTCGCCCATCGGCTCTATCCCCTTCCGCTTCTTTTTGTCGTTGCTTTTGTTTCCGCGTAGAATGATAACAACTCGCGTCTAATGTACTGTAAATTGCTTGCTATTTCAATTCGCCGCGCTTTGCCCTGTCCTGCACGAGCTTTCCCCACCCGCTCACGACTGACAGCCGCTGGCCGTCTGTCGGCTGCCGGTAGAGGTACGCCACTCGCCGCAGCAGGGCGCCCGCGGGCCCAGCGATGGTCACTCCATCGCTTGCGCCTGCAAACGTTGTGTCGATGGACACGCCAGCCGCCTTGAGGATATCCCCAAATGGAGACGACTTGATGGCCGCCGAGATGGGCGGCGGGACTGGGATGGGCAGCGCGATGGCGCCCCTCGACGCGCCGAGCGACATCATGTTTCCCAAATGCTGGTACTGAAAGTTGAGCAGGGGCCGGTGGTTGATGGACGCCCAGATGTTCCAGGCGACGAAGTCGGCCTGTTGCAGGGCCACCTGGGCGGTCGTCGGCAGAGCCTGCTGGGAGGCAATGGCCACGTCGCCCAGTGCGAACACATTGCGCGTGTCGACCACCTTGAGCGTCCTATCAGTCTCCATCGCGCCGTACTCGTTCACCTTGAACGGCATCTGCTTGCCCATCTGGTCTCCCTTGAGCGCCGGCGACTGTCCGGCCGTCCAGACGACGATGTCAGCCTCGATGACCTCTTTCTCCGTCTTGGATGCCTTGTCGCTGGTATGAATAACCCGCTTCGCCGAGACGGAAGCCGACGCGTTGTCGCCGGCGACCTGAATCTTCTCGACCACCCTCCCCGTCATCACCGAGACGCCGTCGCCGGCCAGCACCTCCTTCGCCGCTTGCCGCTGGCCGTCCGGCGCCTGCTCCATAACGTCGTCCCCGGACGTCACCAGCCGCACCCTACACTTGCCACCGAGCCGGTCGACCAACGACGCCGCAAGCTCCACCCCGGCGTACCCACCCCCCACGATGCACACCTCGGGAAACTTGCCGCCGTTGCTGCCGCTGCCCGCGTCCTTGGAGAACCGAGCGAGCTCGTCCTTCAACCGGACCGCGTCGTCGTACGTGGAAAACTGCAGTGCATACTCGTCCACGCCCGGCACCCCGAAGCTGTTGGTCTTGGCCCCCATGGCCATCACCAGCCAGTCGTACGGGATCCTTCCTCCGTCCTGCAGCAGCACCGCCTTCTCCGCGACGCCGTCCGCATCATTCACGACGCCCGAAACACGCCCCTGCACGTACCGCACCGAATAGGGCGCCAGCACGCTCGAATAGGCCGGCGCCACCTCGTCCTCCGTCGCGCTGTCCGTCAGGACGTCGTACAGCAGCGGCTTGAACGAGAACCTCGAGTTCTGGTCCACCAGCGTCACTCGAGGCTTGGATCCCTTCGGCCACATCAGCTGCTCGAGCTTGATCGCCGTATACAGCCCGCCAAACCCACCACCGACGATGCAGATGCGGGGCGGCGAGTTGGCGCCCACGGCGGCCCCATGCGGCGCATCCGACGTCGCAGGCCCCGAAGACGCAGCCTGAGAGCCTCCAGACGTGGCCGCCGCGCTCGGGGACACATCGCGAGCCTCCCGCGCGGCCCCGCGGCGACTCGTCCAATCGCGTGGCCCAAATTGAATGCCCCATCCGAGTTGGCTGCCTCGCCCCGGGGCGCAGATGCGGCCGGACACTGACCTCGTGAGGGAAGAAGTCACCATCGACGCGCAAGACACTGCGGATACAGGCGGCATTGTGCTGTGTTCTGTTCGTGGTCCTTTCTGGGGTTTTTGTTTGTATTTCTCGTCACCCTTCGCCCTCGTCCTCACGCGCACTGCAATGGCTCGGACGGGCGCCTGGTGAGTGGGCGAGTGAGAGACGCGCGCGCGAGAGGATCCAACCGAGCGGTGGACACACGACACGGCCGAAACCAGCAGAAGGGACCGGGATGAGTTCGTTGCTCAAGAAGGCCAAGCTGCTGTCCGGGGCCTCGTCGAAGTTCGAGCAGGACGTGGTCTCGATCTACTACGATGAGGAGGAGGGCACGGAGTGTCTCTTCTACGACTGCGTCGAGGCGTCGCTGCACCCGGACGCCGCGCCGGACGGCGGCATCCTCTGTACCGACAAAGGCGTGATGGAGCGACAGAAGTCGGCAGTCGTGGATATCATGAAGGGCTTGGGCAGAAAGCTGCTCACGGGCAAGCTTGATCTGCTGAAAATCAGCCTTCCGGTCAAAATTTTCGAGGCGCGGTCGTACCTCCAGAAGCTGTGCGACCCGCTCGTGTTCACGGACATCATGGAGAAGGCCGCGCAGGCAGCCACTCCGGAGGAGCGGCTACGGTGGGTTGTCACATACTTTGTCGCGGGATATCACCGGGCGTTCTTGACGTGGTCCAAACCGTTCAATCCCATCCTCGGAGAGACGTGGAACGCGTCGCTCCCAGACGGCTCCCGGGCGTACCTGGAGCAGATCTCCCACCACCCGCCCGTCAGCGCGTACCAGGTTATTGGTCCCAACAAGTCGTACCATTTCTACGGACACGCACAGCCAACGGTGGGGTACAAAGTGAACGGCATCACCACTCACGCCGTCGGCGACCGGGCGATCGAGTTTCGAGACGGTGGGTGTTTGAATTTCAAGAGAGAGACTCGCACCGCATTGTCCCCCGCCTCCACCACCCACCTTCCAACCGCCCACCGTCCACCGCCCACCGCCCGCCCCGTTCCCGCTACCCCCTCACTGTGCTCACACACGCATGCACGCGCGTACGCATCATACTACGCCAGGCACGCACATCCGGGTGGCCTTCCCGGAGTACAACATCAGGAACCTCGTCTCGTCGGCCACGACCAAGGCGGACGTGAGCGGCATCGTCGAGTTCGAGGACGTCACCAACGGACTCATCGCGACGCTGCGCATCGGCGCGGTCGACGGACACAAGACCGGGCTGCTGAGCCGGCCAGACGCCATTTCGGGCGGGCTGTACCGGACGGCCAACCTGTCTTCCCAATCGCCCACCCGCATGAGAAAAAAGACCACGTCGATGAGAGAAGCGGCCCTTACCCGGCACATGCAGCTCACCAAGTCGCTGTCCAACGGCAACATGCACGTCCATGTCTCGGCCTGCGAGGGCAACTGGCTCTCTCATCTCGATTGGGACGGCGAGCGGCATTGGACCCTGGCGGAGACGCACGTGCACGACTGGAAGGAGATGGGAGACGACGCGCTGCCCTCCGACTGCAGCAAGCGGGAGGACCTGTCTGCCCTCTTGAACGGCGACATGGAGTTGAGCCAGGAGCACAAGGACCGGATGGAGATGACACAGCGGCGCGATGCAAAGCTCCGACCCGTGCCAACTTGAGGATATTACACGTATTTAATACGTGTATTACACGTGTATTACATGTAAATACACGTGTTCAGTCGCTCCACGAGGCCTTGTCGTCGTCGTCGCCTTGCGGCTTCGGATCGAGCACGGCCAACAGCTCGTCGTGGTGGAAGAAATCTCGATCAACGTAATACACCTTCCCATCCCGCCGATCTCGGAACGTCGACAGCGGATGCATCGAGTCCGCGGCACCGCCGTCCACATCCTGCAGGGCCATCTCTGTCGACCGCCGCCTCGCCAAAAAGTCCAACGTCTCCACGCGCACCTTCCCATCCCCCGCATACGCGAGCGAATGCACATACGGCTTGACAAAATAATGCAGCAACCCGGTCGTCCCGACGCCAAACGCACTCAGCGACCCCGCCAGGCTCATCCGCGCCGTCATGGACGTCGCCGCCGCCCCGTCCACCAGCACCGCCGGGTCAAGATACAGCATGATCGGCACGGACGAGATGGTGACAACGCAAGAAAAGACCGACAGCTTCTTGACTTTCGTCACCGCGTTCGAGAAGGGCCCCGCATACACGTACGCGGTGGTCGGATGCGAGGCTGTGCGTTCAGAGGACGACGGCGCGGGAGACGGCGCGGGAGAAGTCGCGGACGTCGTCTTCGTGGACGTCATGAATTCGGAAACGCCCTGTTCCCGCGCCGCCTCGTCCCGCGCTGTCACCTTTGTCGCGACAACGCCCGCCCGGGCGGTGCCCGGCCGGCCGCCGCTGCCCGCCTTCTTCTTCCCCTTCCCAGCCCCGCCCTTCTTCTTCTTCCCTTTCCCAGTGCCCTTCTTGTCATCCTGTCGACTGATATGACTCGCGAACCAGCGCTCCGGCACGACGCCGGGGTGGGTGGTGGACGTGGCGCCGATCCGCCGAGCGGCGACGCTCCCTTCCGCCGTCGCTCCCAACCCCCCCGCCCCGCTCGGACCGGTGGACCGAAGAAGAGACGTGAACAGCCTCCTGCTCGCCGCCCGTGCAGTGCCACTCATGTGCGTTCAAGATGAGTTCTGAGTTTGGAGGCCTGCAGCTCTGAGTATTTTTGGGAACCCCGCTCGCTCGTCACAAATTATCCTTCCGCGTTTCTACGGACGGACCAGAAGGAGCGCATACGGTCTATACGAACGTTCACTGTCCGCGACTGCGCCGGAACGTGCGGTTGGGGCGACAACGGTGACGAAATTAAACCGACCGTTGACGAGTCGCTCATCCGAATCGTCACCGAGACGCGTCGAACGAGACCCGGCCGTGTATCTCACGTACGTATTGGGTGAAGTGTTGGGTCAAAGGAGCGTGCGATACCTCGTGCGCTCGCGTATTTTCAGTCGAGCCTCAGATCGTCCGGCGATACCACCGAGTCTGCTATGGAGCGCGCGAGGAAGCCGTTGGTGGTCTCGCCCGACGTCTTCTGCACGCCTGCGTTGCAGCGGCGGGCCAGGGAGGAGCGGGCCGATGAGGAGCGGGCCGGGGCCGAGGAAGGGCGGTTTGGGGAAGGGCGGGAAGCGGGCTGGCGCGGCAAGAGTACGAGTAAGTTTGGGTTGGAGCGGCTTGAGCGTGCGCGGGAGCTGCGAACGCCGAACGGGTCGATTCTTGCCGTGCGTGATCCGAACACGCTCGCGAGGCCGGCGAGCGTCAAGCGGGTGAGCTTCAAGGACGTCGCGGTTGCATCGCCCGTCGGCGCTGTGGCCGGGGGCGCGCTCGGAGGCAGAGGAGGCGCAGGAGCAGGAGCAGGAGCAGGGGGGCCGGCGCGGGGACTGAATCAGCAGGTCGGCCAGGTTGGTCGTGTCGCGTCTCTCGTTCAGCAGCCGTCGACGTACCGCCAGCCGTCTCCGGGTCCGTGGAGTCAGTTGGTCGGAGATATGGAGCCGGAACGGTCGTTCACGAACTACGTCAACCCGTTGGCGGACGGGGAGGACGACGAAAGAGAGGCGGAGAGCTTGGAGCATCGTGCCGACGCGCAGCAGCATACGCCCATGTCGCAGCTGAGCCGGGCCGTGGACACGGCGACGAGCCGGGGCGTGGCGTTCCGTATGCAGACGCCAGAGGCGGTCCAGGTGTTGCAGAAGATTGCGCTGCATGGCAAGGGGAGGATGAATGCGGGATCCCTGGATCACTATCTGCGGACCGGCCCGAAGGAGCTGAGCCCAGAGCCTGGGATGGTCCTGGCGGGAGCGGCGAGGGAGGAGGAGACGATGCAGGCGGAAGGAGAAGCGCGCGCGTTGCTCGAGAGCTCGGAAGACGAAAACGTGGTGGAGGACGGGCCGGCAAAGACACGGCAGCAGCGGAAGAACCAGCAGCAGCCGCAGCTGCAGCAGAGGAAGGACCGGGTGGTGGTCTCGTCGCCAGTCGTCCGCGGTGCTGCCGGGGGTCTCCAGGGCGAGGACAGCGCCGACCTCGACGATGTCCTGGACGAGGTGCCGCCAACGTTCCAAACTTGTCACGGGTTGAAGACGAGCGGGAGGGTGATGTCGCCGGTGCGGTTCAACCTGTTGGGAGATTCGCCGACGTCGTACGATGCTGGCGGCAACGACAGCGACAACGGGAAGAAGGAAAAGTCCTTCTCGTTCGGCATGGGCGGCGAGGCAGTCGACTCGGAGGCGACGGCGCAGTTTCTGGAGGAGTACTGCAGCTCGCAGTCACACGACGGCGAGTCGGTGGACCAGCCCAACCCGTTTGGCGCCATGCTGGGAAGGCTCAGGGAGGACCCGTTGCGGCTGAAGAGCCCGGTCGTGGGCGCCATCATGAAGGAGTCGGCATCGGACGGGTCGTTGGCAGGTAGCCCCGAGTCGCCGGCCAACTGCACGCCGATGAACCTCATCTCAACGTCGCTGGGGTCGTCCCTCCCCAGGGTGAGCAGCAGGGGGAGCGGGGGGGCCGGAGGCGACGCGTCCACCGGCACCGGTACCGGCACCCACCTGCGCGATGCGACAACCACTAACACCGCCAATGCCACCACCGCTCCTGCGAGCATCGACGACGCGTCGTCGCTGGAAGACTGGATGCGGCGGCGGGGCATCGAGAACGTATCGACACCGGCGCGTTGGGACCTGCAAAAGATGTGGAACGCGCTCGACAGCATTCGCGAAACGACTGGAGCGTACGAGAACGTGCTTCGAGAGAACTCACAGTTGCGTGACGAGCTGTGGGAGACGCGCGAGGCGGAGCTGGACGCGCGCGAGGACCTGGAGGATGCGCTCGAGGCGGTGCGCTTTGAGCAGGAGCGGTCGAGGGACGCCGCGGCAAAGATGGCCGACCTCGCCGTGTCCATGCACCAGCAGTTTGCCATGCTTGAGGACGAGCGAAGGCAGCTGCAACGAGACCTGGACGACGCGCGGAAGATGCTGGACGCTTCGATGGACGAGGGCGTGGCCAACGTGATGCAGGAGCTCGACGGCCTCAAGGCGGAGCTCGAGCGGCTTCGGGTGGCTGAACAGGCGGCCCGCCAGGACGCTATCAACGCGCGTGCGCTAATCGCAGAGTTGAAGATGGTGGACGCCGAGGACGAGGGCGAGGACGACGAGGCGTCTCTGGGCGACGTCGCTGAGGTGGTCGTGGTTGATGGTGCCGAGGAGGCTGCCGTGCAGTCCGGCTCGAAGGACCTATCCGAAGACGACCTGAATGACGTCCAGCGCAAGGTCGAGTACTTCGAGGGCCTGCGCACGGACGCCTTGGACCCTCGTTGCGGGATCAAGGAACCGGTCGAACACGCGGAGGAAGAGGAAGAGGAAGAAGCAGACGAGGATGACGGCGCCGGCGACGATGCTGCCATCGCCAACGACCAATCCGACGACATTGACGCCATGTTCGCAGGGATCTCGTCCATGTCGCCGTTCGGCGCCTCGATGCTCCCGGAGTGCCCCCACACGGGGGTCCGGGCCCCGAGGACGACGCCCGTCGACGCCGAGGACATGACAACGCCCTATAGGATCCATATCGAGGCCATGAACCAGTTCAGGGAGACGTGGGGAGAGGCCGATGATGAGGTAGCTGGCGCTCGTCAGGATGTTGCTGTTGCCGCCAGTCTTGCTCCCGCCGAGGCCCCTGTGGACCCCGTCAAGACTGGGGTGGACGCGCCGGGCGCTGCGACAACGACGACCGTCGCCGCGCTGGTTGCGGCAAACCTGGCTACGTGCTCCCAGACGCCAGAGGCCGCAAACGCCGACGACTCGTCCGACACGTCGAGCGACTACGAGGTGGAAGACATCGTCGTCAGCCCGATCGACGTGGAGGACCTCACCCGCGCCAACCTGCGACAGACGGTGAGGCAGCGGATCGCTGCCGTGAAGAACGACCTGGCGACCGCCAAGAGCCGACTGAGCCACGCGCAGACCGGCTTCCAGACCCGCAGGGTGGCCGGGGAGCGGAGCGACCCTTCCGCCTCGGAAGAAGGACGCGTCGTCGACCCGTCAATTGACGACTGCGACGCAGACGCGGAACTGACCACGAAGGACGGAGACGATGTCGTGGTCGTCGACAACCATGAGAACGACGAGAACGACTACAACCGCGAGAACGAATCGCACCGGAGCGTCTTTGCGAGGCGATTGGACGCGACGAGCACGCCTCTTTCCGTCAGAAGGGCCGTCTTCACCCCGAAGACGAGCATGTCGGCGCTCAAGTCGACCGCGCGAATGTCGCCGCGCTTCTCATCGTCATCCTCGTCCGCGACGCCGCTGCCGCCGAGCTACCTCCAGCAGCACCCCGTCATCTCGAGGCCCGCGTACCGCGCGCGTCGTCTCGGAACGGCGCGGGAGCCGTCGGCCGAGGAGGACCGCGAGTTCCGGCGCCGGGCGGCCGCCCTGAACATCCACGTGTCTCCGTACATGCGGCGCTCTGGGAGAGAGAGGCGCGCAATGGCATTGAACTGAACTGATCACGAATTCATAGTGTCACATCATCGATATCATCATCAGGGGGTGGGACCGCCGATTCTCAGCTCCCCTCGGCCTTGAGCGAGACGGACGTCCTCTGCGCGCCGGACCTGGGCACCCCGAGCAACGCGGAGCTCGTGCTCACCGACAGCACGATCGTGAGGGCATTCAAGTACTTATCCAAGCTCGTGTACTGCTGTTCCGGCTCCAACACCAACTCCGACAGCCTCTGCAGCGTAAACGGCGCCGCCTCAAACCCGTCGAGCAGCTCGTGGATCTCCGTCCGAGCCCGGTCAATCTCGTGCGGATGCATCACGATCTCCGCCGTGTCATCCTCCGTATCGGCCAACGACCGACTCGATAGCCGCTTGGCATATTCCGATGTCGTACCGACGAACAACTTGGTCTCGTCGTCGTCTCGTGCAGCACGGAACGCAGACATGTACCGCTCCAACGCCGCATCGATCAGGATTCCATACGCCCGCCTGAGATCGCCCCAAGGATATCTGGCGAGTAGCGAGCGACGAGCGACGAGGGTGAGAGGAGGTGACGAACGGGGAGGGACCTGTCAGAAGCCACCTGTCACACCCCGCACGTGCCCCGTCGTAGTACCTACCGCAACGCCTCGTTGTACAGCGCGACCTCGGCGACCACCCCTCTCAGCGACCGCATCGCCTCCTCCACGTCCCTCTGCGTGGGCGTGGGCACTTCCTGCGTCACCTGCTGCGAGAGCGAGAGCGAGCGCGATCCCGCCGACGCGAGGACATAGCTCGCCCGTTCTGCGGTGGAAATATATCGCTCCAGCTCTTCCGCCGTCGCCGGCAGCGTGACGACAATGTCAGGCGATGCCGTTGGAGCGGGCCGCTGCTGGGCTGCGTCCGACATCGCGTGGTGAACCGCGCGGACGCCCGTGGTGCCTCGTTCAAAAATTTCAAAGTCTCTCTTTTCCCGCGCTCACTGCGTCAGAGAGCGCCTCTCCGCGCCCCTTGCTCGCGCCTCCTCGCTGTCGCGATCACCATCACGCGATCACCATGACGAACAACGAGGGCGCGTCGATCGCGCATCTGGTCTCGAAGGTCCACCTGTCCGGCGCCACGGCCGATTCGGTCAAGACGAGGGCCCTCGAGATGCTCAGGAAGTACAACTCGAAAATGGGGAGGTCGTCGGGAATCCTGGGCAACCTGCACCTCGCCAAGCCTGCCGTGGTGGTCGACCTGGCGTGCACGTGTGGGGACGTCTACGTCGACCGGCAGGTCGACGTCAAGGTGCTGCAGCGGATGAGCGGGGTGACGCCGGCGCAGTACCAGAAGGTTCGGAGCGTGATGATGAAGGTGGTCGGGGTCAAGCAGCAGGTGAGTCCGAGGGACGTGTGTATTCAGTTTGGGTGCTTGAAGTTGGAGAAGATTGTGCGGGAGACGCTGGAGGAGTACGACGCACGTCGGCAGGTGGGGGGCTCTGGGGGGTCTGGGGGCTCGGCAGCGTCGACGGGGCGGAGACGGGACGTGTCTGGGTTGGACGGGGACGGGTTTGGGAGGCATGGTCGGTGGCCGCCGCGGTTGGTGGGTGCGGCGTTCACGTTGGTGGCGGACGCGTATAGCACACGGGTGGACAAGAAGCGGTTGATTGCGGCGCTGGGCCTGCAGCAGCGGGAGTACAAGGTGGCGCTGGAGGCGATGGGCAAGGACTTGCACGACGTGTTTTTCGACGACGGTGATGACGGCGATGACGAGGATGTGAGAGTCGCCGGGAACGACGAGGCGGCGGCGGCGCCGCAGAAGCAAAAGCTGCAGCAGAAGAGGGAAGAGACGCCCGTCGGAAGGAAGAGCCCACGGCTTGCGAAATGACACGATAGAGTGCGTTGGCTACGGTGACATTGTAAACACGGCAGCGCAGATGGCCGCACCGCTGACCGACGAGCCGTCGGCCAGGATGATTTCGATGGGCGGAGTCGGTGTCGCGTGGTCCTCGGTCGCGCCTCGCAGCACGTCGATCGCCGCGCTGACGAGTTCCCTGTAACCATCAAACTTCGTGAACATGGAGCCGTCGACCGAAATCACCACGGAGGGTGGAGAGCCGTCCCCAGCATCGCCGCCAGCCGCCGTCGCGACGGCCGCCATCGCGGCGGCGCACAGGCGAGCGCTGCGGACCGCGACCATCGAGCAGACGGCCTTGACCACCCGACGCTCCTCCAACGTCGTCGTCGTCCCTCTGGCGGCAAGAAGCGTGCCGACATCGCCCAGGTCGTCCGAGTCGTCGTGGTACGCGCGCGATACAGCCGCGCCGTCAAACCCCTCGAGACGGTCCAGCGTCAGCGATCGACCGCCGAGCAAGCCCGTGTTTGAAGCGATCCGCACGATGATCCGCCGCGCCACGTCGCCGACGTACAGGCCCGAGATGAGCTTTTCGAACAGGCCGTGCCCGGGGTTGGCGCTCTCCCGGTCCACCTCGGCGTCCTCTTCGAGCGCGACCCCCAGGGTCTCCGCCGGCAGCGCGCAGTCTCCCCATTCCGTGTTGACGATCATCCGATCGCCGTGCTTGCGGTACGTCGCCGGAAGGGTCTTGATGTTCCGGACGTCCTCCACGTAGGAGCAGTTGGTGCCGGTGCCCAGGATGACCGACGCCCGGACCCTCGGGTCTGCGAACTGGGCGCCGACCAGGGAGGCCACGCTGTCGTTCACCAGCGCGGGGATGACGGCCTCGATGCCCTGCTTGGCAAACTCGTGGGTAAGGGCTCGGACGACGTCGACGCCCAGCAGGCCGGTGCCCTAGTAGTAGTAGTAGTAGTAGTAGAGGGGGGGGGTGAGCGTGGGTGGGTGAGGGGGGCGTGGAGAGCAGCGGAGCGCACCTTGAAGCGTTTGGTCCAGAGGATCTGCTCCCCGTGGTCGAGGTTGTCTTGTCTTGTCACGAACGAGCGCAATGCTTGAGTGAGTGAGAGTGAGAGAGATGGGGGATGAGGTGGACGGGAGCGCAGCAACCGTCCACTCGACCACGCGCGGGACGTTCTTGTGGGGCGAACGGGGAGCTGAGCAGCGGGTCTCAGCGGGTCTCAGCGGGTCTCAGCTGCGCTCCCCGTTTCTCAGCTCCGAGTACCTCCGAGTACCTACCTGCATGCAAAGCTGTAACAAAACCCTATAATCGGCTTGACAGCACGCGCGAACATTGCGGTGAAGCACTCGACGATCCAGGTCAGGAGCCGGCCGTTGTCGGTGTCGTAGCACTCGTCTGGGATGGCCCATTCCTGCTTTCTGACGTCTCCCAATTTGCCGTCGTCTCGGAGCTCGATGCATACGACCTTAAGGCTCGTGCCACCGAGGTCGATGGCATAGTACGGACCCGCCGCCGAGGGCCGCAGCGAGGAGGGGAAGGCGTCGACGAACGACGGGAGCATCATCAGGCCGAGGTTCTTGTCCGACAGGCCCAGTTGCATCTGGGAGATGATGGCGCGCTTGACCGACTGGAGCTTGGCGGGGGGCAGGTCGGTGCGTGCAGCGAGGGCGGAGAGGGCGGAGAGGGCGGAGGCGACCCCGGTCTCTTTCCGAACGTCGTCGTCGTCCATCTGATGCAGATGGAAGGATGGGGGTGGTGCACAGGTGCAGAGGGAACCGATCGCTCAACTGAGAGTCTTCGACCCAGTTGGTTTCGCGAACGAAATTTCGGACATCTCGTCCCGCTAGACGACGAATACGGGCACGTTCGGGGCAATGGGCAACTCTGCGACCATTTTAAGCGTGATTTGTAACTGTGGGAAGGGGGGGTCGGTCTTGAAGGTCTCGGAGAAGTCTCGAGCTCATAGTTCTCCGAGTGCTCGGTCTCCGAGTGCTCGGATCCATGGACGCCGCCTTTGTCACTGGCGGCTATCTTTGCGCTCGGAGCTATCACGATGACAATGAGGGAAACTGAACGTCTCGTGGATGCTAGTTGAAAATAACTAATCCAAGCCTCCTGACGCGTAAGCGTCAGAATTTCTTGTTGGTTCCAAGAGGAACCATTCTTCCCGTCACTCGACCCACACGATCGCACAACCACCGTTCGACCCCTCCTGCTGCTCCACCCTCCTCACCCTCCCGTTACCCCTCAACGCCCCCAACACACTCCCTCGCACCCTCCCCGTGCCCACGCCGTGGATCACGAACAACACAGCGCCCCCCCTCGCCGCGCCCACCGCCGCCTCCACCTCGTACCTTGCCTCCTCGGCCGTCATGCCCCTCAAGTCGACCGTGTTCGCACTCGTCTGGATCGCCGGCTGCTGCTGGGTCGTTGCTGGCGACGATGGCTGCGAGGGCGCGCTCTTCTTCTTCGTCGCCTTCGCTTTCGCCTTCCCCCCTTTGCCGTCCTGCGTCAGGCGCCTCAGATCGTCGAACGACACGCCCCCAATCTCCATCATTCCCGCTCTTATCCTCGCCGTCTGCTTCCTCCCGTCCACCGATACGACCGCCGCCTCCGCCCCGCCCATGCTCAGCACGGCGACAGTCTCGCCGACGGACGGCGCCCACCCGATGTCGCCCTCGTCCCCGCTGTACACGTCTTCGACCGCGGCCCTGGCGAACAAGCGAAGCGCGTAGCGCGAGCGCGAGTGAGACTGACGGTAAGAGTGAGAGAGCTGGGGTGGGTTCCCCCATGTGGGGGCTCACCCCATGGTCACCGTCCAACACCCTCCCGCTCTCCGTCACACAACCCGTCGGTCGATAATAATTACCTCGCCTCCCTCTTCGCGTCATCGACGAGTCTGCGCAGCAGACCGTCTGCATCCCCCACACTCAGCGTCCCCGCCCGCGCGTCCCGCAGGATGCCACGTATCCGCTCCGCCACGTCGGACGCAAAGTCCCCCTCTTCTCCACCCTCCTCCTCCAAAACCCTCCTCTCTTCCTCGAGAATGCTCAGCATCATTTCGTGCTCCTCCAGGGCCCGTTCACCCCTCCCGATGCGGGCCTCCACCTGCGCGATCTCGTCCGGCAGCGTTTCCTTGAGCATGGCCGCCGCGTCGCTCGTCCGTTTTTGCTCGTCGCGCTCTTCTTTCAGCTGTTTGGCAATCTCGCGGGCACGCGCGACGACCGCCGGGTCGACGCCGAGGCCCTCGGCCACGGCCAGCGCGTGGGACTCGCCGGACGAGCCCCAGTCGATCTTGTACGTCGGCAGCAGGGTGCGGACGTCGAATTCGACGTTGGCATCGAGAAATGCGGGGTCTTTGCTCTCCTTCAACTCGGCGTGGTGCGTCGTGACGTAGGTCATGGCCGAGCCGCCGTGCGAGAGCCGGTCGAGGATCGCGGCGGCGAGCGCGGCACCCTCAGCCGGGTCCGTGCCGCTCCCCACCTCGTCCAGGAGGACCAACGACTGTGGAGTGGCACTCTCGAGGATTCTACTGATCCGGGTCATGTGCCCGCTGAAGGTGCTCAGGTTCTGCTGGAGGCTCTGCGAGTCGCCCACGTCGACCAGCACTTTGTCGAACCAAGCGCACTTGAGCTCAGTCCCGATGGTGGGAATCCCGAGGCCAGCCTTGGCCATAAGCGACAGCAGGCCGAAGGTCTTGAGTGACGCCGTCTTACCGCCGGTGTTTGGCCCGGTGACGACGACGGCCCGCTTGCCCTCTGGGATCATGATCGAGATTGGCGTGATGGCAGAGTTCTCGGTGGCGCTCTCGGTGGAGTTCTCGGTGGCTTTCGGTCCCTCCGAGCTCCCCTTGTTGGCGCCCTCGTGTTGCGCGTCGGGCGGGGTGTTTCCGGTTTGGTGAACAACGGGTCGCTGCGCTCCCCGTTGTTCACCCCGCTCGGTCACGACGTCGCGGTCCCAGAGCTCGGGAACGAGGTCGATCCCCTCGAGCGCCGACGTTCCGAGCACCCCACCTGCCCCAGCCACGCCGCCGAGCGCGGAAGACGTCGACGACGCCTTCCGTCTCACGGGCAAACGCGGAACGGGCAACGGCTCCAACGTCCGCTGCAACAGCAGCGGGTGCATGACGTCCTGGCACGAGATTTCACGCTCGCAAAACTCGGGAAAGACCCCGCCGACCCACCGCGCGTGCTTCGCTCGCGCAAACGCCAGATCGATCCGAACGACGGCCGCGCCAATCCGCCGCAACAGTCCGGCCCGCTTGGCCACCAGCGCCGACAGCGCCTTGAGCACGGCCTCCTCCTCCTGCTCCTCGGCCTCTGTCAGCTCGATGTTGAAGTTATTCAGCGAAATGAGCGGCTCCGGCTCCATGTACATCGTCGACTGCGATCCGCTTGTGCCCAGACACACCGAGTTGGCCGGAAGCTCGCCGTTCCGTCCCGCCTTGATCGGAATGCACCGCCTGTCCCTCCGGATGACCACCTGCGCCCGCTCTGCTGCCCCGAGCGCGTACATCTTCCTCGACCACTCCTCCGCTTGCCGCTGCAGCGCCACCGCGTTCTCCTCCTTGAGCATCCTCACCTCTCCCAGCGACTCGCTCGCCGTGTTCAGGATCAGCCCGTCGACGCTGATCTTGCTCCGAATCTCCGCCGCCAGCTCTAGAAGCAGCGGCAGCTGCGATTCGCGTCTCGCGTTGCTCGCCGGGTGCACCCCCGACGGATCGCGTCTCTCTCTCTCGCCGTCGAGATCGAGATCGAGCTCCTGTCCAGTGCCCCCCAGGTGCACCCCCAACAGACCGGCCAGACGATACCCTCCCGATTCATCCATGTCACGCGAGTCCTCTTCCGCCACGAGCCGCTCGTACAGCCTCAGGACGGCCTCGATCGTCGTCGCCACCGCCCCGATCACCAGCGGGTGCAGCGTCGCCTTGTCCTTCTCCGCCGCGTCCAGCGCCCGCCGCAGATCAAAGATGCCCTGGAAATAGTCGTCCTTGGAGGTATCGTTCTCCGCTTCCCCTCCTCCGGCAGACAGCATCCGCAGCGCGTCGCGCGTCTGCGCCTGCAGCTCCTCCGACGCCTCCCGCGTCTGCCCCACCTCCAATCGGCCCTTGAACGCCTTCTCCGCCGCAGCAGGCGTACTCGCAAAGCTCGCCACCTGCCTGCACACGCCCTGGAACTCCAGCATGTGGTAGCTCGAGAGCTCTGTCCGGTCGATGCGAGGACGGCGGGAGGACCTCGATTTGGACCGGCGACGCGGAGCGCGGGAAGGGGGTGGTGGAGACGCGGCCGACGCGGCCGACGCGGCCGACGCGGCCGACTCTACCGGCGACGTCGACGCCGAGGCTGGCCCGGGGTGGAGCGACGCGAGTCGCTCCCGTCGCCCGTCTGGCCTCACGTTGCCGACTCCCCGTGCAGCCCACCCGGAATTCCCGCCGAGCCATACCCCCATTGGCGACGCCGCCCGCCCAGACGTACTCGGATGAGGACGGAGTCTGCCCCGTCCCGCAGTAGACGACGGCAGGCCCGATAGCCGCGCCATGGTGCCCGTTTTTTTTGGTCTTCTTCGTTGCCCCACGCACAACACACAAAAAACCTTCTCACACGCTCCCAGTGCTGCGCGTCTGCCAGTGCACCAGGGTCATCGTAGACTCTTCGGAGAACCCGGTGGCACCGCGCGTGCGTCTGTCTTCGTTCGCGTTCCTGTCGCCTCTCGACAGGACGCAAAGGGCGAACGGCTCGGAGCATCCACCCAGACGACAGACGACAGACGACAGACAACGACAACCACACCAACGATGAAGTTCGACCTGGAGGGCCTCACGGTCTACTTTCCCTACGAGTACATCTATCCGGAGCAGTACCAGTACATGATCGAGCTGAAGCACAGCCTGGACGCGCAGGGCCACTGTCTGCTCGAGATGCCGACGGGCACGGGCAAGACGATCACGCTGCTGTCGCTGATCACGAGTTATCAGCTGGCCCACGGGGACAGAGTCGGGAAGCTAATCTACTGTACGCGCACGGTTCCGGAGATGGAGAAAGTGCTCGTGGAGCTGCAAGAGCTGGTCGAGTACCGGCGGCGGTACTTTCCCGACAATAAAGAGCCAAAGATCTTGGCGGTGGGTATTGACCTCGACTTTTTCTTCGTCGTTCATCTTACTAACGGCGGAGCGTTCTTTTGGGTTCACGCCACCCGCTGTTCACCCCTCCCGGTCGCTTGTCAGCTCCTCGTTGTGACCGCTCTCTCACTCTCTC
>Ga0181582_10000531_pt1 | contig 27276 bp, 17 predicted proteins | sample 071ome_32_FD_132438 | JGI IMG/M metagenome (GOLD analysis project Ga0181582, IMG submission 132438) | Coastal salt marsh microbial communities from the Groves Creek Marsh, Skidaway Island, Georgia - 071405AT metaG (megahit assembly) | ecosystem: Environmental > Aquatic > Marine > Intertidal...
ACCGACCAACCGACCAACCGACCACGAACGAACCGAGCACCCAACACCTCACCCTATACCTCACCCTATACCTATACCTCGTCGTCGTTCGTGATTTTCGCCAGGAATTCAACGCGACGGTTTCGGAAATGTCGTGGAAGAGCGGCAAGACCCTGAGACCGTACATCAGAGACGCCCAAAAGATGATTATGCAGGCGAAGAAGGTGCGGGAGCTGGACCAGGCGATGATGGAGGTGAGCGATGAGGACGCCGCGCTGCTCAATATCTACCAGGAGAAGTTGGACCTGTTGCATCTTCCCATCGTGGATGGGTCTATCTCGGGAGATCAGGCCATGTCGGACCTGGCGGACGACTGCTGTCAGCGGGTGCTCAACGGGCAGCGGCTGTACATTCATTGCTGGGGTGGCCACGGGCGGACCGGGACGTTGGTGGCGGTCATGTTGAGTCGGCTGTACGGTCTGAGTGGGCTGGAAGCGTTGCATTACACGCAGAAGATGCATGATGTGCGCGTTAGCAGCCAGAACACGGCGAGTCCGCAGACGAGGTCGCAGATCCTGCAGGTGCTGCGGCTGACGAGTCCGCACGATCCGGACTATGGGTTGCGGGCGTACTCCTGGCCGGAGCGTCCACTGCTTCCGTTTACGGCGATTGAGGAGGCCAAGTGGGCGCGGAAGATGATGATTGGCGGGGTGGCGATCAATGCCAAGGTGGGTGGTGGTCATCCCGAGGGGAAGGGGCAGGGGCAGGGGCAGTTTCGCGAGGGGGACGTTCGCGAGAAGGACGCGGTTGACGAAGGACTGATCAAGTCTGTTCGGTGATGCGGGGGAGGAGGAGGAGGAGGGGGAGGAGGGTGATGATTCATTCGCGGCGGCCGAGGTGCCGGCGTTGATAGGGTTGATAGCCCGACAACGACAACGACAACAACAGCGTACCACGTGGATACTCACGAATACATTTTATATATATATATATACTCGTTCACTCACACCCAGTAATGTAATGCCAAGTCGTTGAAGGCACCGGGGCAGGTCTCGCTGAACACGTCGGGGAGCGGGACCTCGGTCATTGACCCAGAGGCCTGGAGTTGCTCGAGAAACTGGACGTCTGTTTCGTTTTGGTGGGATCGACGGATGTGGTTGCGCTCCTAGTGGGGTGATGGAGAAAGCGTGAGAGAGAACGCGGTGGACAAGAAGAACGACGGCGACAAAAGCGACGACGGTACACACCAGGCATTTGGAGATTGAGTTTCCGATGAACACGAGGTTTCGGAGCGTTCCCTGGTTCTGCGTCGTTCGCAGCAGCCGGGTGGCAAAGACCTGCTCGAAGTGCGGGGCGAAGAGCAGGGTGGGCTCGGAGACGGTCCAGTCGTGGTTGCCCGTCTGCGTCGCAAAGCCGAGACGGGCGTAGACGGCAATGTCCAGGGAGGTGAATACCGGGTCGACGGTCTCCGGTGGGCCCGCGAGCGAGGCGCCCGCGAGGGCGAGTCGGTCCATGAGGACGATCGCCATGGCCGCCTGGGCGCGCACCAGCTGGGCCTGGCCCAGGTTGCCCAGCGAGCCCAGGCCCCATACCCAATAGTGCCGAATGGATGAGAGTTTGATGTCGCTCGGAAGCCCGGACAGCGCGTCGAGGACGCTGGTGGCGTATGGGTGGGTCCGGAGGCCGTCGAGGACCAGCGAGACGGCAGCGAGGGCTTTCGTCACGTCCGCGGTGGAGGCGGCGAGGTGGTCCGTGGGGTCCGTGGGGTTCGTAAGATCGGTCGCGGTCGTCGCAGTAAGAGCTGCATTCGCCCGTCTCTGTCTGCGGGAAGGCGCGCTCTTCTTGACCACAGTCCACCCTTCGGCGCGCTCTTCCTCGTCGGCGTCTGCCATGTGATGCCGTGCTGCTTGGCGTGTCTATCGCTGGAGAAAGACAAAGGCGGAGTCAGTCGATCGATCGATTCGACACCCAATTACAGCCATCGTATACGTATACGTGTATATGGGCGGGGCGTCTGCTCCACCCTAGTTTCATTCAATCTCGCGAGAGCAAGCTCATCGCGCGGGACTTTTGTTCGGAGAGCAATGCATTCTCCTCCTGTAGCTTCTTGATCTTGTCTTGGAGCTCCTGCAGCTCTGTCGCGTTCGTTCTCTCTCCCCGTTGCCGCCTGTTGTGTTGGTCGGCGGCGTCGACGTCGCCAGCCCCGTCGATACCACCGGTGAGCACGACCATACAGTTCATCCATGGCTTCAGGCCGGGACACCCAGACGATCCAACCACCTTGGCAAAGTTGGACAGCGGTTGCGGCCGGGCCTCCTCGGCCTTCCGGCCCCGGCCGCGACCGGCAAGGCCGTGCGGCGACGCGAGCACCAGGAGCGCCGATACGGAGGCGCCCTGGTCGACGGTCGTCTTGCGGATCTGTTGGCCCGTGAGCGTGTCCCACAACAGGACAGCGCCGTCTTCCGTCCCCATGACGAGATGCTGACCGCTCTTTGACAACGCCAGGCACGTCACCTGGCCGGACTGCGACCTGTACGTCGCAGCCAGCGATGGCGACGGCGACGACGCGCCCTCTCTGTTCTTCTCGGTTGCCTCCCCCACGAAAGATACCTTGTAACAGCAGCCGTTGTTCGATCCCATGTACGCGCAATACTCCAGGGGGTCCACGGCGAGACTCGTCAGGGGGCTCGGCAGCGTCACAGACGCCAGGAGCCTGCCAGACACCAGGGACCGCACGGTGAGTCTGTGGTCGAGACTGCACGTGTATATGTACGGATCGTTCACGCCAACGCCAACTACCAGCGCGGAAACAGGCATCGTGTGGTCGCTGAACGTATGGAGCGGCCGTGGCTGCCCCCCACCCGATCGCACCGTCTCCATCACGCCGCTGAGGCTCCAAACCGTGACCAGGCTATCGTCGCTGCCTGCAACAAGCTCTGTGCCACCGTCGCTCCACGAGACGGCCGTTATTCGCTTGTGGTGCGCCGGGAACGAGACCAACAGCGCCCCCGTCGACGTGTCCCACACGTGAAGCGATCCAGACTCGCCGCCAGCCGCGCACAGCGCGCCGTCGCTGGTGCACGCCACGCTCCAGCACTTCTCTGGCACAAAACTCTTCTGTTTGACCTGTTCTTTCCGGAAGTCCCAGAAGTGGATGATGGGTTTCTTCGACTGGCAGCTCGCAAAGTACTCCCGGCCGAGTAGGGTGGCCGCCCGAGGTGCCGAGTTTGTGGGGGCTTTGAAACTGCACAGCGTCGTCCCGGTGTGCAGGTCCCTACACGGATGGATGGGGGGTCGATCGAACGGGCGTGTGTGTGTGTGTGAGTGCGTTGCAGAGTGACGAGCGTTGCATCCCAAGTCGAAGGTAATTGCAGTCCTCCTCGCACAGCAAGACGACGTACAGACAGCTCACATTGCCCTCCTGTCCACCAGGAAAGGCCAGAATGACATCGTCGTTCATCGTGACATGGCAGAAAGACGAAAAACTAGTGTCAGTTCGTTCGGAAGAAGAGTTCGGCAATACCTGACGAGAGAGCGCGCGCGAGTGAGAGTCAGAAATGATGTCCCTGCCCGCCGTCAGCGGCAGGCAGCAGGCAGCGAGCAAAGACCCACCGACGACCAGCGCCATGTGCAGTGCCAGGATCTGTCTCGCCTCCGAGTCCTCCAGGCGCAGCGTGTCCTTCACCAGCAGGGCGTTGACCGCGCCAGTGCTCAGGTTGGCCCACAGGAACACGTAGAGCATGCCTCGGTTCACGGCATTGTAGAGCGGGGGAAGGTACGCCGATATGACTCTTCTCCGACCGCTCAAGCTGCTGCTGCTGCCCGCACTGTTGCGGCGGCTGTACCTGTCGTTCGAGCGGGCAGCCGTCTCAAGTCGGCCGCCGGCGATGGCCGAGATGACGTTCAGGCACAGCGTGTTGAAGAGCACGGCCTGGCAGTTGATGGCCAGCATCCACAGAATGAAGGCTGCGTTGCACGACCGCCGGGAGACCCGCTCGACGTAGGCGTCGACGTAATAAAACGCGGCCCACAGGACCGAGACGCCAAAGACGTGCAGGGTGTTCCAGCCCTGCATGAGGCCGTGTCGCGGCCTCGAGTTCAAATACGCATACACCTTGGCACACCAGATGCCGAGGAAGTGCAACGCGAGGTAGCCGGTCAGCGACACGATGCCCTCCTTGTTCTGGAAAAACAGACTCGCCTGTCGGCGGGAGCTCGTGTCGTTCACGAGGTCGGTCATGCCCAGGGAGGACAGGCCGTACTGGTGGGCGCCTGGCGGACGAGAGAACAGCGCGAGTGAGACGAAGCCATCATCTGGATGCAGGGGTGGGGTGGTTGGAGGGTCGACACCCCGTCACGATCGATCGATCGATATCGATCGATATCAACAGCAGATACGCACCGAGGAGCATGGCGCCGATGATGAGCGGGCTCGACGAGCGCGGCACGTTGCTGATGGCCGCCCGCATGACTGCCAGCGTGAGGAAAAAGTTCCAGTGCATGCCGTACTCGCCCTCGTGCACCTGGTAGCCGATGATCCAGAGGGACAGGGGCCGGCCGACGCCGAGCACGACCAGGAAGAGGATCCGCAGCAGGCTCCGCAGGGACGTCTCCTTGAGCCTGTTCTGCTTTTCCTTGGCCCGATACCGGCTGCTGCCCATCACCTTGAGGCCCTCCACGAACGACGAGCACAAGATGATGGAGCCGACGCCGGCGTCCATGAGGCTCGTTCCCGAGAACTCCGTCTTGGCGTACTTCCTGGGAAACGCCCGAAAGTCCACGCCGAGGATCGCCAGACACGTCATCAGCATGACGTTGGCCCGATGCATGGAGACGGCGTCTTGGATGCGCTTGAACGTCTCTGGGATCCACCGGTCGTTGACGTGATCTATCTCGTTGCGGTTTGTGCGGTCGTCGCCACGATGGGAGTCGTCTTGTTGATGCTCCGGATGTTGGTGCTGCGGGTTTTCTGGACGCTGCGGACGCTGGTCGATGCTATTGCGCAGTGGGTGGGACCCGAGTTGCGCGCCATTGGACGGCCGACACAGCCTGGCGAGCAGCATCGCGGCGACGGTGGCCGCGCACGTGCACTTGAACACCAGATGGTCCTCGTCCGGGATCGTGAGCTGCAAAATCTGGGGACAAATGATCAGGAGTATCTCCAGCACGGCCGTGAACAGCTGCCGGAACTTGGACGGGCGCCTGCCGGTCAAGCTCGAGACGCTCGTCGGCAGAACAGACGCGAGGCATTCAAAGAGGACCACGAGGACCGATGGCAGAGTCGTAACGTAGAGCACATCGGCTAGGGATGATCCCGTCAAGCCGGAGACGTGGGCTTCCTTTCGCACACGTAGGCCGAGCGAGTTGAGCAGCATGGTCGTTGGACGGTTGGGGACGAAACGTCACTGTTTCTTTCTTCGAGGTTGATCAGGCGCGACGCGCGCTGATCACATCGATTGAAGGCGGTGTATTGAAGGACACCATGGCGAGGTGCGAGCGTGAGGCCTTGCGGGCGTTGTTGTCGAGGGTGTTTCCCAGAATTTTTTCTGCACCGAACGGCGTTCGGGTCGCCCGAAGCTTCGGTTCCCGCTCACCCCACGCGAGCGCGCCTCCCCGTAGCAACACGACACGACCCCCGCTCGCGTGGCTGGAGTTGGAGAATGACGGGGGCACAACCGGAAGCTGCGAGGAGCGTGCGCATCCCGTACTCGCTCGCGGGGGACACCCTCGAAGGCAAGCTGCGCGTGTTCGCCCGCCACGCGCGCCACCCGCACCGAGGCTTGATTCTCCTGCATCCGCTGTCGACACTCGGCGGATCGATGAACGATGCCGTCTTGGCGGAGCTGTGGCGGGCCGCCCAGGCGACAAAGGCGTTTGGTGCCGTGCTCGCGTACAACCAGCGCGGCGTGGGCTCGTCCGGCGGCAGCAACCTTGGAAGCGCCATTTCTCGCATGGTCCGTAGGGTGACGCAGAGGGACCAAGAGAAGGACGCGACGGACGTGTTTCGGGCAATCGAGTATATGGTCGGCGTGATCGAGGAGGCCGTCGGCACGAGCCGGCCGGTCGAGATTTGCCTCGTGGGCTACTCGTACGGGAGCGCGCTCGCGTGCCAGGCAATCGATCATAAGAACGTCGTTTCGTGCATCGCAATCTCGCCGCCCATCGGAAAGTTTGCTTCCTTCTTCCTGCCTGCCAGGGAGCACTTCCTGGAGCTGCTGCAGATTCAACCGAACGACCAGAGACGGCGGCTCGTGGTCATCGGCAACTGCGATCAATACACGACCGAAGAGACGCTGATCGACTTTGTGCTCCTCAACGCGCTCAAGGCGGGCGAGGCCAAGCTGGCCGTCGACCATCAGGCGGCGGCGGCGGAGGGGGGCAACGCCTCAGCGCTCGTGCGCCGGCGACTCTCGTTGAAGGAAGGCGTCCACGAGCGGCTGGCCGTTGAGGTGTTCGACCGGAACGATCATTTCTGGGCCAACGACCTCGCTGCTATGGTCGAACGAGTTCTCAAATTTGGGGCTTCGTAATCCCCGCAAAGAATAGCGAGTTTCCACCTCTCTGGCGCCAGGTACATGGTAAAAAGATGATAGGACAATCCGATACACGCTCGTGGGCCCTCCTCCGTGGCCGTGCTCCTCCGGGACACACTGATGGACGATGACGTCCTCTCAACTCGACTGCCTCCCTGACGAGGATGGATCTGGACATCGGTGACTTCGATATCATTCGCCCTTTGGGCGAAGGGAGCTTTAGCGAGGTGTACCTGGCCCAGCGTTTCTCGTTCCGATTTCAAGAGGCCTTCCCCGGCCTTGCCCCACCGGACCGACACGCCGCCACCGACGACGCCGACGACGACCGGCCCCCTGAGCTGTTCGCGCTCAAAGTCGTGGACAAGCATCTGGCCGTCAAGCACGACGTCGTCGATCAGATCTTCTTGGAGCGGAGGTTGCACGAGGCGCTGAACGACGAGACGTGCATCGCGAGGCTGTCGTTCACGTTCAAAGACGACGCCAACCTGTACTTTGGCCTCGAGCCGTGCGTGAACGGCGAGCTGTACGACGCCATCGAAGTGGGTTTGGAGCGATCGGAGGTCGCGTTCTATGCAGCCGAGATTGTCGTGATGCTCGAGACCCTGCGGCGGCACGAGGTTGTGCACCGCGACCTCAAGCCGGAGAACATCATGGTCGGCACGAACGGCCACCTCAAGCTGATCGACTTTGGGTCGGCGCTTTGGTTTGCAGACACAGACGAGGAGGCCAAGCGGAAGATCGAAAAGAAAAAGAGCATGCTCGTGGGGACGGCAGAGTACGTTGCGCCAGAGGTGTTGGAGCACAAGGACGGTGCGGTGGTGGGCTACGGCGTGGACATGTGGGCCTTCGGAGTGATCGTATACCACATGTTGGTTGGAGAGACCCCTTTTCGTGGCGCCAGCGAGTACTTGACGTTTCAGAACGTCCTGAAGAACGAACCCGACCTGGCGAGGGCCGGCATTGACGGCGACCAGGAAGCGAGGGACTTTGTACAGGGGCTGCTGCGGTCGGATCCAGACGAGCGGTTGGGGGTGGCGTCCGTTGAAGACCTGCGTGCCCACCCGTTCTTTGCTGACGTCGACTGGGATACGGTGTACGACGAGGCGCGGCCGACCGCGTACTTCCTTCGACGACGAGCGCACGTTGCCGACCATGCCGACCCTGAGGACGATGACGACTGGGAGCTGCATGGCCTCCGGTCCATCGCACGAGCCATGAAACGACATTCGTTATGATTAATTCGATTCATTGAAAGCGTGATTAGCTGAGCGGATCGGGCATTTCGAAGCTAAACCCTGCCTCTGTCAGCATGGCCTCCCGTTCGGCCGACAGCACCTTGCTCTTCTTGGCGATCCGCTGCACGCTCATCCAGTTGATGAGGTAGAAATGCTCCGGCTTGGTCAGGTTGGAGTCAATTTCGTCTTGCGTGCTTGTAAACTCGTTGAACCACCGCAGCCATTCGGCCTGCTCGTCGTCCCACTCGAAGCCGAGCGCCGCCAGCTGCCCAGCCTTGTCGACGTCCAACGTCCCCTCCTCCTTCTCGGCGCGCTGCTTCTTGCACCACCGCTTCAACAGCTTTGGGTCGCCGTCCCTGTGTCCCACGTGGCAGTCTCCGTGGTCGTCTCTGTACGCTTCGAGCTCGGCGAGCCGGCTCTGCCACTGCACATCGTCGTCGCCCGAGACCAACCCGTAATTCCACGCCTCTCGGAGCTTCTCTTTCCGGCTGTCTGCGTTCTCAAATTCGTCCAGCAAGAGTGCAGGCTGCGATTCTGCGAGCTTGGCGACGTCCATGCCCTCGGCCGCCTCGTCGATCCGGAGCTCGAGGATGCGCCGCGTCAGCCGCTGGCCGCTCGCTCGAAGCAGCTCGGGCTCGCGTTGCACCATGAAGACGATGTCGATGTCTTCCCGCGAACCCAGGAATCTATGGAGATCGATGATTCGCTGCGCGGCAAAGGCGACGTCGTCGGGCAGCACGCCGTCGCCCGACGCCACCGAGCGCCGGATGTCCCACGTCGATGAAACCCCCGGCGGGACGTAGTCGTCCGCCGTGGACGCCAGGATCTGCTCCTCGCGATCCTCGACCCCCCGCAACGACATTTCCACCAGCTGCGCCCGGGTGGCGTCGTCCACGATGCCGCGGGAGTACCAGAATCGGTCCAACACGTCCTTCTCGACGTCGGGCCCGCCGCTGTTGCTGGAACGAACGGCCCGGTATGGGGCCGGTCGACGGAGATTGTCGATTGTTCGCCCGATCGCGACGCTGACACCCGGAAACTGTCTCCGTCCGTAGCTGGACGGCGCCAGAGACGGGCGTATGCCAGAGACGGCCCGCATTCCGGCGGAGAAAGATAAAACGTTTTGGATCTGTTGGGTGGCGAACGAAACTGAGACTCGCCAGACAGAGAGACTGGAAGGCTAGCGGCCTCCGAGCTTGGGGTCATTATCATCACGTTTTGGAATCGACGTACGGCCATGCGGCAAGCGGGAAAATGCCTGGCGCTCGTCGAGAGCGCCTTCGCTGGTCTAGTGGCCACGCGCGCACAGCCACAGCCACCGACCGGGGAGGCGCTCGCGCGCTTCCAGCGCGTGTACTCGAGCGCGATGGCTTCGACGGCATCGACAGCACCGAAAACGTCGAGGGCGTCGAGGGCGTCGAGGGCGTCGAGGGCGCCAACGCCGTGCTGGCAGTGCGGCCAGGACACGGGACGCGCAGCTCTCGTCTGCGACGGCTGCGGCAGGGTTCAGCCTCCGAGCGACGATCCCGCCGACGCGTACGCGATGCTTGTCGAGTCGATTGCGCCCGATGATCCCAAGAAATTCGACATCGATTTGCGGCAACTCGAGAGGTCGTACAAGTCTCTCCAGAAGGTCCTGCACCCCGACAAATTTTCCTCCGCGTCCCAGGCCGAGAAAGAGTACTCGGCAGAGCAAGCGATTCGTGTCAATATGGCGTACGCGGCCCTGAAAGAGCCGCTGAGTCGAGCCGACTGCCTGTTGCGTCTGGCTGGGGCCGAGGAAGAGGAGGGCACGACGATCGGTGCGCTGCCGCACCACTCGGAGATGCTGATGACGTTCATGGAGTGGCGGGAAGAGATCGAGGAGGCGAGCGACGAGGCGACGCTCGTGGGCCTGCGGGATCGGATCGGCGACAAGATCGACGAGTGCCTGGAGGCGTTGAGGGATGCGTTCGACGTCCGGGGGGATATCGAGCGGGCGAAAGCCGAGGTGCAGGTGTTGCGATACCTGAAGCGGATGCAGGAACGTATCATTGAAAAGCTATAATAGGATCGAGTAGATTCAGATGATTCAGAGGATTGAGACGAGGATTCAGAAGTCGTCGTCGACGGCGAGGTCGTCGTCGCTCGTTGCCGCCTCCTCGGCGGGGGCGACCGTTTCGGCCGCCTTGGTTCCAGCCTTCTCGGCTTGATCTTGCTTTTGCTCCTGTGCGCGCTCGTTGACTTCCTCGGCGGGGGCGACCGTCTCGGCCGCCTTGGTTCCAGCCTTCTCGGCTTGATCTTGCTTTTGCTCCTGTGCGCGCTCGTTGAAGACGAACGAAATGGTCTCGCCGTCGCCCCGCACCGCGTGCAACACGCTGTCGTCGGCCTCGGCGTCATCGACAAATGCGCGATCCGACGATCTGAGCTGGTCGGCCGTCATGCAGCTGACGCCCACCTTAATGTTGAACAGCTCTTTCAGCTCCTCCTTGGTGAACGACCCGCCGCCCTCCTTGGTGAACGACCCGCCGCCCTCCTTCTTTCCCTTTCCCTTTCCCTTTCCCTGTCCCTTGCCCCCCGCTTGCGCCATGCCCCCGTCCCCGTCCCCGTCGACCTCGGCCAATCCGACACAGCACCTCGCCAGCTGTCCTTTCATCATCTGCCGCTGGTAGATCTTTTCCTCGACGCTCCCTGCGGTGATCATCCGATAGATGTAGCACTGCTTGGTCTGGCCATCCCGCCAAATGCGCGCCATCGCCTGCGCGTCCAGCGCGGGATTCCAGTGGGAATCGTATAGCACAAGGCGGTTGGCACCGACCAGGTTGAGGCCGACGCCGCCGGCCTGCGTGCTGAGCAAGAACACCTGGCCGATGTTGTTCTTGTTGAACGCGTCGACGACGTCCTGGCGCTTGGCGACCGGCGTCGACCCGTCCAGCCTCGCGGTCGTAAAACCGAGGCGATTGACCTCCTTCTCGAGGACGTCCAGCATGGACGTCCACTGGCTCACGACGACGACGCGCTCGCCCATGCCGTTGATGATCCGTTCCAACAACGACAGAGTCGCCTCCATCTTTCCAGATGCGGACGGCGCGCCGCTGTCATTGCCGTCGCCCTCAGCCACGTCCTCAAGGAGGGCCGGGTGGCCGCAGACTTTCCTGAGCTCGCCGAGCAGGACGAGCGCCTCGTCGCCGACGTACAGATCGGACTGCCACCGCCGCGCCACGATGCTCTTCATCATGGACACTTGCCGCTCGGAGGGCCGGCAGAAGACGGCGTACGACGAGAGCTCTGGCAGGTAGGCCTGGTTGACCGCCGACGATCGGCGGAGCATGAACGGCGCCAGCATGTTCTTCAGCTCTTCCAACCGCGCCGATCCCAGTTCCTTGAGCTCGTCTTTCGCTTTCTTGTCGCGGCTCTTCTCGATCGGCCCGGCGAACACGTTCTGGAACGAGGCGTACGTCCCGAGCGCTCCCGGCCGCACGTAGTCCACCATGCTGAACAGCTCGGACAGGTTATTCTGCAGCGGCGTGCCGCTCAGGAGTACCTTCCTGGAGCCTTTTGACGCGAGGACGAGCGCGTCGATGGTCTTGTTCCCGGCCGCGCTCTTGATCCGGTGGCCCTCGTCGGCGACGAGGACGTCGATCGAGCCCGAGAGCTCCGCGGCGTACTTGCGCAGTGTCTCGTACGAGATGATGCCGATGTTGTACAGCCGCCCGAACTTAAAGTCCAGGATCGTCTGCTTCTTCTCCTGCTCCTTGGACGTCGACAGGCCCAAGATGATGGGCTTCACGGTCGACGCTTCGCCCACCCACTTCCGGATCTCCGCCTTCCAGTTCTCCAGGAGGGACGACGGCGCCACGATCAGCGCCTTTTGCACGGTCGGCGCGCCAGTTGGCCCCTGTCTCAGGAGCGTGTGGAGGAGGGCGATGGTCTGCAGGCTCTTGCCGAGACCCATGTCGTCGGCGAGGATCGCCCCGCGCCGGATCGGCGACGACTCTGTGACGCACCGGTACAAGAACTGCACGCCCTCCTTCTGATGCGGCCGCATATTCCGGTACAGGGACGGATCCAAGACCACCGGGCACACGCCCTCCTTGTCCGCCTCCCAGGCTTCCTTGTTCAGGACCATGGCGTGCTCGCCGTTCGGGTCAAACGCGGGCGTGAATCGCTTCACGCGTTTCAGGGGGACGCCCGCGCTCGCTGCAGCTGTTCCCATCATCAGGCCTGCGCCACCGAGCTTCGCGCCGCCGGAACCCGTCATCATGGGCGGCAAAAACGCCTTCTTCACGCCACCCGCCCCCATCGGGTTGACGAATCCCTTGGCCATGGAGAAGGCGGGCTTGGCCGGGGCCACCGCGCCGGCGGCGGAAGACGCGAGAAACGCCGCCCCGCTGAGAAAGTTCTTCTCGCTCACCTCCTCGTCGAGCTCGACCTCAAACCCGCCCACGGGGATGGGCTCGTGCTCGTCGCCGTTGGCGAAGTCATCGAAGACGTGCTGCAGCTCTGAGAGTTTCTTCTTGGTTTGAGATTTCACCTGGAGGATGGGAACGGACGAGCGAGCGCCAAGCGCGAGGGGTGAGCGTCGCGGCGTGCGAGCGTGGCCGCCAGTCGACCGAGCCGACCGAGCCTACCTTGCCTTGATCCTCGTACAGGATCAGCTCGCCCTGCTTGCTCTGGTCCCAGGTCAGGAACCCGTCCGAGAAGTTCTTGTTCTTGCGCTTCTTATTGGGCGCATACTTTGTCCAAAGGACCTTCCACACCCGTTTTGTGGACGATCTCTTTGTCTCGGTCGTCGAGTTCTTGATGTTCGACGCCACGTTTTCGGTCGTTTCCAGCATCGTGCTGTATTGTAGCACCTATGACGCGACGTGACGACACGTGTCGTGTCGAATGGCCGAAACTATTTGATGAGAGAGACTGCAACTCCTTTACTCGAACCGTTCGAAACGGCAGCTCGACAGATCCAAAAGCCACGCCCCGCCGTCGTCCTCCGGGATGAGAATCCCAGACCCCGTGACCTCCACTCGCGTGCGGGGCGCATGGACGCCTCCGATGTCCCACAGCTCCAGCGAGCGGCGCTTTGGCGCGTAGATCATCAAGGCCACCTCGCCGTTCCGCACGCTCCAGGCCAGGTGGCAGTCCCGGTAGCCCTTGATCATCTTGACCACCGACCTTTGTCGAATATCGATGACGATCACCCGACCCAAGGTATCGCAACACGCCGCCCATTCGCCGCGCCAGCACACGAGCCCGAAGCACTCGCGCTTCTCCTCGTCCCAGACGCTCGCGACGGGCGAGACGAGCTCGCCGCGGAGCTTGCGTTTCTCCTTGCTCGACAGTTTCGTGTCACCGTGATCGTCGATCGTCTCGTCGGGGCGCTCGACGACGTTCAGGACGTGCGTGCCGCTGTTGGCGCGGGATGCGCGAGCGCTGTTGGAATGTGTCGATGCGGGCCCTGCGTCTTCGTCCGCACCACGCCCAAAGAGCATCCTCGACGACATGGCCACCAGTGACGAGATGATGCCTTTCGACGGGGCGCTTCGATCCAGCTTGAACCAGGCGACGGGAGGGCCTCGGCCGACCGACATGGCCGCGACGACCGCCTTGTTACCACCGGCTCCGTTTGCGTCAAACGTCGAGCGTCCCCGCTTGTTCACAGACATGATCATATCGTACAGCGTCTCGTCGGCGGGCAGGACGACGGTTCCCTGCCGCGGACCGGTCGTGTACGTCTCGTAGACTGCAGACACAAGTGTGCGAGCGACGGGGGGTGAGCGGGCGTGGAGGCGGGCGAGACGCACGCCAAGACACGTACCGAGGGCTTCTAGTTCGATCGTTTCTCGGCGAGTCTTGAGCCACCACTGCCGGGCGGAGAGGACCTCGATCACGTCGATCAGGACGATGCCGTCGATTGCGCTCATACAGATGGTCGACGAATCGCAGCTCAACGACATATGCGACAGCGGGCGCTGGTGCACCCGCTGTCGATGGATGCGCTCCAGCTTTCGCTGGTCGCCCCGAGCGTCGCCAGAGGACGTCGGGTGGTGGACCTGGACGAAGCCGGCGGATGTGCCTACGACCAGGAGCATATCGTCGCTGCCCGGCACCCTCAGACACCGCATGCTCGTGATCATCTCCGCCGTAGACGGGGTCACCGCGGCCGCAAAAAACAACGGGTGCGTATGCGCATGCGTGGGGAGGACCACGATCCGACGTCCCCACGCCACGCAGATTGTCGAGACGTCGGCGCAGACGACGAGGGGCAGGGACTCTTGGCACTGCACGAGGTCCCTGTCGTCTATGTACGGGGAGTTCTCGTACTGCAGGATCAGCCGAGCCAGGTACTCGACCTGCATCTCCCTAGACATCTCTCCACCCCGCGGCTCAAGACGGGATGCTCATGGGTCTCGAAGGACGAGGATGGGATTCTTCATTCGTTCACGCTGGGTTGGACAAGCGATTTTTTCCTGACCGATCGGTCATCCGATTCGCTTCGGTTTCATGAAACTGATCAGTTAAGGTCTGGAATGTGTGGGAACGTTCGGCTACTAGAACTGCATCCTGGGAGCGATGCACATGGACATGAGCTCCTGGAACAGCAGCTTGGCGGCGTACGGCAGCTGGACGGCGACGATGCCCGTCGTCGACTTGCACGCCTGGCAGTGGAACGAATTCTTCCGCAAGGCCGCCACAGCAATGACACCACACTTCTCGCAGACATGGATCCTGTACGCGTCACTCTGATTGTACAGGCGCTCCTTGAGGAAGGCGGCCGCGCCGTGCGAGATGATGCAGTCGCGCTCCATCTCTCCGAACCGCAGACCGCCGTCCCTGGCCCTACCCTCGGTGGGCTGCCTGGTCAGGATTTGAACGGGCCCGCGTCCACGGCTGTGGATCTTGTCGTCGACCATGTGCTTCAGGCGCTGGTAGTAGGTCGGGTTGAGGAAGATGAGCGCCTTGAGCTGGCGCCCCGTGTGGCCGTTGTACATCACCTCCCAGCCGCGGCTCTGGTACCCGCAATCGTGCAAGGCCCTCGAGATATTATCGACGGTGACGCTGGTGAACGGCGTGGAGTCTCCCTCCTGGCCGACGCAGGCCGCGACCTTCGACATCAGGGCCTCGACCAAGTGCCCGATGGTCATTCGGGACGGGATAGCGTGCGGGTTGATGATGAGGTCCGGCACGATTCCTTCGGCAGTGAATGGCATATCTTCTTGGGTGTAGGTGATACCCACGGTACCCTTCTGGCCGTGGCGAGAGGCGAACTTGTCGCCCACCTGCGGGATGCGCACCGACCTCACCCGCATCTTGACGAAACGGGCACCGTCGGCGCCCGTCGTGAGGGCCACGCCGTCAATCATGCCGCTCTCGCTATGGCGCAGACTGGTCGAGCAGTCCTTCCTGGAGAACCGCTGCGGCATGCCGCTGCCGTCGTCCGGAATCGGGGACGTCTTGCCGATGACCACGTCATCCCCACTGACGCGCGTGCCGGGGGCGGCGATGCCGTCGTCGTCCAGCTTGTCGTAGGTACCGTGGCGAAGGCCAGCGGTCACCTCGCGGTCCGGGCGCTCGATCGTCTCCTGGATGATGCTTCCCTGCTGCTTCTCCTCGCTCTTGTACGACCGGAAGAAGATCGACCTGAAGATGCCCCTGTCGATGCTCGACTGGTTCATCATCGTCGAATCTTCCTGGTTGTACCCGGAGTAGCACGCGATGGCGACAATGGTGTTGATGCCGGCTGGCAGCTCGCGGAAGTGCAGGTACTCCATGGCCCGGGTCGTGACGAGGGGCTTTTGCGGGTAGCAGAGCACGTATCCCTGCGTGTCCATCCGCACCTGGTAGTTGGTGACGTACATTCCCATGGCTTGTTTTCCCATGGCACTCTGGTACGTGTTACGCGGCGACTGGTTGTGGTCTGGGAACGGGATGATGGACGCGCACACGCCCAGGATCATCGCCGGGTGGATCTCGCAGTGCGTGTAGGTGGCCGTGTACGAGTTATCCGGGTCGTACCTGGCCGCCTTGAGGTCGTTGATGGTCATGGAGATCATCGTGGTCTCCTCCTCCTCGACGTCGACGTACTCGATGGCGCCCGACTCGATCAGGGACTCCCAGCTCTTGCCCGTGTCCTCGCGCTGGGCCAGCTCCATGACGTCGCGCTTGGTCACGCGCAGCTTTTGGTCGTCGACGACGAACAACGGCCTGCAGCATCGACCGTAGTCGGTCGTCAGCCGGAGCTCCTGGAGCCTGATGTCGTGGACGATGCTCACCTCGGTGTTGAGGTCCGACTGCCGCCTGAGGGCCCTGAGCGTGGCGACGAGCTCGGCGGGGTTTCTGTGCACGCCGACCCACGCACCATTGACGAAAATCTTGGTGGTGGTGGCGACGGCAGACGGCAAGATCTCCTCGAGCGCCTCGGAGTTCCAGTCCTCGAGCGTCTCGAGCACCGGCCTCGCCGAGCACCCGACGCTGACGTAGGTCATCAGCGACAGGTTCTTGACCAGTCCACAGGCCTGTCCTTCCGGTGTCTCTGCCGGGCAAATCATGCCCCACTGCGAGTTGTGCAGCTGGCGCGGCTTGGCGAGCTTTCCCTCTCGGCCGATGGGCGAGTTGATGCGCCGCAAGTGGCTCAGCGTGGACGCGTACGTCAGCCTGTTTAGCACCTGGGACACGCCTGGCCTCATCTCTCCCACGCCCATGACACCCCAGTTTCCGGTGGCCAGCGAGTACTTGAGGCCCCTCGTGATGGTGTCCTTGTTGATGGCGGCCGTGACGTTGATGTCCCTGCCCTTGTCCACGCAGCGCTGCGCGTATCCTCTGGCGTCCCTGGTCAGCTTCCTATACAGGCCCCTGAAGAGGCCGGCAAGCAGCGGTCCGCCCAGGTCCAGCCTCTTGTTGGCGTAGTGGTCCCTGTCGTCCTCCTCGCGGCGCCCGAGCGCCACCAGCAGGAGCTTGTGAATGACGTAGCCGAAGAAGTAGGCCTTCCTCGTCTCAGTCGCTGCCCCGGACCCCAGATGTGGCATCAGCTCCTTCTGCAGAAGCTCCCTCGCGTACGCGATACGCTTCTCCTTCGTCGCGCCGATGACGGACCCGCGCTTGCCGATGTAGTCGAGGGCAACCTCCTGGCTCTGGATCGGGATGGCCTCCTCGATGGACGGCCTCAGTGCCTCGAGCATCGCCGAATCGTTGAAGTCGTACACGATGTGCTCCAGGATATCCTTGTCGGCCGCCAGCCCCAGCGCCCTGAACACGATGAAGATCGGGACATCCGTCCGGATGTACGGCAGGGTCGCGCGCAGGCACTGTCCGCTGCTCCGCTTCGCGCCCGTCCTGGAAAGCATCTTGACCGACATTCCCGACACCGCGTGCGTGCTGTTCTCCCTCGTGCTCCGGCACTCTGCCGTGAACGAGTACTTGGACGGCTGGCTCTTCTTGAAGACAAACACCTGGTTGTTCGCCATCCGCTCCTGCGCGATCAGCACCTTCTCCGAGCCATTGATGATGAAGTAGCCTCCCTGATCGAACGGACACTCGCCCAGCTCGCACAGCTCCCTGTCCGAGCGGTCCGCCAGATTGCAGTAGTCTGACCGCAGCATGATCGGAATGTCCCCGAGGAAGATCTTCTCGTGCAACTCGACGTCCTCCTCGATCAACTCCTTCGTCCCGTCCGGGTTCACCCTGGACCGCGTCTCCTTCTTCTCCAGGTCCACGTACAGAGGCGCGCTGTACGTCAGGTTCCGCAGCCTCGCCTCCTTCGGAAACAGCACCACCGTCTCCCCGTCGGGCTCCACAAAGATCGGCTTCGACAAGAAGATCTGCTTGAACGTCATCGTCACCTCCCGCTCCTCCTCGTCGTCCATCTCCTGCCCCGGCTGATGCTGGTTCTGCGGCACGACGGTGATGGTCGCGTTCTCGTCCACAATCTCCTGCAGCGACGTGTTGATGAACTCATTGAACGAGTCCAACTGCTGCCGAACCAGCCCCTTGTCCTCGAAGTACGCGCTGATCACCGCCCAGGCGTCGTTCTCGTCGATTTCCTCGTCCAAATCCACGCCCCGAGCGACTGTATCGGCGTAGCCGTCGTCGGAAGCACCATGCGCTCGCCCCATCGAACCTCTGTGCTTGTATTAACTACCACGCGGGACGAACGGATTCGGGCTGGCCGACGGAGCGGAGACAACGCAATTCCTTCTCGAAAGGGATTGAAATGAGAACGTCGCCGCCCGTGCAGGTTTCCGCGCACGCGTACCTGCTGCTGCAAGGAGGACACGATCAGGTCTCGTCGTCGTCGTCGCAGGCGTCGCAGGAATTCGTAGCGTCAGGAATTCGAGTTTGTGTCTGTCATGCCTGCAGGCTCACTGAGAAACAAACGAAAGCGAGAGGTCTCTCGCTACGACGATGCAGAGCGTGCTCGCGTCCATCGCCAGGAGCATCTCGTACACGAGGGCGCGTAGACGAGTCGTCGTCGGAGATCGACGACAGCCGTACCAAGCGGCGCGGGTCGGTGTCTCGACGATGTGCACGACCGACCACCAGCACGCTGGCACCCCCAGCCACCACGCCACCAAGTCCGTGGCCGTCATTGGCGCCGGAGCCGCGGGGTTGGTCGCTGGGAAGGAGCTGGCGGAGTTGGGACACCGCGTGCAGATCTTCGAGCAGTCCGACTCACTGGGCGGGGTCTGGAACTACACCGACAGGACAGAGAACGATCGGGTCGGGCTCGACCCGGCGCGCCGGCGCGTGCACGGGTCGATGTATGCCAATCTTCGGACGAATCTGCCTCGGGAAGTGATGGGGGTGGCAGACTACCCGTTCGATACGAAGTTTCCCGGCACGACCGGGGACCTGAACACGTACTGCTCCCACCAAGAGGTGCTGGCGTACCTGCGCGCGTACGCCGCGCACTTTGGTGTGCTTGAAAACGTGAGATTTTCGACGACCGTCGAGGCCGTCGTGCCGTCGTTCGACGACGAGCGGAAGGCCGTGAGCCATTGGACGGTGCAGACGTCGGCGGCCACTTCCTCTTCTGCCGCCCCGCAGCAGATGTTTGACGAGTTTGACGCCGTGGTCGTGTGCAACGGGCACTATTCGGAGCCTCGGGTGCCGACGTATGACGGTCAGGACGCGTTCCACGGCGTTCAGATGCACAGCCACAACTACCGGCGGCCCGAAGAGTTTGTCGGCAAGCGGGTCGTCGTGATCGGGGCGGCGTTCTCCGGGAGCGATATTTCGCAGGAGCTCGTGGACCACGGCTCGGGCGCGGTCTTTCTCAGTGGGAGGAACTGGGAGGATGTCGCGTCGCGGGAAGAGGGGTCGTCAACGGCCGTGGTGAAGGTCCCGGACGTCCGGCGACTTTTGCCGGGCACAAAGTCGGTCGAGTTCGTCGACGGGCAGGTCGTGGACGACGTGGACGTCGTGATGTACGCGACGGGGTACGTGTACGCATTTCCGTTCTTTGATGACGCGGTCGACTGTCGCATCGATGATAACCGGATCGACGGCCTGTACCAGCACGTCTTTTTCCCCAAGTTGGCCCCGTCGCTGTCGTTGATCGGCATACCGTGGAAGGTGGTGCCGTTTCCGCTCTTCCAGCTCCAGGCTCGCTGGGTCGGAAAGCTGCTTCGCGGCGAGGTCGAGTTGCCGTCGGAGGAAGCGATGACGAAGGACGTCCAGGCATCGTACGAGGCGCTGGGTGATCTGCCAAAGCGGTATACGCATCGGTTCGACGCCGAGTCACAGGGTTCCTACGCGAAATGGCTCGGGCGGCAGTGCGGCGAGGAGGAGCGCGTGTGGCCCAACTGGCGGCGCGACATGTACGTGGTGAGCGGTCAGAACCGAAGGTGCAACGGGATTGACTTCAGGGAGTGCGACTTACGGGAGCTCGGTGCGAAGGAGGCGTACGAGGCGTTCGAGGAGGAGGCCGAGAGGTTGAGGGAGACTCTGACTCAGCGAGACTGACCGCTGATTTCAAATTTCATGTGAACGACAACGCTGAACTTGCCCCCCCCCCGTGATCCAACAACGACGACGACGACGACGACGACGACGAATACAAAATGCCTGGTAAATCGGACAAGAAAGGCATCAGCAAGCTGCTGAAGAAAGCAGGGCAGGCGTTTAAGCGGACGGAAGAACAGCTTAGTGACGATCCGGCTGTGGACACCAAGAAGAGCTCGTCGGCCAAACGCCAGCCGAAGAGCTTCTCGCCCGAAAAGCGCACGCAGAAGGAGACGAGCCGTAAGCTCGAGTTTGGTACCGGGCGTCGATCGGACGCTGTCCGTGCCAAGGGAACCCGGCACAACGTGCTCTCGTTCGTGCTGATGCTCGCGGCGCTCTTGACCGCCGTCCTGCTCAACGGAACGTGTTACGTCCCGTTTAAGCCGGCACACGACATAATCTGCCCCCTCGTCAACCGCGTCAAGGTCACCACCGGCCCGGTGGTCGACGGCGTCGTCTCAACCGTCTCGACCGTCTCGCACACAGTGGTCGAGCTGGTCGAAATTGAAGATATCGTGGCAAAATTCGAGGGACAGGTTGCCCGCCTCCAGGACTCGTATCCGTGGATGTGGCGCCGCAAGTCGAGCGGTGGCTCGGCCCTTGTCGCTATGCTCGGCGTTGAAAACAAGGTGGCTGCGTCCCTCGTCGACGGCCTGGTCGTCGCCGGAGAAATCGGATTGGGCTCCAGCGTGGCACTCTGGGTCGTGTCGCGCGCCCTCAAGCTGGACTTAAGTTCGCTGGCGCCGTTCTCCCGGGGTGGCCGTTGATGGCGCACCATCGATTGACTGCGACTGTGACTGTAACATTCTTCCTACAAGCCACCCATTCGTTTGTTTTCGTTTGTTTCCGTTTACGGTCATACGGGCTACCACTGTGTTGACTGGACAACGGGATTTCGCTGGATCACCCCAAATCATCAACGAACCTAAAAAATGACGTCCCACCACGCCTCCTCCGTCCCGGAGCGGATACTAGTGCGCGACGCTCTACACTGTTGCCAGGGTGGCGAAGGAGGTCGCTTCGTGTCGTGGATCGAGCAGGAGGGTGTGTACGATGTGTCGGGCTCCGAATCGTCGGCATCGTCGGCATCGGTCACGGTGCCGCAGCGCCAGCTTCTTTGGAAGATCACAGAGGTGGGGAGGTTGGTGCGCCGCCTGAACGACGTGGTCGCTTCCTCGCCGTCAGAGGCGGACGCTGCGGCGGCGACGATGGCGGCGACGTACGCTTCCACCTCCGCTTCCAGGGCTGCCACCGACCACGCCCAGTCTCCCGTGCACGAGGCCATCAAGGCCGCCGTGCGGACAGAGCTGCGCTCGTGCTACAGGGTGATCGCGGTGCTTGAGGGGCAGTCGACGGCGCCGGATCCGAAGCACGTGCTGACGCTGCGGCGGACGCAGGTATGGCTGGAGGAGGTGAAGCAGCGGCTCGAAATCGTGGCGAGGTGCGTCGAGGCGACGACGAAGGTGCGGGGGGGCGAGGCGCTCAACGTGCTGTATTCTATGTCGAGGCACGGTGATGCGTTCGTGGTGGACACGATCGCGCCGCTGCTGAACGCTGCTGCTGCACCCTATTACATGCAGCTGGAGCAGTGGATGACGCAGGGCGCAGTTGCGGGTGGCTCGAGTACCCTGGACGTGGGCATTGATGGCGACCGAAGCGGTGGGTTTATGATTAGGAAGCTGCGGACGCCCAAGGACTTGCCGTTTGACGACTGGAGGGAGGTACGTGTTGAGGTCGACCAACGTGCGCTCACACGCCCTCTCTCACTCGCGCTACGCGCTTCGCTCGTTCGTCAGGGGTTTGCCATCGACGCCGGTGCGCAGCCCAAGGTGTTCGACGCGGAGCTGGCCCAGGACGTGCTCAACGTGGGGAAGGCGGCGTACTTTCTGCGGAGGTATTGCGACGATGAGAGCGAGTGGAACGAGGCGCTGGGGAGGCTGCAGAACGTCGGGCAGCTGACGCAGGTCGGCGCCAAGTTCACGGCCACGCAGCGCCTGGTGATCCTCAAGCAGCTGGTCCACGAGGCCAAGGACGTGATGGACGAGGCGATTATGCGGGTCATCAAGGGCAAGGAGAACATCTTGGGGCACATGGAGAACATCAAGCGGTACTTGCTGCTGTCCAAGGGCGACTTCGTGCGGGTGTTCATCGACCTTGCGGACGAAGAGCTCAAGGGCGTGCGGGACGTGTCGGAGTTCTCCGAGTACTCGCTGCAGGGATGCGTCGAGAAGGCGCTCATGGACACCAACGCCATGGACGCTGCGATGGACGGCGAGGACGCCGCGGCCCACCGTGACTTGCTGGATTGCATCCAGATCGTGTCCAGCAAGGCGACGGCGGACCTCGTCGGCATGGGATCAGTGTCGTCATCATCCGTGTCGGATCCGACGACGACGACGTTGACGACACATTCCACGAGCTCGACGACGGACGGGTGGAGCTTGTTCGGGCTCGGATACGTGCTCGCCAGGGAGGACGCGCCGGCCGCCGTCGTGCTGGACGGGGAGTCCATCAAGCAGTACAACGACATTTCCAGCATTCTGTGGGCGATGAAGCGGGCAGATCATGTTCTCTCCGTGTCGTGGCACCGCCTTGAGGCGACCGCTCGGGGGCTCAACGGACTGCGCGGGGTCGAGCGGGAGCGTGGGATAGACCTGCAGGCGATCGTCGGCAACGCGCCGACGTTGCTGCGACATCTGCACTCCCTCCGCACCGGAGTAGCCCAGTTCGTGAGTACGCTGCAGCTGCACGTAGTGTATCGCGTCATCGAGCCCGCATGGTCGACGATGATCGGCCAGATGATGGCGGCGACCGACCTGGACGGTCTCCTCCGGGCGCACGCCACGGGGCTCCGGAAGATCGCCAAGGGCACGTTCACGCTTCGACATGCAAAGTCGTCGTCGGACCGGAGGACCGGCGGCGAGACCAAGGCCACGCTCAAGGCGGCGCTGTCGGCCGCCACTGACGTCTTCGTCCCCATCGACAAGCTGTGCCTGCTGGTGGACCACTGCGTCGAGCAGTTCACGTCGTACGCGGCGCGGGCCAGACAAAGCGAGAAAATGGGCACGTGGACGAGCGAGGAAGCGATGAGGACGGCCCCGCAGCCACTGTCGGACGAGACGCTCGAGGAGATCAAGCGGACGGCGATCCGCGTCAAGGGCGTGTTCGGCAGGCACCGGGACCAGTTCTTGGCGTCGCTTCCGTCGAGCACGCGGGAACACTTGTGTCGTGTGTGTTGAGAATGGGAATGGGATTGGGATTGGGAATGAGGCGGGCGGGTCCGGCAGGAGGAGGCAGGCTGCACCAGGACTAGGCCTACTTGTATGGCGTGTTACCAACGCAGCAAGCTTTTCGATCATTTCGAGAGTCCAGAGGCAGTAGCAGCAGTAATACTACGGTGCACACGGATCGTGTTGCTGTCGAGCCACTCGCCGAGCAGCTCGGGAGGGACCGACCCGTCGAGCAGCGGCGGCTTGAGCGTCTCCCGCAGGACCTCGTAGTATCCCGGCCCGTGACGTTCGACGCCGGCTTCTTCTTTGGTGCTGGGACGGTTCCTTTCCCAGTCCCAGTTGAGAAGCAAGTAGAACCCGGACCCCTCGTCGGACCACATGACGCAGCGCTTGCCCTCTCTGAGGCACAACTCGTCCATCGCGGCGACCCGCTCGTCGCTCCACCGACATGATGTCCCCTTACGGCTCGAGATCGTCGATAGCTCGCTTGCGATTGACTCCTTGAGCTCCGCCTTCTTGAGCGACCTTCGCTCGGCGAGGGATGAGAGGCCCTGAGAGGGGGAGGGAGGCGGTGCGCTTGTCGTCCCGCTGACCATCCCGTATGTACACGTGTCTTGCTTTCGGTATATATCAAAAGGTAACTTGAATGAAGCTATGTAGATTGGAAATATGATCGACAAAAAGAGTGTATGCGGTACGGATGGTCAACGTCAACGTCAAAGGCGTTGACCGGATCGAGTCGGTCCGCCACCCGCCAAGTGATAGTGTTTCTGAGAATGCTCATATCATCCCGTGTTCTGCATGCCGGCGGCAACCCCCTTCATGGTGATGACCATGGTGTCCTCCAGCGCAGCCAACAACGGGTTCGCGTGCGGGCCGCGCGACATCAGCGCCATCGCCTCTTCGTCCGACTTGAACTGGCCGACGACGTCCTCGATGGCCCTGCCGCTCTCGACCTCCCTGATCATCTTCAGACTGTAGACCTGCAGGATGTTCAGCGGCGCGACGTAGGGGGCGCGCAGCTGCAGCTTGGACTGCAGGAAGGCGGTCGAGCTGGAGGAGAGCAGGCCCGGGTGCTTCATCACCTCCAGCATGGAGCTCTCCGTGAGGGCAAAGCGCTCCAGCAAGTCGTCGCACATGCTGTGCAGCTCCTTCGGCACGAGGTGACGCTCGTAGACGCGCACAATCTTGGGGTCCGCCTTGGCGAAGACCATCTCGAGCATGTCCATCGTGACCCGGAAGAACGTCCAGTTCTCGTACATGTCCTTCAGCACCTGGCCCTGGCCCTTGTCCATGATGGCCTTCAGGGCCTCCCCGATTCCGAGCCAAACCGGCAGGTGGAATCGGATCTGCGTCCACGCGAAGATCCACGGGATGGCGCGGAGGGTGTCGATGCTCCCGGCGGCCCGCCTCTTGGCGGGCCTCGAGCCGATGTTCATCCTGCCCAACTCGGACACCGGCGTCAACGTCTGGAAGAATTCGATGAACCGCTCGTTCCCACGGACGACGGCGCGGTACGCGTCGCACGAGATCTTGGACATCTCGTTCATGCAGCTCCTCCAGTCGTCGGACGGCGGCGCGGACGGCGCCAGCGTGGCCTCGAGCACGGCCCCGGTGTAGAGGTCCATGGTGCGGAAAGCAATCTCCTTCTCACCAAATTGCTGCTCCATCACCTCTCCCTGGACGGTCACGCGGAGCGTCCCCGTGATGGTCTTGGGCGGCTGGGACAGCACGGCCAGGTGGGCCGGGGCGCCGCCGCGTCCTACGGTGCCACCCCGGCCGTGGAACAGGGTCAAGTTCACGCCAAACTCGTTGGCGGCGTTGGCCAGCCTCTCCTGCACCTCGTAGAGTCCCCACGCCGCGGCCAGCCTGCCCGCGTCCTTGCCGCTGTCCGAGTACCCGATCATGCACTCCTGCGAGCCGTCGATCAGCTTGAGGTACCAGTCGCTGGAGAACAGCTGCCGCATGGCCGTCTCGGCGTAGTCGAGATCATCAAGCGTCTCGAACAGAGGCGCCACACGCAGGTACTTCGGCACGCCGCACTCCTTCTGCAGCAACACGACCACCAACACGTCGGAGGCCGTATGCGCCATCGAGATGATGTATGCACCCAGCGAGTCACCCGGCAGCTGCGCAAGCATCTTGAACGTATTGATCACGTCGGAGACCTCGTCGCTCATCGGCAGATCCGTGGGCAGCAGCGGCCTCTTGCTCTCCAGCTCTTTCAGCAGGAAGGCCATGCGCTCGTCCTCGCTCCACGACTTGAATGACCCGAGGCCGAGGTGGGTCGTGATGGCATCCATGGCGTCCTCGTGCTTGTTGCTCTCCTGACGAATGTCCAACTTGGCCAAGTGCAGCCCGAACGTCCTCGCCTGGCGGATCACGTCGAGCAGCTTGGAGTTGGCCATCGACTCGTCTCCAGTCTCGTGCAGCGATCTGTAGCACAGCTTCAGGATGCTGATCAGCTCCTCCGGATCCGAGTACGCCAGCGGCTCCTCCCTCAGCGCCTCCACCAGACTGACCGTCGGGTGGTTGGTCGCGTAGTGCAGCACGTCCGTCGTCACCTTGAGGCGGTCCCGGATCTCGCTCAGCACCACCCTGAACGGCTCCGACACGCACGAGAACGTCACCTCGTGCACGCTCTTCCTTTCCGGCTCGATGAAGCTCGAGAGACCGTCCGCGGCCACGGCCGCATTCTCCTTGGCCTGCTTGGCGGAGATCTTGCGAGCAAACTCCTTGAGCTCGGGACTCGCCCTCCACACGCTGAGCTCGAACATCAGGGTCTCGACGTTCTTCGTCAGCAGTTCCGCGGCACTCAGGCGAGCGCCGATCACGACGTCCCGAGTGGTCTGGGGGGTGACGAAGGGGTTCCCGTCGCGATCGCCCCCCATCCACGAGCCAAACGTGAACGGGGTGGCGTCCAACGGCAGGCGAGGCTGCCCGATGTTGGCCAGCGCCGTATCCACGCGACGCAGGAAGAACGGCAACCCGTTATAGATCGTTTCGTGGAAGTACGTCAACCCCTGCCTCGACTCGTCCTGCGGCGTCGGCTTGCGGCGGCGGATTTCGTCCGTGCGCCACGCCGCCTCAATCTGCCCGCGAATCTCCTCCAGGCACTCGATCTTCTCGTACTTGCTCATCCTCGTGTTGTGCAGGCGGTCCATCTCGGACCGAATCTTCGAGTACTTCTTCAGCAGCGACTGCCTCGTCGCTTGCGTGGGGTGCGCCGTGAACACCAGCTCAACGTTCTGCTTGGACAGCGACTCAAACACCTCCTTCGGATCGACGCCCTGCTCCTCGACAATCCACTTGATCGACTTATTCGTCGACCTCGTCGACTGCTCCACCTCCCCAATACGCTGCGCCTGCTCGAACCGCGCCGTCACAATCTCTTCCGTCAGATTGTGCAAGTTGAGCAGGTGCGCAAACGCCGAGGCGACCAGCACGCGCTCGTCCGGGGTGAGCGCCTCGAGGCGCTGCTCCAGGAGCTCGAAGTCAGCGTCCGACTCGGACAACGACCAGGCCTGGGCAAGCCCGAAGATGACGTCGACCTTGTCGGCCACATCCGGATGATGGTGGCGAAAGACCTCCTGTTGTTGGTGGTGGGTGGTGGTATTCGAGAGACGAGGGGGGTGAGCGAGTGAGCCCGCGCGTATAGACGCATCGCCGCTGCTGATGAATGAATGAATGATCGACCGCGACGCCTGTATGCATGTAAACGACAACGCACCACGAAGATTTCACGCAGAAGATCGTCGTCAGTCCGAAGCAGTGCCTCTGGAACAGCGTCCGAGACCTTCTCGAACGTCAGGTCTGAAAATGATGAAGCGGGTTTTGCTTTGCCCTGCATTATATACGACGCGTCTGTGGTCGTCGTCGTGTGCGTGCTAGATGCTAGCCAGTGACTGTATATGACGGGCCTGGTATGTGATTGACTGTATATGATACAAGGAACGCGTCTAAAGACGCGGCGCCGATCGCGATCGCGATGCCTCGGTTCGCCAACTCCGAGAAAAGCTTTTCCACTTCACCCAGCGCGGACATCCCGTGTACAGTACGGAAAGAGAAAGAGAGAAACATCAGCTGAGCGCGCGGAGCTCTGCGTGCACGGAGTACGGAGAACGCGGGTGCGGAAGGTTTTTGAACGGGCCGAATCCGGTCGACCAATTGGCTGCAAGCGAAGAGAGACTATCCATGGCCAGCGTTCAGACGGCCAGCGCCGCCCCCTTCCCGTTCGTCCCCACGTGCGTCGCGTACGATCCATCGCGCACGGTGGTTGCCGCGAGCGATGGGGGTCAGGCGGTGACTGTACAGCCGACCGAC
>Ga0181582_10000534_pt1 | contig 27265 bp, 29 predicted proteins | sample 071ome_32_FD_132438 | JGI IMG/M metagenome (GOLD analysis project Ga0181582, IMG submission 132438) | Coastal salt marsh microbial communities from the Groves Creek Marsh, Skidaway Island, Georgia - 071405AT metaG (megahit assembly) | ecosystem: Environmental > Aquatic > Marine > Intertidal...
CTGAACCTTTAACTCACAAACTCACAAACTCACAAACTCACAAACTCACAAACTCACAAACTCACAAACTCACAAAACTGTGGTTACTGCCGTTACTTTAGTCACCTACGTACGTCACCTTCATAGAACGGTATTTCGCAGGAAAGTTTCAGTGGATTTCAGGGTCGGCTATATTACAGGAAATTGGCCGGCAAAAAAAATTTTCCGTCGATCGCTATTCCTGCACATGGCGCGTTTTTTCAGGGGGCGGCTCTTGATTATTCAGGACATACTTGCCATATTGGCGGCGTTTTTACGCAGGGTGGGCAAACCGGCGTAGTTTGCCCCCCAGGAATTTCAAATGAGTATTGTTTTATCCGCAGTCTATATCGTTTTTGGATTTGCGGGACTTATCTGGAGTGCTGACCGCTTTGTGCTCGGCGCGTCCACCACAGCAAGAAATCTGGGTGTTTCCCCGCTGGTCATCGGTCTTACCATCGTCGCCTTCGGCACCTCCGCACCCGAAATTTTCACCTCAGCCACAGCATCCATCCAGGGCTCACCCAGCATCGCCATAGGCAATGCCCTGGGGTCCAACATTGCCAATCTGGGCATAGTCCTGGCACTGACCGTTCTTATCCGTCCCATTGACATACCCCTGTCGCTGCTGAAAAAAGAACTGCCTGCCCTGCTTATTGTCTCAGCGGCCTGCTTCATCATTTTCGCCGACCTCACCCTGAATACCTTTGACGGCCTTTTTCTCGTTGTCATCCTTCTGGTATTTGCCTGGAAGATGTACCAGAACATGGAAGCCATGGAAAAGTCTGCGAAAAAGCACAATGACGACGCCATCATCAACCCGGATGAAGTGACCGATGAATTCATTGCCGATATATCCACCTCAAAGGCTTTGGGACTTTTGGTGTTCGGCCTGGTGCTGCTTGTCATCAGTTCCAACATCCTGGTGATTGGTGCCCGTAATGTCGCCCTGAGCCTTGGCGTGAGCGAGCTGGTTATCGGTCTCACTGTCATGGCTGTCGGCACCAGCCTTCCGGAGCTGGCCACGTCCATCACCAGTGCGCTGAAGGGCCATTACGACCTGGTGTTGGGCAATATTATCGGCTCCAATATCATGAATATTCTGCTGGTGTTGCCGGTACCGTCTTTCCTGGCCCCTTATGTTGTCCAGCAACAGGTTCTGACCCGCGATTACGCCACCATGATGATCATCACCCTGGGATGTGCCTATTTCCTGTATCGGCGCTCACGCCAGGGCAAGCAGTTCGGGCGGATCGGCGGCAGTGTTTTATTGGGTATCTATATCGCTTACACTGCCTCCCTGATCATTAGCCAGTAAAGCACTGCTGATATTCCATGGATCCTACCGCACTCAAAAACAGTGCCCTGCGCACCATAGCCCTCGAAACGTCGGCAGTCAGTGCGCTTGAACATCGAATTGATGACGGCTTCCTGCATGCCTGTGAACTGATTCTTGCCAGCCAGGGACGGGTCATTGTGATGGGCATGGGAAAATCCGGCCATATTGCCAATAAAATTGCTGCCACACTGGCCAGCACCGGCACACCAGCGCATTTTGTCCATCCTGCGGAAGCCAGTCATGGTGACATTGGCATGGTCACCGATCAGGATGTGGTTATCGCCATTTCCAACTCCGGAACAACCCTGGAAATTGAATCCATCCTCCCCATCCTCAAACGCAAGGGCGTGAAACTGGTCACGCTGACAGGCAACACGGATTCCACACTTGCCAGACAGGCTGATGCCAATCTTGATGTGAGTGTGGCGCAGGAGGCCTGCCCCCTGGGACTGGCCCCCACCACCAGTACTACCGCAGCACTGGTGATGGGTGATGCGCTGGCCATGGCCCTGCTGGAAGCCAGGGGCTTTACCGCTGAGGACTTTGCCTTTTCCCATCCCGGCGGCAAGCTGGGACGCCGACTACTGCTCAAGGTCGGCGATATCATGCACAGTGGCCGGGATATTCCCACCGTCACCATGGATACCAGCATCCGTGATTCCCTGCTGGAAATTTCATCCAAGAAACTGGGTATGACAACTGTGGCGGATGACCGGGGTGTCATTTGCGGCGTGTTCACAGACGGCGATCTGCGCCGCTTCCTTGACAGCGGCAAGGACATTCACAACACCCGCATAGGAGACACCATGACTGACTCCTTCAAGTCCATCAGCGCCCAGGCCTTGGCCTCGGAAGCCGCCCGGATCATGCAGGAAAATGAAATCTATACCCTGGTGGTCCTGGACAGCGACAACGCCACCCAGGGGATAATCACCATGCATGACCTGTTAAAAGCCAATGTTGTGTAACCATTAACTATCCTGACCAGTATTTTCCCTGAACCCTATGAACTACTCTCAAATCGAAGAATTCATCAAGCCGATAGCAGATGGCATTCGCCTGCTGGTCCTCGATGTAGACGGCATCCTGACAGACAACCGCCTGTATTTTTCTGCCAGTGGCGAGGAATTGAAGGCCTTCAACACCCAGGACGGCCTGGGCATCAAACTGCTGCAGCAGGCAGGGGTCAAGGTAGCCCTGATCACCGGCCGGCAATCCACCATCGTGGCCGAACGCGCCAGGTCGCTTGGCATAGAACATGTGATTCAGGGGCGGGATGACAAACTGAACGTGCTGGACGACCTCCTGGCAAAACTGGGCATGCACTATGACGAAGTAGCCTATGCCGGCGATGACCTGCCTGATCTGGCCTGCATCAGCAGAGTGAAACTCGGCATTACGGTGCCCAACGGCCATTTCCTGGTCAGGGAAGCCGCCAGTGTCATGACCTCCAAATACGGTGGTGAAGGTGCTGTCAGGGAAATCTGCGACTGGCTCATCATTGCCCAGGGCAAACTGGAGCAGATCATCGCGCCGTATCACTGATGCGGGCCGCCTGATCCTGATCATGAACACGCCAGTATCGGACCCCGTCAGGAAAAGTGATTTGCGTTATCACATGGCAGCCATCCTGCTCCTGTCCGTGGCCGTTTATTACCTGCTGGATTCGGCGACTGATGATGAAGTCCTCGACATCCGCCGATTACTGGACTTTCAGGCGCAGGAATATGATTACTACATGCAGGATATCGACAGCGTCCATTATGCTGCCGACGGCAAGGCCCAATACCGGTTCCAGGCACAGCGTCTGACCCATTACCCAAACCCCGAATACAGCCTGATCGAGACACCACGGTTCCAGATCTTTCTGGAAGACGACTCTGCCTGGCAGGTGGACTCGGAGAACGGCCGAGTCGAGCCTGATCCTGCCACCCTTGAGGACCGGCTGGTTCTGGAGGACAACGTGATCATTCAGGGGCAGCTCAGGGACGGCACCCGGGTAAACATCTTCACAGACAGCCTGACGCTGTATCCTGATTCCAAAACCATTCACTCCTCCAGTGAGGTCAGGTTTGAAACCGAAGGCCTGATCTCATCCAGTACCGGCATTTCTGCGGACCTGGAACAGGGAACCTTCAGACAACTGGCCAATGGTCACATCCGTTATGGCCCGTAAACAGACAGTCCGGTACGGTGCGGTGACCGGCATGCTCCTGCTGGCTTCATCCGGCAGCCTCCAGGCGCTGCCAGAAGACAGTGAACAGCCAATTATCGGGGTTTATGAATCCAGCCTGATGCTGCTGGATGAAGGCAAACAGGTATTTTATGGCAGCGCTGAGGCACCTGCCGAAATCACCCAGGGCACCCTGCGGATTCGCGGACTGGAAATCACCATAGAACGTCAGGACGGTAAAATCAGGAACGCCACGGTTTCCGGGACACCGGCACATTTTGAGCAAATACCCTCAGCGTCACAGCCCCTGGTCACTGCCGAGGGCGACACCATCATCATGAATTATGAGACTCAGCACGTCTCCGCAGATGGAAATGTGCGATTCACCCAGGGCGAGGACAGCTGGACCGGCTGTCATGTGGATTACTACATGGAGACCAGGCAGCTTTCCACACCGCGCTGTGAAAACGGTGAGCCATCACGCGCGGTGATCACACCCAGAAACAATCGCTGAACCAGCCAGCCTCCCCCCCCCAGTGCAGCCGAAACCCGAGATAATCAGCCGCACATCATGGAAACAACCCGGCAAATCAGGGCTAGCAAAGCGGCAGGCATAATGCAAGGCAAATGCAATTTACATTCCACACTACCCTGCATTTACTGTTACATAATGGCGAAATTTGCTATTCTTGCCAGCCTGCCTGCGGCCATGAAAATCGGCAAGACAAGCCGAAAACGATAACCTCAAGCAAGCTGCAGGCAACAAGTACACAGGTCTTATGAAATTATCACTCCAGTTAAAAATGGGTCAGCAGCTCACGATGACCCCTCAGTTGCAACAGGCCATCCGTCTGCTGCAACTATCCACACTGGATCTGCAGCAGGAAATCCAGGAAGCCCTGGAATCCAATCCCCTGCTGGAACTGGAAGAAGTATCAGACTCCCCTGACAGCCCGGAATCCAACAGTCAGGAAAATGAGTTTTCCTCAAGTGACGAATATAGCGCCTCAACATCCTCCAGTGAGGCCGACCAGGCCATGGGAGATGACTATTCGGGCGAAGACAGCTGGGAAAACAACGATATTCCGGATGAACTTTCCGTAGACAGCGACTGGGAAGATATTTACATCAACACCACATTGCCGGCATCCGGACCGATGCTTGATGCAGACGATTTCGACTTTGAATCCCGCAACAGCAAAAGTGGCACCCTTCAGGATCATCTGGACTGGCAGCTTAATCTGACGCCCATGTCCGACAGCGACCGCTTGATTGCCATGGCCATTATCGACGGCATCGATACCAACGGACAGCTGACAGTCACCATCGAATCCATCCACGCCAGCCTGATGCGGGAACTGGATATCGAAGAAGATGAGGTTCTGGCTGTCCTGCACCGCATTCAGCAGTTTGACCCGGTCGGTGTCGGTTACCGCGACCTGAAGGAATGCCTGAGCCTGCAGCTGGCCCATATGGAGCCAAAAACAGCAGACGTGGAGCTGGCCGGGCTGATCATCAATGATTACCTGTCACAACTGGCCAGTCATGATTACGCCCATATCATGAAATCCCTGAAAGTCAGGGAGTCGGAACTGAAGGAAGCGCTCAAGATTATCCTCAGCCTGAATCCCAAGCCCGGCTCGGAAATCACTCCTTCAGATGCCACCTATATTGTTCCAGATGTTTTCGTGAGCAAGAAAAACGGCCGCTGGCTGGTGGAGCTGAACCCCGAGACGGCACCAAGAGTCAGGGTTAATCCTGAATACGCCATGCTCGCCAACAGCAAGAGCTCAGAGTCCGACAGCAACTTCATCAAGGAAAACCTCCAGGAGGCACGCTGGTTCATCAAAAGCCTGCACAGCCGCAATGAAACCCTGATGAAAGTGGCCAGCAAAATCGTTGAACACCAGCAAGGCTTTCTTGATTATGGCGATGAAGCCATGAAGCCCCTGGTACTTCACGATATCGCCGAAGCTGTAGGCATGCATGAATCAACCATTTCCCGGGTAACCACGCAGAAATATATGCACACTCCCCGGGGTATATACGAGTTAAAATATTTCTTCTCCAGCCATGTGGGCACAGAAGGTGGTGGTGAATGCTCATCCACAGCCATCAGGGCCCTGATCAAGAAACTGGTCGCTGCAGAGAACCCCAAGAAACCCTTGAGCGACAGCAAGATTACCCAATTGCTTTCGGAACAGGGCATCAATATTGCCCGCCGTACGATCGCAAAATACCGGGAATCCCTTTCTATCGCCCCTTCCAATGAGCGCAAACGATTGTTGTAGGCTTTTCGCTGTCATTGCTGATAACGCATTAGAGAAAAATCCATGGAACTGAACACAATCCTTTCCCCTGAACTGACATTCTGCAACGTACAGGGTGTAAGCAAAAAACGTCTGCTTGAAACCTCAGCCGACCTGATTGCCAGCCGGGTGGAATCCGTTGACGCACTGCAGATTTTCAATGCCCTGCTCGCACGCGAGCAACTCGGCAGCACCGGTCTTGGCAATGGCATTGCCATACCTCATTGCCGGGTACCCAAATGCAAGGAAACCATCGGCTGTCTGATAAAGCTTGAAAGCGGCATCGACTTTGATGCCATCGATGGCAAGCCGGTAGACCTGCTCTTTTATCTGCTGGTCCCGGAAAACACCATCGAAGGCCACCTGGAAGTCCTGCGTAATCTGGCCGAGCGTTTCAATAATCCGGATTACTGCGCCAGCCTGAGAGGCTGCTCAAGCCATGCAGACCTTTTTTCTGCTGCCACAGCTCCTCTGCCAGGCAAGGACAAGACTGAAGCTTGAGTCTGGCCATTGCTGTTCTGAAGCGACGCCAGATAATTCGGGCCTGGTCCACCCATGACTGACAGCGCCGCCCCGGGCTGGCAGCATGAGCAGCAAACCAGAGATCAATTTCAGCTTTTGACAGGTTTTCATGAAACTTATCGTTATCAGTGGACGTTCCGGATCAGGCAAGAGTACCTGCCTGCATGTACTTGAGGATATCGGTTACTACTGCGTGGACAACCTGCCGGCAAGCATGCTGGGCACACTGACGGAGAGAATCAGCAAGGACACCCATGCCGAATTCCGGCAGGTTGCTGTCAGCATTGATGCCAGAAACATCATTGAGGACCTGGAGCAGTTTCCGGACATTTTTGCGAGCCTCGACAAAAACACCGTAGACCGCCAGATCATCTACCTGGATGCCAATGACAACACCCTGTTAAAGCGTTTCAGCGAAACCCGTCGCCGCCATCCATTGACCAATGACAGCCTCGGCCTGATGGAAGCCATTCAACGGGAGAAGGAATTACTGAACCCGATAATCACGCTGTCAAACCTCACCATCGATACCAGCGCACTGTCGCTGCACCAGCTCAGGGACATTATCAAGAATCGCGTCGCCAACCATGACGCCAAGGGCATGGCAGTTCAGTTCCAGTCTTTTGGCTTCAAGAACGGGGTTCCCGTTGATGCCGACATCGTCTTTGATGCCCGCTGTCTGCCCAATCCCTACTGGGTGGTACAGCTGCGGGGACAAACCGGGCTGGACAGACCGGTCATTGACTATCTGGACAGCCAGCATGAAGTACAGGAAATGTATGACGATATCTGCCATTACCTGGAACGCTGGCTGCCCCGATTTGAGGAAAATAACCGAAGTTATATTACAATAGCGGTTGGCTGCACTGGCGGCCAGCATCGATCTGTATACTTGTGCGAAAAACTTAAACAGCATTTCGCAAGCCAACAGATAAAAGTCCAGGTCAGACACAAGGAAATCCGCTGATCGCTACAGCAGTACAGTTTTATGATTGAGTCCGCAATAACGATAAAAAACAAAACCGGCCTTCATGCCCGGGCCGCCGCCAAATTCGTGGAAGCGGTATCCAGTTTCACAAGCTCGGTTGAAATCAGCCATGGTGATCGTAAAGCCGATGGCAAAAGCATACTGTCAGTCATGATGCTGGCGGCCTCGCCAGGCACTGAACTGCTGCTGATGATAGATGGACAGGATGAAACCGAAGCCCTGGAAGCCATCAGGGCGCTGGTTGAAAATAATTTCGGCGAGGATGAGTGAGCAGGCCACTGCCATGAAATAACCCGCTACCTGGTGGAACAGCCAGATTGTAAACATCATTGCCGTTGAACTGACAGGCTGTATCCATGCTTGAAACAAACGATCAAAGCATCCAGACGCAACAACATCTCCAGGAGCTGAGTGCCGCCCTGGAGAGCGGTGCTTTCGTTCGTGTCCGGCGCATGCTCAATGCGCTGCCAGCAGCCACCATTGCCCACCTGCTGGAATCCTCACCGCACACCGCCCGTGAAGTACTCTGGCAACTCATTGAAAAGAACAATGAGGGGGAAGTACTCAACTACCTGAACGAAAACATACAGGCCGATATTCTTGGGCGCCTCAGTCCGGAGGAAGTGGTATCTCTTACCGAAGGTCTGGATACCGACGACATCGCTGACATCCTTCAGCAATTACCTGAACAGGTGATTTACCAGGTTCTGCTGGCCATGGACGAGCAGGACAGAAACCGGCTTGAAGCGGTACTGTCTTATCCAGAGGACACCGCAGGCGGACTGCTCAACACTGACACGATCACCGTTCGCCGAAGCCATACTCTTGATGTCGTCCTGCGCTACCTGCGTCGGCACAACGAAATACCGCACATGACCGACAACATCCTGGTAACCAGTCGCGATGACCAGCTTGTGGGCATTTTGCCGCTGCGCACTTTACTGGTATCGGATCCGAACCTGACAGTCGATGATGTAATGGTGACCGACTACAACGCCATCCCCGTGGCCATGGACGCCAAGGAAGTGGCCCAGCTTTTCGAGCGCATGGACCTGGTATCAGCACCGGTGGTAAACGAGGAGGGCAAATTACTGGGACGTATCACCATTGATGACGTGGTGGATGTTATCCGTGAAGAAGCCGAACACTCCCTGATGGGCATGGCGGGCCTGGATGAAGAGGACGACACCTTTGCCCCGGTATTGAAAACCAGTAAACGTCGCGCCATCTGGCTGGGCGTTCACCTGGTAACAGCCTTCATTGCCTCGGTTGTGATAAGCCAGTTTTCTGAAACCATTGACCAGGTTGTCGCCCTGGCCGTTCTTATGGGCATTGTTGCCAGTATGGGGGGGGTTGCCGGCAACCAGACTCTCACCCTGATCATCCGCAGTATGGCACTGGGACAGATCGGCAAAACCAACGCTGCCTGGTTGATTAAACGCGAACTCAAGGTGACAGCGCTCAATGGCGTTGTCTGGGCAGTCATTGCCGGCTCCATTTCCGCCTGGTGGTTCGGGGACTACAAACTGGGACTTATTTTCGGCACGGCAATGCTAATCAACCTGACCGTTGCTGCGCTGACCGGCGCCTTCCTGCCGCTGTTCCTGAAATCCATCAAAATTGATCCTGCTCTGGCCGGTGGTGTCGGATTGGTGGCGCTGACAGATGTCGCCGGTTTTCTCACTTTCCTGGGCCTGGCCTCCCTGTTTTACTGAGAATATCTCATGGATTTTGATAAAGATTTTGAAGAACAGAAAAGCAAGACCCGGGTAAAACAGGAAATGCATGCCCTGCAGGACCTGGGCGAGAAACTGACCACTCTGCCCCGCAATTTACTCGACAAGTGTCAGCTGCCCGAAGACCTGCTTCAGGCCATTGCAGAATACAAACGCATTCCCAACAAGCGCGGCGCCCTGAAACGGCAGATGCAGTTTATCGGCAGATTGATGCGGGATATCGATCCTGAACCCATCTATCAGGTACTTGATGAGGAAGGCAAACAGGCGGAACTGGAAAAGCGCCGCTTTCACCGCCTTGAGATCATTCGTGAACAGCTGCTGGCTGGCGATACGGAGATTCTGGAAGTGCTTATCAGCAACAACCCTGGCATGGACATCCAGGGTATACGACAGCTGATCAGGCAGGCTGGCAAGGAGGACTCTGACGGCAAACCACCGGCGGCATCCCGGAAATTATTTGCTGCGCTCAGGCAGCTTGAAACCATTCCTTTCTGATTCAGCCTGCCTCAGTCATCGCTGATGGAAATGCTCGGCATGGCCTTGCCACCAGCCATGGCCAGCTGGGCCGCCACACGGGTAGCCATCTCCAGGTAGATCCCTGTTGCATGCCCCTCAGGCTCTGCCACCACGGTTGGCAGGCCACTGTCACACTGCTCCCGGATTTTCCCGTCCAGGGGCAATTCGGCCAGTAATGGCACATTGTAGGTTGCAGCAATCCGGTTAGCGCCACCGTCACCAAAAATATGCTCACTGTGACCACAGTTGCTGCAAACATGGATACTCATGTTTTCCACCACGCCGAGAATCGGCACTTCCACCTTGCGGAACATCTCGATACCTCGCTTGGCATCCAGCAGTGCCACATCCTGCGGCGTGGTGACAATGACCGCTCCTGTGACTGGTACGGACTGGGCCAGGCTGAGCTGAATATCCCCGGTGCCGGGAGGCATATCTATAATCAGGAAATCCAGGTCTCCCCAGCGAGTGTCATTCAGAATCTGGTTGAAGGCACCCACCACCATTGGGCCACGCCAGACCATGGCCTGATTCTCATCCACCAGCAAACCAACCGAGTTGCACTTGATGCCATGGGCTTCCACCGGGACCATGAACTTGCCATCGACCACCTCGGGACGGGTACCCGGAGCTATACCCAGCATCAGGGGCTGGCTCGGACCATAGATGTCAGCATCGAACAGGCCGGTTTTGTGCCCCTGCCTGGCAAGTGCCAGGGCCAGGTTGACTGCGGTGGTGGATTTACCGACCCCCCCTTTACCAGACGCTACAACTATGATGTTTTTTATCTGGCTGAGGTTGGAGTCTGGCCGGGGATGGATTTTGTCACTCATGTCCTTTTCCAATACTTTTGTAGGGTTATTTTCAGCGATTAAAAAAGGGGGCCAAAGCCCCCTTTCTTTCTGATCAAGGGTGCAACCCTTAGCCGATCAGGATGCCGCCGTAGTTCACGAAGAACGGGGCAAATACCAGGCTGAGGATGGCAGACAGCTTGATCAGGATGTTCAGGGAAGGACCTGAAGTATCCTTGAGCGGGTCACCAACGGTGTCACCGACAACGGCAGCCTTGTGCTCTTCAGAGCCTTTGCCGCCCATGTTACCGGCTTCGATGTATTTCTTGGCGTTATCCCACGCACCACCGGAGTTGGAGGAGGCAATGGCCAGTACACCACCGGCTACCAGGGAACCTGCCAGGATACCGGCAACAGCCTGAACCCCAAACAGGAAACCAACCACCAGCGGGGTACCCATGATCAGGACACCGGGGGCAATCATTTCACGCAGGGCAGCCTGGGTGGAAATAGCCACACACTGGCCGTACTGCGGACGACCCTGGCCTTCCATGATGCCGGGGATTTCGCGGAACTGGCGACGCACTTCCTCGATCATGTCATAAGCGGCAGCTCCGACAGACTTCATGGTCATGGCAGAGAACAGGAAAGGCAGGATGGCACCGATGAACAGGCTGGTGAATACCACGGGATCAAGCAGATTGATGGTGGCAATCAGGCTGTAGTCTTCGCCGTTAACTTCCTTGAGCAGGTTGTCGGACGCTGTCAGGAAGCCGCCGAACAGGGCCAGGGAGGTCAGGATGGCAGCACCAATGGCAAAGCCCTTGCCGATAGCGGCAGTGGTGTTGCCGGCAGAGTCCAGAATGTCAGTACGACGACGTACTTCCTTGTCCAGGCCAACCATTTCAGCCACACCGCCGGCGTTGTCGGCAACAGGGCCGTAAGCGTCGATGGACAGGGCGATACACAGGGTACCCAGCATGCCCAGGGAGGCAATGGCGATACCGTACATGTCGGCCAGCTGCCAAGAAACGAAGATGCTGATGGCGATGGCCAGGTAAGGCAGAACAGTGGATTTGTAACCCAGGGCCAGACCAAAAATGATGTTGGTAGCGGCACCGGTTTCACAGGATTTGGCAATGTCTCTAACCGGCTGGTACTGATCAGAGGTGTAGTACTCGGTCAGCAGACCCACAGCCAGGCCGGAAATCAGCCCGGACAGGAAGCACCAGTAAACACCCATGCCGGTGTATTCGTTGCCATTGATCACAAATGTTTCTGGCACCATGGCTGCAGTCACGAAATACATCACAACGGCCATGATGGCGCTGGAAATCATCAGCAGTTTTTTCAGGGCAGGAGCTACCTGGTCTTCAGTGTGAACATTGACCAGCAGTTTGGTCACCAGGCTGACAGGAATACCCACAGCAGTGATCATGATCGGATAGAGCATGGCGTTCAGATCATCAGCAAAAGCCAGTGCGCTGATGACCAGGGCGGCACAGGTGGATTCCGCACAGGAACCGAACAGGTCGGCTCCCATACCGGCCACGTCACCGACGTTGTCACCCACGTTGTCTGCGATAACCGCCGGGTTGCGGGGGTCGTCTTCCGGAATACCTTTTTCTACCTTGCCCACCAGATCAGCGCCTACGTCAGCAGCCTTGGTGAAGATACCACCGCCCACACGGGCAAACAGGGCAATGGAGGAACCGCCCAGACCGAAGCCGGCAATGATTTCCATGGCCACGTTGTTCGGCATGTCTTCAGGTAGTACAGCACCCATGAACAGGAAGATCAGGATCAGACCCAGAGTGGCCAGACCAACCAGGGCAAACCCCATAACCGCCCCGGAGTTCAGCGCCACGCGGAAGGCATCACCTATATTGTTACGGGCGGATACCGTGGTACGGGCATTACCGGCAGTGGCAACCTTCATGCCGATATAACCGGAAATAATGGAGATCAGGGCACCAAACAGGAAAGCGCCTGCAGTCCAGATCCCTTCGCGGACATTTTCAGTGTGATGATCATCAATCAGCAGGGCGATGACCACGGCAAAAGCCACCATGAAAATGGTCAGTACCTTGTATTCCTGTTTCAGGAAGGCCATGGCACCTTCAGCGATTGCGCCATGGATGGCTTTCAGACGATCACTTTCTTCCTTGTCCAGGCCCAGGTCCAGGGGGATACTGGTCACTTTCTTCATGTAGAAAAAAGCGACGCCAAGGCCAAACAGGGCCAGCAGGATTATCAGGATAGTAGCGGCAGACATTCGGGTCTCTCCCTCATCGTTACTTGTTATGGTTATGGGTGTAAAAAATCCGCGCACTTTACCATAAGGCAGGTCGCAAACAAAGGGACTTTGCGTATTTCCTGAGGTGCATGGGACGGCCCTGGGCATGGGCCAGGGCCATCTGGTTCAGGATCTGGACGGAGGCTTCTTGAACAGCTTTTTCAGTCGTTCGGCAGCCCTGGACTTGGGCTCTGCTGCCCGGCGGGCAGCAGCGAATCGCTGCTGAAGCCCGGCGGCCTTGGCGTCTCGCCGGGCATCCCGGCGTTTGTCTGCCTGATTGCCAGCCCCGCCAAAATCAATGATTTCACCGGATTTCTTGTCGCTGGTCATTATTATTTTGTTCCCTTCAGGGGGTGCCCAGCAGGGATTCTGCCTGGCGATTAAGGCTGTCCACCTCGTCAGCGAGAGCTTCAAGACGGGCGGTAGCCAGTTCTTCCAGGGGCTGCCCTGTTGCTGGATCCGTATTGTTGTACTTTTCTTCCTCTGCCATCAGGGCATCGGTCAACTCTTCAGCAGCGCTAACGGCCTGCCTGAGCACGGCATTGGCTGCTTCCAGGTTTTCTGTTTCCGACTCATTGGCAGCAATTTTTGCCTGAAGCTCCTCAATCCGCGTTTTCTGGGCTTCGACTATGCGGGCCTGTTCTGCCGCACGTCTTTCTGCCAGCTGCCGCTGACGCTCAGCCTCACGTCTGGCAACCTCCTGTTCCTCACGCTCACGGGCCAGGCGTTCCTGTTCGGCTCTTTCCTCAGCTGCACGGGCTTCCGCGAGACGACGCTCTTCGGCCAGTCTGGCCTGCTCCTGTGCACGTGCCTGCTCTTCGGCCTCTGCCTGCTGCTGTATTGCAGCTTCCTGCATGGCTGCAGAGTCTTGGTTTGATGAACTGGCAGGTGAGTAAATGGTCTGTGACCCGGTGCTGCCACAAGCAGTAAGCACCAGAACGGTAATCAACAGTCCAACGCTTCTGAAGACTTGCATATTCCCTATCCTCGGCATGTAAGTTTTCTGGTCTTTGACCTGAGCTTAACAACTCCCTGTAACACCATGAAAAAACAGGGAATCCAGGCACCATTCTCTGGATAAGAACCGGTGTTTGCGCCATGATAACGCATAATGATCAAATTAAGGAGCCTGTAACCGGTAAAGCTGTGAGCCAGTCCCGGTATTCTTTAACAGACCCAAATATGCGAATTCTGGATACCCTTCTGAGCAGTGTCGTGACCTGTATGACGTCCCTGCCCCTGATCCTGGTGCTGTTGACCCTGCAGCGCAGCCCGGCTGTACCCCAGAATCCTCCACTGGACCAGAAACAGATCAGCGAGGTTCAGCAGCTACTCATTGACCATGATCCCCGGCAGCTTCTGGCCAGCGAGTTCCAGGAAGTCCGTCTTAGTGAACAGGAGCTCAATGCCCTGATCACCTATATCAAGAACAGCAACCCCGTGCTGAAGTCAGTCAACATCCACAATGATCTTATCCAGGACGGCATTGTACTGGGCTTGAGCGTCCCGGTTGAATTGCTTGGTTTTACCAGTTATTTCAACCTGATCCTGCATCTCGATCTGAATGACGATTCACTTGCCATCAACCAGGTGGATGCCGGTGCACTCACATTACCATCAAGGCTGCTGACCCCCATCGGGCATTACCTGAAGAACCGCTTTGCTGAGGACAACAATTTCCAGCTGCTGGCTTCATTCATGAGCTCCCTGCATTTTCGTTTTATCGAGGAAGAGCGAATCGCCATCATCCTGGACTGGCAGGAAAGCAATCTTGACCAGCTCGGCGATCAGGCCCGACAGGTTTTTGTCAGTACACGTGAAGCAGAACGTCTGCAGCATTACCACGAAACCCTTGTGACCACCCTGGCTGCTGTGCCAACAGGAGTTCGCCGCATCAGTCTGGCAGAACTGCTGCGCCCGCTGTTCCTGCAGGCTTCCATCAACAGTGCCGGGAGCAGCAATCCCGCTTCTGAAAACCGGGCCGCCCTGATTGTCCTGAGCGCCTACCTCACCGAGGCCAATCTGGCACGCTTGACCGGCAGTGAAATTGAGCTGTCCACGCCCAGGCGCCTGCGTGTCGTCATCGAATCCCGGGAAGACTTGCCAAGACATGTCATCAGCTCAGCGGCGATTGCCGCTTCTGCCGGTGCGTCCATGGCCGAGGTGCTCTCCATCTACAAGGAGGTCCATGATGCCCGCTACCGGACCGGGTTCAGTTTTACCGACATTGCCGCCAACCAGGCCGGCGCCCTGCTGGGCACGCTTTCCAGCCGCTCCGACCGCGACGCGCTGCTTTTCCAGGCCCAGATGCAGAATCTGGATACTGAAGCAGCCTTCCTTCCCCTATTAGGCACCTATGACGGCATGACGGAAGAAGAGTTCGTTGAACAGTACGGCAGTCGGGACTCTGACGCCTATCGACAGAAAATCACCGACATCACTGACAGCATCCTTGCCCAACCTTTTTACCAGCCCTTTGCAGCGCTCTAGCAACGTCATGACTGAACTCACCCAGACCCAGCTTGATCAGTTTTTCGAAAAACTCAAAACCCTTCAGGGGGAACTCCAGGCACAATATTCTGCGGGTCGAAAATCCACAGACACTGTCGTGCTCGACCAGAGCATGGTCGGTCGATTGTCGCGAATGGATGCCCTGCAGCAGCAAAGCATGGCACAGTCCACCCAGCGGCATGTGGAACAGCGCCTCAGAGGTGTTAATCTCGCACTGGCCAAATTCGACAGCGGGGATTACGGCTATTGTGAATCCTGTGGTGGAGACATCGACCCTCAGCGCCTGACGGCTCAACCGGAAGCCAGCTGTTGTTTTGCTTGTCAAAGCCAGCAGGAGTATTATCCGCAGTCCTGAAAAATCCGGGACTTTTTCACCTCAACCAGACCACGATTATGAGCAAGAAAAACGGGTTCACCACCACCGCACTGCATTCCGACCGGGAAGGCAATCCAGAGCATGGCGTCCTGCACAAACCGGTACACCCATCAGTAGCCTATGCCTATGATGATGCCAGGGAACTGGCTGAGGTATTCCAGAACAAGCGCAAGGGTTATGCCTATGGCCGTCAGAACAATCCGACCATTGAGGCGCTGTCCCAGAAAATAACCCGATTGGAAAACGGCATGGCAACCGTTCTGTTTGCCACCGGCATGGCAGCGATAGGATCGACCCTGCTGGCCCTGCTGCGTCAGGGCGACCATATCGTGTCCAGCGCCTTTTTGTTTGGCAACACCAACTCGCTGTTCAACACCCTGAAGGATCTGAGTATAGAAGTGACCTTTGTTGATGCCACGGATGCTGCAAATGTTGACGCGGCTATCCAGAACAACACACGCCTGGTTTTTGTGGAAACCATCGCCAATCCCGTTACCCAGGTGGCAGACCTGGAAGGCATCGGTGCGTTGTGTGAAAAACACAACCTGGTCTATTTTGTGGATAACACTGTCACCTCTCCCTGGCTGTTCCAGCCTGCCGACGTGAAAGCCAGCCTGGTGATCAATTCACTGACCAAGTCCATTGGCGGCCACGGCAATGCCCTGGGCGGCAGCGTAACCGACACTGGCCTTTATGACTGGACCGGCTATCCGAACATCTTTGAAAATTACAAAGCCCTGGACCCGTCCCAATGGGGGATTACCCAGATCCGCAAAAAAGGACTGCGCGACTTTGGCGCCTCCCTGGGGCCGGAAGCCGCCCACCACCTGTCAGTGGGTAGCGACACCCTGAGCCTGCGCCTGGATAAAGCCAGCACCAATGCCCTGGCCCTGGCGCAATTCTGTGACGCCCACCCCAAGGTACGGAAGGTGTTTTATCCAGGACTACCCTCTCACCCCCAGCATGAACGAGCCGGAAAACTGTTCCGCAGCTTCAGCTACCTGCTCAGCATAGAACTGGATGACGCCATCGACTGTTTTGACTTTCTCAATGCACTGCAACTGGTGTTTTCCTCCAGCCACCTTGGTGACAACCGCACACTGGGCATTCCCGTGGCGCACACCATCTACTATGAAATGGGCGCTGAACGCCGCGCCGCCATGGGCGTGGCAGATTCCATGATCCGCCTGTCTGTGGGCATAGAAGATACCGAAGACCTGCTGGCAGATTTCGAACAGGCCCTGTCCCGCTGACCCATGAGCCAGTCCTTTGCGCTGTGCCATCGGGATGACATTCCCGAAAGAGGCTCAAAAGGCTTTGAATTTTCCCGCTGGCGGCTTTTTGCGGTTAAAAAAAGAGGCGACATTTTCCTATATGTAAACAGCTGCCCTCATGCCGGCATACCACTGGACTGGGAACCTGATAAATTTCTGGATAATGACGGGGCCTTTATCCGCTGCGCCAATCATGGTGCCCTGTTTGATATCCCGTCAGGCGACTGTGTCCAGGGCCCCTGCCCCGGCCAATCCCTGTGGGCTGTGGAATATCAGGTGACTGACGGCATACTGGAAGTCAGCGAGGCAGCACTACCGGGATTTCGCGGGCCAGCCTGATTTCGGCGGGTCCCATTTTTGCCTGCCAGGCCATGATCTCAACACCAGCCTGTGCTGCCTGCACCAGGGTTTCGCTGTAAACCGGATCTATGCCTGTTGCCGGAGAAACCTGCTCAATACCCGAGTGCTGAACACAGAAAAAAAGTACTGCCCTGTCACCCTGCTCCGCAATCATCATCAGTTCCCGCAGATGCTTGCTGCCCCGGGTGGACACTGCATCGGGAAACTGGCCCAGACCATCTCCCAGGCCCAGCGTGACATTCTTGACCTCCACATAACACGCCTGCCCGGGATATTCATTGTGATCACTGAGGAGAAAATCTATCCGGCTGTTCTCCTGCCCATACCTGACTTCAGAGCGAACCTGCCCGTACCCGCAAAGGGCTGAAACCAGACCGCTGGCCAGGGCCTCCCTTACCAGGCTGTTGGCACGGCCCGTATTGATGCCTGCCAGCGCACCACCCTCCACTTCTATCAGTTCAAAGGTATGCGGATATTTCCGTGTTTTGCTGCTGGATGTTGAAAACCAGATGCGGCAGCCTGGTGTACTGCAGTTAAGCATGGAGCCGGTATTCGGGCAGTGAATGGTGAGCTCTCGACCATCATCCAGAGCGATGTCCGCCAGAAAACGTTTGTAGCGTTTAACAAGCCTTGCCTGTTGAAACGGAGGATCAAATTTCATGGTTCAGGTGCGCCTTTCATGTCACCTGCAACAGCTGGTTGAGATGGCTCAAAATACATGTTTTTTTTATGGAACTGGCTCTGATAATCTGTTAGCGTAGCGTGCCTCGAAAATCAGGCAACCCTGAAATTCGAGGATATTCCAATAATTTTTATCTTTTAGATTAGTTTTTGAGACTAGCGATGGCAACCAAAAAGACACCTGCTAAAACCAAAGCGAAAGCCAAGGCAAAAGCGGCTCCCAAGGCCAAAGCCAAAAAGGCAGTCAACGTAAAAGCCAAGGCAAAAGCAGCACCTAAAAAAGCTGCCCCAAAAGGCAAGGCAAAAGCGAAGCCGAAAGCAAAAACAGCCCCAAAAAAGGCCGCTCCCAAAAAAGCAGCGCCCAAAGCCAAGGTAAAAGCCAAAGCAGCACCTAAAGCCAAGGCAGCCCCAAAAAAAGCGGCGCCCAAAGCCAAAGCTCCCATCAAAGCCAAACCTAAAGCAAAGGCAGCCCCTGTTAAGGCTGCTCCCAAGGCAAAACCTGCTCCCAAAAAAGCAGCACCAAAAGCAACATCAACAAGTATTACGGCAGAAACAAATATGCAGGGTAAGAGTTTTACTCCTTACAAGATGAAACGTGGTGAGGAGTATATGAATGAGCAACAAAAGGAACATTTCAAGCAAATCCTGCGGAACTGGCGCAACGAACTGATGGAAGAGGTAGACCGTACCGTACACCACATGCAGGACGAAGCAGCCAACCCGCCAGATCCGGCTGACAGAGCAACACTGGAAGAGGAATTCAGCATTGAGCTGCGCACCCGTGACCGTGAACGCCGCCTGATCAAGAAAATTGACAGTACCATTGAGCTGATCGCCAACGATGATTACGGCTGGTGCGACTCCTGTGGTGTCGAAATCGGTATCCGTCGCCTTGAGGCCAGACCGACAGCCAACAAGTGCATCGACTGCAAGACTCTCGACGAAATCAAGGAAAAGCAACTGGGCGCCTGACATTCAGGACTGGAACCGGAGGAGGCATGACCAGCTCTTATGCCTCACCCGGTTCCCGGGTCAGCCAATGACCGAAACATTCGATCACTCACCTCCTTCTTCATCAAATACGCCATCCAGTTCCTATATCGGGCGCTTTGCCCCTTCGCCAAGCGGCCCCCTGCATCTGGGTTCTCTGGTAGCAGCTCTGGCCTCATGGCTCGATGCCCGCCAGGCCAACGGACGCTGGCTGCTTCGCATGGAAGATCTCGATCCCCCCAGGGAAAGCTGTGAAGCGGCTGACAGCATCCTGTTTGCACTGGACAGCCTGGGCCTGTATTGGGATGGACCGGTGCTTTACCAGAGCTCTCGATATGCTGCTTACCGGGAGGCCATCGGCCAGCTGCAGGCCAAAGGCCTGGTCTTTGCCTGCGACTGCACGCGTCAGCATTTGCAGGATTACGACGGCATCTATCCTGGCACCTGCAGGAACCGCAACCTCCTTGATGGCGAAGGCCTGGCCCTGCGCTGCATCGTTGCCGACCACACAATCGCCTTTTCCGATGCCCTGCAGGGTTATCAGTCCCAGCATTTGGCCGATGCCGTTGGGGATTTCATCATTCGCCGCAAAGATGGCCTGTTTGCTTACCAGCTTGCCGTTGTTGTGGACGATGCCTTTCAGGGTGTCACTCATGTTGTGAGAGGCATTGATCTGCTGGATTCCACCGCCCGCCAGATTTACCTGCAGCAACAGCTCTCCTGCCCTACCCCTTGCTACGCCCATATACCTGTCATCATCAACGATCAGGGCCAGAAATTAAGCAAGCAGCACATGGCCGAAGGCATCAAACCGGAAGAACAGGGCGCACTGCTGTATTCAGCACTGTTGTATCTGCAGCAAAATCCTGACCCCGACCTTCAGTATGCCGACGCCAAGGATGTACTCGACTGGGCCATTGAACACTGGTCCCCACTGGCATTGACCAACCTGAAAACCCTGACAGAATAACTGGAGCCCTGACCGGCGGCCTATTGTGTCACCGTAAGTATCAACCAAGACACATGTCGGTTTCAAATTTTCTCCGGATATACCGAACGTTCGGTCAATTTTTGAAGTACCAGGGTTGCCAGCCCCCCAAAAAAATGGGTAGAAAAGAAACATATTGTTTTGTAACGCCTCCCTGTTATCATTGCTTTCCCTGTCTCAATCACCCCAAAAAAGCTGGGGGTAATAGACTGACTTTATGCATCACATACTCATTGTTGACGAAGACCAGAGCCTGCGAGCAGCATTGCGCCGCTTGCTGGAGCGCCATGGCTACGACATTGATGAAGCCTGCTCTGCAGAAGAAGCCATCAGCCAGGCTGATCTTGACAGCAAGGATGTCATCATCACCAACCTGCGCCTGCCAGGCAGGCCGGGTACAGACCTTATCAGCCAGACCCCAACTCCGGTCCTTGTGCTCACCAGTTATGCCAGTTTACGCAACAGCATCGATTCCCTGAAAATCGGGGCCGTGGACTATCTCTCCATCCCCCTGGATCATGAACAGATTTTGGGGGCCCTTGAACGCCTGCAGAACGACTACGTCAAGGAAACCAACGTCTCACGCTCGAATCCCCGACCCAGTGAACAACCGGTGGCCGGCATGCGCGGCAGCTGCCCGGCCATGATCGAATTGTTTCGCCGTATCCGAAAGGTGGCAATGACCAACTCGCCGGTCCTTATCCAGGGCGAATCGGGCACGGGCAAGGAGCTGGTAGCCAGAGCCCTGCACGAGGGCAGTTCCCGCAAGGATGCCAGCCTGGTGTCCGTCAACTGCGCTGCCATTCCAGCAAACCTGATTGAATCGGAGTTGTTCGGACACGACAAGGGAGCCTTTCCTGGTGCTACAACCACACGTACCGGTCTGTTGGAAGCCGCCAACAATGGCACCCTCTTTCTTGATGAAATCAGCGAACTGCCACTGGATGCCCAGGCCCGCCTGCTTCGAGTATTGCAGGAGCATGAAATTCGTCGGGTTGGCTCTGTTGATTCCCATAAAGTGGATATCCGGCTGGTGGCAGCAACCAGCCGCGACCTGAGCCAGGTTGTTGCCGATGGCAATTTCCGGGACGATCTTTTTTACCGCATCAATGTCATGCCTTTACAGATACCACCATTGCGAGACCGGGGCTCAGATATACTTGGCCTTGCTGAAATCAAGCTTGAGCAATGCTGCAATCGCCTGGATGTTGCCTCGAAAAAATTCAGCGCTGATGCCATCCAGGTGATAACCACTTATCCGTGGCCAGGCAATGTCAGGGAGCTGGAAAATGCCATTGAACGGGCCGTCATTCTGACAGAGGGCACCGACATCCCCATGGATTTGCTGGGGCTTGATGTCGAACTCGTAAAAATTGACTCCCTGGAAGCCCAGGCGAAATCCTCTACCGAATCTGGCCAGGATCCATCCCCCGGCACCGGTTCCGAGCCTGAAAACCTGTCACTGCAGGACTACTTCCAGCGTTTCGTCCTGGAAAACCAGGACCAACTGAACGAAACCCAGCTTGCCCAGAAGCTTGGCATCAGCCGCAAGTGCCTTTGGGAGCGCCGTCAGCGCTTCAATATTCCACGCAAGAAGAAAAACGCCTGAACACACCAGGGCACCCCACTCCTGCATCACCCGTCCCCATGCTTTTCCCTTACCGGGCCCGGGTCAACTGTGTACAATGAATGCCGTTTTCATCAACCTGGCCCTGAATGCTTTTGACTGACAGCAGTTCTACTACAGCCTCTCCGGACATAAAAAGTCTGCACCCTGTCGTTTTGGGTCGGGACCAGCACTGCATTTCCCGCAAACACATCAGCCAGGCCTGCCTGCGAGTGCTCTATACACTGAACGATGCGGGTTACCAGGCCTTTATAGTGGGCGGTGCTGTCAGGGACTTGCTGCTGGGCAAACAGCCCAAGGATTTTGATGTTGCCACTGACGCCACGCCGGAGCAGGTCAAGGCGGAGTTTCGTCATGCCCGCATCATTGGCCGGCGCTTCCGGATAGTGCACGTTACCCTGGGGCGGGAAATCATCGAGGTCTCCACCTTCAGGGCTAGCAATACGGACAGTGTTGAAATCCAGGGCGACCGACTGGCCCGCCATGTCCAGCATATTGACTCCGCTCATTCCCAGAGCGGCATGATTCTACGGGACAATGTATACGGCACACTGGAAGAGGATGTCATCAGGCGTGATTTCACAGTCAATGCCCTGTACTACACGGTCAGGAAATTTGAGGTCCATGATTATGTCAGAGGCGTTCAGGATCTGGAGAACCGACAACTCAGAATGATTGGTGATCCTGAACAGCGTTATCGTGAGGACCCGGTCAGGATTCTTCGCGCCATTCGCCTTGCCGCCAAGCTCGATTTCAATATTGAACCGGATACCGCATCACCCATGCGGCCATTGGCCCACACCCTGGAATCCATTCCGGCGGCCAGGCTCTTTGACGAAGTGCTCAAACTTTTTTTTGCTGGCAATGCTGCCGAAACCTACGCCCTGCTCCGGGAACATGATGTGTTCAGGTACCTGTTTCCGGAATCTGTGGAAGCCCTTGCCAGGGGTGACAACATTAACGAAAAGTTATTGGAACTGGCCTTCCAGAGTACCGATCAACGCATCCGCGACATGAAAAGTGTCACACCGGCTTTTCTGCTGGCGGCCATCCTCTGGCCGGCATTGCAGGTGCGTTACAATGAAAACCTCAAGGACCACATGCCGCCCATGGTGGCCATGCATCATGCAGCACAATCGGTCATCAGCGAGCAGTGCCAGCGCCTGTCCATTCCCAAGCGCTTCAGCATTCCAATGCGGGAAATCTGGGAATACCAGCTGCGTCTTTCCCGCCGCAAGCGGGCCCAGGCCCTGGTGGAAAACAAGCGCTTCCGGGCCGCCTATGATTTCATTCTGCTGAGGGAAAAGTCAGGTGAAGACCTCGATGGCCTGGGGCAATGGTGGACGGCTTTTCAGGAAGCAGATACCAGCAGTCGGGACAACATGCAGGCGATGCCGCGACGCGGACGTCGTCATTCAAAATCCGGCAAGCGCAGAGTAAAATCCTCCAGAACAAAACCCACGACCTCTGACTGATCACAGCGAAGGTCCACCTCCCTGATATTCAGACCGGGACAACAAGCAGGATTGACGTGTCACAAGAAGCAAGAAAAAACAGCAACACTCCCCGTTATATAGCCGTGGAAGGCCCCATCGGAGTGGGTAAGACCAGCCTGGCCAAGCGCCTGGCCAAAAGCTTCAACTACGAAATACTGCTGGAGAAAAGCGAGGAAAATCCTTTCCTGGAACGCTTTTACCATGACCCCCGGCAAATGGCACTGGCCACCCAGTTATTTTTTCTTTTCCAGCGGGCCCAGCAAATCCAGGATTTACGCCAGGATGATATGTTCGAACCTGTCAGGGTAGCCGACTTTCTCATCGAAAAGGATCGGCTTTTTGCCCGACAGAATCTGGATAATGACGAATTCGACCTGTATGAAAAAGTCTACGAACACCTCACGATAGATGCACCCAAGCCCGACCTGGTCATATACCTCCAGGCACCTGTCGGCACCCTGGTGGAACGCATCCAGAAACGGGGCATTCCGGCGGAACAATTGATTGAAGAGTCATATCTGGAAAACCTCATAGATGCCTATACCAGTTTTTTCCACTACTATGACGACAGCACGCTGCTGGTTGTCAACAGCGCTGAAATTGACCTGGTGAACAACGACGAGGATTACGGACTGTTACTGGATTACATCCTGACAACCCGCAAAGGCAGCCGCAACTACTTTAATCCGAAGCCCACACTCCTCTGACGACTCCCCTGCCCCAGCGCCTTGAGTCCAGACGAATAGAAAATAAGCCATGAAAAAAGTCACTGTGAACACCCTGCACAAATTGAAGTCAGCCGGCGAAAAATTTGCCTGCCTGACCTGTTATGACGCGGTATTTGCCAGGCTTTATGGTGAAGCCGGCGTGGAAGTCATTCTGGTTGGAGACTCCCTTGGCATGGTTATCCAGGGTCATGACACCACGTTACCGGTCACCATGGAAGATGTGATCTATCACATGCATTGCGTCCATCGCGGCAGCCAGGGCTCTCTGCTGATCGCCGACCTTCCCTTCATGTCCTATGCCTCTGAAGCCCAGACCCTGGAAAATGCTGCCCGTTTGATGCGTGCCGGTGCGCAGATGGTCAAGCTTGAAGGCGGGGCCTGGATAGCCGAGTCCACCCGTCTGCTCGCAGAAAGAGGTATTCCGGTTTGCTCCCATATGGGCCTGACGCCACAGTCGGTAAACCGTATCGGCGGCTTCCTGGTACAGGGCCGCGATCCTGCGCAAGCTGACAAGATGCTGGAGGAAGCCCTGCTGCTGGAATCGTCGGGCGCCAGCTGCCTGTTGCTGGAAACCGTGCCGCAAGCCCTGGCCAGGACCATCAGCGAGGCCCTGACCATCCCGGTCATCGGCATCGGTGCGGGACCGGATGTGGACGGCCAGATCATGGTGCTGCACGACCTGCTGGGCATCTCTCCAATTACCCCGCCGTTCATCAAGAATTTTTTGCCGGATTCATCAAACGGCATTCCTGGCGCCATCGAAGCCTATGTGAGGGCGGTGAAAGACGGCAGCTTTCCCGGCCCTGAACATTGCTACGACTGATCCTGGATCATGGAATTTTTCAACACCCGTGACGCCCTGCAAACGGCACTGGATATGCGGCGGCTGACCGGCCAGCGTATCGGTCTCGTGCCAACTATGGGCAATCTGCATGAAGGCCACCTGGCATTGGTGGATGAAGCCCGGAAGCGCTGCGGCTATGTGCTGGCCACCATCTTCATCAATCCCCTGCAATTCGGTCCTGGTGAGGACCTGGCCAACTATCCACGTACCCTGGAAGAGGACCTGGAAAAACTGGCGTCCAGAGGCTGCGATGCCGTGTTTGTCCCACCTGATCATGAAATGTATCCCAACGGTCTGGACAACCTGACGCTGGTGACCGTGCCCGGGTTATCAGAGCGCCACTGCGGCAAAAGTCGCCCAGGGCATTTCAGCGGAGTCTGTACCGTGGTTAGCAAACTGTTCAATCTTACCCAACCGGATGCAGCATTCTTTGGGGAAAAGGATTATCAGCAGCTGCAGATAATAAGAAAAATGGCAGGCGACCTGTGCTTCCCGCTGGACATTATCGGCGTTCCCACTGTGCGACTGCCCAGCGGCCTCGCCATGAGTTCCAGGAACGGCTACCTGGATGAAAGCCAGCTGCTAAAAGCGGCAACACTGTATCAATGCCTACAGATAGCTGCCGACAGAATGCAGCAGGGTGATCGCCAGTACGGCAAGATAGAACAGGCGGCCTGCAGCAGACTGGAACAGGCCGGTTTCATCGTAGACTATTTCAACATCAGCCATGCTGACACACTTGAACCTGCCACTGACAAAGACAGGCAACTGGTCATACTCGCTGCTGCCCGACTGGGTCCCACCCGCCTGATCGACAACATCCGTTGCAGCCTCCCCGTGGCGTCGGTTTCAATTGCAACAGGCATGGAATAATATACAAAACCAAACAGAAAGCGGTTTTTACTCATCTAGAAGGCAATTTATGCGTATCGGGATACTCTCACGCAATCGTAATCTTTACTCAACCAAAAGACTGGTTGAGGCAGCGAAAGAGCGTGGCCATGAAATCAGGGTCATTGATGTCCTGAAGTGCTACATGAACATTACCGCGAATGACCCTGCTGTTTTATACCAGCGCAGCGCCGAACTGGTTGAAGCACTGGAATTCGACGCGGTCATCCCGCGAATCGGGGCCAGTGTTACATCCTACGGCTGCGCTGTGCTGCGCCAGTTCGAAGTGGACGGCGTCTATTCCATAAACGAGTCAATCGCCATCACCCGCTCCAGAGACAAACTCCGGGCACACCAGCTTCTCGCCCGCAAGGGCATTGGCCAGCCGGTGACCAGCTATGCTCACTCTGCCAGGGCAACAGACAAACTGATCGAATCGGTGGGCGGGGCCCCTCTCATTCTCAAGCTGACTGAAAGCACTCATGGCAATGGCGTCCTGCTTGCTGAAACCAAAAAAGCGGCAGAGGCACTGATCAATGCTTTCCGCGGTATCGGATCGGATTTCCTGGTCCAGGAATTCATCAAGGAAGCCGGCGGTTCCGACATTCGCTGTTTTGTTGTTGGAAACAAAGTGATCGCTGCGATGCGGCGCAAAGCCGTCAAAGGGGAATACCGTTCCAACCTGCACCGTGGCGGTTCCGCTGAAGTGATCAAACTGCGACCTGAAGAACGCTCACTTGCCGTCAAAGCTGCAAGAGTGATGGGCCTGGATCTGGCAGGTGTTGATATCCTGCGTTCTTCGCATGGCCCCCTCGTCATTGAGGTTAACTCTTCCCCCGGACTGGAAGGTATCGAAACAGCCACAGGTATTGATGTGGCCGGAAAAATCATTTCGTACATCGAAAAAGACAGCCTCGCAGGACCCAACAAACCAAAGGGTCGTGGGTAATGGCTACAAGGAAACGCCAAAAACTGTGTGTTGGCGCGCTGGAACTCTGCGATCTGCCTGATCTTGGCATCAGCAACCTTCATGTCCGGGTGGATACAGGTGCCGCTACTTCATCCCTGCACGTGGACAATATCGAGAGATTCAAGAAAGGACGTCGGAACATGGTCAGTTTTGACCTGCATCCGGACATTCATAATGTCGACCGTGTCATCAGGACAACAGCGCCTGTCGACGGACGAAAAACCGTAAAAAGTTCTTCAGCAGATACGGAATCCCGCGTGGTCATCACCACCACTATCCGCCTTGGCAGCAAGCAATGGCCTATCAAGCTGACCCTTACTGACAGAAGCGGGATGACCTACCTGATGCTGCTTGGCCGCCAGGCCATGGAAGGCAGGATTATTGTCGATCCCGAATTCGACTACATGCTGGAGCATGAGTTTCCCGAAGACGATCAGGACAGTGACCTGGAGGACTCTGAAGAAGAATAGCCTGACAGAACGACAGGTTTGATCAACACGGCCATTTTTTGGGATAATTCGCCCTCGCCAACCACCGGCACCCGCCGGTAACAAAAATACCGGCCCCTGACGGTCAAGAGGAAACACCATTGCAATCCATGATGTTAAAAGCCAAGCTGCATAAAGCCTGTGTCACCCATGCAGAACTTGATTATGAAGGCTCCTGTGCCATTGACGGCAACCTGCTGGATACAGCGGGCATTCGTGAATTCGAACAGATCCAGATTTACAACATCACCAATGGTGAACGCTTCACCACGTATGCGATTCGGGCCGAACACGGTTCCGGCATTATCTCCGTGAATGGCGCAGCTGCCCATAAGGCCGATGTCGGCAAC
>Ga0181582_10000535_pt1 | contig 27262 bp, 20 predicted proteins | sample 071ome_32_FD_132438 | JGI IMG/M metagenome (GOLD analysis project Ga0181582, IMG submission 132438) | Coastal salt marsh microbial communities from the Groves Creek Marsh, Skidaway Island, Georgia - 071405AT metaG (megahit assembly) | ecosystem: Environmental > Aquatic > Marine > Intertidal...
GTGCTCGCCAGGTGTGCGAGAACCTGGCGTAGCTTGCCACGGCGTGATACGCAATACGAGCTCTGTGCTAATTTTAGCATTTTCTTTTCTAGCGGCACGTTCTAGCGACTGCGTCCAGTCCGTTCGTCTCTCGTATCGCGGTCGCTCTGTGCGAGTCTCACTAACAGTGAGACGACTCGAGTGAGACGGTCGCTCGCGACAAACCATATTGGACGATTTAGAACCATCTTCATTTTTTTATAGATTGTCAAAAGTGTCAAAAAACCCGAAAACCGGAACGGAGAATAGCTGTATCCTCTATCATTTCGGCACGTTCCGCTTTTTGTTGGTCTTCAGACAGTCTACATCTGTAGACAGTTCTTCTTCTTCAACTGTTCAAGAACAAGTAAATAAGACACGTGAAGTCTCATCGACGCAAGGGAAGCTCTTGGCGTTGTCGGAAGCTGCGTCCCGTGTTTCTCGTCGTTCTCTGTAGGATTGGATCAACTGTGTACTCCCAGCAGTTAACCTTTGGACTTCAGGCTCGCTATTATGCAACACAGCCACAGCGCTAGCCGTAAAACTCTGCTCTCAAGCTCTAAGACGGGATGCTCTCTGTACTGAAAAAAAGTTTAGCTACGACGCTATACTTGTACTCCACACTAGTTGGACTCGTGTATATTTTACAGAGGAAATTGCAGTACTTTCCAGACAAGAGTGTTCCGCCGGCGATTTCGAACCTACCGCACGACTTCCAGGCCATGCAAAATATTAGTGTTGTCACAGAGGATGGTCACACACTTCAAGGTTGGTATTTACCCGCCTCAAGTTCGCACACGTTTTCTACGACGAGCTCTATAACTGTATTACATTTACACGGTAATGCCGGTAATCGACTCCACCGGCTCTTCTGGGCTCGTGAAATCCAGAGTAGGTTCGGGTGTGCTGTTGTTCTATTTGACTACCGTGGGTACGGCGGCAATTCGGGTTCAATATCTGAAACTGGGCTCATACATGACGCGAAGGCGGCTATAACTTGGACATGTTCGCAAGCCAAGAAAACGAAACACAAAGTAGTACTGCATCTAGAAAGCATTGGTAGTGCTGTGGGCCTGTCAGCCATCGCCTGTGATTCCGCATCGCACTGCATACACGGCGTTGTTTCCGAGGGGGGACTAAGTTCTTGTCTTGATCTAGCTACCAAAATGTTTCCATTTTTGCCAGTTCGATTACTGTTGAAAGATAAATGGACAAAAACACTCAAAGGTGCAGAGAGTCTCGGAAAGGAAACACAGTATCTTGGTCTTCATGGTGCAAAAGACCAAGTGGTACCAGTTTGGTCTGGTCGAAAGCTTTATGAAAGAGTTTCGTGCGCTAAAACATTCGTCACGTTTCCGTACGGCACTCACAATGACCTGTTGCTACAACCGGGATATTTTGAAGCCATTCGCTCACTTTATACCTCAATCTGACGTTGTAAACTTTTGTGGAGATGACTGCATGTTGCACAACATGGCAAAACACCAGGCCAGTATTTCTGCTGCAGGTGGAACGCCAACGGCACAGATGATCTTCGCTATTGATTTTCAATTGAGTACATCAAGTCATCCAAACCAGTGCCCAGAGCGGCGGATACACCTACAATATTGAGCTGTTGATAAAACTCCTGCAAAATCGTATTCAATGACGACGTCAGTGCAGAAGAGTAGTCGCCAACTCGATCCAGCTCGTTGTGCAATAGAGATGCGTCAAACAGCTGCTTCACTAAAGGTTCGTATGGAACGATATCGATTTTGTTGAATATAAGGACCAGTGGCAACTGTATTCGGTAGAGCACACTAACTGCCTGAAGCAGGTTGCTTACCAAGGCCTGGGGTCTTTGGCAGTGTGATGTGTCTAAAACGTAGAAAATGTAAGTAGCAAACGTATTCGATAGCATCTCAGTCATCATCATGCCGCTAGCTGACCAAGTGAACATCTCAATTTGACCCGGGGTGTCGATCAAGACATATCTGTGGTCGATGGTGCGTTCCTTGAGAATATCTATCACTTTGTCGAAACGGGTGGTGAACAGATTTGAAGACGTTAAGATTGCCCCGTTCGGTCCTAAACCGTACTCTTTCATGACGGCTTTGTAATTCACCGTGTCCCGTATATCGATATTGGCTTCGTACGGGGTGTTCTGGGCGGCCGGATCAAGGTTCAAGACGTACGGAGCTTGCCCGCCACTACGCAAGTGCGAAGAAACTCTTTCCACTAGCGTGGTTTTACCCGATCCAGCCATCCCAACAAAGATGCACACAGCGCTTCTGCTCTCTATGGACTCCATTGAACGCTATCGCAATAATGTTAAGGTGGTGCCTCGCTCGTGGAATAGTGCGCTCGCAAGCGCTGCCCAAAAATTTTAGTACCAGCACTGGTAACTCGAGTTAGAGTTTACTCAGAGGTGCTTGGCCTAACACCTGGAAAAATTTATGTCGCCGCTTCAGAGAGTCCCTACATGACTCGTCAGTCATGACTCGTCAGTCATGTAGAGACTCTCTGAAGCGGCGACATAAATTTTTCCTGAAAAAATAGCTCATTCTCTATCTCCCCGTTGGCCTCATTTTCTGTCGTAATTTTAGAGATGTTCATTTTCGTTTGAATTCCATATTCATTTACAAATTTCAGTACGTTTATAAACCAGTGACTGTAAACGGGGGTGGCTATGCTGCTGAAATTGTTGGCCACTGACGGTTGGCGAAAGACCCGAGACAAGACCGTTGCCGCTCTGAGCGCGCGTTACAGTTCCAACGATTTCTCACAATGATCGGGAGATAATTTATTGGCAATGCGAACATCAGCCGCTCCATTCGTACTAGATTCGGAGTCCAAAAGGGCGAACGAACGGCTCTCACTTGTTGCTCCAAGTGTACCAGAGAGCGGCTTCCCCGCACAGCTACAGTGCGCTTTTGCTCAGCGGGGGTTGCGTTCTGTGGGATTCCTTCAAATTCGATCGACTTTGACTAAACGAACCACTCAGGCTCCATCTCAATTTAATCGCGTGTCTCCGGGAACAGTCGAGTTCGAGGTGGTATTTGCTGGACCTTTGCCCACTACGAGGAGGCAGTTGTTGGGCAGTGTTCGTGATATGCTTGACGACTCCCGCAGCGAAAAAGTATGATCCGCATAATGTCTGTGTCGTGCTCGATTAATAGCTTGATATAGGTTGGTCTGAAGTATGCATCATTCAAAAACTTGAGCCTGTCGGCTTTGGCTCTCAATTATAGTAGTGGTACTCAACTAAGGAACACCTGCAGTGGTATGACCGCTAGATATATCATCAAACTTGTTGACAGATTTCATCTTAGGATGTGCTGAAGTGATGTTGCGCTGCTCTACTAGTAACCTCACACGAAAGCAAGTTTCAGTTTCTTTGCGGTGCTTGCAACGTTACAGTATGTTAAAGAAGATTTTGACAACATGGCTCGCACAGAGTGCACCGAGACAGGTTGGCTGAAAAACTAAGTGTAATTTCCGTTGCTAAGCCATATGATAGATCGATCTTCAGTCAAAATTACTGCTGACCGATGTCAAGAGATGCGAAAATCGGTTGATAAGATATGTATTGCATGATTTATCGGTGACAGTCAAAGTTATTTCATTGCGATACATGCTCCTACTCAGCTCCATTCGGGCCTTAAGAAGAGAGGTGATCATGATGACGTGTTCACTGGCTATAGATACTCTGACACCAAATCAGTTACAAGACATCGTAGGCGATGTCCTCACAAGAAGTTCAAGTGGCAAAGTTGTCTTGCTAATTAAGGATATTGATTCCGTGACCAGTGTTAAGGTTGAGAAATTGGAAGTTGTGTGCAACTTTTTGAAAGAAATGGATAGAATAAATTCTCAAGGTGATTCTGTATCAGGTTCGGTGCATGTAAATATACTTTTTCTACCCTGATATAATTTCTAGGCACAAAACTTCTCATACTTGGCTTCGCCGAACGAAGTGTCACTATTCATCCTAGAATCATGCAACTTTTCCAACGACAGGTTTGTGAGCTTGACGCTGTAAGTAGTATTCTTCAGACTGAAGTCTTATTCGTGTGCCTGTCAGGCTTCAACTACAGCAGAATTGTCAGGACTTGGAGGGACAAGTAAATCAGTTGAGCAGCGTACTGCCTTGCTGGAATCTGTCAAGACCCATGTACGGAGTCAATTAAGTATCAACTACGGTCGTCGATGCGAATGCGTCGATGCGTCTTTGGTTACAGAGGTGAGCTTCTGATATATCATGCAGAATAGAGTCTCACTCGATATTTGAAGCGAGTCTCATGTTGGGAGGATGTCGGAGGTCTAGGGCATGTGAAAGTTGCACTGGAAGAGATGATAGCCTGGCCATTGAAATACCCAAAGTTATTCAATAGTTCTATGAGCAGGAAAGGAGCGCTTTTATCTGGACCACCGGTAAGATGTCTACGATTGCACCTCGGCTTGACATCACTTTCCTTCTTGCAGGGGACGGGGAAGACTTTGATTGCCAAGGCCGCAAGCACTACTTTCAATTTGCACTTTCTGAGCATCAAGGGTCCAGAGTTGTTGAATATGTATGTTGGTGAAAGTGAGGTAAAGGATGTAGCCGATCGAGTACCTTCTGTTCAATTGATAAGCGTGTCAGAGGTGCATCAGGGAACTATTCGAGCGCGCAAAAGCTCTTTCACCAACGTTGATTTTTTTTGACGAAATTGATGCATTTGCGAAGGTGAGCTTGAGAAGACATGATTTGTAGAAGCCCGGAGACTTATAGTGATTCATAAACCTTAAAGACAGCAGCAGAGTCTTCGCTGACGAATCGCATCCTCAGTCAGATTATTACTGAGCTTGATTCCGTGAAAGGAGAAAATGTATTTGTACTTGCAGCAAGTAATAGAATTGAACTTGTAGATGCATCCATACTTCGACCGGGAAGGTGAGTTTATGCATTTATTGAAACATACTAGTGTTTATCGTTATAATGCAGGCTCGGTTTAGTGTTGTATGTTCATCCATGTGAGACGGAGGATACAAAAATAGACATATTCAAGGTTTGCTCAGGTATACGTTTGAGACTAAAAAAAATAACTTCTCTGTAGGCACTAACGAGAAAATTTTCGTTTTCGCATGACTTCGAAATAAAATCGGTGAGAAATTACAGCAATAACACTGTCTTAGTCACATTGGCTGATTCCACCTGGACAGGTTGTCCCCCGCCTTGCTACTTCAACTACAACTGGTGCTGATATATATGCGTACTGTGTGTCTGCTTGGATCAATGCAGCACGGCGCTCCATCAGTCTGCATTCGGACGTTGTCGAAATTATAAATGCAGATTTTTACTAGCTCAATGTATCACTTTTGATGCAAAGTTACATCTGAAAGATACCATAGAACTCGTTCCAAGGCCTTGTATGGAAGAGAGGCCGCATGTGGCAACTATCGTGTGCGGCAGGTTGAGCTGTGTGTACTACGTGCTCGAGTTTGCTATCTAGGTACTTGATACACGGTGTATTATACACCGCATATTGTACATGCACGGATTATTAGTAGTTATTTCATCGGTGTTCGAGTAACGAGTAAGTAAAGTAAAGTACCGGTACTCGAGTGTAAAAAGACTTGAAAACTCCATTTTCCTGCCACACTGGCTCGATATCACTAATCCTGCAACGAACTACTAGCCAGGCTAACTAATTTTAGTGTCTAAAACTTTTAGTCGTTTTGAGACGGTCGACCCGGTGCGCCGCACGTGCAGCTATTGTGCGCCCGTGCAAAACTTCGACGTTCACGAGAAAAAGTTTGTACACGTAGTAGTATTCGGTCGATCTTTGGAAAACCCACGATGGGCCAAGCAGACAGGCGAGTATTCGGCAGAGGTGTCGGGGTTGGTGAGTTACGGTCAGTATGTTCGACGTGCGTCTAACGATGCTTAAGGTATTGGATTTGGTTGCGGATTCGGCGTAGGTCTTGGTTTCGGAGGTAAAGCGTGCGTCCTGGAATGTTTGAGAAACTCACAATCGATAGGTGTGGGTGGTGGTTGTGGTCTTGGCGTAGGCTTGGGCTGGGGTGTTGGTCTCGGGTTCGGCAGTAAGTACATCAGTCAACAGTTTGATTTCGTCGGGAAACATCGAACAAACGGTCCCACTGAGTAACACATCGCTGGGGGGGGGGAGGAAATGGGAAGTCTCGCGAAGTTTCAGCGCATTAAAGTGTTACACTCTAGAAAGAACCTCGAGCGACTCGTGTTGCTTACCAACAAGTGATAGTGCTGTGGAAGCAATGTGTGAAGCACTCAAACCGGCTTCTTTGAGTTGAAATGAGTAAGAACCATGATCTATTGGGCGATCGGGTAATATCATCGGTCTCATTTTGAGTCCGGAATCGAGAAGGCCATCAGTTGCAAGGAAGTGCATCACATGTGTTGAAAAACCTCCGATGGCACCTTCTTCAACAGTGATGAATACTGGATGGGACTTTGCTAATCTTCGAATGAGCTCAACATCGAGCGGTTTGCAAAATCGTGCATCAGCGACAGTGGTGCTGACGCCATATTCTTCAAGCATCTGTGCAGCAAGGAGGCAATTGTTGGTAGGAGTGCCGTAGCCAAGCAAAACGACATCTGAGCCTTCACGCAGTACTCTTCCCTTGCCAATATCTAAAATCATCCCTTTGTAACCTGGATTCATTACCTTCACGCTTTCACTTTCCATGTTGATACCAACACCAGATCCTCGCGGATATCTGAAGCAAGAGGGGCGATCATCGATTGCCAGTGAAGTTGCAACCATATGGCAAAGCTCTGCTTCATTCATTGGGGCCATGACAACCATATCTGGCAGGCACGCCATGAACGTGACATCGTAAGCGCCAGCGTGTGTAGGACCATCTGCACCGACTAGACCAGCACGATCCATGGCGAATCTAACTGGTAGTTTCTGGAGCGCTACATCGTGCACTACCTGATCCCAACCTCGCTGCAGGAAGGTAGAGTAAATCGTGCACATCGGCTTCAAACCTTCACACGCAAGACCTGCGGCAAACGTGACCGCATGCTGTTCAGCAATACCTACGTCGAAGGTACGATCCGCAAAGTATTTCTCGAAATGGTTGAGACCAGTGCCACCACCCATTGCGGCATGCACTGCGACAACTTTATCGTCTGCCATAGCTTCACCGATAAGAGCATCAGCGAACACTTTGGTATACGTCGGGACAGTACCGAGCGCCTTGCTCTGTTCTCCAGATGCAAGGTCAAATCGAGAAACACCATGGTATTTATCCTGAGCTTCTTCTGCATAAGAATAGCCACGGCCCTTTTCAGTGACGATGTGGATAAGCACTGGTCCAACGCTCTTGGTTTCTTTCACTTCTTTCAGTATAGCGATCAAGTCTTCTAGATTATGACCATCGACAGTACCTATGTAGTATATGCCAAGCTCTTCGAACAGCGTTGAGCCAGAACCGCTAATCATACCTCTAGCGTACTCATCAACTTTGGCTGTCACTTCTTGCACTGGTGTCGGCATTTGCTTTGTGAGTGCCTTTGCCGACTCTCGAAGCTCCCGGAGCGGACGTGAAGACTGCAGTCGAGCAAAAGTTGATGACAACGCACCCACTGGATCCTGATTCAAGCTATTGTACTGCGTTGGCAGTGATACTTGCTTGTTGTCATTCAAGATGATTATCATGTTTGTATCAAGATAACCAGCGTTATTCATTGCTTCATACGCCATACCGCCCGTGATCGCACCGTCTCCGATGATACTGATTACGTGATTGTTAGCACTTTGCATGTCGCGAGCGACTGCCATGCCCAAACCAGCAGAAATAGATGTGCTGCTGTGTCCTGCACCAAAGCAGTCATACGGGCTTTCGCTTCTCTTCGTGAACGGTGAAAGACCTCCCGTTTGCCTCATCGTGTCCATTTGACTTCTTCTGCCTGTGAGCATTTTGTGTGGATACGCTTGATGACCGACGTCCCAAATAATCTTGTCAGAAGGCTGATCGAAAACGTAATTCAACGCTACTGTGAGCTCTATCACACCCAAGCTTGAGCCCAGGTGCCCTCCTGTCTGGGAAACGTTGTAGATGAGATCAGCACGTAGCTCTTTTGCAACTTGCTTCAGCTGATCTAATGTGAGAGACTTGAGACTTGATGGGAAGTTGATAGTGTCAAGAAGCGGAGTTGCTGGTTTGGTAGATATGGCTCCGTAGCCTGCTATCCCTTTTATCTGTCCTTCCTCCATTTCAAGTTCGGTCTCCGTTTCTTTCTCGAGCGAGGCACGTATGGTGGTCGCGCGTCTGAGTTGGACACAAGTACGTGCGGAAACCACTGCTCTCAAGTGATGGCCACATCCTCCTCTGCTGGATACACGCTGTGGACAAGTCTTTCTTGCGCGGATACCATACCTCAAGGAACCGAGGGATAAGGTGTTCATCAGCTTCCGATTCTCGAGTCTGAGCTGTGCGGTAAAATATCGAAGCTCTGTCGTTATATGGCAATGACGCTGAAGGCAGCGACTACTCGACGTTCAATATCAGCGACACACGCGAGAAAAGCTGCCGTGCACGTGATCGCCGGCGTTTTCTTGCCATATCCACTCATCTTGACTGACGTGACTCCCCCCTGTAAATAAGCATCACTTGTATCATATATAACAAATTAGATACCTATCTAGGTATAAATATTATAAATATTGTATCAGGAATGTAAAACGTACACAAAGTAAAATCTAGAAGTTTCTGCCCTAACTTCGGAAGCCGCATCAGCCGACCTAGCAAGAGACGCTTCTCGAACTCTTCGACGCGTCGCCGCACGCAAGTGACGAAAAGGACGCAGGGATAAATATACACGTTGGACTTGGAGTGCAATTCCACAATGAACGCTCAAGGCGATGTAAGGGTAACGTTCCCGTCGACGGAGAACAACCAGTTACGACGGAACGTCAACACGCTCCCGAGGAAGGCACGCTGCGCTCGCCACGGTCAGCGGACACGAACGATTCGAGAGGTGATGATACATGCAGCGAATTGAATGCAAGAATGACCTTTCTTGTTTTTAGGTGATCCCAAGTCTACAGGGAGACGCCTCTACACAGTCACCGCCCGACTTGCCTTCTTTCATCTTCAAAGAGAGGATAGTATACTTGGTAAGCGAAAGAAAAGAAGGAATTTGTAACACACTGATCGAGTTTCAGGGTATGACTCTGGTTCCATCCGTCACGGAGCTGATTCTTGCAGAGCTACTATACCTACAGTATGAAGACAAGAACAAACCTGTTCAGTTGTACATCAATTCCACAGGCTCTTCCAAGGTGGGCGTGTATACAGCACACGATCGCGCTTCTTAAACTATTCACTAGGACGGACAAAAATATGGCTACGATACAGAAGCTTTCGCGATTTATGACACGATTCAGTACGTATCTACACCAGTGCATACGATAGCCGTCGGCACAGCCTGGGGTGAAGCCGCAATGTTGCTTGCTGCAGGTAACAAGGTATCTCTATACTTCTTAAGAGCCCACTTTCATTTTCATATCTGATCATTCAAGGGTAATCGAGCAGCCTTACCATCGGCAAGTATAATGCTGAAGCAACCTCTCAATGCCTTTCGAGGACAGGTAAGTAAGTCAAAATGAACATGAAACATGTTTCTAACGAAGTACAGGCCTCAGAACTGGAGATACAACGTCAAGAAACGCGAAATACTAAGGAACAAATGGTAAGCCGCTAGATTTAGCGCCATGCATGTGAACTTAATATTTCAAAAGTTGGAAATTTTGGCAAAGAGTACTGGAAAGGATAGGAAAGTGATAGAACAAGATATTAACAGACCCTTGTACTTGGCTCCAGTGGACGCAGTCGACTACGGTTTGATAGATAAGGTAAAACGTTTACTACCTTTCAATGCTACATCTTATGGTATTGCAAGGTTTTAACCAACTGACTTGCACTATTTGGGATGCATGTTGAGAATCAACAGTGCAGTCTACATTTTGGTAGCTTCTAATTACATTTACGCGACATTTTAGAAGGTCTTCCTTGTGATCAATTAGGAGTTAGTGTTAACATTTAAGCAAAGCCCGCGCGACAGTTTGCGCCTCAAATCGGCGAATATCCTCGTAAGTTTGTCCAACACCAACAAACAATATGGGGACAGAGGACATGTAAACTAAGGATAAAGCAGTCCCTACTTTGTCATCAATTGTATCAAATTTTGACAAGAAGATGCCATCGATAATCCGATTCTTTTTACTGCTAGCGAAAGCTAGCAGTCTACGCTCGAATTCCACTATTTGACTCACACCATCACCTCCAACAAGGGCTTCACCTACAAACAAAGTGAGGTCTGGTTTGTTCATTGTCAGTAATTTTGCAAGTGAGCGCATCAAGGGATCGTTATCTTGCATGCGACCTGCAGTATCTATCATAACCACATCAGTGCCTTGTCGTATCGCTTGCTGAATGGCTTGTTGGGCTATGGTTGCCGGGTCTCTCTCATATCCACGCTCAAAAAGAGCACATCCAAGCCGTTGGCAGTGAGTCCGCAGTTGCTCAACAGCACCTGCTCGAAAAGTATCACACGCAGCTACCATGACGCTCAAGTTCTGTTGCTTCAACCAGTAAACGAGCTTAGATAGACTTGTGCTCTTACCAACTCCATTGACACCAATAAAGGCGATGACATATGGTCGCCGGCTTATTTTTGCTTCTTGAATGTCAGCCAGTACGTCTACTTTCGCCACAGAACTCAGAAGTCTGATGATAGCGGCTTCTAAAGCTCGTTCAAGTACTGTCGAGAGTGATTCCCAACTTGTCACTTCTGTCCCGACAATACTTTCAACAACTTTTCTGAGAATCACATCAGCCACCTCGCTGGTAACATTGCGTTCAAGTAATTTTTCACGCACAGATCCTATGATTGGTTGCATTGCTTCTCTATCAATATTTGACTTGCCAAAGCCTAGGAACTTTTTGAGGAACTTATTCTCCCTCACGAACGACCCCCATTCGTGTGTTGTATCTGTGCTCTTCTGGGTGCTGCACCAGCTGCCAGACATGGCAAGTGTTTTTGTTTCAGTATTGTTGAGAGTCACTTCCAGATCGCCGTTACTAGTTGTTATTGGTAGTGTGCAGTGTTCAACGCAGACGTCTGTACCACTCGTGGATGTATTTTGATTGCCGTGCAATCCCCTGCCTTCACTTTCACTGTACAGCGTATCAAACATGGGCTTAAAAACTGTCAGCACTTGAGACTGGAACTGGTGCAGATGTCCTTCAGAAACCATAACTAAGTCCGAAAATCTCTCGTACATCAGATTCAAGACATTTTGTGCAGTACGCACATGGCACGGCAAACATACTATGACAAATATGTTACCGCTGCCACTGTGATGGAGCCAAACTGTCTCATGTTCCTTTTCGGTCTCGCCAACGCAACGCACTCTCTCCTCTACTTGGTTAAGCGTGCCCATTCGTAACACTAGGCCCCGGAGGTCTACACTACCACCTTGAAACACTTGATTGGATAAGACGAGACCACTACTAGTCAACAAAGCCACTTGTCGAAGTGAGCTCATCTCTGCTCCGTCTGTTCGCCTAGATTAACTTCAAAGTGAGTCGCTGAAAATTAGCAACACTTCAATGCCCGATTGTTCAAACGTGCTTACGTCTGTTTGCGCTGTCTCCCGTTAACTCGACTCGTGCAGGTTCTACTGAATAGCGGTCTGCGCTGAGTTGCAGCAAACTTGAACTAGAAGAGAGACTCTTGAAGAGTCACTCTTCCAGGGGACTTTAAAAAATAGGTTGATACTAACTACTTGATACTAAGTAGTTAAACTAAGGGAATAACAGCAGAATAACAGCAGAATGACAGCAGAACTTCGCAACTCGGGTGCGTTGACGAGCCATGAACGGTGATCTCAATTACACTCGATTCCGTTCACGTCCGAATTATGCGTCATACGTGTAAGAGTTAATTTTCATAACTTGGGCATAACTCGACCCCATCAAAATTAACTCAAGGATTAACTCGCCCGAGTTATAAAAAAACGTGAAAAATCTTCACAACTCGGGCCTAAAAATTATGAACGGGCGTACTCTTAGTCGCCCTAATAAGAGTTTTTTATTAGTATCGATAGTAGCTTTTTATGTGGATCTATCTAAAATACTATCGTAAGTAATTGGATATCGTACGTAATTCATTCAGGTCCGCGTAGACCGCGCGAGGCTAGAGTCAAAATGCCACTAAGTCACCTGGTCGTCGCCGCCGCTCCAAGGACTTCCCGTTGCATAACCGCGCAGGGGCTCATTCAAGCGCGAGATGAGCCAAGACGCACATGCTGGAAACGTGGCAGATGCGCCGTTGAATTTTGACAGACACTCTCGAGCTTGTACTGGCTGTAGACTAGTCAAGACTTTTGAACAGGTGAAGTTTCTTCGCACTTTCACGTGACACATGCTCACTTTCTCTCTCATTTAGTTTGTGGCTCACGGCTGCGAAAACTGTGTCCACTTGCTCATGAAGGATGATCGAGAGAGGGTCGTGGATCTCACGACGCCGAATTACACAGGGTAAGTTGAGTTGAGTCGCTCTTTCACAACTCGTGATGCAAGCCCAGCCTGGTGTCGCTTCTACAAGGTCAATCCTCTTGGGTCGGAAAATGGCTTAGATTAGGTACGCAAAGCTACTTCTACGCTCGATAATTCATTGAACCTACTAACAGATAAATATGTGACTGGTTGTTATGCCCTTGAGCTTGCTGGTCCTGCTGCGATGCGGTGAACTCTTCGTGGCGAGGTCAGGGATTTCGAAGGTCAAACGGAGGATTGATACCTCGATCATTAGAGATGTAAAGATGAATTTCGTATAATTCAATATTTAGTCGCGGAAGTCATGGAACTTAGGTAGAGTGGCGTCCATCAAGCTGTCTTGCCTGCAACTGCATTAGTTGGAACATGTTTAGTAGTCCATTCGTCCTAGACGGCGTCAAAGCTGAGTTTAATCCGAGATCTGCTATAAAGTCGGGCTCAAGTCTTGATATATCTTCAGGAGGGTTTCCGGCCAATCCTTTGATCAACATAGCTGCTAGACCCTTTGTAAGCTGGGAGTCTGAGTCTGCCATGTAGTATATGTGTCCGTCTTTGAGTGTAGGGACGATCCATACCTGTAGCACATACGTTCAAGGTGACTCTCATTCAAAATTCTATTAGACTCACTTGTGAGACACATCCCGGTACCTGAATTGTCTAGATGAGAAAAGTGACTGGTTTCCTTGTAGTTCATACCTTATGTTCAGCCCTCAGTAGTTCCTACAGCCATGCAGTTATTGCACGATTCTCGTGTCTCATGGAATCGTTACCTTATCGAGTGGTTCTAGGGTCTTTGCCATGAATAGAAGTTGGCGATATCTTTGCATCGGGTCTGGTACCTGTAGACACTTGTAAGGCGAAGTGTTTCTGGCACATGCCTCGTGACGAACCGCTTGAAAAGACTGTATGAGTGTGTTCAAACTACGCGGTATATCGTCGTCTACTGAGTTATGGGTCTTCATGAATTCAGCTCGTACACCCTTGGGAGTCCTCTTCGATTTTCTGCAACGAACAACACTGTAGGTACAAGTCTTAGTGACACCAGTCATAGGGTGGGTGTGCACACCCAACTTGACCTTGCTACAACCGACGACGAAGGTGGAGTTCATTTGGTACTTTATGCGCACACTGTATTCCAAATCAACAACGGTACAATATCCTATCAAGCTACTGGCGAGGCATCGCCACCGCGTGGCTCTGGCGTTCGCATAGAGTTCTACTGGGAACAGCAGCGGTTGCGTCAGCGGTTCCGTGGGAGAAAAATTTATATATCGCACCTTTAGAGAGTACCTATACACATGACGAGTCATGAACCGTCTAGAAATACATATTTTACATCGTTTAGTTCTAAAAGTTTGATTCTACAACATCGATAACTTTGACCCCCTTCTAATTAACTCAAGGATTGACGAGTAAAAAGTTATCATCAAACCTTAAATTTGACCATAACTTTGGGCAAAGTTATTGTCAAATTTACCGGTACGTGATTTCAATAACTTTATGCTACCCGGTAGTCGCATTTTTTCAATAACTTTCTGATAACTTTAGTTAACTACGGTGCTCTTAGTCGGCCTTATGAATTAGATGAGTTTATACTCACGTGGAGCATCACAGTAGTGTACAAATCGCCAAGGGCGACGCAGACTGAAACGTCGTGAGTCCGAAGGGCGCGCGAGTGTTCTTAGCGGCGTTTGATTCAAACGGTTTGAACGTTGAGAGGGCGAAAGGATTTCGACGCTCTGGAAGATATTCTGAGTGCATGCGCCACGTCCATCACTTGTCCCTCACTCTGTCGCAGTGATGACAAGTCTTGTCAACGGCTCGTGCACCCAAGTCGCGGACAGCGAGTCACTTTCGTCAAACCAACCTCGAGTTTCCGAACTCGACAGCCGTCTCGTACAGAGTCTGGATGCTGTGGGTATACGTTCCATTTTCACCATTCAACGTCTCACACTGTCGCGAATTCGTTCGGCTAACGGTTTTGAACGAGATATGTGCATCGTAGCACCGACAGGCAGCGGCAAGACGCTTTCATATCTACTTCCTGTGTTCCAAATTTTATCAAAGTGTACACCAAGAGTCTATCCTCAGGCACTTATCATGGTGCCAAGTCAAGATCTAGCAATTCAAATTTGTGAGGTTGCGCATGTGCTATGCACAGCTGTTGATTTACGAATCGGGACGCTGGGCTGTATGTCTGGAACACAACAACTGTGCAAGGCGCGCAGAAGAACGAGTAGAACTACTGCACTGAAGGAATCTCTGTACAGGAAGGAAAGCGAAGATATAACAAGATTTCATGATAAGAAATTGAGAGCACAAATAACCGTTACATCTCCCGGTCGATTTTCTTCTATCTTCTCAGCACAGGGCTCTTCGGGGAGTTTGCGCTTGTGTGTGATTGATGAGGCAGACAGAATGTTTCAACAGTCGTACCAGAACTGGTTAGCAGTAGTAAACGACGATTATTCGATGGAGCTCTCGTGTTTAGAGCGACGGCTGACGTCAGGGGAACGTATAAGGCGGCATATTAGAAAGCTATTGTGTTCTGCAACTCTCACTAACTCACAGACACGGTTGCTGAAGACTTTTGCTATAGAGCGTGTAAGCGGTTACGACGACGTGGCTACTCCTACTTTACCGGTTGGACTTAAAGAATTTGTCATCATGTGCAATATTAGGAGTAAATTCAAGTTCCTGCGGCGTGTTTTAAACGAGTATTCACAGAAGAAGGTAATATTGTTTGCATCGTCAGCAAGTAAAGCACATCAGCTATGTCATCGGCTACGTGCCTGCTGTGGCCGCGAATGCTACGAATATAGCGGGAGCAAATCTCAACTGCAACGTGCGAGTACACTTAGCGCTTTCCAAGTCTCAGAGATGGGTGTTCTAGTCGCCACAGACGCTGCGGCGCGTGGGCTTGATATAGATTTAGTCGCATTGGTACTCTCGTACGATTGCCCAACACGATTTTCAACGTACTTGCATCGAGTTGGGAGGACAGCACGCGCTGGTCGCGCGGGAATAAGCGTTCTCCTTTGCACCTCTAGAAGTGAAGTCCTGAAGTTCACCAGGGTGTCACGACGCCGTTTGCCAGAGCTCCATCTTGATGTCGACTCCAGTAGCGATGACTAGAAGTGCAAGCGATAGACTTAACTAGCTGTAGTAGGTGGGCATTTAATTATAGATTTTCATTTGAATGTTACTGACATCCCGATAGACTAAAATACTTGACTGCACACGCTACATGGAGCAGCACAGCAGTCAGTTTTGGCCTCCACTGTCCATGCGTCGTAGCTAAAACGTGCGACGCTTATCGGAGCCGGCGAGCTTCGCGCTCAGACTCCATAAGTGTCAAAATATCACCTACGGTCTTTAAGTGTCGGTGCTATGGTAGACAAAATTTGGACATACCTTCTCTGACAGGGCCCTTGACATTTCTCATGATCTGCCTATTCTGGTCATCCAGAAACTTGACCCGAACCTGCGTCACCTACGGGTAGCGTTGTAAGCGTTGACCGTTTTCTTCATCGAAAGCATATATCGTACCTGGCCACGAGAACCGGTTCGGCCGATCACCTTCATCACGATTGCCCTAAGAAAGAGGTTAGGCTAGGGCTTTTCGAGAAATGCTTTCGTGTGCGTGGAACGAGCAAGCTCCGTCGCTGGAATCCATATTACTTACAGCTTGATGGCGTCCTAAAATTATTTGCAAAATGGTAAACGAAGCGCGACTGGTCAGTGCTGAACAGGGAGCCAAGCGCGCGGTTGAGATTTCGACCGCAGGTACACCACGAGTGGTTCGAGCTCTTACCATTGTTGTAGCCGAGAGCTAATGGGACTGTCTGTGTACGTTGCTGCTAAACAACGGTTGAATTCCACAGTCACTGCAACAGGCGCTGACACCAGGTCTAAACGCGTGTGTACGTGTCACGTTCTGTCCTCGTTTCGCAATCGCGCAGTGAAGAGCGCCGACAACGAGGGTCTCTGCCTCTCGACGTTTCGCTATTATGTCATATTAAGGCATTCACTTGCTCTTTATGTGTCAGCCCCGGGTACGATATCATACATGGTCCTAAATTGTAAATGAATATTGTTACTCTTGTGGGAAAAACGGCTCTTACCGCGATTTCTATTTCAGAATTTCTATCTCTTATTAGGGTGACTTAGTCTCCCTTAGTCGACCTGAAATAATAGCTTAACGATAATATGAATGGGGAAGATTGGTATATTATATATAGTGAGTGCAAATAATTAAGGACCGTTAAAGACTAGTACTGCTAGTAGTAGTCGGGGGTAGGGTGAACCGGGTCCGCGCGGTACGCTAACCGTGAGAGATGGGTGGCGTGGGAGCGTCTAGCTTAACGCTCGATGTGAATGATAATTATCTGCACGATCCTTTCATCAATTGTCTTAATCTAAGCTTACGTTTCCAACCGAATTTGGGTGCTGACTTTGCTTACGGGAGTACTGCTTGCTTCTTTTTCAATTTTTCGGTGGGTGGCGATGCAGTTAAGGATCGTCTGGAATCAGCGCGTTCACGCTACGCGAATATCCTCGTCATCTGTTTAGTCGATCAAGAAGGCTCCACAGCTCATTTGTTGACGGTTAACGAACTCTGCCGTCGACACAATTGTAACCTACTGTGCATTACTTCACTGAAGGAGCTTGCAGTCTATCTTCATCTTCTTTGTGTCGGCGATCATGGAAGTCGGCTTCGGAGCAAAGTGGATAAAAGTTTCACGTCGATTCTATCTTCTATACGAGGTATTTCGAAATCAGATGCCTTGAATCTTTGTTCAGGCTATTCGACGTTTGCTGGCGTTTGTAGCTCTCGTGCTTCTGGGCTGTGGCACTGTCCAGGTATTGGTCAGACAAAACTAAGTTCTCTGAAACACGCTACGCAGCATCCGTTTGTTCATTATCTTACTTAAAATGAAATGCATCATGCTGTGTAAAGAAATGCGACAACGATGTATCTGATTCCAGCGGTGATGCGTGCTCCACGGTGTAGCGCTGTGCTTCGAAAAGCGACAAAATCTCCTCCTTCTGGTCTAACGGTGAGATCATATTCTGGAAACGTAGTACCTCCACCAACAAAATCTGTGGTATCATTTAGAGACAAAGTCAGCGAGAACTGACTTTCATCGGTATGATCAGGCAAATGTGTTTGTCCACTTGCTGCTTCATACTTGACTAAAAAGGCGTCATGTACCTTTATGTCACGAACGATTCTGAAGGCGTCACGTAAAAACGGCCCCAGCACATCGGTGAAAAAATCGTTCCATTCCTCGAGTATTTCTGGGATTTCATGGATTGGCATGTCTGTAGTCGAGACAGACTGATGTCGATCAGTACTCCAGCCTCCTTGTGTTTGCGCTGCACTTTCAGCTTTTGCAATCCAATTCAAACACATGGCTTTCGGCAACGGCTGTGCTGTTGTGACGAATACTTCACCGTGTAAAAGAGCTCTGTATGGCAGCGATGAGTACAATCTCGTATCGCTCCGACTTACGACAAATGCTGAATCTTTGCTTGCTTGCTTCGAAAGCGAAGCGTGTCTACGATCAAGTTCGTGTGCATACCGCCAGATCCTATGCGCGAGCTCCCACTGTCCTTGACTCAGTAAGGTTACACCATATAAATGAAACCCATCTGCATCCGATTTATTTCTCCGAATCAAGCTGTACAAGATAATTTCAGACTCTGCAAATCGTCCCTCTTCATGAGCTTGAAGACAGAGAGAAACTAGTTCCTTACTGTTGACCATCCAACTCTTCCCAAGCTCCCATCGGCAGCGAGGGCAGTTGCATACCTTCCCATATTTTCTCATCATTGTCTCTTCACGTTCGCGTGCACACTCATCTAGTGGGATAGTAGTCACTGTAAACTTTTCACGTTGCACATCACGAAGCAAAACATATCCAAACTCTACTGGCGCTAGGACACTAAAATCTAGCTGCGTATTTGGCACACAACTATGCTGAAAATTTTCGAACGATGAAAGTACTATTCCAACGACTTTGCCTGGAGAGCTACCATGGTCAGAATCTATAGCATGTGCATACAAATGAAGTGCCGCAACAAGTGTTGCATATTGATCATATGTTAACAGAGTGGCGACCTTACTTTGTTGTTCTTGAGTCAACAGATTTGAAAAGTGAGCATGTAGCAATCTCCATGCATCAGTGAGTTGTTCATATAATATTTTCTGCCGTCGAACGAACACCTGATAGTCTACAACATTTCCCATCTGGCTTCGCGCAGCTAGTTCACTCCAGGTCACAGAGACATCAAAGCGAGAAAAGAACTTACGAAGCAATGATTGTGAAGCGATCGTTCCAGCTAATACTTTACAAATGAGTTTTGCTAACGCAATTGATGCTAGCCAGAATGTCTCATTTGTTCTAGTGCAGTACGTGAAGAAGTCCAACATGGTATTACTCCTTGCATTGCACACCAAGTTGTGCCAACCGGGGTCAAGTGGTGAGTTGTTTCCAAGGGCTTCACTCAAACAACCATGTGAACAAAACTTCTGCGTGCAAGCTGGGCCAACTTCGCAATGAAAAAATTGTTTTGTACACACTCGACGACTGTGCGGCTGAACTCCAGCAGTATTAGATAGGTAGCACTCCTCAGTGTCAAATCGTTTCAAGCAACAAACGCAGCCCTGACCGGCTACAGGAGACAGTAACAACACGCTTTTATCGGCAAAAGCGAAGAAAGTTCCTTTTGAGGCTCTCATATGACGGCGAATAGTAGCTGTACTCCCGTCTTTTTCACTGATGCGACCTCTTTTCCAGATGTAATGTATCGGCCCCAGGATCAGGCAGTGTCGCCCAACTTCCGATTATACGTTCCAATATTTTGTGCAATTATCGAAGATCTCTCAGACGACGCCACTAGCGTTAAAGTCCTCGCACAACCTGGGGTTCCCGCAGCTAGCTAGCTATTTATGCTTAAGTGGCTTCGTGTAGTGCCCGAAAATGTGTTACAAACCCCTCAACTGAAGAAGCACTAACTGGCGATGACCAGTCATAGAATTGAACTCAAGGGCCTTGAGATCGGGCTGTCCGCAGATGCGTTCGGGAAAAGAGGAGCGTTCGGGATACGAGGCGACGTCAAGGGCTACGCGTCGATATGATGGATTTGCCCGATTCAACACTTAGTCCGTTTCGGCGACTAATATGAAAAATCGAGGCGTTCCAGACGTGAAAAAAATAACGCCGATGGCGTCACCGCGGATCGAACGCGGGACCTTTAGATCTTCAGTCTAACGCTCTCCCAACTGAGCTATGACACCGTTCTCGTGTATGTCCGAGTAGAGGTCTCCCGCTTTCCTCGCGTTCGCGAGGCGCTTTTCGGTTGTGACAGGCCGCTAGCGGTACAATATATTCCTAGCTGATAGCTGCTGAACGTATGACCTCACTGGGTTCCGTGTCTCTGTCGCAGCCAGCAACAATGAAAGAGAACGTGTATTCCTTCCTTGAGGGTATCAGAAAGTCTGCATGCACGCAGGGGAACCAGCTATTATCCCCACCTACACCCATGTGCGCAATGTCCAAGTGTACGTTGACCTCATTGTCTCGTTGGAGTTCGTGTTGATGAGCACACCGCGAAAGTTCGAAGTCAGAAAAGTCTGATATGCTGAAGCTGAATCTGTTGATATCATCATCAATACGCGCAAGGACGCATTTACTTTCATGTCCTGCGTTCAGCGTTAACCAACGAACGTCTTGCCGTGCGCCATTTTCCCCAGGAACAATATAAGGGACGTGTAACCCTTCAACAGTCGACTCATATCTCCCTAAGAAAGCCGAACTTTTCCTATCTACGTAGTTTTCGTGCGGACCAAGTCCAAACCACTGGACCTGTCTTAATTCTCTTGGGCATTTCAGGAGTATTCCAATGCGTGGTAATGGCGGCAGACGTCTTGACAACTGTAGCGAATGAGATACTTTTAGTGTACCCATTTCATCAACTCTGTAACGAGCTTGCACCTTCATTACTTTGGTATCAGCATGGGCCATCTCATACTCTGCAGTCAAGTGAAATCTACCTTGACCGTCGATATTTAAGAAAATTTTGTGCTTTCGTGGGCGCATCGATTCCAATCCAAAGCGCTTCCATCTCTCAGCAAACGAAAGTGCAAAACCACCTCTGTCGTTATCCGTTGGTGCTCTCCACAAAGTGGGCGTGAAACCGTTTGAAATGAAAGTTTGACCGCGGAATACAAACTCATTTAATTGCCCTTGAACAGTGTCAAATGAAAACACTGAATCATGTACATGAACTGTTACGCTATTGCATAAATATTTTACCTTGACTGCATGCACTCGTCCAACACTCGCTGTAAACTTCTGGGGACGGTCGGGTAGAAGATGCTGAGCCCTCGCTACGACAAATCCTTTCATGGCCCATGATTCATCTTTGTCCAGTACTATATCAATATCTATCCACCATTCACGAAAACATAAATCCTTCGCTACAGCCAACTCGGACAGTGTAGCAAGTGGCGGAAACAGATCCTCCCAGTCATATACTTCTGTTGAACCGGGTGAGATGCTACGCACGTTGAATCGTCCACTCATGACTTCGGCATCGCTTTCGCATGTGACCCTCCATTTGAATGTCAAATGGTCAAGTGTACTGAATTGATACCGGTTCTCGATCATAACTCGTTGCCCATAAACAGATACGTGAACTGGTTGTTGCAGGAACTTTGCCTCAAACATTGCTGGGTGAGGTGTACGATCAGGAAAGACAAGTCCATTGATGCAGAACTGTGCATCATTTGGTTCATCTCCAAAGTCTCCACCGTATGCCCAATATTTGACTTCTCCCATGGATTTATTCAGACCTTGATCGATAAGATCCCAAATAAACCCTCCCTGTGCGCAAGCGGTACTTCGGAAAACTTCCCAGTACATCGCGAGCCCGCCGTTGCTGTTACCCATAGCATGAGAATACTCGCACAAAATGACAGGTCGATGGTCTTTTTCCTCGCTCAATCTCAAGCAAAGTTCCGGAGGAGCGTACATAGGGCAGATAATATCTGTACATGCACTCTTATAGCCACCGCCCTCATATTGTACTGGCCGAGATGGTTCATTAGTCCGTACCCAGTTATACATGGCAAAATGGGCTCCACCGCAGCCCGATTCATTGCCAAGGGACCATAATATGATAGATGGTCGATTTCTGTCACGTTGAACCATGCGAACCATTCTTGACATGAACGCATCATGCCATTCTGGATCATCTGCAAGGTATGAAGTAGCATGAAGTCCGATTTGGAAACCATGTGTTTCTATATTTGCTTCATCAACGACGTACATACCGTATTCATCACACAACTCGTAGAATCTAGTGTGATTCGGATAATGCGACGTTCGTACCGCGTTAAAGTTATTGCGCTTCATCAGTAAGATATCATTCACCATGAGGTGCTCAGATACGGCCTTACCCTCCTCCGGACAGTGCTCATGCCGGTTTACACCACTGATGACTAAACGCTTGCCATTCAGGAGAAGCTGTCTATTGATGATGTCGACAGTGCGAAAACCAAATCGACTCCCTTCGCAATCCATAGCAAGGTTGTTCGCATCTCTCAAAGTGATGACGATCAGGTAAAGTGTTGGTTTCTCTGCTGACCACTCAAGGATATTTTTCAAGCTAAACTGAGTGCACACGCTTTCGTGTAACTCTTCATGATGAGATTCTCTTACGTTTCCAAAATCGGACGGATTTGAGGCGATTTTGAAGTCAGCAAAATCTTGAGATACAACCTCGCGAAAGGACGGATCCAGTATGGTTACGGTAATTTTTTTATGCTCGGTTGAGTGAGCCTTTCCGAATGTGCATACATCCACTTGCACTTCTAAGTTCCATGAATCGCGAAATTTGTGCATATTTACGGTGTAATCCGAAATATGACATTCATTCTTTCTGTATAAATATACATCTCTGAAAATGCCACTCAACCACCACTGGTCTTGGTCCTCAAGATAGCTTCCATCACACCATCGATACACCTCAACACAAAGCGAATTAGTACCTGAATGAAGTGCATGTGTCACGTCAAATTCGGCAGTCAATTTGCTGTCTTGAGAGTATCCGATGTATCTTTCGTTGATGGAAAGATTAAACGCGGCGTCAACTCCTTCAAACACAAGAAATGTGCGAACATTTGGCTTGACCCAGTTGCGGCTCAGTTCAAACGTACGCTTGTAAACAGCAGTTGGATTGCTCCCATCGGGAAATCTAACAAAAGCGTGTGACTGACGCGTCGCTGAATTGCCATCTATTGAGCATGATTTTGTTCTTGCTACAGGTGGATCCAGAGGAAATGGATACTTGAAGTTTGTGTAAACTGGCTGATCCCAGCCTTTACACTGCCACGTGGATGGAACCTCTATGTGCCCACGAAGAACGGATCCTTGTCTATCAGGTTGGGAAACTCGGTTGCCACAGGCTTCTTCTGGAGAAGGATACAAAACGAACTCCCAAGTGCCATTCAGATTTTTTGTCCTCCGCAAGTTCAGGCGCTTTGCCCAAGCACCGCCTGCCTTCCAAAATTTTACGCACTCACTAAAACCTTCGAATGAATATAACGGTGTGTGAGAGGGTCTAGGGCATCTCAGTTAACAGAAAAAAACGCTGACAAACGATTTACCTCCGATTTCTGGCCACAACTGCTGGATTTTCCCAGTCTTTTGGTTTTACTGCATCCTGAGTGCTTGTTAGGAAGGAAACGAACATAAGAACTACTCGTCGATAAAATAACTTACCCGGTCACGCCAAGTCTTCTCCCGGAAAAGCAGATCGAAACATATAGAGTACGTAGTTTCTACAAACCATAACGCAGCGCGGCACATGCGCGTTGTTCGGAAGGCCCAGTTTTCGTACATGGCTACGATGCGTTGAAGGCCGAGACACCAGAAAAGAAGGTCTGAAAGTATTTGTATCATGTTGTGTCTTGAATCGCTTCCATCTAGTGTCAATATTCAGAGTATTGCCCTGTCAGTACAGCATGCTATGTCGGCCGGCGCGGACGGTTGGCCGTTGGTTCAAAACGTCAGTTCAAACTTGAAGTTCAAGGCCTCAACTCAAGTTGTCACACCTGACCAAATGTGATAAAACGGCAGTTTCTCTAACAGACATTCTTAAATTCGTCAATATATGACTAATATTAAGGCCGATAGTTGTATCAATTGGGAACTGTTCTGAACAGTCTGTTCAAGTTGCCACTGAACTTCGACCAGCGCGCTGGGTTCCTTATATGACACGTTGCGCGTCGCCTCTCACAGCCAAGCTTAGTAGTCGCTGGCCGTCAGGCTGTTACAATGGAGGATCGATGTCAATGCGAAGTACCTATAGCACCAGTCGCGAGCACTTATATGTGACTTTGGCTGCCTGTGAGTACCTGTGACAACAGTGACAAGCGAGTTGCTGACATGCTGCCAAAATTCCTTTCAAAGGCGACTGGGCTTCTAGTCGGGCTAGTGCAGCGGCATCGGCCGCTGTGTTTATATGTTGTCAAAATATGTTATCCCGGTATGGTCGCTCAAACGTGGTGCTGGGAAAAAGATCTGATGCCCCACGAGAAATTTTCCGCACACTCGTTTTGAGTGATGTCATAGGTACTATGTGTGCCCGTGCTACTGTGGTTAAGAAAACGCGCAATGTGGAACAACGGCTGCACGGGTTGGGCCCTGGTTATGGTCACATCTGCAAAGCGTTAGGAAATGGGACGTGTCGACTTTACATACGCACAGAGGTATGTACTGTTCATACACACTGAAGCTTAACTTTATGTTGGTCTCAAAATACTTCCAGTCAATAAGTTTGCTGCTGCGGTGGCTATCACCTGGTGTTTATCGAACTCTGAAATTTTACCGATTCATTGCACGATTGAGTTTCGGATACTTCCAAACTATGATCTGGTACGTCACATCGTTGTGTTTCACGACTTTTGTCAACTGCTTTAGGGGCGTGCGTGGAGTAAAGTGTGCTAAAACTCGCAAGGTGAGTCGTCTTTGCCATCAAACTTGTGATGTTAACTTCTGATAGCTATACTGGGGACGCCGACACGAATGGGGGGCAAAGCTATCGAAAGCTGCGATGCTGGATTTGTCTGGATTTTATCTTAAGGTGTGTCTGGAACAACTTCTTTATCCTCACATTTAGCTTTTAACCAGGTGGCTCAGGTTTTTGCTTCAAAAGCAGACCTGTTGCCAAAAGCTTACATTGAATCACTGGCTTGTGTTCTTGATGCTTGTGAGCCAATGGAAGCCCATCAGGTTGAGCAAGTATTGCGAACAGAGCTAGGTGCTCCACATCAGGCGGTATTTGCTGAGTTCGATATGGTGCCCATTGGCTCTGCTACGATAGCTCAAGTCCACAGAGCGATGACGATGAATGGCATACGCGTCGCTGTCAAGGTCCAAAATGTAAGCAATCAGAAACTGATGCGCGCGGATCTGGCGAACATGCTTACCGTGTCAAAATTCCTTGATCGGCTACATATTCTACTTCCGTTTGATCACACAAGTATACTTCTTGAATACATTGCTCAGGTATATTTTTGCGATTAGAAGCGCTTCATGATACTAAGAGTAACCAACTAGATCCCTCACGAGTTTGATTTTGAGCGCGAGAGACGCATGTTGGATGTCTTAGGACATTGTTTGGCAACAAAGTTTCTCGTTCAAGTCCCCAAATCAATTGATGGATTGTGCTCATCGAAAGTGTTGACCATGGTATATATGGAAGGAAAACCTCTTTCTTCTCTGTTATCGACATGGTCTGAAGGTTTCTCGGATGTATCATCTGAAGAACTCATCGATTTGTTGAAGAGTTTCGGTTTCATGATAATACGACTAGGAACTTTTCACAGTGATCCTCATCCTGGAAATATACTACGTGGTACCTTGAAAGGCCTCACACTGATTGATTTCGGTCAAGTAAAGATCCTTCCAGAAAAAACGAGAATACTGTATGCTCATCTTATTATCGCTCTTCATCGCAAGCGTGCTGGCGCTTTGAGTAAGATACTCAAGCTTCTTGGGGTTGACTTAACTACTGATGATCCGTATCTGGTTGCGGTCATCGCTACGATTCTGTTTGATACTCGTATGGATTTACCTGAAGCAACAATATCTATTTTAGATGCAGATTTTCCATCCGAGCTTCGCACAGTCAGAATAAATCGCATCCCGACTGATGTCTTCATGATAATCCGTGTGATAGCTATCTTCCGTGGTATCTTCACTACAGTTGGTGCAGACATTCACGCAGCAGAGTTATGGTTAGAGTACGCCGAAGAGACGATAGCTGAGTCTAAAATCAAGTACAATTTCACTTCAGAGGAGAAGAGCCGAGCGAAGTGCGACGTAGTTAGTGAGCTAAAGTACTTGAGTGCATGGCTTGGGAAGAACGATCTTCCATGTAACAGGCAATACATGGCTTCATTGGCATCTGCTGAAGTTTTTTCAGTTTCTGATCTTCTCGAGGCGTATCAGCAAGGACATTCTGCTTTTGCAAGTGTCCTGGCTTGCTTCAACGAAGATGATCGCGTCAAGTTACTAACACTTGTTCAAAGTGGAAGTACTGTTACACGTGACCTCCTGGTATGAGTGCGTAACTCTATACTCCAGCAAGTAGTACTCTCATGAGAATAACATCGATAGTAATCATCCGTAGACAGATGGATAGCACGTAAAGCAGCGAAACATTCAAACTCGCATCATTAAATCACCCTTATCGGAGCTCCTTCGATAGTGCACTGATTAAAAACGCTTCGAGGCAAATGAGAAAGAAAGAACAGTGGTGAAGATGGACTCACATATGAATAAAGCGTTCACGCAAAAGAATATTATCCTTGGGTCGTAGTCTGTACGGATTTGAAATTCAGCTGCAAGAGACAACTAAAGTTGGTGACAGTCAGTCGCTACACGCTAGGCAAACCAAAGGCTCTTACCAACACAGGGAAGGCATTAGTCCTCGTTTTCAAAGCGCTCCTTCTTCGCTTTGAACCGCATCGCTTTGAATGAGCTGCTCTTGTCGAGCAAAACTTTAGGGTTCGCTGAACGTGCAGCTCTTGCGTGTCGTTCACCTTTCTGGCAAAGCAACTTTGACCAAAGCCTTTTTTGAGGTCTTCCGTCCACTGTCGTGGTAAGTAAGAGTGCTTTGGGTCAAGGAAACGTGTCCTGGTGCCGATATGCTCGACGTTTGACGAACGCAAAACTGGTGTACCACGTCGTAGCATGTCGTGATACGTGGTCGACGGCTTCGCTGCACGAGGCGGAAAGGCGCTCGGGCAACGGGTCGACGAAGTTCTCCACGAGTGTAAAACTGCACCATCCGGGAGTCGAACCCGGGTCTCGAGCTTGGAAGGCTCATATCCTAACCGTTGGACTAATGGTGCGTTGTGCACGTGCGAGCTTTACATATTATATTCTCGTGTAAATTCTCTGTATAATTAATTACCATCGATACTTAGTACAAAATGTACTTTAGTATTTATTCGTGCATATGAATTCGCGCTTCGTTTTTGTTTGTTTCTAGATGAAGGTTGTTTTAACGCATGTCATGTTCGAATAGGCCTCGTTTTCGTTCCATATCCATTTTACATTCACCCCAAAATACTAATTTTTTGTAGGCAAAAAAA
>Ga0181582_10000540_pt1 | contig 27212 bp, 30 predicted proteins | sample 071ome_32_FD_132438 | JGI IMG/M metagenome (GOLD analysis project Ga0181582, IMG submission 132438) | Coastal salt marsh microbial communities from the Groves Creek Marsh, Skidaway Island, Georgia - 071405AT metaG (megahit assembly) | ecosystem: Environmental > Aquatic > Marine > Intertidal...
CAATTCTTCCAAAGCCTCGGCCAGCCCCAACGCGGGATCAAAGGTTTCCTCTGACAGAAAATGCAGTGTCTGGGCAAGAACGATCGGATTGTTCATCATGAAGGTATGGCTTGTCGACAGAACAATGTGATCCGTCATGCCCTCGACTTGGGTCGCCCAGACGGCAACCTTGCCATCATCCTGCCCGTCGATCAAAGACGAATAAATCGGATTCAGGCTGATGTCGCCTGCGATCACCCCCACCGGATACTCAACCGGCGGCAGGTTGGTTGCAATACCGTCAGATCCCAGTTGCCCGACAGCGGGGCCATTGATCCAGTGGAATAACTCGATATCGTCCAGTTCATCTACCAATTCCGAGCCCGCGTTCGGCGGGCCAAGCATCACGGTGCGCCCCAGATCAACCGGCGGTTCGGGTTTTGACGCTAGCCAGTACCGCAACAATATCCCACCCATCGAGTGGGTCACAAAATGCACCGGCGTATTGTCAGCACAGCGGGCCACAGCTTGCTTCAAAGTCGGACCCGCAAGCGTTTCAACCGGCGCTTGGGTCGAGGGATAGCCCACGCGCACCGTTTGATATCCCGCCAACGTCAATACCTCATCCATGGCCCATAGGCTGGCCTCGGTTCGTCCAAGGCCATGCAAAAGAACCACACAATCGGCACTGGCCGAAATCGGAGCAAGAGAAAGCAGAAGGGCTGGCAATAGTCGCATAACTCTCAGATAATATCGCGGCGGGCGTCGCGAAAGCCCGCAAACGTAATATTCGAGGTGCTTACGTGACTTCCCCCCGCATCGCCGCTCGCGCGGTCATTCTGCACGACGACCGGCTTTTGCTGGTCAACGCCTATGCCGATGCCAACAGCACTCTTTGGTGTGCTCCGGGCGGAGGCGTGGAAAAGGGGAGTTCGATACCCGACAATCTGATCCGCGAAGTACACGAAGAAACAGGTCTGACGATCAGCGTTGGCCCGCCCTGTTTGATCAACGAATTTCACGACCCGAAAACCGGCTTTCACCAGATCGAAGTGTTTTTCCGCTGCAAGATCACCCAAGGGCGGCTTGATCCCGATTGGCAAGACCCCGAGCGGATTGTGGTCAGGCGCCGTTGGGTCACGCGCGAAGAGATGGCAGGTCTGCGTTATAAACCCGACAGCCTGCCCGAAATCGCTTGGCGAGACCGGTCTTTCGGCTATGACCCGCTTGAGGTCATCGTGCCCGCCACCTAACCCCCAAACGGTTCGGAATAAATCAGGTCAATCTGCGCAGGCATCTCGTGACCGTCCGGCATGATGACACCAGTGTACTCGGCCGGATAGGGCGTGTTCAGACGCCCCCCAAGGCCGAAATCAAAACCGAAACGGCCGTAATAGTCGGGGTCTCCCAGCACCACTACCGGCGCGTTTGCATAGCTTAAAGCCGTCTGACACAGAGCGGACCCAACGCCTTTGCCATGCCGTTTCGGGTCTACGCACACCGGCGCCAATGCCAGCCACTTTTCGGGCGCGGCCATCCGGCTTAGAGCAATATGTCCGATCACCCGCCCGCGATCTTCGGCGACCAGTTCCAGCGCCATATGACCACCGCTGCGCAGGGCATCGACCAGACCCGCTTCATCCTGTTGGCCAAAGGCACGGGCGATCAGATCTGCCACAGCTTTTTGGTCCTTGTCTGCATATCCTCGCACAATCATGTCTTTCCCCTTTTGACCAGTGACAGCCCCACGCCGCCAAGTACCAATACTGCGCCGATGACGAAATCCCAATCCGGCACTTCCGCCAGAAACAGCAACCCGCCAGCCATCGCAATTACCGGCACAGTCAGCTGCGCCACCGCTGCGACCGAGGCCTCGAGCTGCGGCAGCACCGCGTACCATAGCGCATACCCAAGCCCAGAAGTCACCGCGCCGGACAAGACGGCCAGCAGAACGCCCTTCATCGCCAAATCTGAACCTGTGCCGATCACCAACGCGACCAGAATAGCAACCGGTGCCGCCAGAATGAAATTGGCCGCCGTTTCGCTTAACCCGTCATTGGCACTGCGCCCGACCAGCGAATAAATGCCCCAACCGATCCCAGCCAAGGCCATAAAGCCTGTCGCCACAATGGGCACCTGCGCGCCCTGCCCCGGCCACATAAGCCACGCTAGACCGGCAAAAGCGACACCTGCGCCGACCCAGCGGTTCAACGACGGGCGTTCCCCTTTGATCAAAGCGCCCGCGAACATGGTGATTTGCACGATCCCGAACAGGATCAGTGCCCCGACGCCCGCATCCAGCGCTCGGTAGGCCAGCGAGAAGCCGAAGATGTAGACCAAAAGCGAGATGACGCCACTGGCCCGCCGCGCCCCTCTCAGACGCACGCCGCCCCGCAAAAGAACAGTCAGCACCCCAAGCGTCACCGCCCCCGAGACGATCCTGATGACCCCGAAATCTAACGCCTCCATCGCGCCATCGGCCAAAGCCATCCGGTTCAGAACCGAATTGGCGGCAAAGGCAATCATGGTCAGGCAGGTGAGCAGAAACAGGCGCAAGGGGCTCTCCGAATGTCAAACAGGGCCACGGGGGCCCTGTTGTCGTGTCGTGCTATCCTAGCCGAATTTTTTTTGTTGCAGCCAGAGCTAGATGTGATTGGCGAAAAATCTGGGCCGAAGCACCTGAGAGACAAGCGCCCCGGTTCCCGCCAGTGTCAGAACCACCACAAACAGCCACCCGATGAATGGCGCAAGGGCGATCACCGCGGCACTCAGCGCGCCAAGCAGGGCGGCACTTGCGCGGATCATCAGGCTGTCGGGTTCCTCCATGCCAATCGCCAACATCAGGCCGACGCCCAAGGTATAGGCGCCGATGACGTAGCCGATAAAGCCGGCCAGTCCAGCAACCAGCCAGAAGGCAGGTGTCAAGATGATACCCACCAAGGTCAGCGCCGAGATCACGCCAGCACCGATCAAAACAGACATGCCCAGAAAACCCATCCACAAACCACGGAACGGCTGCTCAAGCAGCGCGCGGCGCATATCAGCCAAACGGGCCGGAGCAACAGCCGCAATCAAGGCGGCCAGAACAGCCACGGTCAAAACGCCCTTGATGAAGCTTTTGAACAAGAAGCTTTTCGGGCTTTCCTGCGGGAAGTCCTCCATCAAATGGCGTTCGACGGTGACGCTGTCAGTGATGAATGCTGGCAACTCGGTTTCGCCATCAGGCTCATCGTAGACATGCAGCGTGCCGCCAATATCTACGCCATCAGCAAATGTCACGCTTTCTGCGCCCAAGTGCAGATCTCCGGCAATGGCACCAGCAACCTCAACGCTTGCGCCGCCCAGAATGGCATATCCGCCCACCGGACCGTCCAGTCGCACCGAAGCCCCTGCTGCGCGCAGATCGCCACCGACTTCACCTATGCGGATGTCTTGCCCAAAGGCGGTCACATCACCCGCGACATTTCCGGATATGTTGATCGCCTGCCCAGCCGCATAGACATCCTGCCCCACGTCGCCTGAAACCGAGATCATTTGTCCCGCCAAGGCCACATCACCGCGCGCGTCAGATGAAACCGTCAACGTGTTGCCAGCCAAGAATATGTCGTCCGCCGGGGCACCATCATGGCGCAGGGTATACCCCGCACCGTAAACGTCATTGCCGATAAATGACCAAGCGTTGTCTTCCTGGGCTTGGGCAACTGCCCCCAAGAGAATGAAAACTACTGTTAAAAATGCACGCATCTGAACTCCCTCACATGTCTGAACACGCATGTTAATGCCTATAACATGGGAAGCGGTTTGGCCTTGATCAATATCAAGGTCAAAAATTAATACGGATTGGCTGGTGCGCGGCTGGGGCTAAGCGTTTGCTGACGGCGCTCGACCAAAAGCTCGATGGCGTCGGCCAAGTGAACCTCTTGGATATTGTAATCCCCGCGGGCAACGCGAATACGATGCGCCTCGATCATGACATCCGCGTGAGTGCACCCCATGGGCGGTTCAAACCGGTAGCTGGCCAGTTCGATCAGCAGACCAAGCGGGTCTTTGAAATAGATCGAATCCATGAACCCGCGGTCCTTTACGCCGGAATGCCCGATCCCGCGCTCTTCCAGCCGCTCAACAGTTTGCGAAAACACCGCCTTGGACACATTGAACGCCAGATGGTGCACACAGCCCGGCTCGGTCGGTGTACGCCTGCGATCGGGCTTGCGGGTTTCGTTGGTGAAAACCGTGATCAAACGCCCGTCGCCCGGATCAAAATACAAGTGCCCTTCGTCAGGGTTGTCCAGATTGGGCTGATCAAAAACGAAAGGCATTCCCAGAACGCCTTCCCAAAAATCTATGCTTGTTTGCCGATCAGCTCCCGTCAGCGTGATGTGGTGAACACCTTGAACCTGTAGCTTACGCATGTCGAAACTCCTTTATCTGAAAAAGAAGTTAACATGCCTGACGGAAAAACCGCGCCCTTTTCTCGCAAAACTCTGTTCACCTGATCGCACCCACTGTGCAGGAATGCGCGTGATTGCTGTTTATGGATCGCCCCCGCGCACTTACGCCGGGCTGGCGAATGAGCTGACCTGTTCGATGACGCTAACGATTTCGCTTAGGGATCCACCGGAAGATACGGTCGAAGAAATCGAAAGGATGGCGTTGGCTTGTGTTGGATTACTGGACACCGACGCCAACTGGGTCAGTGCTGATCCGATCAAGCTGCCACCCGTTGCGCTTGAGGACAGGCTTTTGGCAACTGTGACTTCAAGCACCGAAACGGTCAGAACAGCAACCACAGAATTTGCCGCCGATGCAGCTTCGGGGCTACGCGAAGTGACTTTGGCAATAGAGGTAGACACAGTCTGAACAATAGAGCTGAGCTGCTGTGCAATGGATTCACTTGAGGCGTTGCTGCGCAGCAGGGCTTGCGTCGCGCTATCAACAACGCGCGTGATTGACGACAACAACGCTGATGGATCAAGGGTTGTGTCCGCCTCTAACAGTGCGATTTGCTGAGCGATCAGCGTTTGGCATTGATCAATGGTGGTCGCCGTCTCGCACTGCAACGCGATTTGCAGCAGCTGCGAGTCAAAAGGCGTGGTTTGAGCCGAAACAGCAGACCCGAAAGTGGCAGCTGCAAGCAAGGCGGAAGATGCAAAAACAGTTTTCATTTTAATCCAATCTAAACGTATGCGAGTCGGCAGCGTCTGACGCTCTATGTCACGATGACCTAAAAATGTTGATTGAGCTTTTATCCACCACTGCATACGGTGAATGGACATATCTTTTTGATATTTTTTTCTCTCTAAAGATATATTGTAGTTTCCCTAAGGCATGCCCTTGAAGCGCAATACTCAGTCTATGCCCTTCAACACGCGGGCAAGGCGCGGATCGCGTGCGTTTTCGGACAGCCAGATCGACAAGAACCGCTCTGACCAGCGCGCACCTGAAATTGTGCAAACCTGCTTTCCGTTCAACCATAACTCAAGGTCATCAGCGCTTTTCGCAAGCGCCAGGTAGCGGTCTCCTTCCGAGACATCCGAAAAACATGAGCGTAGTCCTGCCTCAAAGTCTGTGTGGTCTGCAGGCTCTCCTTCAAGGCGGCGGAGTTCAGCCATACTGGCCCAAGCCAAAAGCCCTGCTGAAAAAGCGCGCAGATAGGTCAGTTCCAGACCGGACGGCACAAAGTCAGGCTGTTGACCATCCTCTGGCGCATAGTACTGGGCCAGATACATCGGACGGCCGAGAAACCGGTATTCGGCCTGCCCTAGTAACACCGGCTTGTCTATCCGCTTTGCTAGCGGTTCAGGCGGGATATCCGCCAAAGCGGGCGTTTGCGCTGCAAGAGCCACCAGCCCGATGCCGACAGATGCAAGTATGGCGCGGATATGAACAAGCCTGAGTTTCATACGATTATTTACGAAAGTGCAGTGTGTTCGGATCACCTTGCGCAAAAGAAAAGGGCCCGCCAAATGACGAGCCCTTCCCAAATCCAAGAGTGGATGATCTTACATCATGCCGCCCATGCCGCCCATGTCGGGCATTGCAGGTGCGCCGCCGTCTTTGGCAGGCTTGTCTGCAATCATGGCTTCGGTGGTGATCAGCAGACCCGCGATCGACGCTGCATCTTCCAGAGCCGTACGGGTAACTTTCGCCGGATCGATCACGCCGAACTTGAACATGTCGCCATATTCTTCGGTCTGCGCGTTGAAGCCGAACGAAGTGTCGGTCGATTCACGGACTTTGCCCGCAACAACCGCACCGTCAACACCGGCGTTTTCCGCGATCTGACGCAGCGGCGATTCCAGCGCGCGACGTACGATGGCGATACCTGCATCTTGGTCGCTGTTTGCACCAGCAACACCGTCCAGACCTTTGGCTGCCTGAACCAGAGCAACACCACCACCTACGATGATACCTTCCTGAACAGCTGCGCGAGTTGCGTTCAGCGCGTCGTCAACGCGGTCTTTACGCTCTTTCACTTCAACTTCGGTCATGCCGCCGACGCGGATAACAGCAACACCGCCGGCCAGTTTGGCAACGCGCTCTTGCAGTTTTTCACGATCGTAATCCGACGAGGTTTCTTCGATCTGCTGACGGATCTGCGAAACACGTGCTTCGATTTCGGCTTTTTCGCCGGCACCGTCAACGATGGTGGTTTCGTCTTTGCTGATCTGGATTTTCTTGGCGGTGCCCAGCATGTCCATAGTGACATTCTCAAGCTTCATGCCCAGATCTTCCGAGATCACCTGACCACCGGTCAGGATTGCGATGTCCTGCGGCATCGCTTTGCGGCGATCGCCGAAGCCAGGTGCTTTAACGGCTGCGATTTTCAGACCACCGCGCAGTTTGTTGACAACGAGAGTTGCCAGCGCTTCGCCTTCAACATCTTCCGCGATGATCAGCAGAGGCTTCTGCGACTGGATCACCTGCTCGAGCAGCGGAACCATCGACTGCAGCGACGACAGTTTCTTTTCGTGCAGCAGAATCATGCAGTCTTCCAGATCGGCGATCATTTTGTCCGAGTTGGTGACGAAGTATGGCGACAGGTAACCACGGTCGAACTGCATGCCTTCAACCACATCGGTCTCGGTTTCCATGCCTTTGTTTTCTTCGACGGTGATAACGCCTTCGTTGCCAACCTTCTGCATCGCGTCTGCGATCTGACGGCCGATTTCTGCTTCGCCGTTGGCCGAGATGGTGCCAACCTGAGCAACTTCATCGCTGTCTTTAACTTCGCGCGCCATGTCGCGGATAGCCTGAACAACGTTTGCAGTCGCCAGATCGATACCGCGCTTCAGGTCCATCGGGTTCATGCCAGCAGCAACCGACTTCATGCCTTCGCGAACGATGGCTTGTGCCAGAACGGTTGCAGTGGTGGTGCCGTCGCCGGCTTCGTCGTTGGTGCGGCTGGCGACTTCTTTCACCATCTGCGCGCCCATGTTTTCGAACTTGTCTTCAAGATCGATCTCTTTGGCAACCGAAACACCGTCTTTGGTGATGCGCGGTGCGCCGAACGATTTGTCGATAACGACGTTACGGCCTTTCGGGCCCAGAGTGACTTTGACGGCATCCGCAAGGATGTTGACGCCTTTCAGCATCTTGTTGCGGGCGTCTGTGTCGAATTTTACTTCCTTAGCCATTTATATAGCTCCCAAGGTTTGAGTTGGTGTTCAGAAAAGACAAAAGGGGGCTGATGATTAAACCAGAATGCCCATGATGTCGGATTCTTTCATCATCAGCAGCTCTTCGCCGTCGACGGTAACCTCTGTGCCCGACCATTTGCCGAACATTACGCGGTCACCTTCTTTAACAGCCATTGCGATCAGTTCGCCGCTGTCTTTGCGGGCGCCTTCGCCGCAAGCTACGATTACACCTTCCGCAGGTTTTTCCTTGGCGCTGTCAGGGATGATCAGCCCACCAGCAGTTTTTTCCTCGCCCTCAGTACGACGAACGAGTACACGGTCATGAAGTGGTTTCAATGCCATTTCCTTGAGACTCCTATGCTCAAAGTTTCTCCCAAAATCGGCCCCTCATGGGCACCGTTATCACTCACCTAAGTCGAGTGCTAACGGCGCATAGTTAGGAACACCTTGGCAAAGAGTCAACAAGATCGATTCAAGTTTTGCGAATTTAGCAGAGGCACCGCCAGCACAGTCGCGGATTACCAGAACCCAGCCCCCGATCCGCGGGCCATTTTCCATTGCGCCGCGATCCAGACGATCAAGTCAAAGGTTTGCCCAAGAAGTAGTTTCAATAGCCGCCCGGGTCTGTACCATCCCCCACCCGTCAGGGCCGACTGTGTGCGCTTGATCAAAAAATGCACAGGAACCCATCCGTAGCGGCACGGCAAAGACTTAGCCAGTAACGCGCCAAGCCAGCCTTCTTTGTCGACGACTTCTTCTATCGCAGAAGCACGGCTTTCATGCGGGACAGAGCGCAGGAAATCGAACAGGACCAGATTTATTGCCCCACCGATGACTATTCTGATCTGATGCCGCAACAAGCCCGAGATGTCGCGTTCGCTTTCGTAAACATGGGCAATGTCCGGGTCCGCCGAAATCAATGCGGTATTTTCGTTCTCGGTGAAATTGCGGGTCAATAGCATTGCCCGCAAATACCCGTCCTCGACGGGCAAACCCACCGGCATCCAAACGCGGCGCACATCTTCGCTTCGCGCTGCATATAACTGACCGCAAATCGCGGTACGCGCCTCTTCCCGTGAACTGGCACCTGAAACAATGAGCTTTTGAACAAGCGTCAAGGATTGCTCGCCCAGAGCCAAATCCTTGATCGGATAGGATGAACTTGCGACAAGATCGGGATGGGACGTCAAAAATCCGCAGAGTTTTTCAATGGTATCGTCCGTCATAAACGAAATGTCTGCATCGCAGTAAACCAACATCCCGGCATCAGACCGTGACAGGTCGTGGGTAAACCGGTTCCATGTCCGGCTTTTACCGCCTTCTGACAGATCGTGGATTTGTATGTGGCTTTCCAAATCATATTGAGGCGCCAGACGGGTCACCACCGCCACCGTGTCGTCTGTGCAGCCGTTTGCCAAGATATGCAGCCGGACATCAAAATCCCTCCGGAAAACAGATTGTCGGGACCGGCTTTTAAGAAACGGGCCGATCCGCTTGCCTTCGTTGTGCGCGAAAACGCCGATATCGAGAACCTGCATAAATTGCCTCAAGCCGCTGCCCGCTCAGCATATGGGCGAACGGCGGGCGGCACAATAGAGCGTCCGCCACGGCTTGGCCTATCTGAGCGAAAGCGCCGCATTGCAGCATGAACCGGATGACAATCGCGATCACGCGTCCTATAAGGCGGCAAATCTAAACCTGACGAGACCAGAGACCATGATCAAGATTTTCGGCCACTACGCCCCCGACACCGACGCCACCTGCTCTGCCCTGATTTGGGAATGGTACCTGAAAGACGTTCAAGGTCTGGACGCGCAGGCGTTTGTTCTAGAAACCCCAAATACCGAAGCGCAGTTTGTTCTGAACCGCTGGGGTTTCGAGATGCCCGCCACCTTGGGCGAACTAAGCGCCGAAGATGAAGTTGTCATCGTAGACACCAACAACCCGGGCGAATTGCCTGCAAACGTCAATGACACCAACATCGCGGAAATCATCGACCACCACCTGCTGACTGGCGGACTTCAGACCAAAGGTCCGATCAAGATCACGATCCGCCCTGTGGCCGCGACCGCGACCGTCATGCACTGGCTGATCGGTCGGGATTTGGAAAAAGCGCCGGACGCCGTGAAGGGCCTGATGCTGTCGTGCATCCTGTCCGACACGCTGGAATTCCGCAGCCCGACCACCACACCGACCGACAAAGCCATTGCCGAAAAGCTGGCGGGCGAACTGGGCGTCAACATCACCGATTACGCCAGCGAAATGTTCGCCGCCAAATCGGACGTATCGGCCTTTTCGGATGCCGAGCTGATCCGCATGGACAGCAAGAAATACGAAGTCGGCGGCACCAACTTCCGCGTGTCGGTTCTGGAAACCACTGCGCCTGCGATCGTTCTGGACCGCAAGGCTAGCCTGATGGAAACCATGACCTCGGTACAGGCCGAAGACGGTGTGGATCAGGTTCTGCTGTTCGTCGTGGACATCCTGAACGAAGAGGCAACCCTGCTGGTGCCGAACGATCTGGTGAAAACCGTGGCCGAGAAAAGCTTTGGCGCAACCGTTGACGGCGACAGCGTGGTGCTGCCGGGCATCATGAGCCGCAAAAAGCAGATCATTCCGAATTTGACCGTTTGATCCAGCTTTCATACCCTTCGAAGTGGCGCCCTTGGGGCGCCATTTTTGTTCTGGTATGTTTGCAGCGGCAGGCGTAATGATAAGTGAACTGACCAGTTCAGAAATGGAACGCGCATGTCAAATTCATCTCAAGAAACCGCCGAGCAGGAAAATCAGGGCTCGGCAAAACTGATCCTTTATGCTGTGGCAGTTATGCTTTTGCTGGCGTCGCTTGATCAAACCATCGTCTCGACCGCTTTGCCAACCATCGTCGCCGACCTTGGCGGTGTGGATCAGCTTAGCTGGGTGGTCACCAGTTACTTGCTGACCTCAACCATCGTCGCGCCGCTCTACGGCAAAATGGGCGATCTTTACGGTCGCAAACTGATGATGCAAATCTCGGTAATCCTGTTTCTTTTAGGATCCTGCTTGGCTGGATTAAGCCAGACGATGACCTTCCTGATCGTATCGCGGGCGATCCAAGGGCTTGGCGGCGGTGGTTTGTTTGTTCTGGCTCTCACAGTCATCGGCGATGTCATTCCTCCACGGGAACGCGGCAAAATCCAAGGCATCTTCGGAGGCGTGTTCGGTCTGTCCTCGGTCGCGGGTCCATTGGCGGGCGGGTTTTTCGTAGATAACCTTAGCTGGCACTGGATTTTCTTTATTAACCTGCCGCTCGGCATTGTCTCTTTGGTCATCTTCGCGGTTGCGTTTAAAGCCAAAGGCGTACGAACCACCCACAAGATCGACTATCTTGGCGCTGTGTTGCTCAGCGCTTCGCTGACCGCGATGGTATTGGCGACCACCCTTGGCGGACGCTCTTACGCTTGGGGCGACCCGTTGATACTGGGCCTTGTCGCTGGCGCTATCGCCACCATGATCCTGTTCGTCTGGGCCGAGACCAAAGCCAGCGAGCCAATTCTTCCCATGGCTCTGTTCAAGATCAACACCTTTCGCGTCTTCGGCGCAGTCGGCTTTATCGTCGGCTCGGCCATGTTCGGCGCGTTGACCTTCATTCCGCTGTACCTGCAAGTCGCCAAAGGCGTAACGCCCACGAACTCGGGCCTACAGCTTTTACCGCTGATGTTCGGAATCCTGTTCACCTCGATCGGATCGGGGCAGATCATGAGCCGGACCGGAAAATACCGCCGTCTGCCAACCGCAGGAACCGCAATGCTGACATTGGGCATGCTATGGCTATCGACCATTCAACCCGACACGCCGACCGCGGTTGTCATGGCAATGATGTTCATGGTCGGGCTGGGCATGGGACCGACCATGTCGGTCGGGACAACCGCGATCCAGAACGCTATCCCGCGTGAAATGATGGGCGTTGGCACAGCTGGCTTCACCCTGATCCGACAGATCGGTGGGTCCATCGGCGTGGCCGTATTCGGAGCAATGTTCACAAACCAGTTGATGAACAATCTGGGCGGACGCCTCCCCGCGGGCACGAGCGCCGAAAGCATGAATGCGCGCATGATTGAAGCCCTGCCGCCTCAAGCGCGCGAAATGGTGCTAACAGCCTTTACAGACGCGCTGCACCCGATCTTTCAGGTCGGTGCGGCTGTTTCGGCGCTGGCTGTCATCGTTTCGTTGTTCCTTGACGAACTGGAACTGAAAGACCGCACCCAAAGTGGTCCGGCAGGTCACTAAGGCGTTGGAACAAAGGGGCTCTGACGTTTAAACCAACCCCAGCTCTGCATCTGTGGCCGAATGCCCGTATTTGTCCTTTGGGGGCATCGGGCGTTCGCGCCAATCACTGTCGAAGGTAAAACTGGATTTGGTGCGCCCCTCAAGTAGCGCTCCGTTGCCGGCCCCTTTGGCGTAATCATAATAAAGTTTGTTGATTTCGTCGTACGTGACTTGCTGGGCAGACGGATGCGCTAAACAGGCATCGTGCCATTTTCGAACGCGGGCAAACTTGGGATCATTGGGCAAGGCAAAGCCTTCGTAATACTCCAAGAACCAGAACCGCATGAACATCGGGGTGAACACCGCCTCGGCTAGTCCGAAGTCATCGAACAGGAAGGTGCCATCAGGATTGTGCCACGACAGGAAATCGCCCAGATCGGCATAAAGCGACAGCATCTTTTCGTGCATAGTGCTGGTCTTTTCAGGGTCCTGGTTCATTACCATGATATAGCCAGCCATGGTGAACGGACCCTCTTTGCTGATCAGCATGTTTTCCACGGCGCGTTCGTAAGCGTCGGGTCGGGCAACAGGCTGGCCCAGCGTCTCGTCCAGATATCGCAGGATCACAAGACTTTCCTTTAGAATACGCCCATCCGGCAACTCTAGCACAGGCAGGGACGTGGTGCCCCGCGTTTTCACCAAAAGCGCAGGATCGCGGGGTTTGGTGATATCCACCACGCTGAAATCAACCGCGTCGCTTTGGCCCTTCAGCGATAAAAGTATCTCGAGCCTCTGGGAAAACGGGCATACCGGAATATGATACATGATTGGGCGTTGTGGCATGGGACCCTCGTTTCAAAAATATGTGAAGCAAATGCATGATTGCCAGCACCCTGCCCGAAACGGACCAAACTGACAACTGGCGCCAAAGCCCTGCCCGTGCGATACCGCCACCAAACCAAGGAATGAGGCCCACGTGACCCGAATTGTTCAATCGCTTTCCGAAATTTCCGCCCAGTATGATGCGTTGTTTGTTGATCTTTGGGGATGCGTCCACAACGGGGTAAAAGCTTTTCCCGAAGCTGTCACCGCTTTGCAGGACTACAGGAAGTCTGGAGGTAAGGTCATACTGGTCACCAATGCGCCGCGCACGCGTCATTCGGTCGAAAGCCATCTGGAAATTCTGGAAGTCCCGACCGACGCTTGGGATGCCATCGCAACATCTGGCGACAGTGCCCGCACGGCACTTTATTCAGGGGCGGTCGGGCGAAAGGTCTATTTCATCGGACTGGAAGACGACAAGCGCGTGTTCAGCCCGCCCGAAGTTCTGGACAATCCGGTGGACGTGGAACTAACCCCCTTGTCCGAGGCAGAAGGTATCGTCTGCACCGGTCCGTTTGATCCGTTTGCTGATCCAGCCGAAAACCGTTCGGATTTCCTTTATGCCAAACAAAAGGGCATGAAGCTGATCTGCTTCAATCCCGACATCGTCGTTGACCGCGGCGAAAAACGTGAGTGGTGCGCGGGGGCGTTGGCAGAGCTTTACACTGAAATGGGCGGCGAGAGCCTTTATTTCGGCAAACCCCACCCGCCGATCTATGATCTGGCGCGGATGCGGCTTAGCGCGTTGGGCTGCAAAACGTCCAATGACCGCATATTGGCCATCGGCGACGGTATTCAAACCGACATTGCGGGCGCCATGGGCGAGGACATTGATTCCCTGTTCATCACCGGCGGATTGGCAGCCGAGGAAACCAAAACGTCGCAGCAACCGGACGCACAAGCATTAGACGCCTTTTTACAAAGAGAAATGCAGGCTCCGACCTATGCAATCGGCTATCTGCGGTAAGTCATTTAGGGGTTGATTTTCTGCAGCTGCGAAGTAATTATATTACAAAACACCCCATCGGGTGATCTTATAATTACCTAGCCGCCTGACAGGAGGGCCAGATGTTGGACAATCTACCCCGCGGAACGATCTGCATTGAAGACATCGAAATGGGCATGATGCGTTATGTTCAAAAAACGGTGACCGACCGCGATATCGAGATGTTCGCCGAGGTTTCGACCGACCACAATCCGGTGCATCTGGACGACGCCTATGCCCAAGACACCATCTTTGAGGGACGGATTGCCCACGGCATGCTGACGGCTGGGTTGGTTTCGGCAGTCATTGGCGAACAGCTTCCGGGGCATGGTACGATCTACATGGGGCAGAACCTCAAGTTTCTGGCACCTGTGCGCCCCGGCGACACCGTACGCGCCGAGGTCGAAGTGATCGACATCGACTATGCCAAACGTCGCGTGAAACTGGACTGCCGCTGTCTGGTAGACGGCAAAAAGGTGCTAATCGGCGAAGCCACGGTTCTGGCCCCGTCTGCCAAGTTCGACTGATCTACATTTTCGCATGGTTTGGCTTGCACCCGTGTTTCGGGGCGGCTAACCCTTCGCTATGCGTATTATTCGTGACTATCAGTATGTTGACCCCGAGGATCGGGGGGCCTCGGTTGCCATCGGCAACTTTGACGGCGTGCATCGCGGGCATCAAAGTGTCATCGCCATAGCCAAAGCCGCTGGCGAAAAAATCGGTGCACCTTTGGGCGTGATGACTTTCAGCCCGCATCCACGGGAATATTTCGCCCCCGACGCTCCCGCGTTTCGCTTGATGAGCGTGCAAGCCAAACGCACAAGACTAAGTAAAATCGGCGTTGAGCGTCTTTATGAGATGAATTTCAACACGGCGTTGTCTTCGCTGACGGCCCACGAATTCGCCCAGCAAGTGATCGTCGAAGGTCTTGGGCTACGCCATATCGTGATTGGTGCGGACTTTTGTTTTGGCAAAGGGCGCAAGGGAACAGCTGAGGATCTGGTGGCCTTTGGTCAGGAAATGGGGTTCGGCGTGACAATCTCGAAACTTTTGGAACACGATGGCGATCAGGTGTCCTCGACCGCTATCCGCGATGCCTTGTCTGATGGCCGCCCCCGCGATGCTGCTGCGATGCTGGGCCACTGGCACCGGATCGAAGGCAAGGTGATCGGTGGCGAACAGCGTGGCCGAGAGTTGGGCTTTCCCACGGCGAACATGTCGATCGACGGGCTGCACCAGCCGAGACATGGCGTTTATGCCGTTTTGGTTGATGTGCTGGATGGCCCGCACAAGGGCACTTATCACGGTGCGGCCTCGCTAGGGGTGCGGCCCATGTTTGGCGAAAACACACCAAATATCGAAACCTTCCTGTTCGACTTTTCCGGCGATTTGTATGGCAGCACCCTGTCTGTGGCATTGGTCGAGTTCTTGCGCCCCGAGCTGAAGTTCGACGGGCTTGAGGCGCTGATCAAGCAGATGGATGCCGACTGTGTGAAGTGCCGCGAAATTCTGGCGGCAGAATGAGCGGCGCAATTGATCGCACGGGCCTACGCCACCGGTTTTGGGAAACAGTCCCGCTAAAGAAAATGACCGTGCGGGAATGGGAAGCGCTGTGTGACGGCTGCGGCAAATGCTGCCTGAACAAGTTGGAAGACGAAGAAACAGGCCATGTGGAATTGACCCGCGTGGCGTGCAGGCTGCTGGATGACAGCACCTGCTTGTGTTCGAACTACGAAACCCGCCACGCCTATGTGCCTGAATGCATTTCGCTAAAGGCCAAGAATATCGAAAAGCATGCCTATTGGATGCCGAAAACCTGCGCTTATCGTTTGCTGTCGTTTGGCGAACCCCTGCCCGACTGGCACCCGCTTTTGACCGGAGACACCGACAGCGTACACCAAGCTGGTGTTTCGATGCGCGGGCTGACAGTTTCGGAAGACACAATCCCCGACGACGACTGGGAAGATTATATCATTGAGGAGCCCATCTGATGTTCTTTGCCTCTGACAATGCCTCGCCCGTACCGCAACAGGTTCTGGATGCGGTCGCCAAAGTGAACGAAGGTTATGCGGCCTCGTATGGCACCGACGTTGAAATGGACGAGGTCCGCCGCCTGATCCGCGAGATTTTCGAAGCGCCCGAGGGCGAGGTCTATCTTGTGGCCACAGGCACTTCGGCCAATGTGCTGTCTTTGGCCACTCTGGTACAGCCGTGGCAGGCGATCTGCTGCCACCGCAACGCGCACATCGCCGAGGATGAGTGCGGCTCGCCCGAGTTCTATACTGGTGGATCAAAGTTGAACCTGATCGACGGAGACCATGGCAAGATCACCCCCGCAGCCCTTGAGGCGGCGATCAAGGTGCAAGTGCAGGGATTTGTCCATTCGGTCCAGCGTGGCGCGCTAAGCCTGACCAATGCGACCGAAAGCGGGACGGTTTATTCCCACGACGCGTTGAAAGCCCTTTGCGATGTGGCGAAACGATACGACATGCCGGTGCATCTGGACGGCGCACGCTTTGCCAATTCGGTGGTCAGCACAGGGGCGACACCGGCCGAGATGAGCTGGAAAGCGGGCGTAGATGTTCTGTCGTTCGGCGGCACCAAGAACGGATTGATGGGGGTCGAGGCCGTGATCCTGTTCGATCCGAAACTGGCATGGGAATTTGAACTGCGCCGCAAGCGCGGCGGGCATCTGTTTTCAAAACACCGCTACCTGTCTGCGCAAATGCTGGCTTATCTGACAGACGGTTTGTGGCTGGATCTGGCCGGCAAGGCCAATGCGGCTGCCAAGAAACTGTCCAACGGTATCTTGTCGTTGGAAGGCGCAACGCTTGTGCATCCGACCGACGCAAATGCTGTCTTTGCCAGTTGGAACCGCGCCAGCCATCGCCGCGCGATGGAGGCCGGTGCCAAGTATTACTTCTGGGGGTCCGAAGGCAATCTGGATGGGCCTGATGACGGTTTGGAAAGCGCGCGTCTAGTGTGTTCTTGGTGTACGGCTGATGCAGAGATCGAACAGTTTTTGGCGCTGATCGGGTGACGCGGTGCCGGGCTAAGCTCTGGCCTGTCGCATGTATTTAATTGCGCCGCGCTAACGCGCGTCGCGGTATGCGAGGGGGTTCCCCCCTCGCGCTCCCCTTGAGTATTTTTGGTAAGATGAAATTATGGACGCAGGTTTGGCCCGCGCGAAAGGTTTCCGGCAGGCTGAAGGGCGTTTCGGGTTTGTCGGGTTGCGGTGCGGATAAAGCGGCGGGCCCGCCTAGGGGCAAAGTGTCCTCGCCGAGCGCAGGGTATCCCCTGCACCCTCCGGGTGGTCTGTGGGGGTCTCGGCGGTCTGATCCCAAAGTTTCGCTGTGCTGCGGAATCGGACGCGGAGCCACTTTTGTCGACGGGAGGAATGTGTCGCTAAAAGGTTGAAAGAGTATTGGGGCTACGCGCGCACCATTCCAGATCGGATCTTTTCAGCGACCTCTTTTGAATGGCTGAGCGGCACCATGTGCCCGGCCCCGGAGATTTCAACCAGTTTCGCATAGGGAATGCGCTTTTGCAGCCCCTCCATCACCAGCTTGACGACGGGGAGTGTATCGCCTCCGAATAGGAGCGTCACCGGCATGGTAAGTTTATGCAGGTTTTCCAGAACCCGTCGTTCTTCGGGGCTGTTTTCATCACCGGGTTTACAGGCGTCCACAACAGGGATTTGCTGGGTTAGCCCTGCGCGAGCGGGTTCAGGCAGTTCATTCCATGGAACGCCTCCGCCCCAGATGTCCATGAAGAGACGCGCGGCATCTTCATGGCGCCCTTCGGCCAGAGCATCAAAATGCGGCTGCATGTCCGTAAGGTAGTGATCCAGAAGCGGGCGATTGTCTTCACCTGCGACGGCCATGAAGATGGGTTCGATGAGTGTCAGGCTACGCAGTTTTTCAGGAAACTGTGTAGCATAGTCCAACGCGACAATCGCGCCGTAACTGTGCCCAACCAGATCGACCGGTTCGTCGCCCACCGCATCTGAGGTGATTGCTACGGCATCTTCGCGCATCAAACCGGCTTTGGTCCACGGCCCGCTTTTACCGTGCCCCGGCCAGTCGGGGGCAGTGATGGTGAAATCATCCCCCAAAGCTTTGGCGATGGCCTTCCATCCGGCAGCCCGCCCAAGCGAGCAGTGCAAGGCAACGATCCGACGCGGTCCGCTGCCATAAGTTTCTACATTTACGAAATCTGCCCCTATAGCCCCGTCAGCCATCAAACCCTCCGCCCAGATAGGTATCGAGGTCGTCTAATCTGTCTTGACCCCAAAACTTTTCAGAGCCGTCTACCACATAAAAGGGAGAGCCAAACACTCCGCTCTTCACCGCTTCTTCGGTGTTTGCGGCATAGGTTTCAGCCCCTGTCAGCATGCCTGAAAATGTCAGCCCTGCATCATACCCGTGTGCCGTCAGGCAGGCCTGCACCACCTCGTCCTGAGCGATATCTTTCTCGTCAGCCCAGCAGGCGCGCAAAAGGGCGTGACACAGGCCTCCCAGATCACCACCCCCTGCGTTTTGGGCCGCAATGATCGCATAGGATGACGGCGCCGGATTGGTGGGAAAGAACATCGGTTTTGCGTTCAAGGGCAAGCCGGTTTTCTTCGACTGCCGGTTCAGCTCTTGTAGGCGATAGTCCAGTCGCGATTGATGGCGTTCAGGCAAAGGTTGGCCGCCGGTGCGGGGGAACAGGCCCATGATATCCATCGGTTTGTAGGTGATGCTTGCGCCATGTTTCGCAGCAATCTGTTCCAGTCGCACACCTGCCAGATAAGCATAGGGCGAAACCGTCGAGAAATAGTAGTCAATATGCGCCATTTTGAATTTCTCTTTCCATGAGTTCTTTGCCTCACGGTAGGGCCATGTTAAGCGAACCGCAATGTCACGAATCTGTCATCTGCTGCTCTGGGACACCTGATAATGGCCAACACTTCCGAACCGAAACTTATCACCGGCAATGCCAATGTTCCTTTGGCGAAAAACATCGCCAAACGCATGTCCCTTCACCGCGGATCGTCCGTTGGGTTGGTTGACGCGCGTGTCGAGCGGTTCAATGATCAGGAAATCTTTGTTGAGGTTTACGAAAATGTCCGCGGTGAGGATATGTTCATCGTGCAAAGCACCTCGAACCCGGCCAATGACAACCTGATGGAGCTGCTGATTATGGCCGACGCCTTGCGCCGCTCATCAGCAGCACGCATCACCGCCGTAATCCCCTATTTCGGTTATGCCCGTCAGGACCGTCGCGCCAAGGCGCGCACGCCGATTTCCGCAAAGCTGGTCGCCAATATGCTGGTAGGCACCGGGATCGAGCGAGTTCTGACCATGGACCTGCACGCCGCGCAGATTCAAGGATTCTTCGATATTCCGGTGGACAACCTATATGCCTCTCCGGTTTTTGCGCTGGATGTGAAAGCGCATTTCAAAGATTCTCTTGGTGATGTGATGGTGGTGTCCCCCGACGTCGGCGGCGTGGCGCGTGCACGCGAACTTGCCAAGCGCATCGGCGCGCCGCTGAGCATCGTGGACAAACGCCGCGAGAAAGCGGGCGAAGTGGCCGAGATGACCGTGATCGGCGACGTCAGCGGCAAGAAATGTATCATCGTCGACGACATCTGCGACACGGCCGGAACCCTGTGCAAGGCCGCGGAAGTGCTGATGGAACACGGCGCGACCGAGGTACACAGCTACATCACCCACGGGGTTCTGTCGGGTCCGGCTATTGAGCGGATCACGAACTCGGTTATGAAATCCTTGGTGATCACTGATTCAATCGCACCGACGCCAGAAACGCTGGCTGCTCCGAATATCCGCATCGTGCCGACAGCGCCGATGTTTGCTCAGGCGATCATGAACATCTGGCAGGGGACCTCGGTGTCGTCTCTGTTCGAGACAGAAACCCTTGAGCCGCTGTACGAAGGTATCTTCAAGTAAACAGTTCCAGTGCGAATTCTTAAAAAGCCCGCCTGACTTTGGCGGGCTTTTTTGTTGACGGCCACGAGGTCTCTTTTCAATAGTCCATTCAAAAGGATGCCTATGAAGATACACACAGCCTATATACCCGGTGCGATTGGTAGCATTGCAGCCCTGCACGGACAGTATTACGCCAAAAACTGGGGGTTTGGTGTTTCGTTCGAGGCTCTTGTTGCCAAAGGTCTGTCAGACTTTTTTCTGCGGCTCACGGACGATGATCTTGTTCTGATTGCTGAAGATGATCAGGGCATTGTCGCCAGTCTTTTTATAGACATGCATGATCCCGAAGGCCCCGAGGACGTCGCCCGGTTACGTTGGTTTATTGTGGCAAACCGTGCAAAAGGATCGGGTATTGGGCGCAAGCTCATGGCGCGCGCAGTAGATCATGTTGATCGCCTATCAGAAGGAAAAGCCTGGCTGACGACGTTCGCGGGGCTGGATGCCGCACGGCACTTGTATGAAGCTTATGGTTTTTTTCTTGTTCGCGAAGACGACGGTCAGACATATGGCGCCACGGTCCAGGAGCAAGAATTCCGGCGCGATTTTAAAACCTAGTCGACATCCCAATCGTCATGATTACGAATATCCCCGATTGCTAACCAAGCAGCCCGCACGCGCGCGATCCGCGTGTCGGACCACGTGCGAAACACCAAATCAAAACCCTCTGGGGTGACATTCTCGGCCACGATTTCGTAGCGCGTGTTGGCGGAATGATCGATGTCTAGAAGACTGATCGACACCTGAACGTTTGGTGCAGACTTGAAACGTCCTTCAAACGTGATTTCACGGCGGATTTCGCGATCACCGCTTGCGGTCCACATGGGGCCGTCATCGATGTAATCGGCAAACAACTGAATATCGCCCTGATCCACACCTGTATGCATCGAGTTCCAGCGTTTCATTGATTTACGCACTCCTTGGCCCGTTATCCGATAGGATTAAAACTCTGTACACAAAAAGAAAAGGCCCCGAAAATCGGAGCCTTTTCAAAATGTCTTTCAGAGCCTGCGCTTAGACGCCAAGGGCTGCCTTGAGCGCCTGCATGTCTGCCAGAGCCTTGTTTGCCGCGTCTTTGTCATCGGCTGCAGCATTTGCTGCCGCTTCTGATGCTGCCGCGATCAGGGCGTCCATGTCTGCGGTGGTCATTTCCGAGGTCGGAACGGCTTTTTCTGCCAGAACCGAGGTACCCTCTGCCGAAATCTCGGCGAAACCACCAGTCACAGCATAGGCGCTTTCGCCTGCTGGACCGTTTACAGTCAGGATGCCTGGGCGCAACGTGGTGATAGTCGGTGCATGATCCGGCATTGCGGTCATGTCGCCATCGGCGCCTGGGATCTGGACCGAGGCCGCCTGAAGCGAAGCAAGGCTCCGCTCTGGGCTAACCAGGTCAAATTGCATCGTATCAGCCATAAGGGCCCTCCTTAGGCCGCTTCAGCAGCCATTTTCTCGGCTTTAGCAAGCACTTCGTCGATGCCGCCAACCATGTAGAACGCGCCTTCTGGCAGGTGGTCATATTCACCGGCAACAACAGCTTTGAACGAGCTGATGGTGTCTTCCAGCGGAACCTGAACACCGTCCGAACCAGTAAAGACCTTCGCAACGTCGAACGGCTGCGAGAGGAAACGCTGGATCTTACGTGCGCGCGCAACGGTCAGTTTGTCTTCTTCCGACAGTTCGTCCATGCCAAGGATGGCGATGATGTCCTGCAGCGACTTGTAGCGCTGTAGGATACCCTGAACGTCACGAGCTACCTGATAGTGCTCTTCACCAACGATCTGCGGGTCCATCAGGCGCGACGACGAGTCGAGCGGGTCAACAGCCGGGTAGATACCCAGTTCCGAGATTGCACGGTTAAGAACGGTTGTCGCGTCCAAGTGAGCAAAGGTTGTAGCAGGCGCAGGGTCGGTAAGGTCATCGGCCGGAACGTAAACAGCTTGGATCGAAGTGATCGAGCCGTTTTTGGTCGATGTAATGCGTTCCTGCATCGCGCCCATGTCGGTTGCCAGAGTTGGCTGGTAGCCCACCGCCGAAGGAATACGACCCAGAAGCGCCGACACCTCGGAACCTGCCTGAGTGAAGCGGAAGATGTTGTCGACGAAGAACAGAACGTCGGTACCGGATTGGTCACGGAACTGTTCTGCCAGTGTCAGACCGGTCAGAGCAACGCGTGCACGCGCTCCGGGAGGTTCGTTCATCTGACCGTAAACCAGAGCCACCTGCGACTCTTCGAGGTTGTCAGGCTTAATAACGTTCGATTCGATCATCTCCCAGTAAAGGTCGTTACCTTCACGAGTACGCTCACCAACACCTGCGAACACCGAGTAACCCGAGTGCACTTTTGCGATGTTGTTGATGAGTTCCATGATCAGAACGGTTTTACCAACGCCCGCACCACCGAACAGACCAATCTTACCACCCTTCGAGTAAGGTGCCAGAAGGTCGATAACCTTGATGCCGGTTACAAGGATTTCCGATTCAGTTGCCTGTTCGTCGAACTCGGGAGCAGGCTGGTGGATTGCGCGGGTCTCGGTCGCTGCGACCGGACCTTTTTCGTCCACAGGCTCGCCCACAACGTTCAGGATGCGGCCCAGTGTTGCGTTACCAACGGGAACCGAGATCGGTCCGCCGGTATCTTCCACTTTTTGACCGCGAACCAAACCTTCGGTCGCGTCCATTGCGATTGTACGGACGGTGTTTTCGCCCAAGTGCTGCGCAACTTCCAGAACCAGCTTTTTACCGTTGTTGTCGGTGTTTAGCGCGTTCAGAATTTGCGGCAGTTCGTCTTCGAACTGCACGTCAACGACGGCGCCGATGACCTGCGTGATTTTGCCGACTGCATTTGCCATGTTGTCGTATCTCCGGTTTCGTTAGAGCGCTTCCGCGCCCGAAATGATTTCGATAAGCTCGTTGGTGATGACGGCCTGACGCGAGCGGTTGTACTCGATGGTCAGCTTGTCGATCATGTCACCAGCGTTGCGTGTTGCGTTGTCCATTGCAGACATCCGTGCACCCTGTTCCGATGCGCCGTTTTCAAGCAGGGCTGTGAAGACCTGCGTTGCAACTCCGCGCGGCAGCAGGTCGGCCAGAATGGCTTCTTCGCTGGGCTCGTAGTCGTAAAGCGCGCCGCCCTCAGCCTCATCTGCTTCGAACGAAGCCGGGATGATCTGTTGGGCAGTCGGGATTTGGGTGATGACGTTTTGGAAGCGTGAGAAGAAAATCGTCGCAACGTCAAACTCGCCCGCGTCAAAGCGGCCAAGAATGTCTTTTGCAATTCCCTGCGCGTCGCCATAGGCCACGTTTTTCACTTCGCTCATGTCGATGTGAGCAACGAAATACTCGCCTAGATCGCGGCGCAGAGCATCACGGCCTTTTTTACCGACGGTCAGAATTTTGACTGTCTTTCCGGCTGCAACCAATTCCTGGGCGCGTTGACGTGCAAGCTTTGCGATGTTGCTATTGAAACCGCCACAGAGGCCACGTTCAGCTGTCATAACCACCAAAAGTTGGGTCTGATCGCTGCCGGTGCCGCCAAGAAGTTTTGGTGCGCTATCGCTGCCGCCGACCGATGCAGCCAGCCCTGACATCACGGCATTAAACCGTTCTGCGTAGGGACGTGCCGCTTCAGCCGAGTCCTGGGCGCGACGGAGCTTAGCCGCCGCGACCATCTGCATGGCTTTTGTGATCTTCCGAGTGTTTTTAACACTCTCGATCCTGGTTTTTAGGTCCTTGAGAGATGGCATTGCCTGATCTCCCCCTTATGCGAAGTCAGCTGCGAATTCGTCCAGTGCTGCACGGACTTTATCCGCTGCCTCACCTTTGATCTTAGGATCTTCGTTGGTGATCCAGTCCAGCAAGTCCTGATGCTTGCCGCGCAGGTGGTTAAGAAGACCAGCTTCGTAGCGACCAACGTCTTTAACGTCGACCTTATCGAGGTAGCCATTTGTACCTGCGAAAATTGCGCAAACAATTTCAGCGTTGGTCAGTGGCGAATACTGAGCCTGCTTCATCAGCTCGGTCAGACGTGCACCACGGTTCAGCAACTGCTGGGTTGCAGCGTCAAGGTCGGAGCCGAACTGCGCAAAGGCAGCCATTTCACGGTACTGAGCGAGCGATAGTTTAACCGGACCAGCAACAGAAGACATTGCTTTGGTCTGAGCCGATGAACCCACACGCGAAACCGACAGACCGGTGTTCACAGCAGGGCGGATACCCTGGTAGAACAATTCGGTTTCAAGGAAGATCTGACCGTCGGTGATCGAAATCACGTTGGTTGGAATAAACGCCGAAACGTCGCCACCTTGGGTTTCAATGATCGGCAGTGCGGTCAACGAACCTGCGCCGTGATCTTCGTTCAGCTTCGCCGAACGTTCCAGAAGACGCGAGTGAAGATAGAAAACGTCACCAGGATACGCTTCACGTCCGGGTGGACGGCGAAGCAGCAGCGACATCTGACGATAAGACACAGCCTGCTTCGACAGATCATCATAGATGATCAGCGCGTGGCGGCCATTGTCGCGGAAGAACTCAGCCATTGCGGTCGCGGCATAAGGTGCCAGGAACTGCATTGGGGCCGGATCAGAAGCGGTCGCGGCAACAATGATCGAGTACTCAATCGCGCCGGTTTCTTCCAATTTCTTAACCAGCTGAGCAACAGTCGAACGCTTCTGACCAACCGCAACATAGATGCAGTACAGTTTTTTGCTTTCGTCGTCGCCAGCGGCGTCGTTGTATGATTTCTGGTTCAGGATCGCGTCCAGAGCAACGGCAGTTTTACCGGTCTGACGGTCACCAATGATCAGCTCACGCTGGCCGCGGCCAATTGGGATCATCGCGTCAACGGCTTTCAGGCCGGTTGCCATCGGTTCGTGAACCGATTTACGCGGGATGATGCCCGGTGCTTTGCTGTCTGCGATGCGACGCTCGGTTGCTTCGATCGGGCCTTTGCCGTCGATCGGGTTACCCAGACCGTCAACAACACGACCCAGAAGACCGTTGCCCGCAGGAACGTCCACAATCGCGTTGGTACGCTTAACAGTGTCGCCTTCTTTAATGTCGCGGTCGCTACCGAAGATAACGCAACCAACGTTGTCGGCTTCAAGGTTCAGTGCCATGCCCTGAATTCCACCTGGGAATTCGACCATCTCACCAGCCTGGATATTGTCCAGACCGTAAACACGGGCGATACCATCACCGACCGAGAGAACACGACCAACCTCAGCAACTTCGGCTTCTTGACCGAAGTTTTTGATCTGGTCCTTCAGGATCGCAGAAATTTCTGCAGCTTGGATACCCATTTATCCGACCTCTTTCATTGCATTCTGGAGGGAAGAGAGCTTGGAGCGGATCGACGTGTCGATCATCTTCGAGCCCACTTTAACAATAAGACCGCCGATAAGGTCCTTATCAACGGCCGCGTTAATTTTAACATCCTTGCCAATGCTCGTCTTCAGAGCAGCGGCAAGTTTCTCGCTTTGCGCTTTGGTCATCGCTTTTGCGGTGACGACCTCGGCGGTCACTTCGCCTTTGTGGTCAGCAATCTTCGCGCGCAGCTGATCTACCAGATGGGGCAGAACAAACAGGCGGCGCTTTTGCGCCATCAAGGCAAGCGCGTTGCTGACGGCGTCTACCAGACCCAGCTTTTTGCTGACGGCGACGATTGCAGCCTCTTGATCCGAACGAGAGATCAGGGGCGAGCTGATGGTCGCGCGCAGGTCTTCGCTTTCGGCCAGAGCCTCTGCAAGGGTTTCAACTGAAGTTTCAAGACCCGACAGGTTATCGTTTTCCTGAAGGATCTCAAAGATTGCGGCGGCATAGCGCTCGGCGATGCCGGAGGAGATCGAAGCTGGTTCGGACACGTCCACCCTTCCGATTTCTGGCCCCGGTTCGGTTCCCTCTGAACCACCCCGGGGGCGTTTACGTACCTTGACCCATATCAAGTCGCTAAAAATCAGCGTCGATGTAGCAGACGGTTTCTAACCTAGCAACCTGTGATATCGCATTCGTGTTTTTGTATGTATTAACAATATCAATCAGTTAGCCAATGTGCGACCTATTGCGCAGGTGCAGCATTTAATAAAAGTTCATTTTTTGGTGTAAGATTCGTGTTTGTTTGCGCTCATACGGGTCGGGCACCGGCTGGCCGGAGCCCCCCAAGCGCCTTCAATGGGCGCTCAGAAACCGGCGAACCGCGGTCAATGGGCAAGTGAACACGTTTCTCAGCCTCTACAATAAGAAGGCCACTGGTCAGGACATTGGAAAGACGATTCCCTGCCGTTTCCAGAAGGCCAGCAGTCTTCAACCAGAATCGGGTTTGCCAGGGTGGGAAATGCACTGCCCCGCAGTGGAAACTGGGCATGAAGTTGTGAACCTGCAGCTGGGTCTCGACCTGTCCCAAACTATACGGGCGCCCGAACCCGAACGGAGTATGATCTGTACGCACCCACAAACCCGCACGGTTTGGAACAATCAACATAAGCTTGCCGCCTGGCCCAAGCACGCGAAATGCCTCTTCCAACAGGGCGCCTGGATCCTCGCTGGTTTCCAGCCCGTGCATCATAATCAATTTATCAACACGCCCCGTTTCAATCGGCCACATAGTTTCATGGCAGAGAACGGACACATTCGGCATACCGGCCGGCCAAGGCATCACCCCTTGTGGGCCGGGCATCAAGCCGATCACGCGGCGCGAATCTTTCAGAAATGGCCGCAACAAAGGAACAGCGAATCCATAACCCACGACGGTTTGACCATGCGCATCATGCCAACGGCTGGTGATCTGATCGCGAATCGCCTTTTGCACAGCCCGCCCCAACGCGCTGCGGTAATAAAAGTTTCTCAGGTCTTGAACGTCTAGATGCATTGCAGTCGTTCCAGTGATCGTCCACTCTGAGTTAAGCACAGTTTAGCAGCGAGGGAAGCCCATGACATTGGAAATCGTAACAGTCGCCTGTCTGGACGACAATTATGCCTATATCGTCAAAGGTCCCGACGGAGTTTGTCTGATTGATGCGCCGGAAGCCGAACCGATTATCGACGCGCTTGAAGAACGGCGCTGGCATCTCGGGGCGATATTGCTGACCCATCATCACGGTGATCACGTGCAAGGTGTCGAGGAGCTGCGAGAAAAATACAGCTGCAAGGTTATGGGACCAAAAGCCGAAGAAACCAAGATGCCCCGCCTTGATATGGCGCTGACCGAGGGGATGAACGGCGGGAACGGGTCGGCCTATACCGTCCCGATGGAAGTGCCAGGTCATACTCTGGGGCACATGGCTTACTATTTCCCGAACGCGGGCGTCGTATTCACGGCCGATAGCCTTATGGCTTTTGGCTGTGGTCGCGTGTTTGAAGGCACAATGGAAATGATGTGGAATAGCCTGCAAAAATTCATGGCGCTTCCCCCTGAAACGCTCGTTTATTCGGGTCACGAGTATACGGCAGCCAATGGCAGGTTTGCCGAAACCATCGAACCAAACAATCCGGATC